>Ga0182017_10004207_pt1 | contig 10716 bp, 10 predicted proteins | sample 712E3DmetaG_FD_120492 | JGI IMG/M metagenome (GOLD analysis project Ga0182017, IMG submission 120492) | Permafrost microbial communities from Stordalen Mire, Sweden - 712E3D metaG | ecosystem: Environmental > Terrestrial > Soil > Wetlands > Permafrost | place: Sweden: Stordalen | collected... | reverse complement strand
GGGCTGCTTGATCGCCACCACTCCCCAAAGCGCCGCGCCGGTCACTCGCCCGGAAGGTGGGCCTTTGCTGGCAGCCAGGGCCAGCTCGCTCACCTTGGCGGGATCGATCAGCCGGGCGTAGAGAGGCAGGGCAACGGTGCGCAGGCGTGGCGACGCGTCCGGCATCACCGCCTTCTCCAACATGGGGCGCAGATTGTTGGAAATGGTGTTGGTACGGCGGAGGAACGACAGCGCCGAGACGCGTGCCTCTTCCGGCGCACTTTCGTCCGAGGCAATCTGCGCCAGAACGTTCGCTGCCTCGGCCGGGGCCCGCACCGCGATCTGGTCGAGCAACCCGACCGCCGACCGCCGGGCCATTCCATCCGTGCTCCACAGCGCCAGGCGCACGGCATCGGCTGCTGCCGCGGGCGAGCGCGCGGCCAAATCGAGGAGCGACGTTTCCGCCAGCCGTCGGAACGAGGCGTCCTTGTCGGCGAGGGCCACCGATAGAATGCTGGCCGTGGTGGTGGCATCAAGGCTGCCGCACTCCCGCAGGACCGCGCTACGCACGGCAAAGGATTGGTCGGCCAAGGCGGCGCGCAGAGTGGCGGCGTGGGCACCCTTGCCCTGGCGTCGATCGATGGCGGCTGCCACCTCGACGCCGCGCCGACGCACGTCGGGCGACGGGTCATTGAGCGCAGCGGCCAGGATCTCATCCTCGCCAGCCCCGCCGGTGCCCACCACGGCTAGGGCTTCCAGGGCCTCACGGCGTGAGGCGGGATCAGCAAAGGCTTGCTTAAGCGAGACCACGCCGTTGGGTTCACCGAGCAGCACCAGTGAAACCCCGCGCGGCACTGGCCCCAGACCATCGATCACCGCGCGCAGCCAGGAAGGAAGCCGGGCTGTCCGGTTGGCATCCAGGGCCCCCACGGCCCGGCCGCTGGCGATGCGAGAGCCCAGATCGGTTGCGACGCTGGTCGCGGCGAAGCCAGTATCGGCGATCATCGAACTGTGACCGGGCTGGGCGGGAAGAAAATGCAGGAATGACAGCGAGGGACGTCCCCGCCGCACCACAACCCGGCTGCCGGGCTGATCGCGCGCCGGCTCGAAGGCCAGCGTGTAGGTGGTGCGCACCTCGAAGATGAGGGCGAGCAGCACGGCAAGCAGCAGGGCGATGGCCGAGCCGATCTGCAGAGCGCTGCGCCGGATGCTGCGTTTGAGCGTGGTCGCCTCATCGGCTGCCAGATCACCGCCGAGGTAGCGGCGCACCCTGCGAATTTCAGGCAGCGAGAGGCGTCCGCCGGCTAGGATACGCCGGCGCAAAGTGCGGCGGATGTCGTGCGCAGCACCCACATCGCTGGCCGCGAAGTCCTCGATGCGGGCGACCAGACACGGGTGGGTCGGCGCATAGTGGTCGGCGGACTCCGGGGGGAACTTGTGCAGGATGCCTCGACTGATCAGGGGCGCCACCACCTGTTCGACGGTGGCCACGGGTAGGCCGGCGCGGGTTGCCAATTCCTCGACGGTCGAACTCCCGGGGCGGGCGGCTGCGAGGAGCACGCGCAGGGCCGGACGGCCGCCGGCTTCGTGCACAGACCGCTGGAAGAAGCTGTGCAGCAAGATGGCCGCACCCCCGCTGCGCTCGTAGCGACGCAACGACGTCAGCCGCAACTCGACCGCCATGCGCGCGACGATCTGCAGATCGGCGGGCAGGCAGGGGCCGCTCCGGCACAGATCGCCGGCCATCAACGAAGCCAAGCCAGCTTCGAAGAAGGTGCCAGTGCCAACCGCGGTTTGCTCGAGAATCTGAGTGGCGCTTTCCCGGTCGAGGCGGCCAAGCTCCATCCAAGCCCCGGCCGCGGGTGTGAGATTGCAGGCGTTGTAGAGCAGGTCGAGACGGTGAAAGGAAGCGGTGTCTACGCAAAGGAGAATGCGCATACGCGGCCCGGCCCCCTCGGTGACTGTGAGGAGCAGCGCGGCCAGTTGGTCGAGAGTGGAAGTGTCGGCACCCGGCTCGCGGTTGGCGAGAATGGCTTCCAGGTGGTCGAGGATGAGCAAGGTTCCGGCGTTTGAGCTGCGCGCGAGGCGTACCAGATAGTCAGCCGGGCCATCGCCAGGCGTGGGTGGCTCGCCCCGCACGCGGCCGGCGGCCTGCCACATCTCTTGTTCGATGTCGCCGTAGGCGCCGAGGTAGATCCCGGTGACATCGTGCTTGGCCAGCGCGGGCATCAGCCCGGCCCGCAACACGGATGTCTTGCCTACGCCCAACTCGCCGGTAAGAGCCACGACACGATCCCCTTCCTTGCACACCAGCCGATCGAGCGTGGCGATCTCGTCCGCGCGGCCGAAGAACAGCGCAGCACTATTTTCATCGTACGGAACAAGACCCCGGAACGGACCGGGAGCCAGAATGCCGCCGACCGACATGGAGGACAGAATATCCGCACGGACAGAGGAGGGAAGGGGAAACTATACAATCCCGCGATAGCCGCAGGCGGTCGTGGCCGTGGTCGTGGCCGTGGCCGGATCCGACGGCCGGTCCCGGCGAGGGCCCGCGCGAAGCGCGCGGGGTGGGCGGGGTGGAGAGTCTGTCCCGAAGTCCCCGAAGGGGGATTCGGAACCGGATCCGGCACCGGCACCGGCAACCAATCACGGATTTCCAGGACTCGGTACTGGGATGGGCGAGGCCGGCCCGGGCGGCGCTATTCCTCGGTGCCAACCTCTGACTCAAGAATGACAGGCTCTTCGTCGTAGTCGGAGATCACGGTTTCACGGCTCAAGGCGTCGGTGGCTGAGGGCGGGAAAAAGCCGTCGACAAGGTCGGCTATCTCGTCGTGGGAGGTGCCGCGCCTTACGGTGGCCAACGCATAGATCATATGGCCGTCGTCGATGATCGACAGGTATCCCATCCGGCGGCCGTCCTCGATGGACCATAGGTCCCAGGCCTCGGCGTTGCGCGTGCGGGTGGCGCGCGTGGCATAGAAGGTGCGCGGGTCGTGCCGGGTGATGGGTGTGATCTTTGGGTCACGGGACATGGGGACTCAAGGTAGCACATCGCAGGCTTGCGGCTGCACCTTCACGGCGTAGCAGGAGGTGAACGGCTACTCCCAGGCATCTCGCAGTTGGCACTGAGTTCTTGCGGCTCACAAGGTTGTTGACGGGCACGAACACATCGAGTATTACGAACCCAGTGTTCGTGCTACTGCAGGTTCCGCCTTCGCTAGGTCCCCCATGCGTACACAAAGGCTGCTTTTCCTCCTCACTATCGTCCTCGCCTGGCTACCGTGGGCGGGCTTGGCCCGCGCCCACGATTTCTGGCTTGAGCGGCAAGGCGGCGCGTTCATCCTGCGCTACGGGCATCACGGGGGCGAGGTGCTGGCCCTCGATGCGGCCAAGATCAAGACGCTCATTTGCCGCCAGGGTGTGCAGGCCCCACGCAACGTTCTGCCCAGCGCCACGATTGCCCCCAAGCAGCTCACCTTCCCGGGTCCATGCGCTCTGCTGTCGGCGTTCCACGACGGCGGCTTCTGGTCGCTGACACCCGACGGAGAGAAGAATCTGCCCCGCAACCAGGTCCCCGACGCCGTGAAATCGTGGCGTTCGCAGCAGTTCGCCAAGTGGGTGGACGTCCATTCGCCCCTGGCCGGCCAGCCCTTGGGCGACGGGTTCGAGATCGTGCCCGTCAGCGATTTGTCGAAGGTGAAGACCGGCGACAAGGCGACCTTTCGCGTTCTCTTGGCGGGCAAGCCGCTTTCCGGCGCGACCCTGGCCATCGATCACAAGCCCCTGGGCGAAACCGACGACCAGGGCCAGGTGCGGGTCAAGGTGCGCGCCGCGACCGTCGAATCGGTGAGCGCCTCGTTCCGGCGTGCGGTGAGGACGCCCGAAGCGGACAGCGAGGTCTTCGAGGCGAGCCTCACCTTCGAGGTGGCACGGTGACTTGTCGTGGGGCCGGCATGGCGCTGGCGGCGCTGATTCTCGTCGCACCCAGCCCGGTGGCCCACGCCCACGAGGTCCTGCACAGCATCGAGCGCGGCAAGGCCATCGCTGTGAAAGCCTTCTTCGCCGACGGCGAGGTGCTTGCGTACTCCGAGTACCAAGTATTCAGCCCCGCCGATCCGCGCATTCCCTACCAGAAGGGCCGCACCGACCGCTCGGGCTATCTCGCCTTTGTGCCCGACGTGCCGGGTGCCTGGCGCGTGAAGGTCACGGACGCCACCGGGCACGGTCTGGATGTGGTGGTGGACGTGGCCGCTGTCGGCGCGCAAGGCCCTAGTTCCGGGCACCCGGCTGGGCAGGGCGTGGTGGCCTCATGGGCCTTTGCCGTCAGACCCATTCTCGGCGTCGGGGTCATTGCCGCGCTCTTTGCCTTGCTGGTTCTTCTGTACCGAAGAAGGCGATCGGCCAAGTGAAGAGACTCGCAGTTGCCCTGGTTTTCGCCCTGAGCCTCGCCGCGCTCCCCGCGCACGCTCACCACGGGGTGGCCGCGGTCGGTCTCTCCGAGCCAGAGGGTCCGGGCGCGGCGCTGGAGACCACGGCTGCGCTGCCGCTGCCCAAGCACTTCGTCTTCGCCATGGTGAAAAGCGAATTCGTTTCGTTCCAAATGCGCGACCGCGCCGCGTTCCCGGCACAGAGAGACTTTTCCTCGTTCAACATGGTCGCGCTGGGTTTCGGCATTACGCCCTGGCTATCGGCCTACGTCTTCCAGCCGTACAACGTGAAGTCGGAGGACGGCGGCGTCGGCAGCAACCCGGGTCTGGGTGACACGAATCTCATGCTGGCGTTTGGCTGGAAGTGGGACGAAGGGCCGAGGTTGATTCCCCAAAAGGAGAGCCTGGACGAACTCGCCGACTGGCATTTTCTGCTGTGGGCCTCCTGCACCATCCCTGTCGGGCCCACGGAGAATAGCGACGACCGCGGCGACCATTTCGTCCCTGACATGCAGACCGGGTTCGGCGAACCCAGCCCTGCGCTCGGGCTGGCGGCGCTCAAGCAAGTTTTCACCAACCTTACGGCTCTGGCCGAGGTGAACTACCAGCACTTCTTCACGCACAGGTATAGCTTCACCCGGTACAGGTTCGGCGCCGAGATGCGCGTCAACGCCGCGGGCGTCTACCGTATATACGCCAAGGGCCGCGTGCGCCTGGACGGCGTGGCGGAGCTTGTCGGCCTGCACCTGCAACGCGATCGCGAAGACGACGGACGCTGCAACCTGGCTGCGCTTTCGGCCTCGGGTGGCACAATTCTCTATGCCAGCCTGGGTGCGCGCCTTTACCTGGGTCGCGCGGCCATAGCGTTCGGCGCCAAACGCGCCGTACTCAAGAGTCTGAACGAAGGCTCGGACCAGCAGGGGTCGGAGGGACTCGAGAACGTGCGTGTGTTCTTGTCTCTCAGCGTGGCAGGTCCATTGTAGCGAGCTCTTCATGCACATCCCCGACGGATTTCTCGCGCCGACCATCACCCTGCCGGCCTATGCCATCTCGGCCCCCTTGTGGGTGTGGGCGGCGCGCAAGCACTTTGGGCCCAACCAGGTGGAGGCCTTGCCCGCCGTCGGGGCGCTGACCGCCGTGGCCTTCGTCCTGCAGACCATCATGATCCCGGTGCCTGGCGGAACCTCCACCCACCTCATCGGGGCGGCCCTGCTGGCCCTGGCCCAAGGACCGCTGGTGGCCTTCGTGTGCGAATCCCTGGTGTTGCTGGTGCAGGCATTGTTCTTCGGAGCCGGGGGCATCACCGCGCTCGGCGTGAACGCCCTGGCCATGGGCCTGCTCGGACCACTTTGCGCCTGGCTGGTGTTCCGGGGCTTGCGGCGCGCCTCGCCCAGATTGGCCGCCTTGCTCGCCGCCTACCTCGGCATGCAGGTGTCCACCCTTGCCGTCGCGCTGACCTTGGGGCTGCAGCACCACCTGTCGCCGGCGATCTTCCCCACACCGTTCCCCGTGATGATCGCTGCCATGATGTTGCCCAGCCTCACGGTGGCGGGGATCGTCGAAGGTCTGTACACAATGCTGGCCCTGCGTCTGCTCGAGCGCGTGCGGGGCAAGGCGGCGTCGTGAAGCTCGGTCCACGCGCAAGCCGCCTGCTGCTCGCCGCCTGGTTCGCGGCCTGCTTTGTCTTTTCTGCCATCACCGATCCGATCTGGCTTGCGGCGCTGCAGATCGCCATCGCCCTGGTATTCTGGAAGCAGGCCCCGGCCGCGGCTCGCCGGACTGCCCTGTCGGCAGTTCCCCTCACCCTGTTTCTCATTCTCGCGTCCTGGGGCTGGGTGCGCTTCGTGGCCCACCAGACCCCCGACTTGCGCGCCTACGCCGCGCTAGCCCTGCGCGCGAGCCTGATCGCATTCACTTCGTTTGCGGTCCTCGCGCGCGTGGACCTGCTGGCCGCACTCGCGCCTTGGCCCACGCTCATGCGCCTGCTCGTCATCATCCTGGGTCAGGTGCACGCCCTGCGCCTGCTGGTCAGCGAATCGCTGCTCGGGCTGCGCAGTCGCCTGCCGCGCAAGCCGCGCGCGCTGGACGTGGTTCGCGACGCAGGCGGGCTCACGGCCACGCTGCTCACCCTGGCCAGCAAGAACGCGCGTGACATTTCGGACGCCATGCGCTCTCGTGGCTTCTAGACCATGCCCTTTTCCCTCGAAAAGGTTTCCCTGGACCTGGGCCCGCGCCCCCTGCTGCGCGACCTGTCCCTGCACATCGCCCCCGGCGAGCGCGTGGTCGTGCTGGGGGTGAACGGCAGCGGCAAGACCACCCTGCTCAAGCTGCTCGACGGACTGCTGTGGGCCGACGCTGGCCGGGTGACCTACGACGGCCACGCGCTGGACCGCGCGGCCCTGGAAGACGCCGGGTTTCGTCGCCGCTTTCGTGGCGAGGTCGCTTTCTTGTTTCAGAACGTGGACGCCATGCTGTTCAATCCGACGGTGAGGGACGAGATCGCCTTCGGCCCGCGGCAACTGGGCATGGCCGATGCGGACGCGCGCGCGGCGAATTGGGCCGGCGTGTTCGGCGCCGACGCGTGGATGGACCGTCCGCCCTTCGAGCTGTCAGGGGGCGAGAAGAAGCGCGTGGCTCTCGCCGCCTTGATGGCCATCGAGCCCAAGGTGCTGTTGCTCGATGAGCCCACCGCCAGCCTGGATCCCGCGTCGGCGGCGCAGTGGGTGGACTTCCTGGACGCGCGCCCGGATCTCACCGTGATCGCCTCCACCCACAACCTGAGCCTGGTGGAAGAGCTAGGCCAGCGCGTGCTGCTCATCACTCCCGGCCACGCCGGTCTGCTGTACGACGGGCCGCCCGCGGGCCTGCTCGGCAACGAAGATCTCCTCATCCAGAGCGGCCTGGCCCATCGCCACACCCACGCCCACCGCGGCGCCGTCCACGCCCACTTCCACGTGCACGACGCGGAATAGAGCCGCGTCTCGCAAGTTCGTAGCTGGTTGAGCGGCCGGGGTGCTGCAACGGCTTTATGCGTGTCTCGTCGTTCACTTCGCGAGCTTTCGGAATGTCTCAGCATGGCGGCGCAACGCGCGCGCTTGCACCTTCGCTAGCCGTCCACGTCGCGAGCGCTCGCTCTCAAGCGGCGTGATGATGAGGCGCTTTCCGTCAGTCTGGAGGTCCAGGTCGGTCTCCTGCGTGATCCCAAGCAGGTCCAAAATGGGCCGATCGATGATAATCCCTGCACTGTTTCCGATGGCCTGCAAGCGCTTCGTCACGCCTTGAGTATGAACGTGTTCACAACATCGTCCAACGCGGCGTCCGTCGAACGCCTTGCCGTTCAGCGGTGGCGCCGCCGAGCCGGCGCCTCGATCTTACACGATTTCACTGCGGCGACCCTGACTGCTGCAACGGCTTTTTCGGCGGCACTCCTGGGAGCCACCGGGTTGAACTACTTTGAAGCGCCAAGTTTCGCCCCTATCCTTTCGCACACTGGCGCGGGGAAGACGAGTTTCAATGCCCCGACGTTGGTCCGTATCTCCCGTTCCGAGGCAAACATCGTTACCTCGAATCCCTTCCGATCAACCGCGGTGACACGAGCAGCGCCTCTGTCCTCGGGCGACTTGCCTCCATTGATTCGCACCCAAATGTAGTACTTGGGATATGACGCTCCCGATTGCGTCGGAGCATCGCGCAGCAACTCGTACTCGACCTTCACGTTCTTGAGATGGCGCTCCTTCGAGAAATATGTGCTGAGGTCCCGCCGCAGGAAGGGCTGGAAGTCTGCGGCAGCCGGGACATTGGCATCGATGTGGGATGCCTGGATGTCCCGGATCGTCTGTGCCTGTCCGGCGTCCGCCGCCGAAAGAATCGCTATGAGAGGAAGGATGGTCATGTCCGCCGAACGCCTTGCCGTTAAGCTGCGGGCGGCCGTCTGCGGCCGACCGACAGCCTCAACGGCTTGTTAGCCGGCGCCACCTTCGTCGATGAACTCGTGTTCCACCATTGCAGCATGAACTTCGACGATTTCGCCATTGAGCTGGTCCAGATACGCCCTCGCCACATGGAAGAACAGGTCCTCCTTCGTCTCCTTCAATGCGATCTCTATGGGGCCCTTTCTGAGTCGGCGAAGGATGGCGCAAAACGCTGTCTTCACGGCATTCGCATTGTCCTCTGATATCGGAATGCGGATCGATGGACTGGCATTGATCTGAATGAAGTAAGATTCCTCTTCTGTGACCAGCTCGGCCTCAACGGTGTCCATATATCTTTCCTCTCTCCCCGAATGCGGCTTCACCGCCCTCAAGGGTCTTCATGCTTATCTTCTTCCAATCGAGAATCCTGCGCTCTTCACCGATGCACACCAAATTGTTGGAGAACGGATTACCTACAAACGTCGCATAGCCATTCTTGTCGTGGCATCTGTAGATGGAATTGTAGGGCAAGGTCCGCACGGCGATGTTAGCGTCATGTGTTGATATGAATATCACTTTGCCTTGCCGCGCCTTGTCTCTAATCAGTGGAATGACAACATCGTTGATGTATTCGTTGCCTAGGCTCCGCTCAGGTTCATCCAACAGATAGACATCCTTGTCCCCTGCTAGCTCACTATGAAGGTTGAGCATTGAGCATTCACCGTTTGAAGGGGTATATGGATCCCCAGCGACGGAAAACCGTCTCCAGAACAACAGGAGGCCGTATACGGTGTCGATTAGGTTGATATCTTCGATTCCCTTAAGGTCGCTTATCGCGTCGAACAAATTGTCGCAGAACGCGTTTGACCTAATCTTGGAGACGGACTGAGAGAAGTTCGTCTGAACCTTCTTCTTGATAATCTTCCTAACCTGCACGTAATTCGAATCTCGTAGATTCCCGTCCTGGAAACGAAAGCTTGTAACGCACTCCAAGTCACCTTTGTCGGGTCCTAGTGAGCCAACCGTCTGCCGGTCATCAGCTATGACCGAGGACAAACTCGTGGCTATTGCGCGCGCATTCCGCTTAATCTGTATCCGGTTTTTTGCGAACATTGCAAATCCAGTTCCCGTCGGTCTGCTCGGTGTTCCCGTCTTCCGGGCCACCTCCTCCCGAAAACGGCGCGAGGCGCTGTTCATAAGTTCCGAACTCTTCCAGCCAACGAAGTACTCCCATGATCGTTCGCGTAGCCCGTGAGCTAGCTCGGATAATTGCTCACTCAGGCGAGCCACTTTCTCTGCACCAGCGATACTCGCCACCGGTTTGCTTTCAGAGATGAACGTTTGCATCTCGCGGATCTTGCGATAGGTATCGAAGTACTCAACGAAGTCAGCTTTTGATTTGGCGCTGGCCGCCGGCGCAAGGTCTCCAATCCTTATCCGTTTTGCGTTCTTGTTCGCAGTCTGGGATGTGAAATAGTCACGATACTTGCGAAGGTTGGTTATGTCTGATTCTCTGGCGGCTTTAAGGCGCTTGATTTCGTCTGTACAGTAGTTGATCCCCAAAGGATTGAGGTTCTTAGTCAAGTCGCTCGTGCCTCGGAGGTCGAATCTGTCCGCGAGACTGTCCGGGGCAGATTCAAACACCCGCGCTTCCGTCCCGGTATTCGAGTAATGCGACGCTATGGCCTTGAGAATCTTTGTCTTGCCTGTGCCTTTCGGGCCGAAAATAACGTTGATATCGTTGAAGGCTGTGAGCGTTACCTTCGTGGCATCTTCGAACGGTTGCAAGACTAGCTGGTCTCCTTGCTTTCTATTGAGGAGCGTATTGATGGTGGATGCGTCTTTCTCGACGAGGAGACAGAATTGCTCAAAACTGTCAACAGGGAGTCGCAATTCCGGCAGCTTCGCAGCTTCGGATGGATAGTCTTCCCAATTCTGGATGTCCGAGCCATAGATCGATGCGTGACCATGGGCGATGAATATGCCAGCGGATATGGAGTTTGCGGCCTCTTTGATAATCCTTCTCGGGTTTGCGACCAATTGGGCAAGTTGAGCTAGCCTCTCTTCGCCAAGGTCCGGCGCCTTGCCTAAGTAGTGAGCCACGTATAAGGGATCGAGAGGATCAAATGTTGCAACCATGTCACTAAGCGCAATTACAAAGTCATCGGGAGTACTGTTTTGTGTTTGCGCTGTCAATGCGGCGAAGAATTCCTGCCTTCGGTTTGGGGAGACAATTACGAGCAGATGCGCTCGCGTTTCGTTCTCGAGCACATCTGTCGCCAGCGGGCAGCGAGGGTCCCACTTTCACCAATATCACCGGGGACCAGGGACCCACCCGGTGGCGCGGAGACGGATCTTCGCGCTGCCCGTTGGCGCGAAGTCGGCGTAGGGCATCT
>Ga0182017_10004206_pt1 | contig 10718 bp, 6 predicted proteins | sample 712E3DmetaG_FD_120492 | JGI IMG/M metagenome (GOLD analysis project Ga0182017, IMG submission 120492) | Permafrost microbial communities from Stordalen Mire, Sweden - 712E3D metaG | ecosystem: Environmental > Terrestrial > Soil > Wetlands > Permafrost | place: Sweden: Stordalen | collected... | reverse complement strand
GCGAGCGTCCCGTCTTTTACAAGTGAATAGTCGTTGTCCGCGACGCGGTCTCGTTCGGCCTAGCCAGCCGCGATTGACCCGGATGGGTGACTTGCCGCGCTCGCCTGATGACACCCGTTGCCCGCCCCGCAACGGCGCCGGCGTCGCTCACGCCGGCCAAACCCGGCATACCGCGCCCCGCCGCCGGCTCAAAGCTCATAGCTCACAGCTGACGGCTTCTCGCGCCCTCTGCCATCCCCATGTTGCCTGCGCTGTCCGCGACGCGATTCGTTCGGCCCCGCTGGCCGACGATTGGCCATTGCTGGTGACACGTCGTCGTCGCCTGCACAACGCCGCCCACCATGAGGACCGGGGACACCAAAACACATTCCGATCACGGACCCGCCCCGCGCTTGTCGCCGGAATAGCGGGTTCTGGCCGCCTTCCGCGCCCCCGCTGCGCGCCTGCACCTCCACGCGTGGCGCGGATGCAGCGCCCCGATCCGCTTCCGGGGCCGCCACGGCCTGGCTTCGCATGCCACGACGGACTTCGCCGGACCGTGCCACCCGCCGCCCCCACAAAGAGTAGTCACACCCGTTCGCCAGGCCTCCCCGCGGCGAGTGGACCCCCGGCACTGGCCGAGATAGAGTATCGCCTGGCGTGATGATGCGGGCGAGTTCCTATCTTGGAGGTTGAGCGATGAACCGTGCTTTTCGCGCGCTGCTGTCTTTCTGTGCGCTGTTCGTGGCCATCACGGCGACCGCGGCCCGCGCCGACGAGTCGCCGCTGTTCGACTACCGCGAGATCACGCTCGACAACGGGCTGCGCGTCATCACGCTCGAGGACCTCTCCTGCCCCATCGTCAACGTGCAGCTCTGGTACCACGTCGGCTCCAAGGACGAGAACCCCGAGCGCCAGGGCTTCGCGCACATGTTCGAGCACATGATGTTCCGCGGCACCGACCGCCTCGGCCCCACGGACCACTTCGACCTTATCCGCCGCACCGGCGGCGAGTGCAACGCGTACACCTCGTTCGACCAGACGGTCTACCACGAGACGGTGCCGGCTAATCAGTTCGAGCTCGCGCTGTGGCTCGAAGCGGAGCGCATGACGTTCCTGAAGATCGACCAGGCCTCGTTCGACACCGAGCGGCAGGTCGTCGAGGAAGAGCGCCGGCTCGGTGTGAACGGGCCGTACGGCACGCTGCTCGAGAAGGTGCTAGCGGAGCTGTTCCACGAGCACCCGTATCGCTGGTCCCCGATCGGCAACATCCCGCACCTGCGGGCGGCGAGCGTGCCCGAGGTGCGCGACTTCTGGACGCGCTTCTACGTGCCCAACAACGCGACCCTGGTCATCGTCGGGGCCGTGAAGCACGAGCAGGCACAAGAGCTGGCCCGCCGCTATTTTGGCTGGATTCCGCGCTACCCCGATCAGCCGCGGGTCGCCGTTCGCGAGCCGGCCCAGGCCGCCGCGCGCACCGTGACCATCAAGGAAGAAAACGCCCCGGCCCCGCTCGTCGGTTTGCTCTTCCGCACGGTCCCACTCGGCCATCCCGACGCGATCCCGCTGCAACTGCTCGGCACCATCCTCGGTGGCGGCCAGAGCAGCCGGCTGTACCGCGAGTTGGTCGCCGAAAAAGAACTGGCGGTCATGGCGGCCGCGGGCAGCCAGGCCCTCGAGCAGGATGCGATCTTTGCCGTGGGAGCCGTGCTGCAGCCGTTTGGCGGCGACCCGGAGAAAGTGCTGGCGGCGCTGGAGGCGCAACTCGAACGTGTTCGAACCGAGCCCGTGACCGAGCCGGAGCTGACCAAGGCGCGCAACCAGATGCTCAAGGGGGTCGTGGAGCAGAATCTCACGATTGCCAGCAAGGCGAGCGCGCTCGGATCGGCCGCCGTGCTCGAAGGCAATGCGGCCCGCGTGAACGAGCGTCTCGCGGCGATTCGCCGTGTGACGCCGGACGACCTGCAGCGCTGTGCTAAGACGTACCTCGCGCCGGAGCGTGCCATCGCGACCACGGTGCAACAGAACATGCTGGGAACGCTGGGGTCGATGCTGGGGTTTAAGAAGAAAGAGGAAGCCCCGCCGGTCACCGCTCAGCCCGAGACAGAGCCGCCGCCGCCCGGCCGCGCCGGCCTCACGCGCCCCGCGGGCTTCCCGACGACGGCGCCGGTGGTGGGGCCGATCGATTACGACCCCACGCCGAAGTTCACCAGCACCACGCTGGCGACGGGCCTCAAGGTGCTCGTCGTGGAGAACCACGAGGTGCCGTTCGTCACGATTCAGCTCGGGCTGCGGCCCGGGGCCTGGACAGAAACCAAGCCCGGCACGGCGGCGCTGGCGTTGGGGATGCTCACGCGCGGGACGACCGAGCACACGGAGGGCGAGCTGGCGACCGAGCTGGAGAGCAACGCGATCAGCCTGTCGGGCGGCGCCGGGATGGACAACAGCACGGTATACGCCGACTGCCTGCCCGAGCAGGTGGATCGGGCGCTGCGGCTGATGGCGGAAGTGGTGCGCACGCCGACGTTCCCACCGGATGAGTTCCGCAAGCTCCACAAGCAGGTGCGCACCGGCCTCGTCGTGGCCCACGCCGAACCGTCCTATGTGGCCGAGCGCGAGCTGCGCCGCGTCCTCTATGGCGAGCACCCGTATGCGCGCACCGAGAGCGGCGAGATCGAGGATGTGGACGCCCTGCGCGTCGAAGACCTCCGTGAGTGGTGGCAGAAGTTCGCGCGGCCCGACCTGGCCACGCTCATCTTTGCCGGCGATATCACGCCGGAGCGGGCCAAGCAGGTGGCTGAGACGCATTTCGCCGACTGGCGTGCGGAGGGCACGCCGCCGAAGACGACGGTGGCCCCCTTGCCCGCACCGGCCGCCACGCACATCTACCTGGTCGACCGTCCGGGCGTGCAGAGCCAGATTCGCGTCGGGCAGTTGGGAATCACACGCAAGCACGCGGGCTACTTCGTCAGCCGCGTGGTCAGCGGGTATTTCGGCGGAGCGTTCAGCAGTCGGCTCAACGAGACGATCCGCGTGAAGAAGGGCATGACGTACGGGGCCCACGGCGGTTACGGTGCCCAGCGCCTGGCCGGCAGCTTTGAGATCAGCACGTTCAGCAAGCTCGATCGGACGGTCGAGGCCGTCCGCGCGGTCTTCGATGAGATCAAGCGGCTGCAAGACGAGGCGCCGAGCGGCGAAGAGCTTGAGAAGACCAAGTCGTACACGCTGGGGAGCTTCCCCGGACAGCGGGAGACGCCGCAGGCTGTCGCAGGCGACCTCTGGCTGATTGAGTCGCAGGAGCTGCCGACGGATTACCTGCAGCGGCTGCTAAAGGGCGTCGGCGCGACGACGGCGGAAGACTGCACGCGCCTCGTGAAGGAAACGATCGACCCGGCGAAGATGGCGGTCGTTGTCGTGGGGCCTGCGAGCACGTTACGGGCCGGATTGGAGGAGATCGCCCCGGTGACGGTCATCACGCCGAAGGTCGATGAACCGGAGAAGACACCGGCGGAAGAGGCCGCGCCCGAGTGAAGACCACAAGACGGGTTGTCAGCCGGGTGCCCTGGGAATTGGGCTTCCAGGGCCCCGGCTCTTTCCTGTATCATGGCTAGAGAATCGTGTCGGGGACCATGTCGTAACAAGCGTCACCGATGCAGCGGAACAACGCGGAGGAGAAGCGATGGCATCGCGGATGATGACTGCGGTAGGGGTGCTCGCGCTGGGGGCCACGCTTGGTGCTCCGGCGGCGACGATTCACGTCTATCCAGGCGCGTCGATTCAAGCCGCGGTCGATGCAGCCGCGACTGGCGATGAGGTGCTCGTCCACCCGGGGACGTACCCCGAGCGCATCAACTTTCACGGCAAGGCCGTCACGCTGCGCAGCTCGGACGGTCCCAGCGTGACCACGATCGACGGGCAGCAGGGCGGTACCGTCGTGACGTGCGGGTCCGGCACCGTACTGGACGGCTTCCGGATCACCGGCGGGCAGGGCGAGAACGGCGGCGGCATGGGCGTGTTCGGCGCGAGCCCGACCGTGCGCAACTGCGTGTTTGCCAGCAACCACGCGCAGTACGGCGGTGCGGTGTTCGTGCAGGTCGGCCAGCCGCAGTTCATCGGGTGCATTTTCTCGCTGAACACGACGGACGGTTCCGGCGCCGGCGTGTATTTCTACGGCGAGATGGGGCTGACGGGTGGCACGCTGCGCGACTGTCGGTTTGAGAATAACACCGCGCAGGGCCGGGGCGGCGCGGTGCGCAACTGGGTCAGCAGCCCCACGATCGTGCGCTGCGTGTTTTACGCGAACCATGCGCGCATCGAGGGCGCCGGCATCGCCAACGGCGGCGCCAGCAGTCCGACCGTCACCGACTGCGTCTTCTATGCCAATCGCACCGACACGATGTTTTCCGCGTATGATTGCTACGGCGGGGCGATGAGCAACACCGAGACCAGCAGCCCGGTGCTCGTCAATTGCACGTTCCAAGTGAATTGCGCGGTCTCGCTTTACCCGAATCTGGCACGTGGCGGCGGCCTCAGCAATGCCGGCTCGGCCCACCCGAGCCTGCTCAACTGCACGTTTTCCGGCAACCACGCCGACATGGGCTGGGCGTTGTCCAACAGCGGCAGCGCGCACGTGACGGTTTCCAACTCGATTCTCTGGGACGGCAACGCGGAGATCGTCAACGAGGGCTCGGCCACGGCCTCGGTCAGCTACTCGGACGTGCAGAGCGGCTGGGCGGGGACCGGAAACATCTACGCCGACCCGCGGCTCAGCGAGTTGCGGCTGCAATCGGATTCGCCCTGCATCAACGCAGGCGATCCCAACTATGCACCGTCAGGGGGCGTCGACCTCGACGGCTACGCCCGCGTCCTCTGCGGCCGCGTCGACCTGGGCGCCTACGAGTTCGGCATCGGAGATTACGACTGCAATCGCGTCGTTGACGGCCAAGATTCTGTCAGCGGCGTGTCCTGCTTCACAGGCCCCGATCGCGGCCCGTACGGCGCCGCGTGCGAAGCGCTCGACTTCGAGTACGACCGGGACGTTGACTTGGTCGATCTCGCCGCGTTCCAAACCTTGTTGGGCAGCTAGGCCGCCGCCTGACGATCAGCGTGCCGCGACTTCGGTCTTGGTGCCCGCCTCTGCGCCGGCAACCGCAGGCGCGCCCGTTATCTTCGTGGCGATGCTCTGCGAAAGCTGATGTAGGTCGACGCCGAGCACGGACTCGATCATCGCCAACGATTCGGACAGCGTCTTTGCGCGCCCGAGTGCCGCGCCTGCAATGGCGCGGCCGTCGCCGCCGTCGATCACCGTGACACGGCCCAGATCCACGTTCTCGATGGTCTTGGCCAATTCCTGCACGAATCCCGGCATCATCTCCAGCAGCATGACCTTGAGCGCTTCGGGGTACCGCTGGACCGACTGTCCGATTTGCTCGATGGCCAGCGCCCGCGCCTTGCCTTCCTCAAACGTCTTCGCGGCGTCGCCCTCGGCCTTGGCCTTGGCCACGTCGCGGGCCGCGATTGCCCGCGCGACCTCGGTCGCCGAGAGACGCGCCTGCTCCACGAGAACCTCAGCCTTCTGCTGCTCGACCTCCTTGGCGGCGGCATCGCGGGCGAGCTCCGCCTTGCGAATGCGCAGCTCGTTCTCAGCCACGGCGACCGCCTTATCGGCGGTGAGGCGGGCTTGCTCCGCCCGCTGGCGGGCCCCGGCCTCGGTCAGCTTCGCCTCGGCGTCGCGATCCGCCTTGGCCTTGCGGGCCGACGCGTTGGCCTCGGCCTCTTTCATCACCGCCTCGGCGGCCCGCTCCGCCTCGGCCTTCCGAGCCGAAGACAGCACCTCGGCCCGCGCCTTGCGGGCGATCGAGACCAGGTATTCCTCTTCGTCGTGCACGTTCTGAATGACGACGCTGTCGATCAGCAGCCCCAGCTTGCGGAAGTCCTCGGTGACTTCCCGCATGACGGTCGCCACGAACTTCTCGCGGTCGCCGACGATCTCCTCGGGCGTCATTTTGCCGATCACGGCCCGCAAACCGCCCTCCAGCGTCTCCTTCGACACCCGCTGGAGTTGCTCGGCGGGCTGCCCGAGAAACCGCTCAATGGCGTTGGCGCGCTCGGAAGGATCCGACGAGACCTTCACGTTGGCCACGCCGGTCACGATGACGGGCACCATCGTGCCGCCGCCCGCCTGGGCCTTCACCTCGAGCGGCACCTGCATGTTGCGCAGGCTCAGCCGCGCGACGTGCTCAATCAGCGGAATCACGAGCGTCCGCCCGCCGATGACGATGCGGTAGCCGACGCCGTCGCGCTGCCGCCGGCCGCTGATGATCAGCATTTCGCTCGGATTTCCGACCACGATCAGCCGGGCGATGATCGCCATCACAACAACCACCACGAACAGCAGCACAAAGGCGATCAAGATCGCGGCCGCCGACCCGCTGTCTGCCAAAAGTCCCGCAAGCATGAGATTCCTCCCTCTCAAGCGAGCTTCTGCTCGTATTCCGTTCTCGACACCACTTCGGCCACGCCGGCCCGGTAACTCACGACCACAACCTCATCCCCAACTGTGAAGCCGCGCCCGGAGACCGCGGGCACATAGTGCTCGCCGCCACGAACGTGCAGGACCACCTCGCCCTGCTCGGGCGGCTTGATCCCGATCGTCACGCGGGCCAGCCGGTTGACGTAGTCCCCGAGCTGCGGCGTGCTGTCGCCCGACGTCCGCCGAATCAGGCGGAAGAGGTGGTGCACGGCCTGCCCGACAAGCGCCCCGCCGGCGACCGCCAGGCCCAGCGTGAGCTGCGGCGACGTAGTCGTCATGTGGGTCAGGATCACGCCGACCGCGCCGAACACGGCGAGGAAGAACACCGCAAACCGAATCGACAGCCACGTGGAAATGTGCGAGGCGGCCTCGGCGTGGCCATGGACCGTGTCCACATGGCCGGCGTCCGCGTGGCCGAGATCGGCGTGCAGCGTATCGACGTGGAAATCGCCCGGGTGGTCGGCCGCGTCCCCCGCGTCCGTATCGCCCTGCGGGTGGACATCCAGCCCTGTGGCCGCGTCGGTGTCCACGTCGTGGTGGCCGTGCCCGGCGATCAACGAGAGCACGAGCAGCCCGCCGCCGACGATCAGGCAGATCCAGTACGCGGCGAGAAAAACCGAGCTGGTCCCGGCGAGCATCGCCAGCGGTATCACCGGATCGCACATCGACCGCCTCCCTTCTGTATCCCGGTCGCCAGCGGCGTGTCGCGCTGGTGTCCGTCTCCTGGGTATTCAGGATAGCCGCGGCGGTATTCGGCGCCCATTCAAAACGGGCGCGGTTTTCATAACGCCCGCCGGGTGCTGGGTTTCCGCGTCATGCATCGGTGTCAGCCCGCCGGCGCGTCGGACCGGCTTCGCGCCCGCGCCCGCGGCCGGCGCGGCGTGACCGCCGATTCTGTTACGGCTCCCGAACCGCGGAGTCGGGGGCGCACGACGCCGTCTTGACCCGCGCCAGCGGTTCTGGTAGAAAGAATGGCTCCCTTGTGGGGAGCCGTGTAAGGGGTGCGTGCGGCACGCTGGCCCGTGCCAGCGCCGCTTCGCACGCACGCTGGGTAAACGGGACGGGGGCGTCCGGCGGCCTGGTTGCTGCAACCCAGGCGGCGTGGGCAGGACGGGAACCTTGACCATGATCGGCATCCGACAAGAAGATAAGAGTCGCTGGGAAGCCCGGGTCCCCCTGGTGCCCGCGGACCTGAAACGCCTTCTACAGGACGCACACCTCAAGTTCCAGGTACAGACCTCGCCGATCCGTGCCTTCGCGGACGACGAGTTCCGGCAGGCCGGCGCCGCCGTCGTCACCGACCTGCGCGAGTGTCCGATCATCCTCAGCGTCAAGGAGATTCCGCCGCCGCTGCTGGAGCCCGGGAAAACCTACTTGTTCTTCTCCCACACGATTAAGCACCAGCCGCAGAACATGCCGATGCTCCGGCGCCTGGTGGAGCTCGGCTGCACGCTGATCGACTACGAGCGGATCGTCGATGCCCAGGGCCGCCGGCTGGTCTTCTTCGGGCGCTATGCCGGCCTGGCCGGGATGATTGACGTGCTCTGGGCCCTCGGGCAGCGGCTGACGCACGAAGGCGTGCCGACCTCGCTGGCCACCGTCCGCCGGGCGTACGCCTACAAGACGCTCGATGACGCAAAACGCGAGCTGTCCCAATTGGCCGCCCAGCTTCGCCAGGAGGGTCTGCCGGCGGCGGTCGCGCCGCTCGTGGTCGGCTTCGCGGGGTATGGCCACGTCTCGCTGGGAGCGCAAGAGATCTGGAACCTGTTCGCGCCGCGCGAAATCGCCCCGGACGAGTTGGGCAGCATTTCGCCCGGCGCGCAGGAGTGCTTCAAGGTCGTGTTTCGCGAGGAGCACATGGTCGCGCGGCCCGATGCCGCCGCGCGCCGTGCGCCGTTCGACCTCCAGGACTATTACAGTCACCCCGAGAAGTACCGCGTGAAGTTCTTCCCGTACGTGCGCCACTTGTCGGTGCTGATCAACGGCATCTACTGGGACGCCCGGTACCCGCGCCTGATCACCCGCGCGCAGCTCCGCGAGTTGTGGAGCGAGTCGCAGCGGCCGCGCCTGCGCGTGCTCGGCGACATCAGTTGTGACATCGAGGGTTCGCTCGAATCCACCGTCCGCGCGACCGATCCGGGAAATCCTGTATACGTATACGAGCCGCATACCGGCCAGACGCGTGACGGCGTCGCTGGCGACGGGCCCGTGGTCCTCGCCGTCGACATCCTGCCGTGCGAGCTGCCGGTGGATTCGTCCGCGCATTTCAGCCAGTCGCTCAGCCCGTTTCTGGCGGCGCTGGAGCAGGCGGATTTCGCGCGGCCGCTCGAGCAAAGCGGCCTGCCGGCGGAGTTGCAGGGGGCGACGATCGTCTATCGGGGCAAGCTGACCGAGCCGTATCGGCATCTCGAATCGGAGTTGCGCTAACAACGGCCCTGACGCCGTTTTGTGTCTGAACCCTGACGTCCATGCGGGAGTGCGTTCCATGAAGAAGGTGCTCGTCCTCGGTGCCGGCCTCGTCTGTCGCCCCTTGGTCCGTTATCTGCTCGAGCAATGCGGCTTCCAGGTGACCGTTGCGTCGCGCACCGTCTCGAAGGCCGACGCGCTGGTCGCGGGGCACCCCAGCGGCCGGACGATGGCGCTGCTCACCGAGGACCTGGGCAAGCTCGAAGCCCTGGTGCGCGACCACGATCTGGCGATCAGCCTGCTGCCCGCGCCGCAGCACCCCGTGGTCGCCGAATTGTGCGTCCGGCACAAGAAGCACATGGTGACGACCTCCTACATCAGCCCCAAGATGAAGACGCTCGACGGCCCCGCCCGCGACGCCGGCGTTACCCTGCTCAACGAGATCGGCGTCGATCCCGGCATCGACCACATGTCCGCCATGCGCATCATCCACGACGTGGAAAGACGCGGCGGCCAGGTGGTCAGCTTCAAATCGTATTGCGGCGGGCTGCCTGCGCCCGAGGCCAACGACAACCCGTGGGGTTACAAGTTCTCATGGGCGCCGCGCGGCGTGTGCACCGCCGGCAAGAACGCGGCCAAGTTCTTGGAACACGGCAAGATCGTCGACATCCCGGGGCCGGAGCTGTTTCTGAACAACCATCCAGTGCCGGTCGAGGGCGTGCCGGAGCACAAGGAGCTGGAGGGCTACCCGAACCGCGACTCGCTGAGTTACATCGACGTGTACGGGCTCAAGGGCATGGAGACGATGTTTCGCGGCACGCTGCGCTACCCGGGTTGGTCGGCGTGCCTGAAGAAGGTCGTGGACATCGGCTTCCTTGACGAATCGCCCGCCACCTATCCGGCCGGCATGACCTTCGCGCAATGGACGGCGACCTTCATCAAGGCAAACACAACCGGCCAACTCCGCGAGCAGGTGGCGAAACACTTCAAGGTGGACGCGAAGGCGAACTTCCTCGACCGCTGGGAGTGGCTGGGGCTGTTCAGCAGCGACCCGCTGCCGATCACCGGCAAACCGACCACCGCGCTCGACATCCTCGCCACGCGGATGGAGCAGAAGATGCAGTACAAGCCCGGCGAGCGCGACATGCTCGTGCTGATGCACAAGTTCGTCGCCCGCTTCCCGGGCAACGTAGCGGCCGGCGCCCCGGCCGGCCGTGGCACGCGCGAAGAACGCATTTCCTCAACCATGATTGACTTCGGCATCCCCCACGGCGACACGTCCATGGCCCGCACCGTCAGCCTCCCCGCCGCGATCGGCACGAAGCTGATCCTCACCGGCGCGATCAAAGACACCGGCGTGCACGCCCCCGTGAGGCCGAGCATCTACAACCCCGTGCTCGATGAGCTGGCGACGATGAACATCCGCTGCGTAGAGAAGACGGAGAAATAGGGTACAAGTCCGAAGTACGGAGGGGCTTGGCACAGCGCTGCTCGCTCTCCGCCCCGCGCTTCTGACGTCCTCCTTCTGACTTTTCCAGCCATTCCCCGCCAATCTCCGCCAGCCGGCAACACTGTTGCCCCTGCGCCTTGCTTCTCTCCATTCCTGAGGAATACTACCAGTGCTCACGCAGTGCCAGAGCCTGCCTTGACGGCCCGCTCGGCGGTGTGGCACCGGCCCCCGACCGGTGAACCGTGCACCCCACACCCGCTGACCCGGTTCGAGACACGTGCTCGGGCGCGTCTGCCCCGCGTAGGTTGGGTTGAGTTCTCTCAGCCCAGCGTTCGCGCTTGCGGACGGAGG
>Ga0182017_10004205_pt1 | contig 10718 bp, 7 predicted proteins | sample 712E3DmetaG_FD_120492 | JGI IMG/M metagenome (GOLD analysis project Ga0182017, IMG submission 120492) | Permafrost microbial communities from Stordalen Mire, Sweden - 712E3D metaG | ecosystem: Environmental > Terrestrial > Soil > Wetlands > Permafrost | place: Sweden: Stordalen | collected... | reverse complement strand
CCGGAGCTTCGCCGGCCAGGGTCGGACGAACGAGAACGGGAGCCTCCCGCGGTGAACAACAAGACTCAATACATCTCGGAAGAGGGTCTGACCAAGCTCCGAGCCGAACTCGAGGAGCTGGTCAATGTCCGGCGCCAGGAGATCGCGCAGCGCATCCACGACGCGAAGGAACACGGAGACCTCGCCGAGAACGCCGAGTACGAGGATGCAAAGAACGAGCAGGCTTTCGTCGAGGGACAGATCCAGCGGCTCGAGGGCCTGATCAAGAACTCCACCATCATCGACGGCAACCACGGCACCGATCACGTCCAGATCGGGTCCACCGTGAAAGTCGAAGGCAGCGACGGCAAGGAAGTCTTCACGATCGTCGGTTCCACGGAGGCAAGCCCTCGCGACGGCAAAATCTCCAACGAGTCTCCGGTCGGTCGGGCGCTGCTCGGTAAGCACAAGGGCGAATCGGTCGTCGTCCATGTCCCGGCCGGCGACTTCTCCTACAAGATCCTCGACATCAGCTAGCAGGCCCGCCGTGTATTGGGCCGACGAACTGGCCGCATCCGTTAGCGGGCCTCAGATCGTCAACGACTCCAAGTCACCCTCGGGCACGGTTCACGTCGGCTCGCTGCGTGGCGTAGTCCTCCACGACGCGATCCATCGGGCGCTGCTGGGCGCCGGCCTCGAGTCGAAGTTCCTCTACGGCGTCGACGACATGGACGCCATGGACTCGCAGGCGTTGCTTACCTCCGACGCTGTGGACAAGTACATGGGCGCGCCGCTCTCCCGGGTTCCCGCTCCAGAGGGAAGCAGCGCCGCCAACTACGCCCGCCACTTCGTCGGCGAGATCTTCTTCCGGACCTTCAAGCCGCTCGGTATCAAGCCCGAGTTCTACTGGGTCAGCGAGCTATATGCCGCCGGCAAGATGGATCGCTACGTCAAGCTGGCTCTGGATCGGGCCGACCGAGTGCGGGCGATCTACCTGCGAGTGAGCCACGTCGAACGTTCGAGCGAGTGGCTGCCGATCCAGGTTATCTGCGAGCAGTGCGGCAGGATCGGCACCACGTACGCCACCGACTGGGACGGCTCGACGGTCGCCTACACGTGCAAGCCGGACATGGTGTCGTGGGCAAAGGGCTGCGGCCACGAGGGTCGAGTCTCGCCGCTGGGCGGCCAGGCCAAGCTGCCCTGGAACCTGGAATGGGCGGCCAAGTGGGGTCTGCTCGGTGTCACGATCGAGGGCTGCGGCAAGGACCTCGCCACTGCCGGCGGTTCGCGCGATCGCTCCGACGCGATCAGCCGCGAGGTCTTCGAGGTCGAGCCGCCGCGCAACGTCAGCTATGAGTTCCTCAACGTGGGCGGCAAGAAGATGTCCACGTCAAAAGGCCAGGGCGTCGCCGCGCACACCATCGCCGAGGTCCTGCCGCCGGAGCAGCTCCGTTTTCTCTTCCTGCGGCCGCGCCCCAACCAGGTCATCGAGTTCGACCCCGAAGGCGACACGATCCCACGCCTCTTCGACGAGTTCGACCGGATCGCCGCGGCCACCGCCGGCCACGAGGTCAAGGGAGAGCTGCCGGCAGACCACGAGCGACTCTTCTTCTACTCGCTGCTGGGGCCCTCTCCGGACGTGGCCGCGGCCGCCGCCGCATTCCGGCCCGCCTTCGCGCATCTGGCCCTGCTGCTCCAGATTCCGGGCGTCGACATCGCTGAGCGGATGGAAGCCGAGAAGGGCGCGCCGCTGACCGCGATGGAGAACGGGATTCTGAATGAAAGGACGGCCTCATCCCGCGCCTGGCTCGAGTCCTACGCTCCCGAGAGGGCGCGTCTGGTCATTCGCCGCGAATCGGTCCCGGAGGAAGCAGCCACCCTCGACGCCGAGCAGAAGGGCTACCTCGCCTCACTCGCCGCCGCCGCCGAAACGGAGACGCCCCGTTCTGGCGACGCATGGCAGACGCTGATATTCCGCGTAGCCTCGGACGCCGGTCTTGCTTCGGGGCGCGCCTTCGGGGCACTCTATGCCGCCTTCCTGGGCCGCTCGAACGGGCCGCGCGCGGGCTGGCTGCTGGCGAGCCTGGAGCCCGCGTTCGTAGTGGAGCGGCTCCGGGCTGCAGCGTAGGCCGCGGCGTAGCCCACGGACACGTTGGCGCTGGCCGACAGGGCGGCGGGCGAGAGTCCAGAAAGGCGCCCTCAGGCCCCCCGCAATGCCCGGGACGTCGCGTTCGGATCGGTGGCGGTCAGCGGTTCTCGCCCAAAGTCCATCTGCTGAGCAATAGGCAAGATCGGGGAGATTTGGGCGCCAATCCCTTTCCACCGCGCCTCCCCGCGCTATGCCCCGGCTAAACTCAATGCCAGCGACGCGGGCCTCGCCGCCGTCGAACAAAAGGAGTGGCACCGTATGAGCATCGGGCTGGCCAGGCTGCGAGAGGAGCCGGAGCGGATTCGGCAGGGAGCGATCGACAAGGGCGAGGACCCGTCGATCGTCGATGCCGCGCTGGCCCTCGAAGGCAAGCGCCGCCAGCTGCTCGGCGATTCGGACCGTCTGAAGGCCGAGCGCAACGTCGCCTCCAAGCAGATCGGCGAGGAGATTCGCGGCGGCGCCGCGCCCGGCGGCCCGGAAGTGGCGGCGCTGCGCCAGGCCTCAACCGACGCCGGAGCCCAGATCGAGAAGCTCGACGCGGAGCTGGCCGCGACGGAGCAGCAGCTCGAGGAGTTGCTCCTGCGAATTCCCAACCCAGCCGATGCGGACGTGCCGGTGGGCGACGAGTCCGCGAACCAGACCGTTCGGACGTGGGGCGAGCAACTCCCCAAGGAAGTGGACGCCGCCGCCGGCCATTGGACGCGCCGACCGCACTGGGAGGTCGCCGCCGACCTCCAGATGTTCGACCTGGAGCGCGGCGCCAAGATCACCGGCTCGGGCTTCCCGGTTTATATCGGCCAGGGCTCCCGCCTGCAGCGCGCCCTGATCGACTTCATGCTGGACGTTCACACCGCCGAACACGGCATGACCGAGATATGGCCGCCGGCCCTGGTCAATGCTGCCTCGGCCAGAGGCACTGGCCAGATCCCCGACAAGGAAGACCTGATGTACGTCGTCGGGCGCGACGAGTTGTACCTGGTCCCCACTGCAGAGGTTCCGGTCACGAACCTCCACCGTGACGAGATCTTCGAGGCGGATCAGCTGCCGATTCGATACGCGGCTTACTCGCCGTGTTTCCGGCGCGAGGCCGGCGCAGCGGGCAAGGACACCCGGGGCATCCTGCGCGTCCACCAGTTCGACAAGGTGGAGATGGTCTTCTTCGAGAAGCCGGAGGCCTCGACCGAGGCGCTCGAGTGGCTGACCGGTCGGGCGGAGGTTATCCTCCAGCGGCTCGGCCTGGCGTACCGAGTCCTCCTCATGGCAACCAAGGACATGGGCTTCGTCCAGGCCAAGAAGTACGACCTGGAGGTCTGGGCCCCCGGCGTCGAGCGCTGGCTCGAAGTCAGCTCTTGCTCTAACTTCCGGGACTACCAGGCCCGTCGCATGGCGATCCGCTACCGGCCCGAACCCGGTGCCAAGCCCGAGCTGGTCCACACGCTCAACGGCTCCGGCCTGGCTCTGCCCCGTACCGTCGCCGCGATCATCGAGACTTACCAGCAGTCGGACGGCAGCTTGGTCGTCCCCGAGGCGCTGCGGCCGTATATGAGGGTGGACCGAGTCGGGCCGTAGCTGCGAAACCGGCCCAGCCCTGGCTCCGCGCCGCCCAACCCGAGGCGGGATCACTTCTGGCAGGATAGGCTCATCCAAGCGTTTGTCCTGTATCGTCGTGTAGCCACGGCAACCGGGTTTGGAGGATCGGATGGGAATGGTCAGTGGTCGACGCGGTCGGTGGGGCGCGGTGGCATGTGTGGCCGTGCTGATGGCCCTGACCGCCGCCGGCTGCTCGGGCCCCGCCGAGACCCCGTCGAGAATCTTCGTCACATTGCCGCCGCCGCCCGCCGCCGCCGGCCCCGCGCCCACGATCGGCAGCGAGGTCATTTCGACCAGCGCGCCGGACGACCGATGGACGGTCACCTTCAAGAAGCCGGTCGTAACCGGCATCTCGATCGCGGTGTCAGCCAAGATGAACGACGCGATCACGGCGGCGGTCAACGGCTACATCGACGCCTTCACCGGAAGCGGCCTGCCAGCGGTGACCAGCAGTGCCTCCCCGAGCACGCTCGAAGGGGACTTCTCCATTGCGCTGACTTCGCCCACGATCGTCAGTCTGAGGTTCACCGTCTTCACCCGGGTCGGCGGCGGAGTGCTCGTCGGCAAGCCCGGAAGCATCAACCTCGCGGTGTCGAGCGGCTCGAAGATCAACCTGACGGACATACTTGCCGACCCGACCGCGGCCTTGCCAACCCTGTCGAGCAAGGCGCATTCCGCCCTGGCGTCGTCGCTGGGCAAGCAGCTGACATGGTCCGGCAAGGCAACCTCCATCAGCTTCTTCGACAACGCTTGGGCTATGACCAGCTCGGGCCTCGAGTTCACCTGGGCGCAGGGCGAGGTCGCCGGCAAGTCGGCGGGCATGCCCAGCGCGAACCTCGCATGGTCCGGCATCAAGTCGCTCATCAAGGCCAGTGGCCCGGCCGGCCAGTTCGTCGATTAGAAAGAACCGCCAACAGACCGCCTGACCAACCGCGATCAACCTCGCCCCCAACCTTCGGCCGCCCACGCAGGAGATCCACCTCAGTGACCGCACAGTGACCGCAGTCCCAAACGTCAAGCTCAACAACGGCGTCGAAATCCCCCAGCTGGGGTTCGGCGTCTTCCAGATTCCGCCGGCGGAGACACGGGCTGCGACCCTGGAGGCATTGCGGATCGGCTACCGTCATATCGACACGGCCGAGATGTACGGCAACGAGCGCGAAGTAGGGCAGGCCGTTCGCGATTCGGGGATCGACCGCGCCGAGGTCTTCGTCGCGAGCAAGCTCAACAACGGCTTCCACGCCCACGACCCGGCGCTCCAGGAGTTCGACCGATCGCTCGCTGCAATGAAGTTCGACTACCTGGATCTCTTCCTGATCCACTGGCCGCTTCCGGCAGTCGGCGACTACGTCGAGACATGGAAGACGCTCGAGGAGATCTACCGATCCGGACGCGTCCGGGCGATCGGCGTATCGAACTTCCAGGCGCATCACCTCGAACGACTGGCCGCCGACACGGAGACCGTTCCGGCGGTCAACCAGATCGAGATCCACCCGTATTTCGCCCAGGACGACCTTCGCACGTTCGACCGCCAGCACGGGATCGCCACCGAGGCGTGGTCGCCGATCGCCCAGGGCCAGGTGCTCGACGATCCGACTATCGTTGGCATCGCCGGCCGCCTGCACCGCACACCCGCTCAGGTAACTCTGCGATGGCACATCCAGCGCAGCGACATCGTCTTCCCGAAGTCATCGAACCCGGCGCGGATCGCCGAGAACTTCGCCATCTTCGATTTCGAGCTGGCGCCCGACGACATGGCGGCAATCACCGCGCTCCACCGCAACGGCCGTCGCGGCCCGAACCCCGACGAGTTCAACTGGATCCCGTGAAGTAGTTCTGCCCCGGGGCCCCCGGCAGCGCCTATGCGTCGTCGATCAACCCCAGCCGCCGCAATTCCTCGAGGAGCGCTCGTTTGTCGATGGGCTTGACGAGGAAGTAGTCGCACTGGCCCTGGATCGCTTCCAGGACGTTGTCCCGATCGGCGTGGGCGGTGGTCATGATCACTCTGGCGCGTTTCTCCGCCGTGACCCCCGCCTCCTGTTCCAGTTGCCGGATCTGCTTGAGGGCCTCCTGGCCGTCCATCTCGGGCATCATGATGTCGAGGCAGACCAGGTCGTAGGGGTCGCCGGCCTGAAGCGCGGTGCGCACCGCGTCCACGCCCTGCTTGCCGTTCATGGCGACGTGCGGAGAGCCGTAGCGCTTGAGGATCTCGCGCAGCATGACCCGGCTTGTGAGTTCGTCCTCGACGATGAGCGTCTTCAACGCGGTCCTCCTGAATCGGCTCCCTCCGGGCCGGCGAAGTTGCGCATCGCCTCACTCAGCCGGGCCAACTGGGACTCTAGGATCGGTACACGAGCGATGATGGCCTTCATGCCGCCGGACTGTCCAGCTCTCTCCGTTTCGAGCGCCGCCGCTCGTAGGGCCTCACCGCCCACGTTCGCCGACGCACCCTTGATGGTGTGGACCGCGCGGAGTGCCCCCGTCGCGTCGTCGCTCTCCAGACAGCACTTGAGAGCTTCGACGTGGGTCGGGACGTCCTCGAGGAATCCGTCGACGACGAGCCGCGCTAGTTCTTCGTCGCCCATCATTCGGGCCAGCATCCCCGCCCGATCGAACACCGGCAACTCGACTTCTTTCCCGGTTGCAGGCGCGGCGGGTCCGGCCGACTTGGGTCCGGCCGACTTCGGTCCGGCCGATTCGGAAGCGGCCGGTACAGACCGCGGCGTGGCGGCGCCCCGCGGCAGCCATCGCCCCAGCGCCTCGGATAGTGCTCGCGGGGAAACCGGCTTGGTGACGTAGTCGTTCATCCCCGCTTCCAGGCAGCTCTCTCGGTCGCCCGCAAGGGCATGAGCCGTCATGGCGACGATGGGGATTCCGTGCTGCAGAACGGCCGAACCCGGATCGCGAATCCGGCACGCCGCCTGGAGGCCGTCCATTTCGGGCATCTGGACGTCCATGAGCACGAGATCGTAGGGAATCGTTTCGAGCGAGCGAATGGCTTCGGCGCCGTTCGCAACCGCGTCTGCCCGGTAACCCAGTTTCTTCAGGATTCCGAGCGCAACCTGCTGGTTCGTGATGTTGTCTTCGGCGAGGAGGATCCGTACGGCCCCCCGACGCACTTCGTCCGTCGAGTCATGTGCCGGCCCGAGTGGGGTCGGCTCGGTCTCGTCTGCGCCGGCCACTACCGGACCGGCCAACACGCCAGCCAGACAGTCGAACAAGTCCGACTGACGCACTGGCTTCACCAGGTAAGCGTCGAACCCGATCTCCTCCATCTCGCGCGCGTCGTTCCGTCCGCCAAGCGAGGTCATCAGAACGAGCGTGGTGCGCGCCAGGTAGGGGTCGGCCTTGATGGCCCGAGCGAGTTCCGCTCCGTTCATGCCCGGCATCTGCATGTCGAGAATGGCCGCGGCGTAAGGGTCGTTCTCGTCTCGTGCCTGGCTGAGCGCCACCAGCGCCCCCGAGCCGCCGAGCGCCTCGTCCGGCCGCGCGCCCCACGCCTCGAGCTGGGCAGTCAGGACTTCCCTGTTGGTCGCGTTGTCGTCCACGACGAGGATTCGGGCTCCGTGAATATCGGCCGGTGGAGCGACATTGCGTTCGCGATTGGCCTGTTTTGCGAAGCGGGCGGTGAACCAGAATTCCGAGCCCTTGCCCTCTTCGCTGACGAGGCCGATTTCGCCGCCCATCATCTCGGCGAGCTGTTTCGAGATCGCCAGCCCCAACCCGGTGCCGCCGTACTTGCGCGTCGTCGATGCATCGGCCTGGGTGAACTTCTGGAACAGGAGCCCTTGCTTGTCCGCCGGGATGCCGATGCCTGTGTCCTTCACCGAGAAGCGGAGCATCACCTCCGCGTCGGCTTCCCATTCCAGGCTCGCTCGGACCGCGACCTCTCCGTGATGGGTGAACTTCACCGCGTTCCCGGCAAGGTTGAGGAGTATCTGGCGCAGACGACCGGCGTCCCCGGAGAGATGCCCGGGCACGTCCGGAGCGGCGGCGCAGATGAATTCGAGCCCGGTCTCGTGGGCCCTCGTGGCCAGCAGGACCGCAAAGTCGTTGAGCAGCGTCCGCAGGTCGAAGTCCAGTGTCTCCAGCTCCATCTTGCCGGCCTCGATCTTGGAGAAGTCGAGGATGTCGTTGAGGATGGCCAGGAGGGACTCGCCGCTCGTCCGGACAGTCTCGGCGTAGCGGCGCTGTTCCTGGTCGAGCGGCGTATCGAGCAGGAGGCCGGTCATGCCGATCACGCCGTTCATCGGGGTCCGGATTTCGTGGCTCATGTTGGCCAGGAACTCGCTCTTCGCGGCATTAGCCTGGTCCGCCTCGGCGGCCAGCTCGATGGCCCGAGTGATTGCCAGCTCGAGCTGGACATTGGTCTCCCGCAGCCCCTCTTCCGCCTCCTTGCGGGCGGTGATGTCGACGAAAGTCGCGACGAAGTAGTCTGGATCGCCGCGCTTGTTGCAGACGAGCGCCACGTTGACGTCGGCCCAGACGATGGCGCCGTCGCGCGTGATGTAGCGCTTCTCGAACCGTCGCACTCCCTTCTCGGAGGTCAGTTCGTTCTGAGCGGCGTCGCCGACGGGCCGGTCATCGGGATGGGCGAGGTCGCTGAACCGCCTGCCGGCGAGATCCTCGATGGAGTACCCGACCATTGCGGCCAGCGCGGCGTTCACCTCGATGAAGCGGCCATCGAGGGAGGTCAGGGACTGGCCGACGGCACCCTGCTCGAACCCGACCCGGAAGCGCTCGATCGCATCTTCGGCCTGCTTCTGGGCGGTGATGTCCCTTGCTATGCCTTCGAATCCTGCGACCGCGCCATCTTCGTCCCTCAATGGAACGGCGCTCGATGTGTGCCAGAACCAGGATCCGTAGAGATCCTGCACCCGATACTCGACACTCTCCTCCCGCTCCGCCGTCTTGCCCGCTCCTTCGAGGAACGACAGCAACCCGGGGAGATCGTCCGGATGGACGAATCGTGCTAATGGCTGTCCGACGACCTGCGCTTCCACATGACCCAGGAGCGCGGTCCAGGCGGCCGAAACGAAGGTGAAAACGGCATCGGCGGTGAGCGTGTAGATGATGTCGTGACTGTTCTCGATCAGGAGACGGTGCTTCTCCTCGCTCTCGCGCAGGGCCGCTTCCGCTCGCTTCTGTTCCGTGATGTCGCGCATAGTGCCGACCGCGTGCCAGGCGCGGTTGAGGCGGACCGCGGATAGCGAAAGCTGGACCGGGAACTCCTGTCCGTTGGCTCGCCGGCCTTCCAGGTCGATTGGGCGGCCTACAGCCGACCCGGACCCAGTCGCCAGGAACGCGGGGAAGGAGGCGCGGAACGAGTCGAGGTAGCGCGCGGGCGCGAGGAAGGCGTGCAGTTTCTGACCGATCGCCTCGGCACTCGTTTGGCCGAAGATCCGCTCGGCACCCGGGTTCCAGTAGGAGATGCGACCGGCCGGGTCCATCATCACGATGGCGTCCTGGGCCGAGTCGGTGATGGTCCGCATGCGGGCTTCGCTCTCACGAGCGAGCGACACCGCCACGTCGGTGCGCATCATCACGAGCAGGGCTATGACTCCCCAGACCGACAGCGAAACGAGGGCGCCGACCGCCGCTCCCGACGATGCCTGCAGGGCAAGCGTCGCTGGCGGGAGAAGCAGCGCAGCCGTCAGCAGCAGGCGGCGCGCCGTACGCTGCCTCATCCAGTCCACAGTTACCCCGGAGAGGCGGGTCCGGGCCGATGGATGCGCAACCGCGGCCGCCCAGATGACCATGGACAGGAGCCATAGCGCGTCGAGCGGAGAAGGGTCAAGTGAGATGTCCGTCAGGCTGAGGCGCAGGTTCAGAACGTCGGCCAGGACGACAGCTACGACTCCGGCCAGGAGCAGTCTGAGCCACGGCGAATGAAGGTCGCCGACGAGGAGGGATCGCAGGGCCACCGCCAGCAGTGCCACGTCGGCGATGGGATAGGTCAGCATCACCGCCAGGTCCAGGGTCGATCCGGTGTAGCCGTCGAGCGAGGGCTGGACCACGAACTCGAGTACGACCATGAAGGCGGCGGTAGTGACGATGAGCGTGTCGAGGATCGAAGCGCGATCGGGATGGGCTCCGACCAGCAAGAGAACGCCGGCGATGAGCAGCGGGTACTCGGCGAGGTAGAAGACGTCCGCCAGGGAGGTATTGGGCTGGACCTGCTCGACCTGCACCAGCCACAACCAGACGATATCGCCGAGCAGCACGGCAAGCATCCCGGCGCCGAAGAGGGCCCAGGCGAACGGCCTGGCCGGCCGTCCAAATCGAAGGCTGGCGAAGAGGACCGACACGGCCAGCGCTTCGATGGCAACGTAAACGACCCCTCGGCCGTTCGAATCGAACAGCGGCGCGTAGTAGAAGGCGACCGCCATCGCGCCGATCGCGAGGACCGCGAACCACAGGCGAGACCGACCTTCCGCGGCCGGGGCCGCGGGCGAGGCGTCGCCAGGGAGTTCGCGCGAGTTACATGCCACGCCGGCGGACCGGTCGCTCATCCAACGGTCTCCAACTCGCTTGCGGCATCCCCCGCGGGAATGACCGTCTGGTACGCCGCGGGCGTCGGCTCATAGCCCGACCTGTGCCGCTCTGCGCCCTCTGGTAGTTGTCGGTCCCTCCTCCTCCCGGCACGATGGCCGGCTACCAAGTTGGAGGTCGCATGAAACGGCGTCTGCCGACTCCAATCACACGTAACTGACTGAGTACCCAGCGCGGAAAGGTGGCAGAGAGGGTCTACTGCGGCGTCTTGGAAGCTGCCTCCGTTGGTGCGAATCACGCTCAGATTCGGCGGTTCTAGGCCCGACAACGACGTTTGACCCCACGTTTGACGGTAGGCGGCCGGCGGCGCGATCCAATCGGCGATAGGTAAACTACGTCGTGTCCCTGCGGAGAGGTGGCAGAGCGGTCTATTGCGGCGGTCTTGAAAACCGCGAACCGCACCTTTCCGCCCAGCTTCACGAGGTAGAACCGCCGACTGTGACCCTCT
>Ga0182017_10004204_pt1 | contig 10722 bp, 7 predicted proteins | sample 712E3DmetaG_FD_120492 | JGI IMG/M metagenome (GOLD analysis project Ga0182017, IMG submission 120492) | Permafrost microbial communities from Stordalen Mire, Sweden - 712E3D metaG | ecosystem: Environmental > Terrestrial > Soil > Wetlands > Permafrost | place: Sweden: Stordalen | collected... | reverse complement strand
GGTTTCGCGGCGCGATGCAGGGCTCTGCTGGTACAAATACTACGGATGGCCCGACTCCTATGCGCGGTTTATCCAGTACATTTTCTCCCGCTATCAGGCGAATAATACTGTCCTGAGTCCGATTCACCTTGATATCATTGACGAGACCGTGAGCCCCGACGACTACACCGCCGCAATTCATGAGGTGGAGAACAAATTCGGTCCACGGCCGTTTGGCACGCTCCTCTCGGCGAACGCGAACCCGTCGACGCTTGAAAACTGGGGTGATGGGTCCTGGGTCACACTGCACCAGATCGGGAATATGCGCGAGCACAACAACTACTGGTATCTCACTGAAATTTTCAATCTGAAGGAACCGAAGCCGGCACTCAACGGAGAGCCATACTATGCGGGCTACCGGGATGCGCGCGGTCCCGGATCAGCCAACTACACACGTGGAGCAGCGGGTGGCTCGGAGCAAGACAATGAGTTCGTCCGGTCAGGGATGTACGGCAGTTTTCTCTCGGGGGGTCTCGCCGGACACGTCTACGGGGCGGAGGGAATCTGGGGAGCCGATATCGAGCCGGTCGCACCGGTGCACATGTGGGACGCGTTCCAGTGGCGCTCGGGAGCTGAGATGCAGTATCTGCGGACGTTTGCCTTCTCGATCGGCAGGCGTTACCAGGAGCTCGTGCCGCTTGCAGACCTGGTGTCGCCCAATAAGACCCATATCACGCTTGGTTACGAGGGGTGGGCCTACTGTGCACGCACGGACGACAGGCAGATCTTTCTTGCCTTCTTTGAAAAGGGATGCCCGACATCCCAGATCCGCGGTGCGCGACTCAATAGCATGTACCGGGCGCAATGGTTCAATCCGCGCGAAGGCACATGGCTCGATGCAGGCGCAGGTAAACTGGCTGCAAACAAGATCGGCATCGTCGTATTGCCCGACTTCCCCGGCGACGCAGATTGGGGGCTCCGGCTGATCTACGATGGTCCGCTGTCAGGAAAGGCCGCCAACTGAAAGTTGACGCTTTTCACTATTTCCACACCAAGAACCACATAATGAAAAATGGATGAATTGGACATACCCCGTCCCTACTCTAACCCCGCACGCCGTCTCTCTAACGTCCCGACGTCAACGCCTTGAGAAAACTGTGCATGAAATCAACCCCCTTGTAGAATTCCGCCACCCCGAGCCGTTCATCTCTCCCGTGTGCCCGTACGTCATCGATATCGGTGAACATGCCGGAAATACCATACACAGGAATCCCGGCAATCCGGAGGGATTTGCCATCGGAAGCGCCGGTGGACATGGTCGGAATGACGACAGCATCGGGCCACGTTTTACCCGTTAGTTTCTCCAGCGGTTCCATCACATCTTTCCGCAGCGGCGATAGAGGTCCCCGGGTTGACACCACGAGGCGGGTAACGCTGACCTGCGTGTCCGCAATAACTGACCGGAGCGTCGCCATGACATTTTCCGGACTGTCGTCCGGGAGCATCCGGCAATTGACATTGGCTCGCGCGGATTGCGGGAGCGCATTCTCCGCATGCCCGCCGGTTATCATTGTGGCCACACAGGTTGTGCGCATCAACGAATTGTAGTATGGAGAGGACAGCGCCAGACGGTTGGCGGCTGCTGTATCGAGTGGCGTTTTCGCCATTGCCATCATGTCGCTCCGGGTCTGACCGGTCTCGTGGCTCGCGCTTCGTGCAAAAAAAAGGCGCGTGGTTTCATTGAGCATGATGGGAAAGTCGAACGCTGCCAGCCGGGTCAGTGCGGCGGCCAGGCGGTAGATTGCATTGTCCTTCACAGGGAGCGAGCTGTGTCCTCCTTTATTCGTCGTTTCGAGGCGGTAGTCGATGTAGATTTTCTCGCTGGTCTGGATCTCCATCACAACCGGTTTGCCGTTTTTGAGCTCGCCACCTCCGCCGTCAGGGTTTATGCAATAATCAGCATCGATCAGATCCCGGCGGTTGGTGAGGAGCCACTGAACGCCGTTAGCATCGCCGTTTTCTTCATCCTCTGTCAGCGCCACGATGATGTCACGGTTGGGGACGTATCCCTCCTCCTTCAATCGAATAAGGTTTGCCACCAGGTCAGCGTCTTCGCATTTGATGTCCGTTGTACCGCGACCGTAGAAGTACCCGTCTTTTTCGAGGAACGTGAATGGATCGATCGACCAGTCTTTTCGCAAGGCTTCGACAACATCCAGATGTGAGATAAAGAGGATTGGGCGGAGGACTCCCTTCCCCCTGTAGCGCACGACAAGATTCATATGCTGTGGCTGGGGCCCGACGAGTTGAATATCGCTTTCAGAAAATCCCGCAGTTCGGAGCCGCGCCGCCATTGCCTCAGCGGCCTTGGTGCTGCCGCGGGTTAATGTGGTGTTGATCTCTATCAGCTCCTGGAAAATATCCCGTGCCAGTTTATGGTGTGCATCGGGCGGGTGGAAGCCTTCGGTAGCCTGGGCGACAGCGGCCACGGGAGGACCGGTTATCCCGAGAATAAGGAGGTAAGGGAGGTACAGCAGAACCTTGTTCATTGGAAACCTGTCTGAAGTGAATGATCGCAAGGGCAGGACGGGCCGTCGGTCCGACCTCAAGTTAAGCGGCGGGAATGCGAAAATCAAAGTGTTGGCACGGAAAACTTTCAACCGACATGAAACCTGTCAAGGAGGAAACTTTCAAAAGGAAAGCAGGTTGGGAAAAAAGAGATGGTTTGAGTAGATTGAAATATCAACAAACCTTAATACTCTGAACAATAATGACCACACTGAGATTCCTTGTGACGGGGGTAATGTTTTGGACGATAAGTCCTATAAACATCTTCGGTCAACCCGGCGACAATCTGAACAATCAACAGGTTGCCATCGAATGGGCAAATGTCCAATCCAAGGGGACCATTGAAGTATTGAACGGAAAGCTATCAAAGATCGATATTGTTCAGGGGAAAGGAATAGTCATCCGGGATTCATTTGCTTGCGACAGAGAGGACAATGTTCGCATACTGGTTTCATTGACAAATGTCAAGGATAACCCGGGGAGTGGTCCGACTATCGTGACGGTCAGAACCGATCACAATCCATTTTCTTTCTTCCTCAGAGATGTTAGCAAGGAGTACCCGATCTACATTCCGGAATATCATGTTCTGGTAACGACCTCTGATGATTTGCGTTCCTATAGTCAGATTGAAACAGCGCTAAAGGACCGTAAAGGAAGAACGAAGTTACAGCAAATTGAGAGTGAGCCGGAAGAGACCTTTGATTCTGCGGCAATACATACACGAAATCAGCCCTGTACAACCTGGCTTGGATTGAGCCGGGATATGCGCATATTCGACTTGTCGGATAACCGAGCGTATCCCGGCAGTGAAATGAATATGATAACACCCCGCAATTCATCGACTCAGGTTACATTGACTGAGTTTGAAAACAAGACGCTGGCATTTGTCTATATGGTCGGACGCGGGCAGGGGGTGGCAATAAATACATCCCGGCGCCTGGAGGATGGGGTGCTTCCTATCCTCCATTCTACATTGACTGATGACGATGTCGAATATCGTTCTACTGCATTTGTGTCGTTGGAAAAGTCTCCGTTGACAACCCGGACACCCTATGGCACCGATTGGCTGGTGGCAGATGACTATAGCATTGGGCATATGCTGACGAAGGAACAGGAAGAACTGGTGAAACCAAGGCTTGAGGCGGAAACAAACAAAACCGAAACAACCGTATTGTATTTTCGCAGTGAAGCGGTGAATAAGGCTTCAGTCCCCCGTTATGCCTGGTTTAAGACAGTTCGCCCCGTCGTGGGAGCGTGGAGTAAAACTGACTACTCCCTTAACACGGAAAACGGGTTTTCCGCCTTCTCATCCGGCAGCGTTTTTGCAGTCTCAAGACTGAATGGACGCCCATTACATGACGAAGAGATTGCCGTCATGGTACAGCCGGGTGAAAAAGCGATATTCGAATTTGTGGTGCCTCACTCCCCCGTTTCAAAGGAGAGGGCGGCCGAACTGTCAAAGCAGTCGTTTGACTCGAGGTTCGATGAATGTAAGCGGTTCTGGACAGGGAAATTGGACAAAGCTGCTCAGATAAGTATTCCCGAGCCAAGAATCAATGAGATGATTCAGGCCGGACTATTGCAGCTGGATATGATTACTTATGGGAGAGATCCCGACGGTACGCTGGCCCCCACGATCGGGATCTATTCTCCTATCGGTACCGAAAGCTCTCCAATCATCCAGTTCTATAATTCCATGGGATTATCTGATATCGCCCGCAGATCGTTGACGTTCTTCCTTGATAAGCAGCACGATGACGGGATGATTCAGAATTTTGGCGGATACATGGTGGAAACCGGTGCTGCATTGTGGAGCATGGGTGAGTACTATCGCTACACAAAGGACAAAGAGTGGGTTAAACTGGTCGAACCGAAATTGCTGAAAGCGAGCGACTTCTTGCTCAGGTGGAGAGCAGAGTATAAGAAACCGGAGCTGCAAGGGAAGGGTTATGGAATGATTGCGGGGAAGGTTGCTGATCCCAATGACCCCTATCATCAGTATATGCTTAACGCGTATGCCTATCTGGGAATCAGCCGCGCGGCGGAAATGTTAAAGGATGTGGATGGTGATCAATCAAAGAGATTAACACAGGAAGCTGAAGCGTGGAAGCAAGACATCCGGGTTTCTTTAATGAATAACATATCCCATTCGCCGGTTGTCCCTCTTGGCGATGGGAGATGGTCCCCTACTGTGCCCCCCTGGACTGAGGCAATCGGCCCGAGGGCGCTGCATATCATTCCCGACAGCTATTTTTCGCATGGAACTGTTACCACCCCCGATGTTTTGCTGGGTCCGCTCTATCTTGTCTTTTGTGAAGTGCTCGCTCCTGAAGAGCAGGTTTCTAGAATGATGCTGGACTATCACAGTGAATTATTTTACGAATGCAACGCGGCGTTCAGCCAGCCTTATTACAGCCGGCACGATTGGGTTCAGTTGAAGCTCGGCCTGGTAAAGTCATTTCTGAAGACTTACTACAACACCTTTTCGGCACTTGCCGATCGCGAAACCTACACTTTCTGGGAGCACCTTTTCCAGGTTAGTCAGCACAAAACTCATGAACAGGCGTGGTTCTTGATGGAAACGCGGTGGATGTTGTATCTCGAGGAAGGCCGGACCTTGAGCCTACTCCCCGGAATACCGCGCAAATGGATGGAGGACGGGAAGCAGATCACCCTGAAAAATGTGGGTAGCTATTTTGGCCCGATTTCTCTACAGGTAAATGCAAAGACCAAATCCGGCGTTATTGAGGCGGCCATCTCGTGCAATTCCGGGTTCAAACCTCAGAATGTGATCATTCGTCTTCCTCATCCTGAGGGAAGAAAAGCGACCAAGGTAACAGGTGGAACATATGATCCCCTCACGGAATCAATACTGATCAAGGACTTTAATGGAACGGCGATTGTGAAAGCGGAATTTTGAAAAAAATGAGCGGGCCCGGATTTCGTAGCACGGGAGGAGAGTTTGGCATGGATACGACCAAGGGAATCTCAGGGAGAAATCTCGAAACAGACAGGAATGGGTTTGAACGTTTGGGGACGATCTATCCTCCGCATTCAAACGTTGCTATTGAGCAGGTCACTATTGCCAACGTGCAATGCTATTGGTTGGTGCCGGAAAAAATCGAGGGTGAGGAGGTTGCCGTCTATTTGCATGGCGGTGGGTTCATATAAGGTTCAATGAAGTCCCATGGGGCGCTCGTGAGCCATATTGCATACTCCATTGGGAGAAGAGTCTTGTTTTTGGAATATTCATTGGCTCCGGAAAATCCGTTTCCGAAAGCTCCCGGTGAGACTCTTGCAGTCCTCGAGGCCTTGCAGAAAGCCGATACCGGCTTTCGATTCGGTCTTTTGGGAGATAGCGCCGGAGGCAATCTGGTATTTTCCGTTTCTCTCAAACTGAAGGCTTTTAGGAGAAAACCATCACTATATCATATCGCAATATCCCCCTGGGTCAATCTGGAGGCAATTTACCCTAGTTACCTGGCGAATCAGAAACTCGATCCTGTATTGACGAAAGATTTTGCCGAGTACGCGGCTTCCTTGTACATTGGCAGTCACTCTGTAAAAGATCCTTTTGTTTCACCGGTCTACGGGGACTTCGCCGGTCTCACGCCTTCTTTGATTATGTACGGTTCCAGAGAAATACTTGCCGATGACTCGGTTCGCCTCTATGAAGCTCTGCAAAAAGCCGGGGTGAAAAGCGAACTATTCCTTTCCGAAGGATCTTTACATGTCTGGCCTCTTGTGGATATTCAGTCTGGTTCAGCCCAGATTGCCTTGACTCGTATTCGTGACTTTGTTGATCAGAACTCGACGGGAAAGCCATCGAGATAATGACCAACCGTCGCAAACTCTATATCGGTGAAGAGAGTGCAGGCAGAGGTCTGTTGGTCCTCCGCCTTGCATCGGTTGCAGCTCTCTTCCTGGCAGTCCTTTTTATCATTGTCTTTGATCACGCAAAGCACGATGTCGGGCTCGTCCGGGTGAACCCCTTCTCGGAAGATCCCTACGACGCAGTAGGTTCGTTTGGAGTTCAGCTTGGTTTTGCATGCTCGATACTTGCCGTAGTGCGGGCCTTTCGCACCGATCTGAAAACGGAGTCTCTTCACAACCGATATACATACACGCTTCGCGCAATGGCAGTCTCGCAGTTGGCCATCATTGTGACGATGCTTGCAGACTCTGTAGCGCTCGCACGATTTTCGTCGATGTGGAATCACTCGGCTGAGGGGAACCTCCTGATTGTCTTCACGGGGGAGCTGTTTGTTCTTGCCTCAGGTTTCTGCTTGTACCTGATCCGTTTGGCAAATCGGAGGGATGTGTGCTCGCAAAACCCTTTACGTCCGCGGCAGACTGTGCTCCTTTTAATCGTTTTAGGATTGCTGGGAATCTATCCTGGTGGCTTCCGTGACGGAATGGCCGGGGCGATGCTTACGGCTGCATTCGGGATGGTCCTTCTGTTTTACTCTGTCGCTCTCCTTTCGAAGGCGATGTTTCCATGCCCTGATGTTCCGGAGAGGGATCTTATTGACGACATGGTGGGAATTCTTCAGACTCTCAAGCCGCGGTCGGGTTATATTGCCCGCGTCATTGCATCCATCGAGAACGGTCCCCCGTCATCCACGCTCAGGAGAATGGTGGACCTGTTCAACCCGAGAAAACACGAGTGGAATCTCCTCGGCTTGATAGCAATCCTTGTAGGACTCTCACTCGCGCTTGCCGAGATCTTCAGCGATGGCACGTCACGGGGCGTTGGCCAGGCAGTCCTGACTGCAACAGTGTACATCGTCCTCGAATCCGCAGGAGTCTTTCTCGGTTACGCACTCCTGAAGCGATTTCTCGGACTTGTTCGCTCGACCTGAGCGCGGCGCCACGAAACCCATCAGCCGTTGGTCCCTCCTGAGGCAGTAAGGCCCGGCAACCCCGGGCCTTACTTGTAACGACCGAATTCACTTTCCTCCAGCCGGGGAGCCGAGCAACTCCATGACTGAGAGTGTGAATGCCGCGACCGCGGTCCGGATGGTGGGTTCGCGGTCAGGAGCGAACAACGAGCTGTGAGGTCCCGGCATGTTCGTTCCTGCCGCCTTTGCTTTCGAGAACTCCCCCGGTTCGATCGCACCTACCCAGAGCTGGACTGACGGAACGCCGGCGGCCCGACCGAACACGCCGAAGTCCTCGGAAACGGTGACGGGATCGGTGGGGACAACTCTGGCGTCCCCCAGCCCGCGGCGGAGCGCCGTTGCCAGCCTGGCAGCAAGGGCCGGATCGTTGACCTCTACCTCGGATGCCTGCAACGAGTCGACCACCACGAGAGGATCGCGCGGTGCGCGTGCGGCTGCCGCCTCGGCCTTCGCAATCCGTGCGATCGCTGCAAGGAGGTGCTTCTGTACTTCAGGTTTGAAGGAGCGAACGGTGAGCTCGAGTTTCGCTTCATCGGCGATGATGTTCCGCTTGGTGCCCGCGCGGAATGTGCCGACGGTGACTACGGCAGGATCAAACGGGTTGACCTCACGCGAGACAATCGTCTGGAGTGTCACCACCGTCCGGGCCGCAATCAGCAGCGGATCGATGGTGAGATGGGGATAAGCCCCATGCCCGCCTTTGCCGTAGAACGTGATGTCCACCGCGTTGGAAGCAGCGTACGCAGGTCCTGCGACTACGCCGATCTGACCGGCGGGAAGAACATGGGTGTCGTGCAGTCCGAGGGCGTAGTCAGGCTTCGGAAATCGCTTGAGGAACCCGTCCTTGATCATACGCTCGGCCCCCTGGGTCACCTCTTCTGCGGGCTGGCCCACGAATACCAGTGTTCCATGCCACCGGTCCCTCGCCTGCGAGAGCAACGTGGCCGCCCCCACCCACGCTGTCATATGAATGTCGTGCCCGCAGGCATGCATCACGGGGACGCTTTCGCCGGATTCGTTCTTCAATGTGACGGTGCTGGCATAAGGCATTCCGGTCTGCTCCTTAACGGGGAGAGCGTCCATGTCTGTGCGGACCAAGACGGTCGGGCCCGTACCGTTTTTCAGGACCCCGACGACGCCATATCCGCCGACGCGCTCCGTCACCTCGAACCCGAGGTTTCGCAGCCGGGCCGCCATTTTAGCGGCGGTCTTCTCCTCGTGGAACGAGAGCTCGGGGTTCTTGTGAAGGTCGATGTACAGCGAGTCGAGCGACGGGTAGAGCGCGTGCAGCCCTGCGAGTTCGGACGGACCATCTGCCAGTGCAGGCCGCGAGCCGAGCATGAGAATCGCTGTCAACGCCAAAAGCCGGAGTCGGGCACTGCTGCCAGAGCAGGAGACTTTCCCTGATGTGCCATGTGCCATGTGAGCCATGAGTCGTTTCCTTTAAGAGCTTCTATGATCGCAAAAAGAGCCGGTTCCATCCTGGACGGACAGAACCGACTCCCCATATGTTGAAAGCTGCAAAACCGAAGTTGAAATCTCAGCAGGCCAAATCTACTTCAAAATGATCTCCCTCACGAGTTTGCCACCGAGAATTTCCCGGATCTCATTTCGCTTCACGGCACCCACCCTCCGCGTATCCTGCGAGCCCAGCAATTTTCCCGAGAGTGCTTCCATTTTCTCGGCCATTCCATCCATAGCCGCCATATTCTTGTATTCGATCATGAGCATGATATCCCAGTCCTCGGTGTTCGCCGCCGATCCGTAGAGGACTTTGTATGAAAGTACCAGTCCTTCTTTTTTTGCGGCTTCATTCATCTTCAGCCAGTTGTCCGCCAGATTCCTATAGTAGTCATTCGTCATTCCCGGTACTGTTTTCACAAAGCCGATACTCCAGACGCTTCCTTCTGTGTATGGAAGTCCCTGCGCAACGCTTTGTGCCGGCAAAGAAAGCGACAGAAGCAAGGCTGCCGCAAAAAGGATGGATAGAAGCTTCATAGATGACTCCGTTGATAATGTGAATGAAGTGCCGCCCTATTCGGCGGCGGGTAATGAAACAGCACATGCAACGAATTCGGGGTGATCGAAGACTTGTAGATCTTAACGGCGGAAGCCATACAGCCGGGAAAGGTGCAGCCGCAATAGGTTGGTCAGTGACAAACTGAACAGATCCAGTAAAGGGAAGGTTCCATATGGCCTGAAACGCCTTAGGCTGGGCGATCACCCAATGGCTTGCAACCCATTATGATGGGCGATAACCAATCACAAGAGCATCCCGCAGACGAATTACCTTCCCAATTCTCGCGAGAAGGTGTTTTGCCGCTCTTCAAGTCGTTTCCAGGTAAGGGTTTAGCCGGACCCGTCCCGCGAACGCGTGATGTACTTGACTCGGCTTCCGGAATATGTTATGATTGGGCTGCGGGCTTGGCTTCGGCTGTCGAAGTACACTGTTCTTTGCATGAGAGATACATCCAGCGCCTGGATTCCAACCTCCGGGTCTCGCAATTGGTATTGCAGGAATCAGATACCCCTTTAGGTCGGGCCTTCAGAGGAGAATCTATGACGAGAATCATGGCGCCGGTGGCTCTATTCATGATTTGCATCCAATTCTCCCTGCAGGCTCAGGTCAAGCCCGATCCCTCCGTTCGTCAGGTTATCCCCGCACCCCCCCGTACAATCAGCCCTCCACCGGGAGAATCGCGACCCGTTGATTCTTCACTCACGTTTCGCTGGGCGCCCGTATATCTCCCGGGCGGAGCTCAGGCGCACTACCGTCTCGTAATTACGCCGGTCTTCGAATCTCAAACTCCCGGGGAAGCGCTTGAACAAAACCAACCGCTCTTCAGCCGTGTGTTGAATGCTCCATCGTACGAATACGGAGGAGGCTCCCCTTCATTCAGTCTCTATCCTGTGGCGGTTGGGTATGCGTGGCAAGTGCAGGCCGTCGATACCGGGGGACACCCCGTTGCATCTAACCTCGGGAAGAGCGAGATCTCTACGTTCAAGTTCAAGGTGATTCCTCCGCCCGTCAAGAAGTTGATTCCGGAAACTCTGATCTGCGGCACGTTCAGGATCGACGTTGAGGAATACGATAAGCCTTCAAAGTCGGTCGATCCGCAGCTCCCGAGCGGAATCGGGAGAGTGATGTTCACCTGTCCTCCCTTCGTTCTCCCGTTCCCCTGGGTATCACTCCACTCCCTACAGAAGACATTCATCGTTACACAGGCAATCACGGATTCACTGACGCAGATTCACCTTTCGGAGGCGCTGCTCG
>Ga0182017_10004201_pt1 | contig 10725 bp, 9 predicted proteins | sample 712E3DmetaG_FD_120492 | JGI IMG/M metagenome (GOLD analysis project Ga0182017, IMG submission 120492) | Permafrost microbial communities from Stordalen Mire, Sweden - 712E3D metaG | ecosystem: Environmental > Terrestrial > Soil > Wetlands > Permafrost | place: Sweden: Stordalen | collected... | reverse complement strand
TCCTGCCCGAGGGCTCGACGGACTGGGGCTTCGAGATGTGGCTGCTTATCGAGAGGCCGCAACCAGGCGATGCCACCGTCAATGTCAAGTTCCGCAAGTCGACCGGCGAGGTGGTCGAGCGTAATTACAACGTGAAAGGCAGCTCGAGATACACGGTCGACGTGGCCGGTGTCGTTGGCAAGGCGGACGTCTCGACCGAGGTCAACTCCGACAAGCCTGTGGTGTGCGAGCGGTCTATGTACTGGAACGGACGGACCGCCGGACACGCCCATATCGGCTCGCCCTCGCCCGGCACGGAGTGGACACTGGCCGAAGGCTGCACCGACTACGGTTTCGAGACATGGGTACTGCTCGACAACCCGTGGGACGCAGAAACCAACGCCACGTTGACCTTCATGAAGCAGGACGGCTCGAGCGTGCCCGTGTCCGTGAAACTGAGCCCGCATTCGCGCATGTCGATAAACGCCGCCCTGTACGTGCCGTCCGCCAGCTTCGCGACCGTCGTCAGCGCGGACTCGCCGATAACGGTCGAGCGCTCGATGTACTGGAACAACCGGTGCGGAGGGACCGATTCTCTCGGCGCGAAGTGACGATGCCAAGGCCGCGAAGTTGGCCTATAATCGTATCAGCCGTACAACGGGGGAATAATGGACTGTAAATATCATCCGGGGCACGAGGCGGAGCTGACCTGCATACAGTGCGGGCAACAGTTCTGCCGCGAGTGCGTACGGGAGAAGAAAGCGACCCACTACTGCCCTGAGTGCCACCAGGCCGAGCTGGACAGGTTCTCCCAGAAGCTCGGCATCACCGAGGCGGCTCCCAAGGTCAAGAAGGAGAAGGTACCGAAGCAGAAGGTCGCCAAAGAGAAGCCTCCCGAGGAAGCGGCCCCACCCCCGGTTGAAAAGGAAAAGAAGAGCAGGCAGCTCAGGCGACCCAAGGAGACGCCATCCGCGGTGCCGCCACTTGCCACTCCGGAGATGGCCGCTCCACCTCCGCCCGTGCCGAGCATCACCCCGGAAGAGAAAGCCGATTTCTGGGGAGACATCCAGGAGCCGAAACGCAGAAGGCGCGGGCGCGAGCAGCAGCTCCCTCCACCCCCTTCTTTTGAGCCGGTACCTGTCGAGGAAGAGCACGCGTTGCCGGACGTAGCCGCGTTCGAGCAGGTCGCTCCACCTCCCGCGTCTCCGACTCCACTGGTGCAGCAACCGGCGCCGCCGGAGTCCGTGCAGCAGGCACCTGTCGCGCAGGCGCCGGTCCCACCGGCTCCGGTCGCTCCCGCACCCGTGAGAGTCGAGCCCGTGCGCCCAGAGCCGGTACCCAGACAGCCGGTGCCGCCGGCACCGGTCGAGCGGCCGCCTCTCCAGGCGCCGCCGCTCCCCTCAGCAGCGGCGACACGGCAGCGCGCTCCCATCGAGCCTTCGAAGACGGTGGAGCCGTTGACTGCGGACACCATGGTCCCCCTGACGCGGCCCGAAGGCAGCCACTCGATACAGAAGCCCAGGGAGCGTGAGAAGGCCGTCATGACCGCCGAAGGCTTCCCGATGGGTGGCGGAGGCGCAGCGGAACAGCCCGTGATGACTGAAGAAGGCGAGGACGAAGAGATCTTCGACCGGCGGATGAAGCGAAAGAAGAGCCGCGGGCCGAAGTCCAAGGCCGGAGACGGCCTGTTGGCGATGCAGATACCGGACGAGTACAACGGAGAGGTCACCGTCCATCCGGCGTACCTGAAAGCGCTGCTGTGGGGGCTCCTGGCGGGCCTCATCGGTGGCGGCGCGTACGCCGCGGTCGCCTGGTGGCGCCACGGCGAGCAGGGCATCCTCGGCTGGCTTATCGGCCTCGCCGTAGGTCTCACGGTCGTGTTCGCATCCGGCAGGCACTTCAACTGGAAGCTCGGCCTGATGTCGGCGCTCATCGCGGTGTTCTTCCTTTCCGCCGGGCGGATCTTCATCTACATGTTGACCATATGGTTCCCGGACCTGCCGATACACCTCCCGTTCAGCACGATGCACAACCTGAGCGAGTCGTTCACCCAGTTCCTGAAGCAGTTCGGGACCCTGAAATGGCTGCTGATATTCTTCATCACCGGCGGTGTCGCCTTCCTGGTGTCGTTCAGGCCGTGGCCCATCAAGGTGCAGATGTCCAACCAGGCGCCTTCGACAGGCGTGGCGAAGCGCAGGGCGTAGCGGTCTCACCACAGACCGGCCGGTCCGGGACTGACAATCGAATATAGTGATGACTTCTCCGACCCGAAAGGCCTAAAGCGACAGCCACGGCCTCAGGGCGACAGGGTCAGGCGGGAAACCGCCGGGCCTCCCGTGTTTGGAAAGGAGAGGGGCGATGAGCCTGCCTTTCCGGCGGGCTTTTTTTGTTAAAGTGTTGTGGGGCGAACGGCAAGGAGGAAGGGCATGAAGAAAACGGCTATCGTCATCACTCTGATCGCGCTGGTCGCCGTCGTAGCGGTCGCGGCAACCGGGTGCGGCTCGTCGGAAAAGCCGACGGGCATCATACTGTCCACCACCACGAGCACCCAGGACTCCGGTCTTCTCCTCTACCTGCTGCCGAAGTTCGAAAAACAGTACAACCACACCGTGAAGACCATCGCGGTCGGCAGCGGGCAGGCGATAAAGATGGGGCAGCAGGGCGACGCGGACGTGGTATTGGCGCACGACCAGGCGGCGGAGCTGAAGTCTGTGGCGGACGGGTACACCCTGCAGTACGTCAAGGTGATGTACAACGATTTCATCGTCCTTGGGCCGTCGACCGACCCGGCCGGCGTGAAGGGTGACAAGTCGGCGGTGGACGCCTTCAAAAGAATAGCCGCCGCGGGCGACGCGGGCAAGGCGGTCTTCGTGAGCAGGGCAGATGGCTCCGGCACTAACGTCGCCGAGCTGAACCTCTGGAAGAAAGCGGGGATCGACCCGAACGGAAAGCCGTGGTACGTGAAGACCGGCCAGGGGATGGGTCAGACGCTGGCGGTCGCAGACGAGAAGCAGGCTTACACGCTGGCGGACCGCGCGACCTACGTCTCGAGGTCGGGAAACAAGCTGGTGGTTCTGTCGGAGGGTGACCCGGCGCTCTTCAACCAGTACGGCGTCGAGGTGGTAAACCCGGCGAAGCATCCGAATATTAAGTTGAACGTGAAAGGTGCCGGCGACTTCGTACAGTTTCTCACCAGCAAGGAAGGCCAGCAACTGATAGCGGCGTACAAGCTGAAAGGCGTGCAGCTGTTCCACCCGAACGCGGCGGGTGAGACCCGGGGAATGGGTTCATATAAAGAGCAATAGACAACGCGGGGTGATATGAGATGCCGGTTACGTCGCACCAGATATTTCATGCCATATACGTTTCGCTCTACGTGTCCGGCCTGGCCACCATCATCGGGGCGATCATCGGGATACCGCTCGGCTCCGTCCTGGCGCAGTACTCGTTCCGGGGCAAGAAGGCCATCCTGGTCGTCGTCCACACATTCATGGGCCTGCCCCCGGTGGTCGTCGGAGTGTTCACGTTCGCCGTGATAACGCGACACGGGCCTCTCGGCAGCCTCGGGCTCATATACACGCTGCCGGCGATGGTGATCGTGCAGGTGATACTGGCGGCGCCTATCATCACCGGGCTGACGCACGCCGCGCTGCAGGACGTCGACGCGCGGGTGGGGCTGCAGGCGATGAGCCTGGGGGCGACGAAGCTGCAATCGATGGTCGTGAAGTTGCGCGAAGCGAGGTCCGGAACGGTCGCGGCGGTGATAGCGGGCTTCGGGCGCGTCATAGCCGAGGTCGGGGCGGTCACCATAGTCGGCGGCGCCATCACCGACAAGACCGACACGCTGACGACTCTCGCGGTCAAGCTGACGGGCCAGGGAAAGCCGACGCAGGCTATGATAGTGGGCCTGATACTCCTCTTCATCGCGCTCGTTGTGAACATTGGCCTCACGCGGCTCCAGACGGACAAAGGGCAGAGAGACGTCCGGAAGAGGGTGACGGGTTACGCCAGCTGATAAAGACGTGCCCGTCCTCGAAGCCACGGGCCTGAAGAAATCGTACTTCGGCAGGAGCGTCGTCGACGTCGAGCGGGTCGCCGTTCACAAGGGCGAGACTCTCGTCATGCTAGGCCCGAGCGGCTCCGGCAAGAGCGTCCTGCTCCGCATGCTGAACCTGCTGGAGAAGCCTGACGAAGGCACCATCGTGTTCAACGGCGAGGAGGTGCAGGGCCTGGAGGGCTCTCATCGCGTCGCGGTCGCGCGCCGGATGGCGATGATATTCCAGGACCCGCTACTGTTCAGGGGTTCGGTGGAACAGAACGTCGGTTACGGCCTCAAGGTGCGCAGGGTGCACTCGGCCGAAAGGGCCGCGCCGGTGAAGGAGGCCCTCGAGGTCGTAGGGCTCGGCGACATGGGCGGCACGTACGTGTCGACGCTCTCGGGCGGCGAGGCGCAGCGGGTCTCCGTCGCAAGGGCTCTAGTCCTCAAGCCCGAGCTGTTGCTGCTGGACGAGCCCTTCGCCAACCTCGACACTCCGACGAGACACACTCTTCAGCACGAGCTCAAAGAGATACTGAAAGCGAAAGGGATGACCGCGATATTCGTGACCCACGACCAGGAGGAGGCCGCCAGGCTGGGCGACCGCATACTGGTCCTGCACGACGGGACCATCGCGCAGGAAGGCAGCGCCAGAGACATCTTCTACGAGCCGGAGACCGAGTTCGTCGCGAGGTTCGTCGGTGTGGACAACATCTTCACGGGCAAGGTCGTCGGCGCCGAGGGCGGCCACGCCGAAGTGTCCGTGGACGGCACCGTCTTCGAGGCGCTGACGGACGTCAAGCCCGGCGGCGAAGTGATGCTGGGCATCAGGCCGGAGGACGTGACGCTTGTCCCTGCCGGCGACATAGAGTCACCTGCCAGCAGCCGCAACGCGTTCACCGGCAAGGTGATCGACCTCGAGCTCAGGGGCCCGCTCGTATGGGTCCACATGGAGTGTCCTTTCCCTCTCGAGGCGCTTATAACTAGGCGCTCGTACGAGGAGATGGGGATAGAGGCCGGGGCGGTAATGGGCGCCCGGTTCAAGACCGTCGCGGTCGTGGTGATCGGGACGGGCGCTCCCGCGACAGGTGGCGAATCTCAATGAGTCGCGGCCCGGTCCGGCCTACAATAGAAGCATAGGATTCGATGGCATTATCCGAGCACGGGGGTGCGACTTGCCCGAAGGATTCCTGAAGCTCATAGACGTGGACGAAGCACTCGCCAGGCTGCTCGAGGCGCTGCCGGGAGAGCCGCGCTCGCACGAGACCGTGGTGGCCGCGGAGGCAGTCGGGCGCGTCTGCGCGCGCGACGTGGTGGCCGGCGAGGACCTCCCGGGCTTCGACCGCTCGAGCATGGATGGTTACGCCGTGAATGCCAGCGATACCTTCGGGGCGAGCGAGGGACTGCCCGCATACCTGGAGCTCAAGGGAGAGGTCCTGATGGGCGCTTCGACCTCGCTGAAGATAAACGCGGGAGAGACGGCCGGCATCTCGACGGGCGCGGTGATGCCGGATGGTGCCGATGCGGTCGTGATGGTCGAACACACCCAGCAGGAGGGCGCCTCAATCGAGGTGCTGAGGCCGGTCGCGCCGGGCGAGAACGTCATCAGAAGCGACGAGGACGTCCCCGAGGGCGCGGTGGCTGTCTTTAAGGGGCGTCGCATAGGCGCGGGTCAGGCCGGCGTCCTGGCGGCCCTGGGCATCCTCGAGGTGGAAGTGTTCGCCCGGCCGGTCATCGGTGTCATCTCGACCGGCGACGAGCTGGTCGAGGTGAAAGACAACCCGGGGCCCGGACAGGTGAGAGACGTGAACTCCGCGGCGCTGTCGGCGGCCATCGAGCTTGCGGGTTGCGAGCCGAAGAGATACGGGATCGTCGGCGACGAGCTCGACGTATTGCTGGAGGTGTCAAAGCGCGCCCTGGAGGAGTGCGACGCGGTCATCATCAGCGGAGGGAGCTCCGCGGGCGTGCGGGACGTGACCGTGGACGTCATCTCGAGGCTCGGCTCGCCCGGGCTGCTGGCCCACGGCATATACCTTAAGCCCGGTAAGCCGACGCTTGTGGGAGTCTGCGACGGGCGGCCGGTGCTCGGCTTCCCCGGCAATCCAGCGTCGGCGATCGCGGTCTTCAACGAGCTGTTCGAGCCGATGCTCGGAAGGCTCAAAGGCCTGGAGGAGGTAAGCTGGCCGAAGCCCGTGAAGGTCGTGCGCGCTGTGATGGAGAGGCCGGTCTCCTCGGGGACCGGCAGGCTCGAGCTGGTGCCGGTGACCCTCCGCGAGGAGAGCGGGAGGCTGCTGGCAGCGCCGGTGCCGGGCAGGCCCAACCTGATCGGGACACTGGCGCGGGCGCGCGGCAACGTCCGCATCCCGAAGGGCGTCGAGGGGATAGCCGCGGGCGCGGAGGTCGAAGTGGAGATGCTCGATTGATGGAACGGAACATATACCTTCAGAACACGCCCCTCGAGGAGGCGCACGAGAAGTGGCTCACGCTCTGTCGCGAGGAGGGAGTGCCGATGTCGCTTGCCTCGGAGCCGGTGAAGGCGCACGCAGCGGCCGGTCGCGTGACCGCGGTCCCGCTCTTCGCGAAGGTCTCGTCGCCGCCGTTCCACTCGTCCGCGATGGACGGGATAGCGGTGGCAGCGGAGAAGACCTACGGCGCGAGTGACACCACGCCGGTGATCCTGCACGCGGGAGTTGACTACGAGCTCATCGACACGGGCGAGCCGCTGCCCGCCGGCTTCGACGCGGTGATAATGGTCGAGGAGCTCGCGGAAGTCTCGCCCGGCGACTACGAGATAATCAAGCCCGCCGCGCCATGGCAGAACGTCAGGCCGCTCGGCGAGGACATCGTCGAGACCGAGCTTGTCCTTCCCGAGAGCCACGTGATAAAGCCGGCGGACATCGGAGCCCTGCTGAATGCCGGGCTGTCCGAGATAGAGGTAAGACGCCGTCCCGTTGTCGCGATCATCCCGACCGGGACCGAGCTGGTCGAAGATGTCGCCGACCTGGCGCCCGGCAAGATACTCGAGAGCAACTCGTGGGCCCTCGCGGCCTTTGCCGAATCGCTGGGGGCCGTCGCGAAGAGATACAACCTCGTAGTAGACACGCGCGAGCTGATCCTCGATGCCGTCTCGAAGGCGCTCGAGGAAGCGGACGTCGTCGTGATGAACGCAGGCACCTCAGCCGGGCGCGAGGACTTCACGCAGTCGGTCCTGTCCGAGCTCGGCAAGGTCGCGGTGCACGGCGTCGCGATGAGGCCGGGGAAGCCGATCGTGCTGGGTGCCGCGAGGGGAAAGCCGGTGATAGGCCTTCCGGGCTTCCCGGTTGCCAACTGGCGCGGGGCCGAGGAGTTCCTGCGGGGCCTGCTGCTCTCGATGCTCGGCCTGACGCAGTCGAAGCCGCCCCGCATCAAGGCGAAGCTCGCCCGCAAGCTTGCTTCTGCGCCGGGCTTCGATGAGTTCGTGCAGGTGAAGGTGGGCGTGGTGGACGGCGAGCCGGTGGCGGTCCCGCTACCGAGAGGCTCGGGCGTCTCGATGTCGCTGGTCCGCTCGGACGGCGTCGTCAGGGTGCCCGCCGCGAGCGAAGGATGTGACAGGTGGGAGACCGTCGATGTGCTTCTTCACAGGGACGCGGACGTGGAGGGCACGATACTGGCGATAGGCAGCCACGACATAGCCCTCGACCTGCTGGCGACCCGTCTCAGGCTGATAGACCCTTCGCTGTCGCTGGCCTCGGCCAACGTCGGCAGCATGGGCGGCATCAACGCGATCAAGGGCGGGCAGGCGCACCTGGCCGGGACGCACCTGCTCGACCCGGAGACGGGCGACTTCAACGTGCCGTACATCAGGCGCATGCTCCCGGAGGGCTCCGCCGTACTGTACAACCTCTGCCGCCGCGAACAGGGGCTGATGGTCCTCTCGGGCAACCCGAAGGGCATCAGGACGATCGACGACCTTGCGCGCGATGGCATGGTCCTGGCGAACAGGCAGAAGGGTTCAGGCACGAGGCTGTTGCTCGACCACCAGTTGAAGAGCGCCGGGATAGTCGCGGCCGGGATCAAAGGCTACGGGCGCGAGTTTTTCACGCACACGGCCGTGGCGGCCTCGGTCGCGGGCGGCACGGCGGACACAGGGCTTGGCACGCTGGCTGCCGCGAAGGCGCTCAGGCTGGACTTCCTGCCGGTGGCATCGGAGCGCTACGACCTGCTGGTGCTCGCGTCGTTCGCGCGGTCACCGCAGTTCGCCACGTTGCTCAAGGCGATACGCGACGAAGATTTTCGAAGAGACGTCGAAGCGCTGGGCGGATACGACCTCTCGACCGCCGGCGAAAAGATAGAGGTGTGGTAGATGACTGACTCCTCGACGCCGGAAGTCCCGGCGATCGACTACTTGAGAATATCGATCACGGACAGGTGCAACCTGCGCTGCGTGTACTGCATGCCTGAGGAGGGTGTGAAGGCACTCAGCCACGACGAGATACTCACCTACGAGGAGCTCGAGCTGCTGGCGAAGGCGGCCGCGGCCTCAGGCATTGAGCGGGTGAGGCTCACCGGTGGCGAGCCGCTGGTCAGGAAGGGGGCGCCGGATTTCGTGGGAATGCTCACCCGCATCGAGCCCCGCCTCAAGGTATCGCTCACTACCAACGGCATCCTGCTGGCCCGCTACGCCGACGAGCTCAAGGAGACCGGGCTGAGCCGCGTGAACATCAGCCTCGACACCCTTGACCCGGACGCTTACAGAGAGATGACCAGGGTAGGCTCGCTGGACCAGGCGATCGACGGCATCAGGGCGGCGATCGAGGCCGGCCTCGAGCCGGTGAAGATAAACTGCGTGGTCCTCAAGGGCTTCAACGACGACCCGACGCCTTTCGTGGAGCTGGCGAAAGAGCTCCCGGTCCACGTGAGGTTCATCGAGTACATGCCGTACTTCGAGGGCCCAACCGACAAGTGGTACGTGCCCTCCGACGTGATCCGCGGGAGGCTCGAGAAGCTCGGCACGGTCGAGGAGGTCGAGTCGCCGGAAGGCTGGGGGCCCGCCACTTATGTGAAACTCGAGGGGTCCGAGGGCAAGCTCGGTTTCATATCCCCGGTGTCGTGCCACTTCTGCCCCACCTGCAACAGGCTTCGAGTGTCCTCCGAGGGGACCATGAGGACGTGCCTCTTCGACCCCGACGGCGTCGACATGAAGAAGTCCATCAGGAGCGGGGCGGGGGAGCAGGCCCTGCGTGAGATAATAGAGGAGCAGCTGGAGAGGAAGCGCCTCGAGGGCCACCGCAAGCCGGTGCCCGGGGAGGGGAGGGTCCGCGACCACATGTCGCGCATAGGAGGCTGAGCGCGTGGATAGCGAGAAGCGCCTGACGCACGTCGACGAGCAGGGCAGGGCGAAGATGGTGGACGTCGGCGACAAGCCGGTGACGCGCAGGACTGCGAAGGCAGAAGCCATCCTCACCATGAGCGAAGATACGATGAAATTACTTACCAGCGGCGACCTGCCCAAGGGCGACGCATTCGCGACGGCGCGCATCGCAGGGATCACCGCCGCCAAGAAGACTTCCGACCTCATACCGCTGTGCCATCCATTGAGTCTCGACTCCGTGGAAGTGTCCTTCGAGGAGGACAGCTCTGACCGGTTGCGAATCGAGACGGTAGCGACGGCCACCGACAGGACGGGAGTGGAGATGGAGGCGCTGACGGCAGCGGCCGTGGCGGCGCTGACGATCTACGACATGTGCAAGGCCGTCGAGCGCGGCGTAGAGATACGGTGCCTGAGGCTGCTCGCCAAGTCGGGCGGGCGCTCGGGCGAGTGGGAGAGCGAGGACTAGGTGAGCACCGAGACCACCGAACCCGTCGTGATATCGGTCAACATCTCCGAGTCGACCGGCACGAAGAAGTGCGCCGTCGGGCACTGCATGGCCGTCGTGAAGCACGGCCTGGAGGGCGACGCCCACGCGGGCGACTGGCACAGGCAGGTCAGCCTGCTCGCGACGGAGAGCATAAGCAAGATGAGAGACGCCGGGCTGGACGTATGGCCGGGGGATTTCGGCGAGAACGTGACGACGCAGGGCATCGACCTCCCGGCGCTGCCGATCGGCACCAGGCTCCGCACCAGCGCGGGCGTGCTGCTCGAGGTGACGCAGATAGGCAAGGTATGCCACGAGCGCTGCAACATCTACTACGAGGCTGGCGACTGCGTGATGCCGCGCGAGGGGATCTTCGCAACGGTCATCGAGGCCGGCGAGATAGCCGAGGGGGACCACCTGTCGATCGAGGGTGAGGGTCCAAAATAAGCCTGAACCAAGACGTTTTTATGGGGTGAGCGAGATGGCATTCAAGGCCGCTGTCGTGACCGTATCCGACAAAGGCGCCACGGGAGAGCGGGAAGACCTGAGCGGCGTAGTGGTAAAGGACGCGCTTACCGCAGCCGGGATAGAGGTCGCGCGAAGGGAGATACTCCCGGACGACCTCGAGGAGCTCACCTACATCCTGCACGAGCTATGCGACTCCGGGCTCGACCTCGTGGTCACGACGGGCGGGACCGGCCTGTCCGAGAGGGACATCACCCCCGAGGCCACTCTGGCCGTCATCCATAAAGAAGTCCCGGGCATGTCCGAGGCCATGCGCTCCGCCACCTTGAAAGTCACCCCGCACGCGATGATCTCCAGGGCCGTGTGCGGCATCAAGTGGAAATGCTTGATCATCAACCTGCCGGGCAGCCC
>Ga0182017_10004200_pt1 | contig 10725 bp, 8 predicted proteins | sample 712E3DmetaG_FD_120492 | JGI IMG/M metagenome (GOLD analysis project Ga0182017, IMG submission 120492) | Permafrost microbial communities from Stordalen Mire, Sweden - 712E3D metaG | ecosystem: Environmental > Terrestrial > Soil > Wetlands > Permafrost | place: Sweden: Stordalen | collected... | reverse complement strand
TTCACCAACGTGCTCCATTTCGAATGTTGTGCTATAGCCCAGTTTCTGTGCCGCTTCTTCTTCGATAATTATGTTGAGTTTTTTCCCGAATGTCTCAACAAGCTCCCCTGCGATCCGTATGGCATCTTCCTTCCCCCGTTTGCAGACAACGTGAATAGTCTTCATAGGATATATCCTTTCCTCAAGCGCCAATTTCGAAAGCCCATTGTATCGTCGATCAGCTTTGCCCTCATTGTATCGTAATTATACATTACATGAAAACAGATGATTCAGATTCAGGGTTATTAACCCGCGCAAAGGAGTTTTCATTCATGTCGACAACTGCCTCTATGGGCATTCACTCTACCCTTTCTCAGAAAAAACACAAAAAATACGTATTTATCATTATAAACTATTGGCCTGCCATTCTCATCTACTATTTTTGAACGATCTATGGGGCTTAGGTTCAGCCGTTGCTCATGATCATAATTTGATGTGCAATATCAATAAGTTAAGACTCTATGATACCCTATAAAAAACAAGAATAAAGTCGAAAAAGGTTGACTTTACCTTTCCTCTTGGGGTAATTAAATGGGCTATGAAAATTTATAAAAAATTTATAACGCTTTTTATAATAATTTCCCTGGTGCCCTTTTTTATGCCAGCAACTCGCTCTTTTGCAGACACAACCAATGAGGACAACTCCGAAAAAGAGATGATTGTCGCAAAGACAGCCCAGTATCTGAAAGAGAAAAAGACAAACGCTTCGGAAGAGAAACTGAAAACTATCGCCAATAGTGTTTACGAAGAATCACAGAAATATGATATCGACTATCGCCTTATCCTTGCCGTCATGAAAGTTGAGAGCAATTTCAAGAACGAGGCAGTTTCAAGAAAAGGGGCACGAGGGCTCCTTCAGGTGAAACCTGCGCTCGCCAGATATATTGGGAAAGAAGAAGGCATAGAGGTAAAAGGGACAAAATCCCTCCATGAACCTGAAAAGAATATCAAGATCGGCGTCAACTACCTCTCAAAACTTATAGACATGTTTGAAAACCTCTCTTCAGCGCTCCATGCGTATAATGTGGGTCCCGCAAAGGTAAAAAAAACCAACGCAACAGATGGGGCACCAACAACCCGTTTTACCAAAAAGGTTATGCAGGAATACAACCAGATCATCGAAGTCCTCCCTGACCCCGAAGAACAATAATCAATAAACGTAAAACCTGACAGAGAAAATCTTTAATGACAGAACAAGGATATGCGTCTGTATTGTCGGCGGCTCATTATATGTTATTCGTCGTAATGAGATCGTACATTGGTATCAGATAAAACGAAAACTTTTCACGAGGAAGAATAAACCGAAAAAAACGAGAAAAAGGCTGCACACAAAAAGAACGCCTTTTATAATTTTCGTACTAAAGTATTTTCCGCCCATGGATACCCCATAGGAAACGAAACTGTACCACGCAAGATCCGATGATATGTGGCCGGCAAAAAAGGCGAGGATACCGTGGACGCCAAGTGTTTTGGCGAACATCACGTAACCCATCCCGATAGTAACCCACCATATAAACCAGTAGGGGTTGGAGATGCTCACTATGATACCCGAAAGCACCGGATGGAGTTCCTTGCCTTTTGTATCGACCCCGGAAGTAAGCGTATATCCTTTGAGTCCTCTTATGGTCCCCAGTCCCATATATATGAGTACTATCCCTCCCAAAAAAGAAATCACAGCAAAAAGGACCTTGTTGTGAAGAATGTTGCCAAGACCGAAGACAATAAGCAACAGGAGCGCCAACTCCAATATACCGTGACCGAGAACGATAAGCGGTCCAACAAGACCTCCCCTTTTTGCAGATTGTGTAATGGTGACGGTCAGAAGCGGTCCGGGAGCCATGGCTCCGGTAAGCCCCAAAACAAAACCGATGGAGAAAAGCGCAGGGATATTCATCCCTTTTAATAAACCACAATAAAGCGATAGGAATAAAGAAAAAAAGGGAGGCCTACAACTGCTCGACTGAATAGCCCCTGTCTTTCAAAAGTTGAATAATACCTTTATTGCTTATAAGATGCCCTGCCCCAATAACAACAAAATATATTCCCTTTAACTGCAGATACCTTTCGATCTTCGAAACCATATTCCTGTTCCTTACAATAATCAACTTTTCGTATATAGGGTAAAATTTTCTTTCGTCAGCAATGGACTTAGTCATAAAGGACTCAACAGTCCGGGCATTCCCTGATTTCCATGCTCCTACGAGCTTATCAACTTCCTGAGTAAGCGCTTCAAGGTCTTTCAATTCATATAAAAGTAAGAGCTCCTGCTCATTGTCAGACAACCCTGCAAGAAGATCAATCTGATAATCAACACTCTCAAGCTCAAGTATCTTTTTCGATCCTTGTGCTTTTGTAAGGAAATACTTATCTATCCCAAGATTAGGGTCATAACCTGCATTCATCAGTTCCATTGATGGTAACGTCAAAGCCAGAAGCCACGGTTTCTGCTTGTTGACAAATTCAATGGGAAGACCGAGTCTCTCCACTTCTTTCTGAACAATTCCGTAAGTGTCCCGTGAGACATGATCCTCAAGGGCGTCGCTCCCCTGATATAGGGCTTTTCCCAGCAAGCCGCCCATATCAATCCGGCTTATATCGCTCACATCCGCCTCTACTGCGAGAAAATCTGATTTTTCAAAAGCGTCTTCGATTGCCCTATTTAAGGGATACACATCTTGTTTCAAAAGATGGATTGAACCGAGGATATAGACGGTGCTGCTTCTCGTCTGGGCGCGCCATAAAAAGTTCTTCTGACTTTGAGCATTGACTGCGAAGAAACAGATAAAAAACCATGCCAACAAGAAGATACAAAAAAGATGTGACTGTTTCTGTACCTGTCTTCTCATTTTCCCTAATATCTCCCTTATCCTTATTTTATGAGTATGCGAAGTGCGGCCGGTCATCATAGAAATATCTTGCCGGGATTGAGAATATTATTGGGGTCGAAGAGTTTTTTGATTCCCTTCAACGTCTCGATGACGTCTTTGGAGAGTTCCATACCGAGGTATGGCGCCTTCGATGTACCGATGCCGTGCTCACCTGAAAGCGTTCCACCAAGGCGTATCGTCTCCGCGAAGATCTCTTCCACGGCTTGTTCTGCTTTTGCCCTCTCTTCCGGCGTCTCTTTGATCATGATGTTTACATGGAAGTTGCCGTCACCGGCATGGCCGAAACTCAGGATGGGGATGCCAAATTTCTTCCCCATTGCCTCCAGAGCCCGAATGAGGGTCGGTATATGGGAACGCGGTACCACAACGTCCTCGGCGATCTTTACAGGGTTTATCGTGTAGAGGGCCTGACCGAGGGCGCGGCGTGCTTGCCAGAGCTTGTCTGACTCCTCCGGGTCCTCTGTTACATCGCATCGAATCGCTTTTTTCTCATTAATAATTTTTCTTAGCTTCTCGACCTGTGGCACAATAGATTCTTTATCTCCATCCACTTCGATGAGAAGCAAACCCCCTATCCCTTCGGGAAGGCCCATGGGGGAAGCCTGTTCGCTGCAATAGATGGATGCCCTGTCCATAAACTCGATCGTTGACGGCACAACCTTTGCGGCAATAATGGCTGAAACAGCCTCAGCAGCCTCTTCCACCTCCTGAAAAAGGGCAAGGATCGTTGCTTTTGCCTCAGGCAGCGGTACAAGCTTCAGGATGATTTTCGTGACAACCCCAAGAGTGCCTTCACTACCCACAAGAAGGCGCGTAATGTCGTAGCCGACAACACCTTTCATGGTCCGGACGCCGGTCTTGAGTATTTCACCGGTCGGCTTGACCACCTCAAGGCCGAGGACATAATCGCGGGTTACTCCATATTTCAGCGAATTGGGGCCGCCGGCACATTCGGCAACATTTCCTCCGATACTGGAATATTTATAAGACGCCGGGTCGGGTGGGTAAAAAAGCCCGCATTTTGCCACCTCCTGCTGGAGATCAAAATTGATCACACCAGGCTCGACAACGGCAATGAGGTTTTCCGTATCGATCTCCAGAATACGGTTCATCTTTGTAAAAACAAGCACTACACCGCCCGCAAGTGGAATAGAACCACCGGTAAGGCCTGTCCCCTGTCCTCTCGGTATTACAGGAAATAAATATTTGTTTGCAAGTTTCAGTATTCCCGATACCTCTTCGGCGGACGAAGGAAATACAACCAGATCGGGGATAACTCCGTCTGTCCTTCCGTCATAGGCATAGCATTGCCTGTCTTCAGAAGAAGTAAGCACGTTCTCCTTCCCAACTATTTTTACGATTTCATCAATGATGTTTTTATCCATGTATCCCAACCTCTTAACAAACCGAAGGATAATCTCTCATTTCGTTCATCAAGCTTCATCTGTTTTAAAGATCGCGCCACTTGCCGCTGATGTTACCAGCTTTGCATAACGCGCCATGTAGCCCTCTGTGATCTTCGGCTTGGGACGTTTCCATGCCCTTTTACGCTTTTCCATCTCGGCCTTATCCACCTTTAAATTGATGGTTTTCTTATTGAGGTCGATCTCGATAATGTCGCCATCCTTCACAAGTGCGATGGGGCCTCCTTCCGCGGCCTCCGGTGATACGTGACCGATACAGAGGCCTCGTGTGCCGCCGGAAAAACGTCCATCGGTAATCAATGCGCAGGCCGCGTCTAGACCCCTGCCTGCAAGGATACTCGTGGGTGTAAGCATTTCCCGCATACCGGGGCCGCCCTTGGGCCCCTCATAGCGGATAATCACCGCATCTCCCGCCCGTATCTTACCGCCCATAATGGCCTGACCCGCCTCTTCTTCACTATTAAAGACCTTTGCTTTTCCTTCAAAACGCCAGATGCTCTCTGACACGCCTATACGTTTCACAATGGAGCCCTGCGGTGCAAGGCTTCCCGTAAGTACAGCAAGGCCGCCCTTTTTATGATAGGGCTTCTGAAGAGGACGAATGACCTCATAGTCGGCAACGGCAGCTTTTTTCAGTAAATCACCTACTTTACCACCCGCAACGGTAACACACTGTGTGTTGATAAGATTTTTCTTTGTAAGTTCCTTCATAATGCCATACACACCGCCTGCCTCGTTCAAGTCTTCGAGATGATGAGGGCCTGCAGGACTCATGTTGCATATATGGGACACCTTTTCTGAAATTTCATCAAAAAGGGCAAGGGGCAGTTCAATACCGCCTTCATGGGCAATAGCCGGCAGGTGAAGGGCTGTATTGGAAGAGCCGCCAAATGCCATATCAACGGTAATGGCGTTTTTAAAGGCATTGAGGGTCATAATATCACGGGGCTTGAGGCCCTTCTTGATAAGGTCTACAATTTTATTACCTGCCACTTTTGCAAGACGTATCCTCGCCGCATGGACAGCAGGGATAGTGCCGTTGCCTGGTAGGCCGATTCCCAAGGCTTCAGAGAGGCAATTCATTGAATTCGCCGTGAACATACCGCTACAGGAGCCGGCTCCGGGACATGCGCATTGCTCAAGCAGGGCAAGCTCCTGTTCGTCCATGAGACCGGCCGCGACCTTTCCCACGCCTTCAAAGACGGAGATGAGATCTACTTCTTTTCCTTTGAAACGTCCGGCAAGCATGGGACCGCCACTTATCATGATTGCCGGGATGTTGAGACGCATAGCAGCCATCATCATACCTGGGATGATCTTGTCGCAGTTGGGTATGAGAACGAGTCCGTCAAACGGATAGGCCTTTGCCATAACCTCAACGGAATCGCAGATGAGTTCCCGTGATCCGAGAGAATATTTCATGCCTTCATGGTTCATGGCAATACCGTCACAGATGCCTATAGTCGAAAATTCCATCGGGGTTCCGCCCGCCATCCTGATACCATCCTTGACAGCCTGAGCGATCTTTCCGAGATGTATATGTCCGGGAATTACTTCGTTTGCCGAGCTTGCAACACCGATAATGGGCCGCTTAAGCTCTTCGCTCAAATACCCCATAGCGCCAAAAAGACTCCTGTGCGGCGCCCTGTCAATCCCTTTTTTCATCCTGTCTGACCTCATGGGCCCTCCTAAAAATTCCTTCTTAATCAAAAATTAACAATTCGTAGATAGGCTATAGAAGATTATTACACAAAGCTTTACTTTTCAATAGAATATTGAAGAGTGGAAGCTGATAAAAACAGCTTTGCAAATGACGAACAATGGGGTAATCTCATAATATGAGTCAATATATAGCAATCATTGACGATGAACCGGACATCCTTGAGCTGGTGTCGCTCAATCTCAAAAGATCAGGTTTCAGGGTGAAAGAATTTGCCGAAGTGGAATCCTTCTACAGATCGCTCAAAACAGAAATACCCGATCTCATTGTTCTCGATCTGATGCTGCCTGACGTAGATGGGTTCGAAGTCTGCAAGTACCTGAAGAAACAGGAAGCATTCTCTTCCATCCCTATTCTCATGCTTACGGCAAGGACTGAAGAAACCGACAAGGTCCTTGGTCTTGAGCTTGGAGCAGACGATTATGTGACAAAGCCCTTTTCTCCTCGTGAACTCGTTGCGCGGGTGAAGGCTATTCTCAGACGACGGGAAAGGAAAGAGTCAGAAACAAAAAAAATAGTCATTAACGATATTATAACCATAGACCTTGAAAAATACGAAGTTGAAGTAACCGGCAAGAAAGTTGATCTCACACCAACGGAATTCCGCATACTGCAGCTTCTCGCGTCAAAACAAGGAAGGATCCAATCAAGGAACCAGATATTGAGCTTCCTCTGGGGAGAAGAAAAATACGTTATTGACAGGACTATCGATGTTCACATCAGACATCTCCGCGAAAAGCTTGGAAAAGCAGCGGCGCTTATTAAAAACGTGCGGGGATTAGGGTATAAAATAGAAGAATGAAAAAAACCATATTCTTTAAAATATTCGGTGTTTACTTACTGCTCACAACAGCGCTCTGCGGCCTTATTATTGCCTTCTCGTTTTATATAATACGAAGCTCTCACATTGATACAACAACAAAGGGTCTCACAAACCTCGCCATCGCTCTTAAGGCAGAAATTACACCCTTTGTTGCAGGGAAAGACGCCGGGAAATTAGACATATTTGTCAAGGAACTGGGAAAGCAGATACATGCGCGCATTACAGTTATTGCCCCCAATGGGACCGTGTTTTCCGATTCAGAAGAGAATCCATTAAAAATGGAAAATCACCAAACAAGAACAGAGATCGCTCAGGCATTGGAAGGAAATACCGGCCAATCTCTCCGGATGAGCGGCACACTGAAACAGGAAATGCTTTATATCGCTATCCCCGTCATGAAAGACAATAAGGTTCTTTACGTTCTGAGGGTAAGCCGGTTTATGAAAGAGATCACAACGACAACAAATCAACTTGTAGAAAAAATACTCCTCATTGCCTTCGTAATCGACGTTACAGGGCTCCTCTTTGCATTTCTTTTTGCTCGAAGCATCTCACGGCCCGTCAAGGAATTGAGTGTGGCGCTCCAAAAAGTAGCTCAACAGAATTTCAATATCAGGGTATTTCTCAAGAGAAATGATGAGCTTAAAGAACTTGCCGATAGCTTCAATTACATGATTGCCCGGATGGCAGAACTTTTTGCAGAACTCTCTCGCCAGAAAGAAGAATTAAACAGTATTATCTCATCGCTTCAAGAGGGTCTTCTGGCGCTTGATGAAGAAGACAGGGTGCTTTTCGCCAACGCCAGTCTCAAAAAGATCGTCAATGAAGACCTTCAACAGGGGAGATTCTACTGGGAAGTTCTCCGCGAGCCAAAATTAAACGAGCTCATTCGACGGGTAAGAGCCGCCAGACTGAATTCAGTGGAAGAAATTGAACTGAATAACAAGTTATTTTTATGCAGTCTGACCTTCCTGGGTTACAAAGAAGAGATCGCTATTATCTTCCATGACATCACAGAAATTAAGAAGCTGGAAAAGATTAAAACCGATTTCGTGCTCAACGTATCCCATGAGTTGAGGACACCCCTTACATCGATCAAAGGCTTCATAGAAACCCTTGAGGCAAGCGCATTAAGCGACGAAAACCGTCATTACTTGGAGATCATTAAACGAAATACTGACAGGCTCATTAATGTCGTAAATGATCTCCTGGCTCTCTCAGAGCTGGAAGAAAAAACCTCAAGTCTCCAGATGGAAACCGTCGACCTGAAAAATCTTATTGAGCGCGTCATCAAAATCTTTGAACAACAAATAAAAGCTAAGGGATTCTCTCTCAATCTATCCGTTGATCCTGACCTGCTACCTGTAAAAGGAGATCCATTTAAACTTGAACAGGTATTCATCAACCTTCTCGATAACGCAATTAAGTATACGGAGAAAGGTACTATCTCAATAGAGATGAAATACCGGGACGGACAGGTCGTCGTTTCGATTCAGGACACCGGGCCCGGTATTCCTCAGGAACATCTTTCGCGTATCTTCGAGAGATTCTATGTAGTCGATAAATCGAGGTCGAAAAAACTGGGCGGCACCGGCCTCGGTCTCTCTATCGTCAAGCATGCTATCCTCCTCCATAATGGTACAATTAACGTCGAGAGCGTTCCTGGCCGGGGAACAACCTTTGTCATAACCCTGCCTGCAAGCACTATGTAAATATAAAAAAGAGAGGCGGAACCCTGTCTTATCGCCTTGATTGATTATTGCCGGTATGACAATTGAAGCAAATATCCCACTTAGCAGACTTTAATACAGTATCGCTTCAAACATTAACCATTTCTTAACATTTCCATTACGTGAATTTTAACAATCGGGGTCTAATATTGGGTACAGGCATTAATATAAAGGAGGAAACTATGAACAAAACACTGAAACGTATCGGCTTTCTTGCATTACTTTTCGTCTTCCTCACTGCAGGATTTCAGGCTTTTGCAAGCGACCAGGAGCTGCTCGGCGCGGGTGCGACATTTCCCCAACCGCTCTACTCCAAGATGTTCGATGCCTATTATCAACAGTATAAGGTAAAGATCAATTATCAGGGGATCGGCTCCGGCGGCGGCATCAATCAACTTACGAAGAAAACCGTCGACTTCGGCGCAACGGACGCTTTTATGACAACCAAAGAGTTGCAGGATGCCGGAGCGGCTGTCCTTCACATACCCACCTGTCTTGGAGCAGTCGTAGTCACCTATAATCTTCCCGGCAATCCAAAACTCAATTTTACCCCCGATGTCATTGCCGATATCTTCCTCGGCAAGATCACTAAATGGAATAATCCTAAGATCGCTGCGGCAAATACGGGTGTCAAACTGCCGGACCTTCCCGTCAGCGTCGTGAATCGTGCCGACGGAAGTGGAACCAACTATATATTTACTGAGTATTTGTCAAAGGTAAGTAAGGAATGGAAGGAAAAGATAGGGGCCGGCAAGACCGTGAATTGGCCGGCAGGACAGATCGGACAGAAAGGCAACCCCGGAGTGGCAGGCTATGTATCACAGACTCCCGGCGCTGTCGGTTATGTTGAGCTTATCTATGCAATCCAGAATAAAATGGCCTATGGCAATGTAAAAAACAAGGCCGGCAAATTTATTGAACCGACCCTGAAGACAGTGAGCGCGGCTGCCAATGTGAAAATTCCTGACGACACAAATGTGTTGCTCACCGATACGGGTGCAGCGAGCGGTTATCCTATCAGCAGTTTTACCTGGCTCATCTTCTATAAGGAACAGAACTACGACGGGAGATCAAAAGAAAGGGCTGAAACTCTTGCAAAACTCTTATTATGGACCGTCAATGAAGGACAGAAATATGGAGAGCCGCTCCAGTACACACCGCTCTCCAAAGAAGCACAAGCAAAGGCCAATAAGATAGTCCGTTCCATAACACTTAACGGTGCGCCATTTTTGAAATAATTCATTATCAGGGAAATGGGGGGGCGCTATAGGCATTCAGGAAAACAAGGGATAGCATAAAGACATGGCTTACGGAAAAGTCTGGTGAATATGAGCAAAAATAAAAGCTCAGCAGGCATCGACGGATCGGAAAAACGGTTCTCGCGAATCCTTACGGCTTCCGGCGCTTTTATCGTTGTACTGCTGATAGCCGTTTTTGTTACGCTCTTCATGAGCGCAATACCTGCAATAAAAAAGTTCGGTCTGTCCTTTTTCATCAGTACATCATGGAATGCAACGGCAGAATCCTTCGGCGCCCTCCCCTTTCTCGTAGGTACCCTCCTGACATCCTTACTCGCCATCGTTATCGCTATTCCTTTTTCCATAGCTATCTCAATATTTCTCGGAGAATATTTCAAAGAAGGGACAATCTCCAATTTTTTGCGCAGCGCCGTTGAGGTGCTTGCAGGCATCCCTTCGGTCATTTATGGCCTGTGGGGTGTTTTCCTCCTCGTACCTCTTGTGAGGTCCCTTGAGCTGAAGCTCGGGGTCGTCCCTCATGGCGTGGGCGTTCTGACCTCTTCATTAATCCTCGCCATCATGGTCATACCGTTTTCGGCATCTCTTGGAAGAGAGGTCATCTCTCTTGTCCCCAGCGACCTCAAAGAAGCCGCATATTCTCTGGGGGCCACACGGTTCGAGGTGATAACGAATATTGTCATCCCTTACGCGCGGTCAGGGATTATCGCAGGTATACTCCTTGCTTTCGGAAGGGCCATAGGAGAGACAATGGCTGTGACAATGCTTATCGGCAACAGCAGTTTTCTGCCCACAAGCAGCTCCAGCCCCGCCAATACTATGGCCAGCGTAATCGCCCATCAATT
>Ga0182017_10004198_pt1 | contig 10728 bp, 8 predicted proteins | sample 712E3DmetaG_FD_120492 | JGI IMG/M metagenome (GOLD analysis project Ga0182017, IMG submission 120492) | Permafrost microbial communities from Stordalen Mire, Sweden - 712E3D metaG | ecosystem: Environmental > Terrestrial > Soil > Wetlands > Permafrost | place: Sweden: Stordalen | collected... | reverse complement strand
TGTTCAACACCGTCGGCCCGCGCCAGACCGGCCGCTACGGCATGGTGCTGCCCCGGTTCATCGCCGCGGCGAAAAAGGGCGAGCCCCTGAAGGTTTTTGGCGATGGGGCGCAAACACGCTGTTTCTGCCACGTCGGTGACGCGGTGGAAGCGCTGGTGCGGCTGCAAAATTGTCCGAAGGCGCGTGGTGAAATTTTCAACGTCGGCGGCACGGAGGAAACCAGCATTCTGAAGCTTGCCCGCCTGGTCGTCAAAACGCCCGGCTCGAAGTCAAAAATTCAACTCGTGCCATATGCCAGGGCCTATGCGCCTTCGCCCAAGGGCTTCGGCGTCACGGGTGCGCCGGGTTTTGATGACATGCGTCGGCGCAAGCCGATGGTGAAAAAGCTCGAACGCTTCGTGAAGTTCCGTCCGCGCACGACGTTGCGCGATATCATCCGGCTGACGGCAAAAAATCAAAGGTAGGTCAGGGCAGCCCGCTCGCGATTTATCGGAGTCCACTGCCTGCCGTCGAAGGTGGTAAATTGTCCATTTTTTAAGGCAATCGAACAACGGCGCGCACGGAGTGACGCGCCCTACCAAAACATCACGCCTTCGCGCGCGAGCAGGTCGCGCTTCCAGTTCAATTCGCCGGAGAACCCGCCCAGCTTTTTATTCGCGGCGAGCACGCGATGGCACGGGACCAAAACCGGGATCGGGTTCGCCCCGCAGGCGCCGCCCACGGCTCGAACGGCCCTCGGCCGGCCAATCGCCTGCGCAATTTCCCCGTAGCTTTTCGTTTTGCCGGTGGAAATTTTCCGCAGGGCGTTCCAGACGCTTTTTTGAAATTCCGTCCCCGCCAGATCCAGCGGCGGAAAATTTTTGGCCGGACGTCCGGCGAGGACCTGTTTCAACGCGGCGGCGGTCGCCTGATGCCAGCAACGGATCGTGGTAGGGACGCGCTGCTGCACGTCCTGGCCGACCAGCAGGTCAGCCCCACCGTTGGCGGGAAAGTTCAATCCGGCCAGTCCTTTTGCCGAATAACGGGCGACGAATTGGCCGGCGTTGGTGGCAATGGACAGTTCAATCGAACCTCTTTTAAAACCGCAGCAGCCAACGTGCTTGTCGCACCGAAGTTTTGCGAAGGCGGAAGGAGGCGCTGATTTCATTAAAGTATGAGCCTTGTTACCCCGGCTGCCACGGGAAGCTGAAACGGCCTCAACCGGCTGGGTTTTCACGGGCGGTTTGCTCAATGGTTGCGCACGTAGGCGCAGATGGTGCCGAACAGGATGATGAACAGCACGAAGGCGAACACGATGAAACGGTTGCGCGCAACACGTTTCTCGTAGCGCATCGGGCGCAGGCCATGCACGCCGCCGGCGGCAAGATAGGCGACCAGCCGCGGATTGTTCGTGGTCGGCCGGCGGAAATGGTTGCGGATGCGACTGAATAATCCGGGCAAATCGTATTTGCGCACCCCCAGTTCGTTGAACTGATCGGGCGTGGCGGCTTCATCGGTGTCCCGCAATGATTTGACCTCTTCAAAAACCGGTTCGGGCGCCGGCGGTTCGTGCGTGCGGGCAACGGTCGCACCGTGCGGAATGGCGGTGGAACGAAATTTCGGCGTGGACACGCGCTGAAGTTGCGTGTCGAGTTTTTTGATTTCAGCTTCGAGGGCGGCAATCTGGTCGGTGAGGGCGCGCGAACGGTCGGAAATCGGGTCAATTTTTTTCTTCGCGGGCCCCATACGACAATTTCAGTGGCGCGACAAAACGGCCACCAGCGCGCCCAACGCCACCAGCACCAGCGGCCAGGTCATCGCCAGACCGATTTTGCATAGCTCGCCAAAACTGGCATTGGCAAACGGCGACACGGCGGGCGCCGGAACCTCTTCCGCCCCGGCTTCCTCCTTCGTTTCGCCGGACAAAACGGAAAATTTGAGCCGGGCGGCGTTCCATTCCATGCGCGCGTTTTCAATGGTGGTGAGGCCCCGGGTCAGCTCGATGTTGAAATTGTCCTTCGTCCACGTTTCGTCGTGGACGGCTTGGATTTTGTCGAGCGCGTCCCGGAAATCGGTGACAGTTTTGACCATCTGCTCGGCGTCGCGGCGGGCGTTGAACTCGGCCTCTTCGAGCAGGCCGAGGCCGCGCGTGAGATGATGGATCATTTCCTGGCGGCCGGTTTGAAATTCCGTCTGGCGCCGGCGTAATTCCTCCAGCGAGGCGCGCTCGCGCTCCAGGTCCTCCTGCGCGCATTTCAGTTCGGCGAGTTTTTGCTGCGCCTCGACGACCTTGCGGTCCACCTCGTCGCGCGTGGGCGCGCGGAGCGGATCGCTGGCGGGTGCGGGCGTGCCGTAGGGCGACTTTTGCGCCTGGAAATCCGTGTCCACAAACTCCGTTGCATCGTAATCAGAAGCCATGGGGCGACTTTAGTCCCGGGAAGCGAAAGTGTAAAGTGGTGTTTACGCTTGTCACCGCGCCCATCAGGGCCTAAAGTGGCGGGGTCACTGACGCGAGGAATTATTGACATGATTGAGCTGATCCAGATTCCGTGGAGTCCGTTTTGCATTGTTCAGCGGCGTATCCTGGAGTTTGCCGGAGTCCGCTTCAAAATCATCAACATCCCTTCGCAGGATCGCTCGCTCGTTTGGAAGCTCACCCGGCAACGTTATTACGGCGTTCCCATCATCAAGGACGGCAAAAACGTCATTTTCGAAATCAACGACGATTCCCAGGTCGTGGCCAAATATCTGGACGAGGAACTCGAACTCGGCCTGTTCCCCAACAAATGGTGCGACGTCCAGTCCATCCTCTGGCGTTGCATCGAAAATGAAATCGAGGGCGCGACATTCCGGCTCAACGACATTTACTGGAAGGAAGTTGTGCCTGCGCCGGACCATCTCGATTTTCTCCGGTTCAAGGAACGCAAATTTGGCCGCGGCTGCCTCGACCAGTGGCGCCGGGACCAGAAAGTCTGGCTCCAGCAACTGGAAGAGCGCCTGCTGCCGTTCGAGATGATGCTGACGCACCTGCCGTTCATCCTCGAAGACCAGCCGCGCTTCGTGGATTTCGATTTGTACGGCATGCTCGAAAATTTTCTCTACTCCGGCCATTACCGCCTCCCCGAACGGCACCAGCGAATCCAGGCCTGGCATCGCCGGATGAAGAAGATCAAACGCACCGATTTTAGCGCGTGAAAAATTACATCATCGACACCAACGTCCTCCTTCACGATCCCAATTCCCTGCTGAGCTTCGCGGACAACCACGTCCTGGTTCCCATCGAAGTCATCGAGGAAATTGACCGCTTCAAGCGCGAATCCACCGAACTGGGCCAGAACGCGCGCACGGTTTCCCGGATGCTCGACGGTTTTCGCGGCGAAGGCAGCCTGAGCGAAGGCGTGAAATTGCCCAACGGCGGCAAATTGCAAATCGCCTTTCAAAAGAACGGCCACGTCAACGGCGACGCTCACGTCAATGGCAACAGCGTGGACAACCGGATTCTTTCGCTCGCCGCCAGCATCCAAAAGGCGCAACCCAAAAATCCCACGGTGCTCGTCAGCAAGGACATCAACCTCCGCATCAAGGCCGACGCGCTCGGTTTATTGGCCGAGGATTACGAGACCGACCGCGTGTTCATCACCGACCTTTACACCGGCATGATGGGAATGGCCGTGAGCACGGACAAAATGGCCGCGTTCCGCGCCAACGGCGAATTGGATCTGGAAAGCGGCAGGCAATATTTTCCGAACGAATACTGCACGCTCACCGACGAGACGAACCCCAAACGCGCCGCGCTGACCAAGGTGGACGCCACCGGCACGAAGTTGGTTCCCATCATTGACTGCCGCGAAGGCATCTGGGGCATCAAGCCGCGCAACCGCGAGCAGCATTTTGCCTTCGACTCGCTGCTCGATGACCGGGTCAAACTCGTCACGCTCATGGGCAAGGCCGGCACGGGGAAGACGCTGCTGGCCATGGCCGCCGGATTGAAACGCACCGTGCTCGACCGCGAATTCCGCCGGCTGGTCGTCGCGCGCCCGACGATTTCCATGGGCAAGGAACTCGGCTTTCTGCCCGGGTCACTCGAGGAAAAACTGGCGCCGTGGATGCAGCCGATTCATGACGCGCTGGAGATGTTGAGCGACCTGAACATGGGCCACGACCATCGCCGCAGCGGCGACCTCATGCGCTCCGGCAGCATCGTCGTGGAGGCGCTGAGCTACATCCGCGGCCGCAGCATCGCCAACCAGTTCATGATCATTGACGAGGCGCAAAACCTGACGCCGCTCGAGGCCAAGACCATCATCACGCGCGTCGGCACCGGCACCAAGATCATCTTCACCGGCGACCCGTACCAGATTGACAATCCCTACGTGGATTCGTCGTCGAACGGCTTCAATTACGTTGTCAGCCGTTTCCGCAGCGAAGCCATCGCGGCGCACATTGAATTGCAGAAAGGCGAGCGTTCCGAACTCGCCGAACTCGCCGCGAACATTTTGTAATATATGTTGAAAGATTGGTTGTCTGGCCAACGTACATCCAAGTAACACAAACGCTGATTTCTTCCGCGATTGTGATGAACACGCGGTAGATCTATTTTGCCGGTTTAGGAATTTCCTTGCTGGCGCGGTTGATGACATCGCCCAAAGCAATTCCGAGGGCGGTGGTGATTCGCAACAAAGTATCCAAGTTTGGGATTCGCATTTCGCGCTCTACATAACTTATGGCCTGCTGTGAAAGGCCGGTTTTTTGAGCGAGTGCAGTCATTGAAAAGCCGCGCTTGATTCGCTCATCTCGCAGCATTATGCAAACACGCGAACAAACCACCTGTCGGTCTTTGTCAAATGACATAAGCGAGCTTTGCAAAAAGCCGGCTTGACATTGCTGCTAACAATTGTTAGGAATGGTCATCTTGTAAAGAAAGGGAAACGGAATTATGAGATCGTTCAGGGGTTTTGTTGGCGGATGGTTGCTCGTTACGGGATTGATTGTCGGGTCGCATTTTCTCCACGCGCAAGGAACCGGGTCGTCAGGCGGGAACTCGCTCTGGCTGTCCGTGGCGGGTGTGAGCAACGGTTGGGTGAATCTGATCCTGAACGGGACAACGCCGGGCACGAATTACGTCCTTTTGTCCAAACAAACCCTCACTGCGCCGAGTTGGAGCAATGCCGGGACGCTGACCGGGGCAACGAATCAGAACTGGACACCAGTGAGCGTGCCGGTTGCCGCTCAAAGCAGTTGTTTCTTCCAGGCGCAGTCGGCGGCGGGGCAAACGACCAGCACGAATTTATGGCTGGAAATTCCGACGAACAGCCTGACGACGCCGGGTCAACTGACGGTGGTGATTCACAACACACTGCCGGACCAGTTTTATGATGTGCTCACCAACTCAAGCTTGGCGGCCCCGGGATTGTGGAATGTGCAGCAATCCGTGTTTGGCGCGGCGGGGGACTCGACGGCGGTGCAATTGCCGATGAACGGGCCGGCCCTGTTTGTTCGGATACGATTTGGTGTGGACAGCACCGGCAGCGGGATTCCTGATTGGTGGTGGCTGCAATACTTCGGTTCCGTGGGCGGCGACCCGTTTGCATTTGATCCCTCCGGCGACGGCTTGACCCTCTGGCAGGATTATTGGGAAGGGTTAAACCCGACCGTTTTCAACACACCACCCGCGCCACAAGGGTTGACGGTTTCCTACAATCCCAGCACGAGCGTAGCAATGGTGAATTGGCTGGCTTCATCCGGCCCAGTGACCGGCTACACGCTGGAACGAAGTGACAGCACCTATTTTAACTTGTCCGCCAGCACGACCAGCTATGCGGACACCGTGCCGTCGGGAGCCATATATTATCATCTTGCTTCGTATGGCCCGACCATTTACGGAAGCTATCGGATTCAGGCGCATTACGCGGGCGGCGATTCAACTTGGAGCGATTGGATGGATTTGGAAGCCAGTTTCGTGTCAGCATACCTGCCGGCCGGCCCGCAGGGATCGGCCTATCTGCTGGTGTCCGCCTTGCCGGCGAACACTGCGGTCATTCGTCTGACACGGGTGGATATGTATGCGGAATGGTCTTATGAGGATCCTTCCTTTGACACGAATTTCGATGTCCCCATTTCCGCGTTGACCAACGGGCTGTATTCGATACCGAGCAATTGGTTAAGAAATCCAGTGGATGGCTACAACTGGGCCGATTATTGCTGGTGGGCGCAGGCAGTGAATACGAACGGCGGTTGCAGTGCGGCAACCTATTTGACTGGAGGTTATTTTCTGACCCAAACCAACGGGTGGCTGGTGGTGCCTTATTTTGATGGGCGGGTGCAACTCAAACAAAATCTCATCTTTTTGTTGCGGGCGGGATTGGTAGATTTCCCCTTCCCAATGATAGCGGGGATTTTAGATGGGCAACTGGCTTGGCGTTCGCTTGTCTATTCGACCGATTATGTTTATTCAGGGTTATATGAACTTCAATTTGATCAAAGTGACAACGAGAATAATTACCCGATGGGCTTCTTTCCGCTCGGACCGTTTGAAAACAATTACCTGTGGCGCAATTTCGTTCCCGGCCCGACAAATTTGAATTCTAATGGTCAAATCAATACAGGAGCATTCGGTAATTTATGGGGCGGCACGTACTCTTTTTTCCTGAACAACCCGGTTTATCAATTTCAACCGCCGTCGTCGGACTGGACGACCGTTACTGCGGTACTGGGAACCAACGACACACAATGGCTGTTTTCATATCCTGCAGGATTATCATTGAGTGAAATTGGACTCACCTATAATTCGCCGTATTTAACTATGGCCAGCAACGTCAGAAATATCTATGGTTTGCTGTTCAAGTCGGTCGAATTATTGTATGGAACAAGTGACGGCGTGGTTACTATCACACTGCCTGCCGGTCAGAACACTACAGAGAGTGCCTCCTTTTTGTATCCTGAAACGGCCCAACCTCAGTTCCAGACTGTGGAATATGATTTTTGGAGTCCCAACTGGACTTGGGACGTATCGTCACAAGCAAACATCTCTCCGAATTTGCCCGGCTATGCCTTGTTTTCACCCACCAACAAAAGCCTTTTATGGATCACTCCGGTAGCCAGTTCCGTACGCATTGTGGGCTACGCCAAGCTGGCCGTAACCAATGGTTATCCCGGTGTATATGCTTATCTCGGCCAATACTTCGACAATGCTTACACCGAGGACGCCAACGGAAATGCGACCACCAACACCACCGGCGTTCTCTCGCCGTATGGAGATTTCTTCGCCACACAGCCCGGCCCGGCAGCTTTGGTGACGATGCCGGATGTGGATACGGGCGCGCGTGGCACGTGTACAGTCTATTGCGCTTCCGCGCAGGTTGATAAAAATTCGGACGGCAATATGGATTTGTCTTTCAGCGGCCCCGATGCCACGTCACAAGCAAGCCCAATGGTCGTGTGGGTCAACAACAGCCACACCATACCGGGTACCGGTGGCAATTTGGATTATGATAAGGAAAACCGCGGAAATACTTCGCCAAATTATGCCGCCGGACAAATCATCTGCCAGCGGGACTTGGAAAATTTCTTCCGGTTGTGGATTTGCGGGTTGCCCGTGTTGCCAGCCAACCAAGGCTACACCGTTACACTCAGCATGTCGCCAGTGAGCGGAAGCCCGGCCATCAATTTGTATGATTCAGTTGAAACCAACGGCGGGACGGGTTATTTGACCGATACCAACATCGCTGCCCAGAAATGTCTCGCCTACGCCCATGGCACTTCGCCTTACAACGTGTATTACACCGGCCCGGGCGCACCCATTGCCAAAATCACACCTTCATTGAGCTTCACTTTTCCCGCTAGTTATTTTACGAACAGCGGGAACAAATATTTCCTGTTTGAAGGCGCAGGCATTGGCAGCGGGGAATTGCTGCTGACAATTTCGCAAAACGGCAATACCATAGCTCAAACCGGCATATGGCTGGATTTGCACGACATCAAGGATTTTTACGAGCGGATGACCATCACGAATCACATGAGCGGAGCCATCAGCAATTGGAGTAGCGCAATCGAATCGTTGCAGAATCAGACAGCGAAAATTTCAGATGAAGATTCTAACATTATCGTCTTTGTTCACGGCATAAACGTCGGGCCTTGGGATTGGCTTGATGATAGCGACACGGTGTTCAAGCGACTGTATTGGGCCGGCTATCACGGGAAGTTTATGACGGTGAAGTGGCCCTGCAATTTTTTAACTCCGCCAAGCCCGGTAACGCTGGCCGTTTTCAACCTGAGTGAAGCCAACGCCTACAAGGCCAGCACATCGCTGACAACTTACCTCAACCAGTTGCGGAGCCGTTTCCCCGGCTATCGTTTGAATTTGTATGTCCACAGCCAGGGCAATGCCGTGGTCAGCGAAGCGATCAAAAACGGCGCGCCCTTCGACACCTATATTCTTACGCAAGGCGCAATCTCGGACGGCGCTTACGACGTAAACGCGGCCAATGATCCGGTTCTAGCGAATGAGGAATATGGAAACAAGATTACGCCGGAATGGCAGCCGATGGGTTATCAGGGTGTTTATACCAACTCCAACTTCAGCGGGAAAATCGTGAATTTCTACAACACAAATGATCCTGTCTTGGCGGTTTGGATAATGGACCAGGTGGATTTAAAACCAAGCGGCGGTTACTTTTATGACGGAGTCAACTGTAGATATACCATTAGCAGCAATATAGTGACTGATTTTCAAGAAACGCGTTCGATGGTGGCGCGTTCCCGTTCTTTGTCAGTCGGGCAAAGTCCGCCGGAGTCTCCTCATGGAGTCATAACATCGGCAGTGGATTTACATGCGAATTATGGATTCGATAAAGCTTTTCCTGCTGACCATAGCGCCCAATGGACTTGGCCGATTCAAACCACTTTGCCTTACTACAACCAAATCTTAGTACAAATCCGTCCTACACCATGAAAACTCGAATTCTAATTTTTTGCGGCATCGTGTTAGCGGTGTGCCTGTGCCTTTTATTATGGCGCGCATCGGTGCAGCCGAAGGCCAAATCGCCCGAGGTGCAAGCGCCGCTGACGAATCAGCCTATGGTGAGTCAACCATCACCGCCGCCTACAGAGGTTGCAGCAGCAGAAAATTCAACTTCTGCGCCATCGCCTGATTTCGCTGTAGGCGCGGTCAACCGTAACAGTTCGGAAGAAAGTAACAGAATGCAACAGCGAGTATTGGCTCGCTGGCAAGGCCGGATAGAATTCTATGGCAAGGTTGTAGATGAAAACACCAATCCGGTCGCTGGTGCTACGGTCAATTTTAGTTGGGTAGAAGCACCAACAGCAGATGGAAACAAGTCCGCAACTGCAATAAGTGATTCAAGAGGTCTATTTGAACTTCACGACCAAGTTGGGCTCGATCTCGGCGTATCGGTTGGCAAGGCAGGTTATTATTCCTCGCGAAGAGATAGTGACACGTTCAACTTCGGTCCGTTAAGGGGAAAAAGCTTTTCTTCTGATCCAGCAAACCCTGCCATTTTTCATCTTCTCAAAAAAGGAAAAGGCGAATCATTGATTGAGGAAAAATTTCCTCCACTGTTTACACAAATCTGGCAACTTCATCACGATGGCACGCCAATAAAACTGGATTTGTTAAATGGCAGTCAAAATGTCACCGGAGATGGCCAGTTAAAATTGGAATTCTGGCGAGATGTTTCAGATTTAAAAGCGGCCAAATTTGATTGGAAGCTCCAGTTTTCGGTTCAAAATGGTGGCCTAGTTCCAACAGACGAGGAATTCGCTTTTCAGGCACCCGAAATTGGATTTCAACCCTCCATCATAATAGATATGCCAGCCACAAACCAAAATTGGATTGAGACCATTCGCTCCAAATATTATGTCAAATTGCCCGATGGAAAATATGGCCGGGTTGATTTCTATTTACTGTCCCACAACGGAGTTTTTACCGTTCACTCTGTCGTTAATCCATCTGGCTCGCGAAACCTGGAGCCGCCATGAGAAAGCGAATTTGGATAGAGCCTATTTTCGGATGGAATCATTTCTCAATCCTTCCGGCTCGCGAAATCTGGAACCGGCAAATTGAGAATGAGGCGTTGAGGGTTGATCCAGACCGTTTGGCGCAGCGGCCAGATGGCCCAGTGGCCACAACGAGGAGACAAAACAAAAGCAAAGCAGCCAAAATATTCCGGGGCGATTTTTTGATGCGGATATTGGGCGGTTCGGGTCAGCAGGAGATGGGTTTGCAAATTCCCCAAAAGCAATTTCAAGCGTGTCGTGAGCCGCTTCCTTTTCCAATGGTGCAATCCAATCCATGAGCGACGGAAAGCGTAGGCAATTCAGCAGCTTAAGCAATTGCAAAGGTCAACGACGGCGATGCCGGCCCTTCGATGCCTCGAACTGGCCGTTGGCGGCATCCGGGTTGCCTGGCCCGGTGACTTTGACGGCGGTGGCGGTGGCGCAGATCAAAGATGGCGGCGTTGCTTTGCGTTCCGCTGGCTGGAAATCACTCGCGACCGGACGCTTGGCCCGGGTATTCCCGGTCGAACCAGGCCTTGACCTCGGTGTCGAGCCGCTTCAAGTCCGGCCGGGTGTTCGCGGCGGCCACCGCGTCGGTCCATTCCCGGTTCAAATCGCCCAGTTCCACCTTCGAGCCCACCCGCACGAAAATCGGCAGCTGGTGCAGGTCCGCCTTCACGGTGATCGTCCGGCCGCCGGCATAGACTTTGTCCAGGTTCCACGCGTCGCGCCATT
>Ga0182017_10004197_pt1 | contig 10731 bp, 13 predicted proteins | sample 712E3DmetaG_FD_120492 | JGI IMG/M metagenome (GOLD analysis project Ga0182017, IMG submission 120492) | Permafrost microbial communities from Stordalen Mire, Sweden - 712E3D metaG | ecosystem: Environmental > Terrestrial > Soil > Wetlands > Permafrost | place: Sweden: Stordalen | collected... | reverse complement strand
TGCCGATGAGGTGCTAATATTGAATGTCGGCGGCTACATTGGAGAATCCACCAGGGGAGAACTGGAATATGCCCGAAAACACCGCAAATTGATCAGATTTCTTGAACCGGCCGATTTACCATCAGACTCGTGAACATAAGTTTGAAAAAGTAAAATCATTTGTAAAATAAAAACATGGAGGTTCTTCTTTGATTGAGAAAAATGAGTATGCAGGCATACCCAACTGTTTCCGTGCTTACAACGAAACGGTTGAACTGATCGCGTCCAGTGACACCGGGCCGCGCATTCTCCATTTCGGGTTTATCGGGGAGTGGAATGAATTTGTGCCCGCGCAAAAGCACGGCTTCTCCGGCCACCGCCTCTGGCATGCCCCGGAAGCATTTCCGCGCTCGTATGTCTCGGATGACCGCCCTGTCGAGTTTACGCAGCATACCAAGTTCTTCAGTCTCACTCAATCCGTAGAAAAAGAAACCGGCATTCAGAAAGAGATGGACATTTCGATTAACCCTGATAAGAATCATTTGACGGTGGTACACCGCCTGTATAACCGCGGGCTCTGGCCGATAGAAATCGCGCCGTGGGCCATTTCCGCCATGGCTGTCGGCGGTAAAGCCATTTTCCCGCTGCCGGCACGGAAACCAGCGGATAAAACCAACCTCTTACCCACAAGTTTGCTGGCCATCTGGGAATACAGCGATCTCACCGACCCCCGTCTGAAAATCGGCAAGCGGTTTATTATTCTGGCCCAGGATGCCAATGCCGCCGCGCCGTTGAAAATCGGGGTCATGGATACGGATAACTGGGTTGCCTACTGGAATAAAGGCCACCTTTTCCTGAAAACATTCGAATACAAACAGGGCGGAGTCTACCCTGATTTCGGTTCCTCGGCGGAATCTTACAGTTCCGACCGCATCCTGGAACTGGAAACCGTAGCCCCGCTCAAATTACTGCAGCCGAATGAATCCGCCCAGCACATCGAGAACTGGTATTTATTCAGCGATGTCCCCGAACCATTCACCGATGCCGATATCGAGAAAAACATCCTGCCATTAATCAAAATATAATTCCCATATCAAAATTGAATACCGGTTAGGGTTAAACATCCGGAGCAAATAAAAAAGGGCGGCTGGATTTTTCATTCCAGCCGCCCTTCCTGTTTCAGAAAACTTATCTCCCTGAATTACGGAAGTAATTTCCGCAGTGCAGGTCCGTTGGTCCGGCACCAACCGGCGACAATCTGATGGTCCCAGCCCATGCAGAAATCTTTAACGCCCATTTCGATGTAGGGTTTGGCTTCTTCCGGGCTGCTGATTTCTACCCTCGGCCGAACACCGGCTTTGATTGCCATCTTAATCATTTTATTATGAGCTTCGACAACTTCCGGCAGACCGCCCTGTCCGGGTTTGCCCAGGCTGACGGAATAGTCATTGGGGCCGAACTGAACTATATCGACGCCTTTGACGGAAAGGATTTCTTCCAGGTTGTCCATGGCGCTCTTTTTCTCAATCATAAATGCCAATACAGCATCGTTCATCTGTTTGACCCATTCAATCGCGTTGGAGCCGACATTGATTCTGCGGCTGGCCGCGCCGTGGCGCCCGCCGGCTTCCGGTGTTTCCGGGCGGATGAAGCGGACGCATTCCCGAACATCGTCAGCAGTGCGGATATCAGCGAACAGCGCGTTCTGTATACCGGCATCCAGCGCCCGTGTAGCAATGTAGCCTCTGGACTGCTCTTCAACTTTGATCATCATGGACATGTTGGGGTAAAGTTCGATGGCGCGGGCGAGATTCTCAAACGTTTCAAGGTCGTATGTTGAATATTCCCCGATATACTCAATATAGTCGAAAGCGCCGGTAACGGCGATAATTTCAACTAAACGGGGCCAAGGTATGACGGAATGGACACCGAGTGTCGGTTTTCCTTCTTTTATCAACTGTCTTAGTTTATTTGGTTTCATCTTTTTCTTCCTTATTTAAATATTTTATTTGCGCTTGATAAGCAAGTGAACTACATATTATTTTATTTTCTTACCGGTAAAAGCTGCCTTTATTTCTTCAATCGTTTTTGCAGCCTTGACTGCGTTTACCCGGTCCTCTTCCACCTTGAGGAAAGGTTCGATGTTATTACAGACCGCCGCCAATTTATCCGCCGGGAATTTACAGGCCCCGTTCTCGTCCATGTGGATGATATCCCCCGGAGCAACATCCATTCCGGCCACCGAAACAGGCACATTGATGGCACTGATGGAAAACTCCCCGTGCCCGGGCGTGACGCCGCTCATCAGGTACTGGAATTTCATCGGGCGGATTTCATCAACATCCCGCGACGGGCCGTTAGTTACCACCCCGACTGCGCCGCAAGCTTTGAAAGCGGTGGTCATCTGGCCGCCGCACAGCCCGACTTTGGGCAAGATTTCCGGCGGGAAATCCTGCTTTATCACAACGATGACGGGCTTTTTCGATTTATCGATTGCGTCCAGCAAATCCGTTATCGAAAAGCGGTGGAAATTCGGATTCGGCAGTGAATAAACCACCGTCACCGCGTAACCCACCGTCCGGCCCAGTTCCGGATAGATAGTATGTATCGATGTATCGGTATACCAGTTTTGCCGCCACGGTTCGTAGAGGCCCAGACACAGCGGGTCGCCCGGATAGGTCGCAACGACATTCGTAACCGACGGGGTATCAAACCGTTTCAGTTTTTCCAGCATTGCTTTTTCGGATAAAAAAGCCAAGTTAATTTCCTTTTACCAATTTAACTCTGGGCGTGATTTCTTTGTTGACCGGATTCACCGGCCACTTGCCGGATAAAATCCTGCCGGCTTCCTTGGCAATGCTGATGGGCGCGATGGAGAAAGCATAAGTGGAATACGATGCTGAGTGAGAAAGCATAATTACATTGTTCATCTTGGTCAGCGGGCTGTCCTTGGGCAGCGGTTCAGTCTCGAAGACATCAAGGCCGGCGCCGGCAATCTTCTTTGATTCAAGGGCTTTCACCAGGGCCACTTCATCGATGACCTTGCCGCGGGAAGTATTGATAACATAAGCACTCGGTTTCATCTGCGCGAATGCTTTGTCGTTCATCATGTGGAAACTGGTCTCGTTCAGGTCGGGATGTAACGTCACATAATCCGCTTTCAGGACTTCTTCAAAACTCACCAGCTGGATGCCGTTCTCTTTGGCCAGCCAGGGGTGCATGATGTAGGGGTCGTAGCCGATAATATTCAGCCCGAAGACCTTGGCTTTCCGGGCAACCATTCTGCCGATGGCGCCGCAGCCGATAATACCGAGGGTCTGGTTATAGATTGAACCCATCGGGTTCTGTTCTTTCTTGGCATCGGCCCAGCGGCCCTGTGCCACTAACAAATCCAGCTGTTTCATTTTCTTGGCGCAGCCGAGCATCAGCGCTAAAGCATGGTTGGATACTTCTTCAATACACCATTCCCATGAAGGGTTGTTTACAACAAGGATTTTATTTTCGGTGGCAGCTTTAAGGTCAACCTGGTCGTAACCCACCGTCTGGAACAAAATTGCGGCTAACCTTGGCGCGGATTCCATCATTTCCCGGCTAATCGTGACTCCGCCGTACAGTAAAATATCAGCATCTTTGAGGGCCGCCGCTAAACCGGCTTTATCGCTTTCCGCGACTTCAATTAATTCAGCATTGACTTTAGCGAACTCGTCGGCCTCTTTCGATGACATGCTGGGGCCGATTGCTTTGGTAGCATCGCCAACCTGTTTGGATACCTTTACAATTTTAAATTTCTTTGCCATGAATTTGTCTCCTGTTTATTTTTTCTTTATTTTTTAGCAATGTTTAGATAGGTATTAAGCCTATTCAATGGGGGAACAATTCTCCAGAATATTGGTTAAAAGTATAGCATCACTCTTGCGGGCTGTCAATTTCAAGGTGGTAATATTATCACATGAAATAGCGGGTTATTCCCTGATTCTCCGGACTTCGAACACCACCGGATTTTTAGCGTCGGGGCAGCATATCGTGGTTACATCTTTGTCCGGTTCCCAGGGGAAAGAACCGCCGAACATCAGTGTACGGACATTCGGCAGCAGCATCCCGAAAGCATTCAGGCAAATCCCTTGCGGTGTTCCTCCGCCGGTGCGCCATTCATCCCCCACCTTATGCCCCACACTGCAGCGGCCTTTCTGTGAGATTACTTTGATACTGACTTCAAACTTGCCTTCCATTAAAAACACCCGAACAGGTTTTAAAGATAAAGGTTGATGTATAGTTTTAAAGCAAATTATACAGGGAAAGGGCAGCACAAGGATGGAAGCTGCCCTATTTCTTGATTCTCTTAATTTCAAATACCACCGGATTCGCCGCATCCGGGCAGCAGGCACTGGTGGCATCTTTATCTTTTTCCCAGGGGAAAGCTCCCCCGAACGAAAGCGTCCTGATATTGGGATATAAAACGGCAAAAGCGGGTAAACAGATCCCCTCCGGTGTTTTTCCGGCGGGCAATATCCATTCATCGCCAACTTTGTGCCCCGCGGCGCAGCTGCCTTTCTGCGAAATTACTTTTATCCTGATGTCATAATTATCTGCCATATTTATTCTCCTTAATTTTGACTAGCCTTCTCCTCACTCCTTGAGAGAGAGGAACTGCGGGGTGTGTAATCCAGCCTAAGCAAATGCTCCGCCTGCCTAGGCAGCGCAGTCCTTACAGGCCATATAAATATTATTGAACAAAGCCTCTATTTTTTGCAGCGGCGTGGATGAGAAGGCAATCCGCAGCAGGTTCTTTTCGCTGTAACAGATGACGCCGGTGCTGTATTTTTTCAGCATTGTGTCCCACACTTTGTCGGTGTCTAAGTTTTTCAGGCGGACGCACATGAAATAGCCGGAGTTAAACGGCAGCGCCTCAAAATATTTCTCATATTCTTTATGTGCCGCCAGCGTCTCTTTGACTTTCAGGTAGCGCGACTTTAAGACCGCTTTGTTGCGCTCTTTCTCTTTGGAGTGCGTTTCCGACTGCATGGCGTTCAACAGCAGCGATTGGGACAGATTCGGGGCATTTGATATGTTCCCTCTGACGGCGCCCGCCGTTTTATCTTCCAGAGCTTTATAGAGTTCGCTGCCGCCGCCTTTGATACCGTAGGTCACAAACCCTACGCGGAAACCCCAGGCGAACTCCTCTTTGGTAATGCCGTCCATTTTTATCGCCAGCAGGTTTTCGTGGGCATGCGCCAGCTGCGAAAATAATGATTCGGCGAAAATATCGTCTTCAAAATCCAACCCGAAATAAGAGTCATCCAGGATGACCGCCAGTTTGTTGCCGGCTTTGGCTGCGTCAACCAGGATCGCGACAATCTCTTTGGCGGCTTCCTTAGTGGGGCTGTAGCCGGAAGGGTTATTCGGGAAATTCAGCAGGATGATTTTCTTGCCGATGGGTTTGGCACTGACTGTTTTCCTGAAGGACTCTATATCGAACTTCTGATTTTTGAAGAAATTAAAGAATTTCAGTTCGGCGCCGTAAGCGCTGGTGAAAACCAGGTCGTAATTTTCCCAGTACAGGTCGGCCGTGATCACTTCGTCGGTATCGTCGACAAACATATACCCTACCATGCTCAGAGCGTGGGTTACGCCGCAAGTCACAACCGGTAAACTGAACTCCTTTGAAGCCAGCGTCGGGTTTTTCCCGATCATCAGCTCTTTCCATTTGTCCCGCAAGGCTTTGAGGCCTTCGCTGGGGGCGTATGGAAAAATATCTTTCGTCGGGAGGTCGACATGCCTGGCAACACTGGGTAAAACCATCGGCTTCCCGTCATCTTCACAAGCCGTGCCGATTGTCGCGTTGATTGCCTTGTCTTTGGCGGCCTGTCCCTGGGCTAAAATACCCTTTTTGGGGAAATAGATGGCCTTCCCTTTTTTGGACAACAATTCGTAAACGGTCGGACTTTTCGCTTTGATGATGCTGTTGAGCTCTTCTGCCTGGGGGTTCAAAGTTGCCATCGTAGGTACCCTCACTTCGATTTATCTAACCTAATTATACCTATAGCACGAGGAAATGTGAAAGTACTTTTTGTAATGAATTAATTAATTCTTTTAGGACCGGAAACAAAAAAGCAGAGTTGCCGCAAAGAGCAACTCCGCTTTAGCGCGTTACCTTAAGCGTATTTTACTTTTTGGGGACGTTAGCGGTTTTGACTGAAGAAGAATCAGCCTCTTCCGGCACGATAATCGCCATCGCGATATACAGCCAGAAACCCAGGGTGCCGCAGAATAGCAGCACTACAAATACTACCCGCACAATCGTAGAGTCGATATCGAAGTACTGGCCTAATCCCCCGCAAACCCCCACCAATTTACGGTCTGTCCGGCTGCGGTATAGTTTCTTTTCCATATTATTCTCCAAATTATTTTTTAAAAACCGACTATGATTACCGGCGGTTCAAATTTGAAACCCCTGAGACGGACACTTTCCCCAGTTTTGGGTCATCGCCGTATGTCAGCGTCGATACTCCGCTCAAATTGATATCCAAAGTACCGTGCGCCTCGATGTCAACATCACTGACACCCGCAGCCGTGACCGAAGCATCACCCACCACAAAATCGGTTAAAGCGGCATCGCTGGTGCCGATGACATTCAGTTTCATCGTAGATGCCGAACCGGTCAAAGTGATGTGGCTGACGCCGGTGATATTAAAATCAGCGCCGGTTGTTTCCAAAGAACCCGAGAGGTGACTGGCGCCGATGATTTTAATCGTGGTATTGGACGCCTGCAGGTTATTGATTTGCATCCCGCTGGCGCCGGCCACGGTCAGAGCGAGGTTTCCGTCGGATTGAAAACCGGACACAGTCGCCTCACATGCCCCGGTGACAGAGAGTGCGTTCAGTTCCGGTAAAGAAATCGCGACCTTCTGCGTTGTATTGATAAAGTGCGCGAAAGAATTCATCGTTACCTTCAATGTGTCGCCGCTCATGGAAACATTTAGATCGCTAAAAATATTATCGTTCAACGTGACGCTGACACTATATGTATCGCTTTTGGTTACGGTGACATCGAAAGCATTACTCACTTCAATTTTCGTGAAACCGGAATAATCAAATTGCCTGGTCTCTAACGTTTTGCTACCCACGATGCGGGTAAACTCAAAGCACCCCGTTAAAGAAGATAAACATATTGCGGCCAGTATTACTGCTATTCCCAAACCAATAATTTTTTTCATGCCCATCCCCCGGTTACAATCAAATCAATTTGCTTTTTGGACTGATGTGACTTGTTTTACTTCCTGTTTTATTTCCGTGCCGAATTCATCGCGCGATATGGCGGTAAAAACGATTGCGCCCAACCCAAATATCCAACCGGGGAAAAGCGCTGTAATAGCACCGGCCAGGGCGAAGCCGTAGTGTTTTCGCTGCACCGCGCAAACGCCCCCGATAATCGCCGTAACCCCGCAAATAAACATCGGGACTAAAATTATCCAGAGTATCCCGATGACGTTAACCGGCAGCAGCCCCCATTGCCAGACCGTGTTTAGCACTGTGATGGCAATCAGGATGCCCATGCTGGCTAATAGCCCGATTACTCCGCCGATAATTGCTAGTATTCCGCCCACCTGGGATTTCCAAGTTTTGTTCATTATTCCGACCCTCCTGTTCTTTCTTTCCCGCTGATTTCCAGTTGACATTATTATCATATGTTGAATAGGAAGTACCGCACATCGGCTAATATGTTGAGTTCTCTATCCTCCTCAAGGAGGATATTTCCTGTATGTATTTAATCCCTGAGAATGACCAGCAAACATTATTTCAGGCATGAAATTTAAACAAAATATTAATCAGCCCGCAGAGGGATGCAAAATAGCCGCCAATCGATTAATATTAGAACCGTGAAGATTTTCAAAAGAATCGCTGACTGGTTTGCCCGCCACCCCAACGGCACGGATATCCTGATTACCCTGGCTTTTGCCGTGCTGGCTATGCTCAACCTGTATGTCAACTGGGGAACTTATTCCCGCATACCTTCCTATGTTGCCGTGATTTTAACCCTGTTGGTAATTTTACCGCTCGCCTTCCGCAGGCGTTATCCGCTGGGTGTTTTGAGCTTCATGACACTGGCGGTAATTACCTTCCGGACCTTCAGCATCCCTGAAAGCGACTTTATCAGCTATGCCCTGCTGCTGGCATTTTTCAACGCCGGCGCCTACGGGCAGCAGCGCCTGCGGAACTGGGTCCGAGGTGCGTCCTTCCTGCTGGTTGTCGGCTGGCTGACCTATTCGATATTCTTCCAGCAGCGCGGTTCGGACCTGCCCGCGCAAACCATTTTATACCAGGTTTCCGTCGTTTTGTTGAATGTGTTTTTGTTCGCCGCCGCCTGGTGGATCGGCGAGGTGTTCCGAATCCGCAACCTACGTGAAGTTGAACTGCAGGAACGCACCCGGCAACTGGAAAAAGAACGGGATGAGAATGCGCGCCGGGCCGTGATGGACGAGAGGGTGCGCATCGCCCGGGAGCTGCACGACGTTGTCGCCCACCATGTCAGCGTGATGGGGATTCAGGCAGGCGCCGCCCGCCGCATCCTCAAACAACAGCCGGATAAAGCCAACGATGTCCTTTCCCAGATTGAAGCCTCCAGCCGCCAGGCCGTGGCGGAATTACAGCGGCTGCTGGGATTTTTACGGGAAGACAACCAGATTGACGACATTGCGCCGCAGCCGGGCCTGAAACAACTGGATTATCTGGTGCAGCAAATGCGCCTCACCGGGCTCACTGTTTCGGTTAAAAAAGAGGGAACGGAAATTTCCTTACCGCCGGGCGTCGATTTATCCGCCTACCGCATTATCCAGGAGGCGCTCACCAACACTTTGAAACACGCCGGACCCGTAAACGCGGATGTCACGATTCGGTATCTGCGCGATGCGCTTGAATTGGAAATCCGGGATAACGGCCCGAAAGTTCCCCAAACCGACAGGGAAACCAAAGGCAGAGGGTTAATCGGGATGCGGGAACGCGTGGCATTGCACGGCGGCGATTTTTCGGCCGGCGGTATGGCCGCAGGCGGTTTTTCCGTCAAAGCCAAATTGCCCCTGACAGGATGGAAAAAATGAGCATTAAAGTACTTTTAGTTGACGATCAAGCGATGGTCAGGGCCGGCATCCACATGATTCTGGAAGCGGAAACTGATATTCATGTTGTCGGGGAAGCCGAGGACGGCGCGAAGGCCGTGGTTGCCGCGCACAAATTGAAACCGGATGTGGTTTTAATGGACATCCAGATGCCGCTGATGAACGGTTTGGAGGCGACCCGGCAAATCAAGCAAACGCCCGGCAACACCTGCTGTATCCTGATTTTGACCACTTTTGAGCGCGACGATTATGTTTTCGAGGCATTGCGCGCCGGCGCCAGCGGCTTTATTTTAAAAAACGCGCCGCCGGAAGATTTGATTGCCGCCGTCCGCGTCGTGGCGGAAGGCAATGCGCTGCTGGCTCCCTCCGTAATACGGCGGATTATCAAAGAATTTGCGCAGCGAACCCCGCGCGTCGACCTGAAAGCCGGGTTAAGCAGCCTGACCGAACGTGAAATCGAAGTAATGCGACTGATTGCCAAAGGCAAGACTAATGCTGAAATCGCCGCGGAGCTTTTCGTGGGGGAAACCACGGTAAAAACCCATATTTCCAACCTGTTCGACAAGCTGGATTTACGCGACCGCGTCCAGGCGGTAGTCTATGCATACGAAAGCGGTCTGATCCAGCCCGGAGAGTAAAATATTATCTTCTGTGTCTAACTGAAAATTGTTTTTTCCCATTGTCATTGTCGGGCTTGACCCGACAATCCAGAAATTTCAGACAGTTTCGGAATGAGAGAGAGTGCATCCGAATGAAACGTGGTTGGTTCCGCTAGATGCTTTCCGCGAACTTCACGGCATTCCGGAACATCGGGAAACAGTTTCCGTCTTTTGTCAGTCCCAGTCGCGTCCATTGCGGATGCTGCGTGACGAGGATATGATCTTCACCGTGGGGCATCAGGCCGAAAACCCGGCCGGAATCGTCGCAGATGCCGGCGATATTATTCATCGAACCGTTGGGGTTAAACGGATAACCGGCTTTTCTGTCGCCCTTATCATCGGTATAATAAACCGCAATATTCTTTTCAGTAATGGCCTTCAAATCACCGGCGAATTTGCCTTCCCCGTGCGCCACCGGCATATACATGCTTTCCATGCCTTTGGTAAACACGCAGGGGCTTTTCGGGTTCACGCCCAGATGGACCCAGCGGCACTCGAACTTACCGGAGTCGTTATTCGTCAGCGTCACGCGCGGCGTTTCGCCTTTTTTGACTCGGGGTAAAATGCCCGCTTTGACCAGCACCTGGAAGCCATTGCAAATGCCCATCACCAGCCGCCCGTCATCGATGAATTTGGGCATATCTTCCCCGAATTTCTGTTTTAATTCATTGGCCAAAACACGGCCGCTGGCAATATCGTCGCCGTAGCTGAAACCGCCGGGAATGATAAAAATCTGGAAATCAAATAGGTTGCATTCGCCGCGAATCAGTTGATTGACGTGCGCCAGCGTGACTTCCGCCCCGGCCTTTTCAAAGGCAAAGACGGCTTCACCATCCCGGTTTGTGCCCGGCGCGCGGATTACCAGAGCTTTTACTTTACTCATCTCATTACCACCGCAGCGGCTTTTGCCACGCTTCTTTCAAATCCCCGATTGTTTCGCTGACGATATTTTTCCCGGTAGAACCGGTGACTTTAAATTT
>Ga0182017_10004196_pt1 | contig 10735 bp, 8 predicted proteins | sample 712E3DmetaG_FD_120492 | JGI IMG/M metagenome (GOLD analysis project Ga0182017, IMG submission 120492) | Permafrost microbial communities from Stordalen Mire, Sweden - 712E3D metaG | ecosystem: Environmental > Terrestrial > Soil > Wetlands > Permafrost | place: Sweden: Stordalen | collected... | reverse complement strand
TCGATCTTCAGCTTCTCCACGCCGCTCGTGCCCTCGATCTTCAGGCCGGTATACTTTGCGCCAGTGAAATCGGAGCCCGTCAGGTCGGAGCCGGTGAGGTCGACCTCCTGCATGAAGGCGTTGATGAGCACCGACTCGCGCATGTCGCATCCGCGGATAGCCGTCCTGACCAGCAGTGCCCTCACGAAGAGACTCTCGAAGAGATAGGCGCCGGACAGGTCCGCGTCGAGAAGGTTGGCGTTACGCATGTCCGCGCGGCTCAGGTTGGCCTCGCGCATGTCGGCGTTCGAGAGGTTGGCGTGTGTCATGTAAGCCTGCTCGAGGTTGGCCTTGCTCAGGTTGCTCCCGGACAGGTCGGTCACCATGAAGTTCGCGTACTTCAGTTCGCGGCCCGACAGGTCGACGCCGGACAGGTCGGGGCGCACCTGCATGTCCGACTTTCGCCACTCGTTCCAGGCCTTCACGCCCTTCTCGATTATCTCGAGGTGTTTCTCGTCAGCCATCAGCTCAATCCTCCCGCGCCTGTAATGATCGAAAGCCCCGACAAGGGCTCTGAATGCGATGGTGGAGGTAGGCGGAATCGAACCGCCGGCCTCGGGCTTGCAAAGCCCGCGCTCTCCCAACTGAGCTATACCCCCGCCCGGATCGTGATCAAGGGACAACTATCCCTGGGCTTCTCCGAACGGTAGTCCGAAAAGCATCACTGAATGGTATCATCCGGCATTTCCCTTATCAAAATGAGGGAACCATGTCACACGCGTCGGAGTCGAAGCGTATTGATGGACCGACGGGATCCGCCCGTTGGAGCAGGAAGGGGAAGCCGGAGTGAGTTTGTGCGTAAAGTGCTTGGGTAGTTTGACATGAGAGAAACGCGACCCTATACTCGGCCCATGGTGATTAAAGCAACAGGTACGACAAAGCTTCACAGCTTCTGGTGGGACTCTCTATAGAGGGTCCGAACCAGCGCGCCTGAAAGCGTAAAGTCCGCGTGACCCTCATCGAGGGTCACGGTTTTTTTATGCCGTGACACGTGTCGCGGCTTTTTCTTTTGGAGGAGAGATGCAGGGAATCATGACGGAGAGCGGTCATCCGGCGGGTCCGACGGCGATGGTCATATCGCCGACGCGAGAGGAGTTCGATCGCATCGGCGACGAGCACAACCTGGCCGTCATCTGGACCGAGGTCTCGAGCGACCTGGAGACGCCGGTCTCCGCTTTCATGAAGCTGAGGGACTCACACCCGTGCTTCCTCTTGGAGAGCGCGGAGTCCGACGAGATGTGGGGCAGGTATTCCTTCCTCGGGTTCGACCCGGGCATAGTCGCCCGGCTCGAGGACGGAGCACTGATCGTCTCGGACGGAGACCGCGAAGAACATGTGCCCGGAGACCCGGTGAAGGCACTCTTCGAGCTGGTCGAGGCGGTGCGTGTCTTCGTACCGGAGTCGCGCGACGAGATGCCGTTCACATTCGGCGCCGTCGGCTATTTCGGGTACGACGTGCTGCCTTACCTGGAGAAGGTGAAGCTCGCGGAGAAGACGACCGACGTCCCGGAGATGCTGTTCATGTTCCCCAGGAGCCTCGTGATGTTCGACCACCTCCGCTCGAGGATGAGGCTCTGCGCGCTCGTCGAGACAGGCGGTGGCCCCGGGGAGAGAGCAGCGGCGTTCGAGGGCGGCACGAGAAGAATCGCCTCGATGGCGGAACGGCTCATTGAGAGGCTGCCGACGGGCATGGCGCTCGAGCTGCCGGCGGACGCCGGCTTCGACGGCCGGGAGTTCGAGGATGCCGAGTGCAACGTGACGCGGGACGATTTCGAGGGAATGGTAGCGGCCTCGCGAGAGCACATCCTCGCCGGGGACGCCTTCCAGATAGTGGTGTCGCAGAGGTTCACGCTCCCGCTGGAGTCCGACGCTCTCTCGGTCTACAGGCAGTTGAGGGCTGGCAACCCGTCCCCTTACATGTTCTACCTGGAGCTGCCGGACGTGACGCTCGTAGGATCTTCGCCGGAGCCGATGGTGTCCAGCAGGAGCGGGAAGGCCATCATCAGGCCCATCGCGGGTACGAGGCCGCGGGGTGTCGACGCGGCAGGGGACGCGCGCCTGGCCGAAGAGCTCAAGTCGGACGAGAAAGAGAGGGCCGAACACATCATGCTGGTCGACCTCGCGAGGAACGACCTTGGAAGGGTATGCGTGCCGGGCACCGTCAGGGTCACCAGCCTGATGGAGATCGAGAGGTACTCGCACGTCATGCACATGGTCAGCGAGGTCGAGGGGGCGATGAAGGAGGGCAAGGGCAACTACGACCTGCTTCGCGCGTCGTTCCCCGCCGGCACGGTGTCGGGCGCCCCGAAGGTAAGGGCATGCGAGATCATCGACTCCCTCGAGCCGGACGGGAGAGGTCCATACGCGGGGGCCATCGGGTACCTCAGTTACTCGGGAGACATGGACACGTGCATCGCGATCAGGACGGCGGTCGTGCGTGACGGGCGCGCCCACGTGCAGGCGGGGGCGGGCATCGTCGCGGACTCGCGACCGGAGGACGAATACATCGAGACCATGAACAAAGCGCGGGCGCTGATGAAGGCGGTCCGCTCGGCGGGGAGGATGACGCCATGAACGCCCGGGTCGTGCTGATAGACAATTACGACTCGTTCACCTACAACCTCAGCCAGCACCTGGAGGAGCTCGGCAGCGAGGTGCTGGTCCGGAGGAACGACGAGGTGGACGTCGCCGGGGTGCGGGCACTCTCCCCCACCCATGTCGTGGTATCACCGGGGCCCGGCGGCCCCGCGGACGCCGGTGTATCCTGCGATGTCGTCCGAGAGCTGGCGGGCGAGCTGCCGATACTGGGCGTCTGTCTCGGGCACCAGGTCATCGGAGCTGTGATGGGAGGGCGAGTCGTACGAGGGCCGGCCCCGGTGCACGGCAAGACCTCGCTCGTCCACCACGACAGCAGGACCATCTTTAAGTCGCTCCCGAACCCGCTCGAGGCGACGCGTTACCACTCGCTGATCGTCGAGAGAGACAGCCTTCCAGACTGCCTGGAGGTCACCGGCACTACGGACGACGGGCTGGTTATGGGGCTACGGCACCGCGAGTTTTCAGTCGAGGGCGTGCAGTTTCACCCGGAGTCAATACTCACCGAAGCGGGCATGCGGATGCTCGAGAACTTCCTGGCGATGAGGAGCGGGAGGCTCGAGGAAGACGCGGTGGGACCGGCGACGGAACCCAGGGGAGACGTCGAGCTCATCAAGGAGGCGGTCGGGAAGCTCGCGTGCGGCGATCACCTGGACAGGGACGAAGCCCGTGCCTGCGCCCTCGCTATCCTGTCCGGTGACGTGTCCGACTCGCTCATAGCCGGGCTGCTCATAGGCCTGAAGACCAACGGTGAGACCGCGGACGAGATCGCCGGCTTCGCGAGCGCGATGCGCGAGGTGCGGATATCGATATGTCCGAGGAGCGACACGCTGGTCGACACGTGCGGGACGGGTGGGGACCGGAAAGGCACCTTCAACATATCCACGACCTCGGCCTTCATCGCCGCGGCCGCGGGCGCTTCGGTCGCGAAGCACGGCAACCGTGGCGTTTCGTCGAGCTGTGGGAGCGCTGACGTTCTCGAGGCACTCGGCGTCGACATCGAGATGCCGCCGGCGACGGTGAGCAACTGCATCGACAGCGTCGGGCTGGGCTTCATGTTCGCGCCGGGTTTCCACCCCGCCATGAAGCGGGTCATGGGCGTCAGAAAAGCGCTGGGCGTGCCGACCATCTTCAACATCCTCGGCCCGCTGACGAACCCCGCCGGCGCATCCTCGCAGGTGCTCGGTGTCAACAGCCCGGGCCTGGTCGCGCGGATGGCCGCGGTCCTGTCCGGGCTCGGCACGACGCGAGCCTTCGTGCTCCACGGCCTCGACGGGATGGACGAGTTCACGCTGACCGACGAAACGATGGTGTGCGAAGTGTCGGGAGGGACCCTGAGAGAGTACATCCTCGGGCCCGAAGACCTCGGGCTGGACCGGTGCGGGCGCTACCGTCTCTCAGGAGGCGACCCGCTGGAGAACGCGGACATCTTGAGGCGCGTACTGGGTGGCGATACCGGCCCGCGCCTGGACGTCTGCCTGGCGAACGCCGGCTTCGCCCTTGCCGCGGCGGGTGTCGCGCGCACTGTCGTCGACGGAGTCGCTCTCGCCCGCAAGGCGGTAGAGGCGGGCGCGGCCACGGAGGTCCTGGAGGATCTCCTGACATACTCGAGGGCGGGTGATCGCGATGTTCCTTGAGGACGCGATTGAACGCGCGAGGGAATCCTGCCGGAAGAGGATGGTGAAAGTGCCGTCGTCGAGCCTCGAGTGGCAGATCGAAGAATTGCCGGCCGGTCCAGTTTTCACCGAAGCCCTGCGAAGGGGTGACGGACCTCTTCGCGTCATCGCCGAGGTCAAGAGGAGATCGCCCTCGGCGGGGCCCATCAGGGAAGGGGCGCTCGTGTCGCGACTCGTCCAGCAGTACGAGCTCGGCGGGGCGACGGCGGTCTCGATCCTTACGAGCGAGGAGTTCGGCGGCAACATCGCCGACCTCGGCGAAGCGAGGTGCGCGACCGTGCTCCCGCTGCTCAGAAAAGATTTCATCTCCCGCGAGTACCAGGTACTGGAAGCAAGGGCATACGGAGCATCCGCCGTGCTGCTCATATCCGACGCTCTCGAGGAGTCGCGGCTCGAGGCGCTCATCCGCTTCGCCGGCGAGCTCGGACTCGGCGCCCTTGTCGAATCGCACACACGTGAGAGCCTCGAGAAAGCGCTCGCCGCGGGCGCTTCTCTTGTTGGCATAAACAACCGGGACCTGGGTACGCTCCAGGTGGATCCCGGCACTTTCGAAAGGCTGTTCCCTCTCGTGCCGCCGGGCGTGACGACCGTCTGTGAGAGCGGGGTGAGGACCGGCGGCGATATGCTCCGGGTCGCAGAGCGGGGAGCGGACGCCGTCCTCATAGGAGAGGAGCTGATGCGCGCGGAGAATCCCGCGACGAGGCTCCGCGAGCTGCGGGAACAGTCAGCGACTATGGCGGTCGTGTCAGGGCGGCGACAGCGCGGGCCGCAAGGCGAAGAGCGGGAGGTGGATCGCTGATGTGGGTCAAGATATGCGGCATCACCAGCCTCGAGGACGCGCTTACCGCTTCGACCTTCGGCGCGGACGCCGTGGGATTCGTCTTCGCGGACAGCCCGCGTCGGGTCACGCTGGAGACGGCGCGCTCGATATCGCTGGGCATGCCCGCCGGCCCGAAGCGTGTCGGCGTGTTCGTCGACTCCCCACTGGAGGAAGTACAGGAGACGATCCGGTACTGCGGCCTCGACCTGGTCCAGCTCCACGGGACGGAGAGCCCGGAGTACTGCTCCGAGCTGCGTGACAAGGCGATCAAGGCGATAAGGGTGCGCGATGGGATGGACGTCGTCCGGTCCCGCGATTACCGGGGCTGCAGGCTTCTCTTCGATTGCCACGATCCGGCGCGCGCCGGCGGCACCGGCCGGTCTTTCGACTGGAAGCTCCTCCGCCTGATCGGCGACCGGACGCGGGCGATCATCGCCGGGGGGCTCCGACCCCTGAACCTCGCCCATGCGATCGACCTCGCAAGGCCTTACGGGGTCGACGTGTCCAGTGGCATCGAGGTGGAGCCGGGCCGCAAAGACCCGGTGCTGATGTACGAGTTCATTGAAAAAGCGAGGAAAGCCGACTTCGAGGTGAGCAGATGTTAGAGAAGGACAGGGCGATACTGGATAGAGACATCGAGCCTGTCGGCTACTTCGGCCGGTTCGGCGGTCGGTTCGTCCCCGAGCCGCTGATGGCTGCGCTCGAAGAGCTCGATGACGCGTACCGGCAGGCGATGAGCGACGCCGCGTTCGTCTACAGGCTCCAGCGACTTCGTGAAGATTATGCCGGCCGGCCGACCCCGCTTTACTTCGCCGAGCGGATGACCCGCGAGCTGGACGGGGCAAAGGTCTACCTCAAGCGCGAGGACCTCTGCCACACCGGGTCGCACAAGATAAACAACACCCTGGGCCAGTGCCTGCTGGCGTCACGGATGGGCAAGCGGCGGGTGATCGCCGAGACAGGCGCCGGCCAGCATGGGGTTGCGTGCGCGACGGCGGCCGCGCTCCTCGACCAGGAGTGCGTCGTCTACATGGGCACCGTGGACATAGAGCGCCAGGAACAGAACGTCTTCAGGATGGAGCTGCTCGGTGCGGAGGTGCGCCCGGTCGAGACTGGCAGCAGGACGCTGAAGGACGCCATCAACGAGGCGTTGAGGGACTGGGTCACCAACGTCGAGTCGACCCACTACTGTCTCGGGTCCGTCGTCGGCCCGCACCCGTTCCCGCGCATCGTCAGGGACATGCAGTCGGTCATCGGAGAAGAGACGCTGGGATCGTGCATGGAGCTCCTGGGCAGGATGCCCGACATGTTGATCGCATGCGTGGGCGGTGGCAGCAACTCGATGGGCCTGTTCTCCACTTTCGTCGGCAAGGGTCCAGTGCTGGTGGGAGTCGAGGCGGGCGGAGCCGGGGAATCCGCCGGCGAGCACTGTCGCAGCCTGGGCCTCGGTGACGTCGGCGTGCTGCACGGCTCGAAGAGCTATCTGCTCCAGGACGCGAACGGGCAGGTGAACGAGACTCATTCGGTCTCCGCCGGTCTGGACTATCCGGGGGTCGGGCCCGAGCACTCCTACCTGAAGGATAACGGACTGGCACGATACGAGAGCGTGAGCGACGACGAGGCCCTCAGGGCGGCGCTGTTCCTTTCGAAGACCGAAGGGATAATCCCGGCGCTCGAGAGCGCCCACGCCATCGCTTACGCGATGAGAGCCGCGCCGGCGATGAGCCGCGAGGAAGCGATCGTGGTCTGCCTGTCGGGACGGGGGGACAAAGACCTCGACACGATAAGGAGGCTCGCCTGATGGGAGCGCAGAGACTCAGGAACATGTTCTCGCAGCTCGAGGGCCGGAGGGCAGCGCTGATCGCGTACGCGACAGGCTACTACCCGGACCGGAAGACGAGCGAGCGCATCGTCACGACCATGCTCGAGAGCGGAGCCGACGCCATAGAGATCGGCATCCCGTTCACCGACCCGGTGATGGACGGCCCTGTCATCCAGGAGACGAGCAGGCTCGGGCTGCGCGCGGGGGCGACACCGGCGGGAATCCTGGAGATGGTGGAGTCCCTGAGACGCGTCACGGACCGCCCCGTCCTCGCGATGACCTACTACAACATCGTGCTCCGATACGGCCCGGAGTCGTTCGCGCGCGACGCCGCGTCAGCCGGGCTGGACGGGCTCGTCGTTCCGGACCTTCCGGCCGAGGAGATGGGAGAGCTGAAGGCTGCCTGCGACGCCGAAGGTATCGCGACGGTCGCCTTCTGTTCGCAGACGACCAGCCCTGAGAAAATGGCCCTTGCGAGCACTATGACGACGGGATTCCTCTACTGTATATCGCTCCTCGGGACCACGGGGGGGCGCGACTCGCTGGATCCGGGGCTGCCCGGCTTCATGGAACGCGTCCGCGCCAACGCGACTGTCCCGCTCGCGGTCGGGCTGGGGATATCGACGCCGGAGCAATGCGCCGAGGCCTCTCAAGCCTCGGACGGCGTCATCGTGGGAAGCTCCCTGATGCGGGCCGTCGCAACTGGACACGAGGACCTGTCCGGGCTCTCGAGCCTGGTGTCCGCCATGACCGCTGCCCTGCGCGACTCCGGAAACGGCGGCGGCAAGTAGCAATCCGTTCTACCGTCCCGGCCGCTGTTTTCGTCTTGGAAGTTTTTTCAATAATTCCATTCACGGCGACAGGAGGACCGCTGGCCGCCCCGAAACAACCACTTACGGAGGCGACAAGAACGGAGGTTCTCAAGATGCTTGCACCTGAGAAGACGACTGAGCGGGGGCGGGCGCCGAAGGCGGGCAACGGTGAGCGGGACCGTCACGTGTTCGTCATGCATGCACACAGGGGCAGCAGCCTGCACTTCGATCTCGGCATCGAGATCGGCGGAAAGCTGAAGATGTGGCGGCTCAAGGAGATGCCGAGCGCGGACCCGAACGAGACGAGCACCGCGACGCTCTCCGGCGAGCAGCCGCTCGAGCAGGTGGATTTCGAGGGAGTCGTGAAGCGTGGCGCGAGGGCCGGGACGTTCATGGTCTGGGACCGCGGCACCGTGAGCGACCTTGCGATGAGAGATGGCGGCTCCATCTCGAGGGACTTGAAGAACGGGTACCTGGAGCTCGAGCTGCAGGGCCAGAGGATGAAGGGCGCTTACTCCCTGGTCAGGATAGCGAAGGGGAGCGAGCAGGTGTGGCTGCTGAGGAAGCTGCCCGACGAGTGGGCCGGCGAGAGCTGGTCGAGGGACTGGAACAGCTGGTCCGTCGCCTCGGGGAGGACCCTGGTGGAGATCGAGGAGGACGCGCAGCGCAGCGAGCGGACGGTCGTCACCAGGGAGCCGGCGATGCGCTTCGGGAGGGCCTTCCCTCTTCGCAGGATGGCGAATCACACCTGACAGAAAACGGAGCGGGGATATTTTCGAGGAGCGCGGCCCGAGGTCGCGCTCCTTTACGTCCGGCAACATTCATGTGATGAAGCGGATTATCCTGTGAATGAGGCCGGACGCCTTTATGTAAGGCGGATACCTCAGGTAGATGTCGAACAGGTTGGTCCTCTTCATAACTGCGCGCGGGTTAGAGAAGGTCTCGAACCCGAAGCGCCCGTGGTATCGGCCGAAACCGCTCATCCCGACACCGCCGAACGGCAGTGAAGTGTTCGAGTAATAGACCATCGTATCGTTGACGCAGACGCCTCCGGACGTCGTCCCGGCCAGGACCCGTCGCTGCACTTCCCTGTCTCTCGTGAACAGGTAGAAGGCGAGCGGCTTCGGGCGCCGCCTGACCAGCTCGAGTGCCTCGTCGAGAGAGTCGTACGCGATGACCGGCAGGATGGGCCCGAATATCTCCTCCGCCATGGCGGGGTGGTCTTCCGTCACGTTGTCTATGACCGTCGGAGCTATGTAGAGGCTGTCCCTGTCGGTGTCGCCACCCACAACGATGTCTCCCTCCAGCAGCGCGGACAGCCTGTCGAAATGCCTCTCGTTGACTATCCTTCCGAAGTCGGGACTGCTCTTCGGATCGGGGCCGTAGAAATCCGTGATCACGCCCGCCATCCGCGCAAGGAGTTCGTCTTTGACTGAGCGGTGCACGAGAAGGTAATCGGGCGCGATGCAGGTCTGGCCGGCATTGAAGTATTTGCCCCACGCGATGCGCCTGGCGCACGCCTTCGACATCGCGTCGGGCTCGACGATGCACGGGCTCTTCCCTCCAAGCTCGAGCGTCACCGGCGTCAGGTTCTTCGCAGCCGCTTCCATCACGAGCTTCCCGATAATCGAGCTGCCCGTGTAGAGGATGTGATCGAACGTCTGCTCGAGAAGCTCTCTGCTGACCTCCGGTCCACCCTCGACCACCTTCACGTACGAGGGGTCGAACGTCTCCGACATCATCCTCGTGACGACAGCCGACGTCGCGGGGGCCAGCTCGGAAGGCTTCAGCACCGCGCAGTTACCCGCGGCCATGGCCGCTATCAGTGGGGAAAGCACGAGCTCCATCGGGTAGTTCCATGGACCGATTATGAGCGCTACGCCAAGCGGTTCCGCGACCACCATGCTGATCGCCGGAAACAGGTAGGAAGGTGTGTGCGCCCGCCGCGGCCGTGACCATTCGCGCAGACGGTATATCGCCTGCTCGGCGTTCATAAGCGTTGTCGCCACGTCCGCCACGTATGCCTCGTAGACCGGCCTGCCCAGGTCCTCCTTCAGCGCCGCGACTATCTCGTGCCTGTGGTCGCTGACCGTGTTTCTGAGGAGCTTCAGCTGCTCGACCCGCCAGGCCACCTCACGCGTGGCGCCGCTCTCGTAGAACGACCGCTGAGCCGCGACGATGGAAACCGCTTCACCCGGCTGCATGGCCGACCCCCTTCCCTGGATTTACCTAAGCAGGGAGTTCAGCAAAAAGGCGCGCACTCCTGCGAGCGTCCGGCATGCGTGGACCCGGGGACGATAAGCGTGGTACTCGCCGGTTGCTTCAGGCGTCCTCGGCCTTCGGCGTGTAATCGCGTACGAGCTTGACAAGGGAAACCAGGATCACGGGCATCATCGTGAAGAACCCGATGAGGGCCACCTGGTCCATGCCATTCTCGAACCAGTTCATCATCAGTACGACCGGTGCCACCGACACGAAGAAATACGCGTATATCGGGACCGGAAGGTCGTTGACCAGCTTTCCCTGGAGGCGGTTCTCGCGCTGGAAGAACAGCATGAAGATGAGGATGATGAAGAACGGCGCCAGCCACCAACCGACGAAGTTGCCGATGGGTACGCCACCCGCGCCCTTCCATACCTTCAGCTCCTTGAGATACGGTCCGCCCTTCCACCACCACCACGGCTGCAGCAGCGGGTGCTTGCCCGCCGCGAGCCGTGCAGCCGGGTTCGCCCAGATGCCTGAAGTCGCGAACGGGTCGACCATCATGTCCCACGCGCATGTGAGCGTCGCGCCGGTCGCGGCCATCAGGAGTGCCCATATCGACCTGCCCCACCAGGTGCGCTGCGGCCTCTTGCCGTTGAGGCCGACCAGCCAGTCCACGAGCATGAGAGACGCATAGATGATGACCGACCAGGTGCAGATGATGAGGATCGGCACACCGCCCAGCCGAGGCCCGAGTGCGTTCGTGTAC
>Ga0182017_10004195_pt1 | contig 10735 bp, 5 predicted proteins | sample 712E3DmetaG_FD_120492 | JGI IMG/M metagenome (GOLD analysis project Ga0182017, IMG submission 120492) | Permafrost microbial communities from Stordalen Mire, Sweden - 712E3D metaG | ecosystem: Environmental > Terrestrial > Soil > Wetlands > Permafrost | place: Sweden: Stordalen | collected... | reverse complement strand
ATGAGACAATCTATTGAGGAGGGCCGATTCTGTCAAGTTTTTTCTAGGGTTATTGACGTTCCAGGCCAGCCTATTGAAAGGATCTTTGGGGGAGAGAGCATCCGGCGAGCACGGCACGACGCGAGCCTTCGGAGGGCGAAGGAGAGGCTTTCTGGGCCGCAGCTATCGGTCCAGACAGGCCTGTCTTGACATTTCCAGAAGCCTAGTGGTAGAAGGGGCCTACGTGCGGGAGCGGGGAGGGTGCTTGGGTCGAGGCGCAGGCCGATATTCCCCGTCTTGGGCCGAACCGTTCGGCGTCATAACTCGCTATTTCCACTGGATCGGAAGCCTTGTTTGTTTCTAGACCAGATCACCTTGGGAGCGGGCTCGTGTGATCCAGATCGATGGAGGACAGGGAGAGGGCGGCGGGCAGGTGCTTCGAGGCGCGCTGACGCTGGGGGTGATCTGCGGCACGCCGGTGCAGATTCGGAGCATCCGCGCCCGGAGGAAGGTTCCGGGGCTCCAGGCCCAACACCTTACCGTGGTGAAGGCGTTGGCCGAGATCTGCGCAGCAGAGGCCGAGGGGGTATCGCTCGGTTCGCAGGCGCTGATGTTTACGCCGGGGAGGATCCAGCCGGGGGAGTATGACTTCGACATCGGCACGGCGGGTTCGGTCTCGCTGGTTCTTCAGGCCATCCTTCTGCCCTTGGCCACCTCGGGTGGGGCGTCGCGCGTCTGGGTGACAGGCGGGACACACGTGCCCTGGAGTCCTCCCACCGACTACCTCCAGGAAGTGTTGTTCCCGGCGCTGGCCCGGATGGGGGTACAGGCCAGACTGGAGGTGGAGCGCTGGGGCTTCTTCCCCAGAGGGGGCGGACGGATTTGCGTGGAGATCGCAGGGCGCGCCGCCTTGTCGGCGGTGACGCTCGTCCGGCAGCCGCGCGGCGGGGCGCTGCGTGGTCTATCGGCGGTGGCGAGGATGCCGCGCTCGGTTGCCGAGCGGCAGTCTGTCCGCGCCCGCGAGCGGCTCGAACGTGCGGGATACGCTGCGGAGTTCGCGGTGCGGGAGGTGGATGCGCTGGATCCGGGGAATTTCCTTTCGCTGGTTGTGGAGGATGAAACGGGGCACGCGGGTTTTTCGGGGCTTGGGGAGCGAGGAAGGAGTGCGGAGGCGTTGGCCGACGACGTGGTGGAGAGATTTCTCGAGTTCGCGGGAGCCGACGCCGGGTGCGATTCCCACCTCGCGGACCAGTTGATCGTGCCGATGGCCCTGGCCGCGGGAACCTCCCGGCTTACCACCCCGCGAGTCACGTCGCACCTGCTCACCACGATTGCCCTGGCGCAGCAGATTCTGGGGTGTCCCGTCCAGGTGATTGGGGAGATCGGGAAGTCGGGCTCTGTGACGATCGAGGGGGTGGGACGGCATCGCGAGTCCGATCAGGGAGGAGTTGGTCCGCCTCCAGCGATCTTGACCGCGGGAAGGCCGAGCCACGACTCGCCGTCCCGCTCCCCCCGTCCTTCGCCCTTCGTCTTGGCATCGGTGGTCCGGAAGGCGACGGTGGCTGACGGTCCACCGATCCAAAGGCTCCTGGCCCATTTTGCCGCTCGCGGCGAGCTGTTACCCCGGACGCTGAACGAGGTCTACAGGAACCTCCGGGACTTCTTTGTCTGCGCGGTGGACGGCGAGGTCGTGGGGGTGTGCGCCTTGTCGCTGTACTGGGAGGATCTGGCGGAGATTCGATCCCTCGCCGTGCATGAAGCGTACGGGGGGAAGGGCCTTGGAAAGGCGCTGGTCACCGCCTGTCTCGACGAGGCGACGGGCCTTGGCGTGCGGCGGGTGTTCGCCCTGACCTACCGACCGGGGTTTTTCGAGCAACTCGGATTCCGGATGCTGGACAAGCGAGAGCTTCCGCAGAAGATCTGGAAGGACTGCATCCGCTGCGCCAAGTTTACCTGTTGTGACGAGACGGCGGTGATCTGCGAGACCACGCCCGCGGCGCGAGCAGGCGAGCAGTAAGCCAGCGAAACAGTTCACCCACGGCGGGAGCCCCCGCCAGGAGGGCGCCGGTGAAGCGCGCATTGCTGTTCGGGATCTCGGCCGGGATCGTGATCGCCCTGGCGTATCTTGCCGGCCTGCTGGAGCTTCCCGAGGGCCGCACCCTGGATCTCCGCTTCGACCTGCGCGGGCCGAAGGCGCCCGCCTTTCCCATCGTCCTGGTTACGGCGGACGACGACTCACTGGCGGAGATGGATCGCCAGTGGCCCTGGCCTCGCTCCTATCACGCCCGAGTGATCGATCAGATTGCCAAGGACAGCCCGCTGGCGATCGGCGTGGACATCCTGTTTGCCGAGAAGACGCAGGACCGCGAGGATCGTCTCCTGGGCCATGCCGTCGCGGGGGCGAGGCGCGTCGTCCTCGGAGAGACCCTCCGGAATATCGCCACCCAAACGAGCCAGGGGGTGACGCAGCAGCGCGAGATCGTCGAGCCGCCCCTTCCCGCCATCCGCGCCGGCGCGGCCGGGGTTGGATTCGTCGAGCTGGAGCGGGGCAAGGACGCCGTGGTCCGCTCGATTGTCCTGGCGCGCCGCCACGCCGGGGAGGTGCACCTGAGTCTCGCGTCTCGGCTCTTCGACCTGACGGCCAAAACGCTCGGGGCCGACCAGAGCCGTGCGGCGCGCCGCCTGAGGACCTGGATCAACTTCCGAGGGCCCAGCGGGACGTATCCCACCTATCCCTATTATCAAGTCTACCGCGGGGATCTCCCGCCCAGAACGTTCGAGGGCAAGATCGTCCTGCTGGGGATCGGAGCGCTGAGCCTGCACGACCGGCACCCGACGCCGTTTGCGGGAGCCAACTGGCTTCCGACGGCGGCGGAGGCGGGGTTGAAAGGGGGGAGCGAGCAAGAGGCGCTGCTCATGCCCGGCACGGAGGTCCAGGCGAATGCTCTGGAGACGCTCCTCGGCGACAACCCGATCTGGCGCCTCCCTCCGGCAGCCACACTCGGGATGATCCTGCTCCTCTCCATCGGGGGGGCCGTCGTTGCCGGGCGCTTGCGGCCGATCCGGGCGATCCTGGGAACGCTCGGATTGGGTGCGGGCTACCTGGTCTTCGTCCAGTTGGCGTTCGCCCGGCTGAACCTCTGGGTGGAGCTGGTGCCGACGGTTCTGGCGTTGCTGCTGGGCGCAGGCATGACCATCGCCTCCAACTACATGCGGGAAGAGCGGGTACGGCGGGAGTACGCCCGGTTCTTCTCCCCGGTGGTGGCGCGCCAGATCGCCGAAGATCGGAGCGGGCAGGCGCTGGCCGGAAAGCGTCGGGAGATCACGGTTTTGTTTTCCGATATCCGCGATTTCACCACGATCTCGGAAGGGTTGACGCCAGAGGACGTGGTGGAGCTTCTGCGGGAATACTTCAACACCATGGTCCCGATCGTTCTGAAGCATGGGGGCACGCTCGACAAGTACGTCGGGGACGCCCTCATGGCCCTCTTCAGCGCTCCCCTGGTGCAGGCTGACCACGCCCGGCGCGCCGTGCGCGCCGGCGTGGAGATGATCGCCCAGCTTCCCGTCCTCTCGCCGACCTGGCAGGCGAAGTGCGGCCGACCGCTGCGGATCGGGGTGGGCATCAACACCGGTGAGGCGGTGGTGGGGGTGATGGGCGCGGATCACCGTCGGGAATACAGCGCCATCGGTGACACCGTGAACCTGGCCTCCCGTCTGGAAGGGGTCACCAAGGAGTTCAAGACCCCGCTGGCGATCAGCCAGACCACGGCCGACGCGGTTGGGACGGAGTTTCGCCTGCGGGAGTTGGGGGAGGTGCACGTAAAGGGACGCGGCGAGGGAGTCCGGGTGTTCACCGTCGAGAGCGAGCAGCCCGCGGATGCTCCAGAGACACCTGGGGCGGCGACGGAAGGGGGGCATGGTTGACCCAGGAGATGATCGTTCGCGGGCCGGATGGGGCTTGGACAAGATGCTTGACAGCGTATCGACGACTCTGATATGTGATACGAAATAGAGCACCATGGTGCGTTTCTGGACTTGTCGTTACTGGAGGCTCTCATGAAACGAATGGGGATGTCCGGCAGGATCGTCTGGCCTCTCGCGCTGTTGGGAAGCCTGCTGGTGATCCTGGCGATTCCCGCCTGGGGGCAGATCCCGACGGAGTCGGATGTCTACGTGGATCGCGGGATCGTCGCCTATGGCCAAGGCCAGTATCAGGACGCGCTGCAGGCCTTCCAGGAAGCGGTGCGGATGAATCCGGACAACGTCAATGCGCTCTACTACGTGGGCATGGTCTACCTGGCCCTGGATCAGCCGGCCGCCGCACAGGAGGCCCTGGAGCAGGCGCAGAAGCTGAACCCCAACGACCTGGATGTCGTCTTCCAGCTCGCCGTCGTCTACTTCACTCAGCAGCAGTATGACAAGTCCGAGCCTCTCTTCCAGGCAGTCTACGCGCGCGAGCCGCAGCGGCAGAACCTGGGCTACTACTTGGGGTTCCTCGAGTACCGGAAGCAACACTATCGGGAAGCCCTGACATACTTCCGGGCTAACCGAGCCAGCGACGACAGTTTCGCCCAGCTCAATCGTTTCTATTCTGGTCTGGTTCTCTCCGCCTTGGGGCTGTCAGCCGCGGCCAAGGCCGAGATCGAAGAAGCGATCCGCCTGCAACCGATGACGACACTCACCGGTCCGGCGGAGCGGTTCCGCGACGTGCTCGGGACGGCGGTGAAGGCGGAGCGCAATTTCCATGTTGATGCGAAGATCAGCATGTTCTACGACGATAACGTGGCGGTTATTGCAGACTCAAACGGGGATCCAGCGGCGGCCCTGTCGCGTGAGGCCAAGCACCGGAGCACGGGCGAGCTGGGGTACGTGCGCTTCGAGTATACGCCGCTGCGCACGGTGGATTGGGAGGGGGTGGTCGCGGCCTCTGTTCTCGGGACCTATGAGAACAGTCTGCCGACCTACAACGTCCTGAGTCCCTCCCTGATGGGGAGTTTGAGCTACAAGGATACGCTGTGGGGTAAGCAGGCGATCTACAATCTCACCTATCTGTACGACTATATGTTGCTCGACGACCCCTACCTGTCCCGCCACACGATCGCCCCGGGCATGACCCTCGTGTGGAATAGCTCCCAGATCACGCAGCCGGTCCTACGCTACCAGTTCAAGAGCTTCCTGAATCAGCACCCCGTGACCTCGGCCGACAACCGGGACGCGAACAACTTTATGGGAGGATTCCTGCATTTCTGGCAATTCGACGGGGGTCATTACCTGAAGGGGGGCTACCAACTCGACTACGACGCGGCGGTGGGCTCGAACTGGAAGTATGTGGGCAATCGATTTATGTTCGGCGGCCAGTACACCATCCCATGGCGGGATCCGTGGTGGGACCTGGGTCTCCGCTTTCGGTACGACTTTGATTACCAGTTCCGTAACTACACCCACCAGAACGACTATCTCCCGCTCGGGTCCGCCCCATCCGTCTACCGCAGGGACCAGGAGATGAACAATATTTTCAGCCTGGCGAAGGATTTGCCGGACAACGTCACCTTGGCGTTGGAATATCTCTACGCCCAGAACGACTCAAACCTGCCTGTCTATAAGTACAGCAGGAACGTCATCACCCTCAGCCTGTCGTGGAGGTACTGAGCGGGCATCCGATGGGCGCAAGGTTGCCTGGAAATTCTGGCGATGGAGGGGCGGCCTGGCTTGACAACGGGAGAGCGAGCAGGCAGCCTGCCCGAGCGAGTTGAGTGGTTTCTCTGTGCCATCGGTTGAGTCTTGCGTTTTTGATCGATCGGAGGCTCGTATGAATTTGCTCAAGCGCATCGTGAATATCGCGGTCCTCTTCGCTCTGCTCTTTCCGTTTTCGGCGTGGGCACAGCAGGCGACAGGCAGCAGCCTCGGGACGGTGACTGCCCTCCAAGGACAGGCTACGGTCGGGCGCGTGGCGCTCCCCCAGCCGACCCCTCTGAAGTTCCGGGATGACGTCTTCTTCCGGGACCAGATCACTACCAAGGCCCAGTCCACTCTCCGACTGCTCCTGGGCGGGAAGGGCGTCCTAACCATCCGCGAGCAGTCGCAGGTGACCCTGGATGAATCCGTGGCCCCCACGGGAGAACGCCGGTCGGTCTTGAGTCTCCTGGGTGGCAAGATCGCTGCGGCCATCGCGCGCAGCCTGATGCGACCGGGTGAAGAAGTCGAAATCCGGACGCCGAATGCGGTGGCGGCCGTCCGCGGTACCGTGCTGATCGCGGAGTATGTTCCGGCTCAGACGAGCGCTGAGGCGCCGAAGCCGATCCTGCTGGCGTCCAGCGATCCCAACTTTCGGGTGGCGCAGGCGGGGGCTTCGGCCGGTGGGCAGAGCACCTTTCTGGTTTTGACCGGCTCGGTCACGGTCACCGCCCAGGGTGCCCCTCCCGTGACCGTGGGTGCCATGCAGACGGTCAGCATCTCCGTGGGTCCCACCGGGGCCGCCCAGGTCGGCGCCGTCCAGACGGCGACCCAGGCCCAGGTCACCCAGGCCACGCAGGGCTTCCAGATGGAGAAGTCCATCTCCGGCGAGGGTGACGGGGGCAAGGCTGCCCAGGCCCAGGCCCAGGTGGCTGCCACGCTGACGAATGCCATCGTGCAGGCGACCTCGGCTGCGAGTGCGCCCCCGGCCCCACCGTCGCAGCCGTCTGTGTCCACGCCGGTTCCTGACGCGACACAGATCCCTCCGGTCCCGACGACGACCCTGCAGAACGATCTGCCGTCGGGTCCGCTGCTCCAACTCAATGCCCTCACGATGACCGCGCCGACCGAGACAAGCGTGATGACATTTGGACCCGGATCGCCCAACGCGGTCGTGCCGATCGGGGTGACCGGAACGGGGATGGAGTCGACGGTGGTCGCCCTTGCGGCGGCCGGCACGTTCGATATCATGGGAAACCCGATCACGCACACGGGTCCGTTACTGGGCCTGAGCGCGGCGGCCCTGGTATCATCCGATAGCGCCACCCCGATAATCCAGGCCAGCGGAACGACGTTCACGGGTACGGCGACCGGGGCAACGGGCGCCCTGGCGGCGTTGGACAATGGGTCGTTTCTCGAGACGGGGGGAAATCTACTAATCGTTACGGGGGGCACGCTGAACGTCACCGGGACGGCTCTGACTATCTCCGGTCAAAGCATCGTTGCCACGGGCGGTGTCCTCTTCAGGATCGAGGGGCAGAGCACCGTGAACACGAGCGGCGGGCCGCTGGTTCGTATCACAAATGGGGAGTTGATCGCCAGCGGTTTCGGCAGCTCCGACGGGACGGGCAATCAGATTACCATCGGCGGAGGCCTTCTGGATGCGACCAATGCCTACGTCGATCTCACCGGTCAGCCGAACAACAACGATCAAATCGACAAGACGGTCATGGCTCAGCCGGCCGGCGTGCCGCAGATCCGGCTGACGAGCAGCTCTCTGTACATGGGGGGGGCGAATGGTTCCAACGGCTCCGTTGTAGATTTTGGCTCTGGGACGAGCACGTTTGACGGTCTCCTGTTGATTGCCAAGGATAGCGAGATTGTCGTGTTGGGTGATCTCCTTGGTGTCAATACCGGCACCGTCTCCACGACCGAGGCATCGGTTCCCCTGATCCAGCTCACGAATACGTACGTGGACAACACCCTTACGGTCAGTCTTGCGGTCAATCAAAATGACCTCCTGTATATCGGCGGAACCGCCTCGCTCACGCTGGCGGGTCCCCTTTTGTCCGCGACGGGAAGCCAGTTGACGACGGGGGGGAGCCTGATTCATCTGGATGGTTCGGCAACGTTGACCGTGACGACCAGCCAGCCGATCCTCCAACTCACCGGTGTGAATACGGATCCCGCCTCAGGGCTCGGAACCGACGAGGTGCTTCAAGTGGGGAATGGTCTGCCCGTCATGAATGCGACCTTTTCCTCCGGTGGATCGATCAATGTGAAGGGGACAGGCAGCGTCCTGTCGTTGGATACGGCGCTCCTCAACGCGGCGAACTCGACGGTATTGCAGATCAGTGGCGGCACGGTGAGTATCAATGGCAACCCGGCATATGCAGACCCCACGGGGAGAGCGGGTGGGACGATTGACATCTACCAGAGTAACATTACCGTGAACCAATTCGCCAGTTTGACCAACACCAACATTCAGATCGCGAACGGGCCGCTGCTCAGTCTCACGGGCGGCAGCAAGATGACGCTGAATGGGGATTTTGCCACGCTTTCAAACGCCTCGATTACGGTCAGCAACGGGCCGCTGATCTACTTGAATGGGTCGACACTGAACGTCTCGGGTGCCTTAGTCAACTTCATCGGGACGGGGAGCAAGGTTGTCATTAATAACTCGATCACGCCGACCGGCAATACCCTGGGCGGCATCGCCTATTCTGCGGATGCGACGAGCTCCGTCAGCTCTGGGTACAACGTGATCAAGAACGCCACGGGAAACACGGTAAGCCTCAACGGCAGCGTGATCAAGGCGGTCAACAGCTCCACGGTGAACATCGGGACTTTGCCATAGGGGCGAGTTCGTCTGGGATCCCTTTGCGCGGACGCGCTTTATTTCGGCGAGCGGTTCTGAGCGCAAGGAGTGGGGGTATGCAAGAGACGATGAAACGGCTGGTTGCTGCTTGCGTGATCGGTTTGATATTCTGGCTTGGGTTCATCCCGCCGGTCGCCGCGCAGACCGCCCCTATAGAGATCACTCGGACAGATATCGCGAAACTCAGCGGTTTCGATGCCAGCCAGTGGACCGTTCTGGGGGTCCGGCTGGGCGACACGCGGGATGCCGCGCTCAAGACGCTTCAGGCGACCAAGGACATCAAGGTCCAGGAAGATCCGGTCTCCGGCCGGATTTACGTGGTCGAGCCCCCCACCGGAACCAGCGTGGTGATGGTTGTCAAGATCGTTGAGAACCAAGTGACCACGATCAGTCTGGTCAACACCTTCGGGGAATGGCTCCAGGGGGACACGAAGCTGCTCTTCCGGGCTTTCGAGGACGACTCGCTCCGTCACAAAATCCTCGGACGCGAAGACAATCGTGAGATCGTCCGCGGCGGCACAAAGGAAGCCCCTGCCGAGGACGTGATCTATAACTACTTCAAGGAGGGGATCATTCTCCATTCCGGGGCCAAGCGATCCGCGGACGGAAAGCAGATGGAGCGCGTGCGGGAGATGATCCTGATTTATCCAGCGAAGGTGCGGTAGCGATTCGGGCCTCTCGATCTTTTTCAAGCCGGCTGGGTTCTGCCTGCCCCGCCGGCTTCTTGTTTTGTGGTGAGCTTCTTGACATGGCTATGGGCGTGTGTTACACAGAGCCAGGTTTCAAGCAGTTGCGGTCTTTCTTCTCAACAAGTCCTTGAAGGGCAAAGCTGCCGAATGGCGCCACTGAATTCGGGACATTTGAGTGTTCGGAAGGCGAAGGTGTCTGACGCAACCAGCCTTTGGCCGCGCCTCCTCGCGGGATCGGCACCACGAGCGCGCGGCGCGAGGGACAGAGCCCGATGACGAATGCCATGCTGATCGCCCTGTTCGGGGGGATGGCCCTCCTCCTGTATGGGATGCAACTCGTCGGAGAGGGACTGCAGCAGGCGGCCGGCGGCCGGATGCGCCATATCCTCAGCAACATCACCAATAACCGCATCAAGGGGATGCTGGCCGGCGCCTTCATCACCGCCGTGGTCCAATCCTCCAGCGCCACCACGGTTATGCTGGTGGGCTTTGCCAGCTCGGGCCTCATGACCCTGGCCCAATCCGTCAGCGTTATCCTGGGGGCCGACGTCGGGACGACCGTTACCGTCCAGCTCATCGCCTTTAAGTTCTTCGACTACGCCTTACTGCTGGTGGGGGCGGGCTTCCTGTTGATATTTGTCTGCCACCGGAAGGTCCTGAAATCCGTGGGGCAGGCGATCCTGGGGTTCGGCTTCATCTTCTTCGCGATGAAGCTCATGTCGGATGCGATGGTGCCCCTGCGAGACAGCGAGGTGATGAAGATCCTCCTGGTCTCCCTGGGGAGCCATCCTATTCTGGGCTTGATCCTCTCGGCGGCGTTCTCTGCCCTGGTGCATAGCTCCGCGGCCACGATCGGCCTGGCGATTACCCTGTCCCTGCAGGGGCTGATGCCTCTTACCGCAGCCATTCCAGTGATCTTCGGCGCGAACATCGGTACCTGCGTCACGGCACTGGCCAGCTCGATCGGCACCCACACCGAGGCGAAGCGAGTGGCCATGGCCCATGTGTTTTTCAAGGTGACAGGCGTGCTGCTCTTCCTGCCGTTCATCACCCCCTTCGCTTGGTTGGCGGAGATGACGGCGAGCGACGTGCCGCGCCAGATCGCCAATGCCCACACGCTCTTCAACGTCGGGATCACCGTCCTTTTCATGCCCTTTGCGGCTGCCTTGGCGCGTCTGATTGCCGCTCTGGTCCCCGAGAGCAAGGAGGGGGAGGGCGCCTTCCGGTCCAAGTATCTGGACGAGCGTATGCTGGACGCGCCCGCCCTGGCGCTGGGCCAGGCGCATCGCGAGGCACTTCGCATGGCGGATATCGTCTCGGAGATGCTCACCAAAACGATCGACGCCATCACCCGGCAGGACCCCGAGCTGGTCGAGTTCATCCAGGAGCGGGACAATCAGGTGGACACCCTGGAGCACGACATCAAACATTTTCTGACCAAGCTGTCCCAACAGGGTCTGAGCGAGGAGCAGAGCAAACGGGAAATCGATCTTCTCTCCTTCGTCAACAATCT
>Ga0182017_10004193_pt1 | contig 10739 bp, 9 predicted proteins | sample 712E3DmetaG_FD_120492 | JGI IMG/M metagenome (GOLD analysis project Ga0182017, IMG submission 120492) | Permafrost microbial communities from Stordalen Mire, Sweden - 712E3D metaG | ecosystem: Environmental > Terrestrial > Soil > Wetlands > Permafrost | place: Sweden: Stordalen | collected... | reverse complement strand
CATTTCCTGGGTCTTCCCGATCGTGGCGACTTTCTCCAGGGCCGCTCCTTTTGCATTTTTCTCAGCCATGATGGTGCTGCAACTGGTTGTGGTGCGCCTTTTCTATCCGGAGACAAAAGGTGTGTCGTTGGAGAAAATGGAGGAGCGTCTGGTAAGCGGTTTGCTTAGCCGCACCGATAAAACACCAACTGGAATTGAAACCGGCGAGTCGAACTAGTGTGCCGAGTTGTAAATTCCTTTAATAAATCCACCGGAGTTGGTATCGCAATGAACTGGTTTAACGGCCTGAACCTAATCAGACTTATTCAACGAACTTCCAATTCAGGACACTAGCGGATCAGCCGTGAAGTCGGCCACAAGCCGCAGGTCATTCAAATCCCGTTGCGTTCATCGGCCCTCGTAACCAGGTGGTGCCCGCGTCGGGTTTATTCTTGTCTTTCCCCCATGTCCAGTACATGCCGATATAGGCGTAGGTTTCCGTCTGGCCGGCAACAGAGTGGCCGTAGCAAAACAAAAACTGCTCTCCTTCATGATGCTTCAGGTGATATACACCACCCAGATCAATCATCGTCGAGGCTTCTGTCTGCGGCGTGGCGAAGCCTTCACGCCCATGCGCAAAGACCTCGCTTCCTAACTCAAACCGCTCACCAAAGGTGTATTTCACCAGGAATCCGCCATACGGGAAGTTGCGGTACTGGGTTTGTGGGACGATGGTTTCACCGGCGCCCCCGTCCATGAGCCAGTGTCCTATGTTCTTCTGGAACCAGAGGGGAAGTTTGTACCAAACCTTTCCCACGCCGAGTCCCTTGTCGTAGCTACCGGTCGGGATTTCAAACATCGTAAAAGTGCCGATCTGAGGAATGTACTTCGATTCTTTGATATAGGCGATCTTTGCGCCCAGTTCGATATCGGTGAGACCAAAGGCGCTAGGACCGGTGCCGCCGGGCCGATAGACAGGATTGTTCGACGGATTGATAGAACCCCAGGGCAGAATGGCGTGAAGCTGCACCCTCGGGATGGCACCCCAGTTGAACTCGAAAGCCGGACCCGTGGAATCGGTTTCCGCCGGAGTTCCGTCCGTGCTGCCGAAAATGTAGAACTCGTAATGGTGCAGGTCTACCGGAACCGGATCGTCGGTTTGGTACGGTGGGCCCTGCGCCCATAGGCGTGAAGCGGCAAGCGTAAGAAACAGGAACAACACTAATTTTGAATGAAGTCCTTGACCCCTCATCGGCGCTTCTGCCTTCTCAGTAAGATCGACCCGCACTGTGAATGCGACGGTCCAACTATGTCATACGATATCGGTACATGAATCCGGATGAGGCCGAAAAAGAGCTTCCGCTGGTGATTGGACACACATCAAATGTACCTCTGCACACCTTCACACGAGTTGCCGGGGACAGTCTTGATGTGCAACGTGTAGTCGGGGGAACCGGACTCCGAAGCAGTAGGCGAGTCGTTGCTCTGTATTGGAATTCCCGATTCCGCGAGGATAGTGCCAGAGGACAGGAAAGCCGCTCCGGCTGATAGACGTGCTGCTTTTAGAAACTGGCGACGGGATTCAGACGATTCGTTCATCGAGCCCCCCTGATAATCCTCGTATCAGCATGCGGCACACATCAGCCACTATTTCGGTGGTGTTTGGAAAGCATTGCATCAAGAGACCAACTCGCGCCACCCACTGAAATGAGAAAGACTAAGCAGCAGAACATGGCAAAATCGGTGCGGGCATCGCTAACCATGTGCCAGAAACCCTGGTTTGCGTGAAACAATTCTGGCATCTTTGTGGTCGCAATCGCCGTTATGATCACGATCAGTAGCGGAATGGACACGAGTCTCGTCCCAATCCCCAGTAATAGAAAGAGTCTGCTCGCCAGCGTGGCAAATAGTGTCTCGGCAGGCCGCGCCGACCATCCTTAAGGGAAGGCCCTCTCGTACCTCTCTCGGCATCTGAGCCGCGCGAGGCCTGATCTGGAAAGGCGCGGACAGTGGCGACTTCGGAGTGTCCGATAGTCCACTAGGGGAAAATCGCCAATGACACTATTTGTGAATCGCGACGAGGATCGACCGATGCAGCCTCGATCTTGAAATCGATGAGGCCGTGGGCGCAGCTCGTTTGCTCGAAAGTCGGATGCCCGAAGCTCGCGGTCGACCGATCAACCGCGAGGCCTTTCTGGCGAGTTGTCGGCGTAGTCCGTGAACGCGTTTGCCTGCGATCGATCCAAAACTGCCGACGCCGGCTGCAGAGGAAGCTCGACGAGAAAGGTAGATCCATTGCAAATCGAGCTTTGAACCGCGATTGACCCACGGTGCTGCTGCACAATCCAATCGGCGATGGCAAGGCCGATTCCGGCTCCGCCAAGCGCGCGGCTTCTCGCCTTGTCCACGCGGTAAAAACGCTCGAAGATTCTGCCTTGGTCTTGCTCGGCGATTCCAACCCCCGTGTCGCGCACAGCGATTACGGCCTTGTCATTGCGCGCTTCCACACGGAGTTCGACGACTCCTGGGGACGGCGTGTACTTAACTGCGTTGTCGAGCAGGATGGCCAGCAATCGTTTCACGGATCCGCGATCTGCCAAGACTGGAAGTTCACAATCCGCGATAGTTTGATTAAATTGGAGATTACGAGCCTCCACTAGCTGGCGCCAGTCGTTCGCGGTTTCTGTGATCGTTGCGCGCAAGTCGAGTGGCGCAAGAGGCAAGCTCTCACGCCCGGAATCGGCACGGGCGAGCGACAACAGCTCTTCGATCAGGGACGAAGTTCGTTCCGCCTCCAGCAGGACGTGGCGTAAAGCTTCTCGATATTCCTCGTTTCCTCTCGACTTCCGGAGCGCGATCTCGGCTTCGGTGCGAATCAGCGAGATCGGAGTGCGTAGTTCGTGCGAAGCATCCGCGGTGAACTGAGTCACACGAAGGAAGGCGCTTTCAATGCGCGCCAGCATTTCATTCAACGTGTCTGACAATCGTTGAAGCTCGTCGCCAGTCGTCAGTTTTTCCAACCGGTCGCCTAGATTGCTGCCGCCGATGTTTCTCGCAGTCTGAGTGATTGCATCGACCGGAGACAAGGCTTTGCGGCTCAGCCAGTAGCCCCCGGATGCAGCGGCGAGCAGCAACAGCGGAGCCAGCATCAGGAGATAACGCCGAAACAGAGACAGCGTGGCAATGATCTGATCGGTGGAAAGGCCTGTCTGCACCGTGTACGAACGGCCATTCACCTCGATCCTTTGCGTAATGAAACGAAAGGGCTTATTTCCCAGCTGACGGTTCTGAAATGAAGTACCTTTCACAACGCCAGGTGATATCGGCGGAAATTGATTTCGTTCCAACGAAGGAGCGCGAAAGATCCAGTTTCCATCCTCATCATAAACTTGCAAAAAGTCGCCAGAGTGCTCCAAATCGTAAGCTTCGGAGGCCTCTTCCCGAAGTTTGACTAACGTCATATTCTTCTTCTTCTGCGATTCCAGGAAATGAGTCACGTCCTCGATCTGAGCGGTCAATCCCTCGTTGGCAATACTGTAGAGGTGTTGCCGAAGGACAAACCACATGCCGATGCCAAAACAAAGCTGGGCCGCAGCAAAGATCGCCAGATACCACAAGGTGAGCCGAAAGCCGATAGAGAGTCTTCTCATGATTGCCAATCCAGAGCAATAACGTACCCGACACCGCGGACGGTGTGAATCAGTTTTCGCCGAGCATTATCAGTGCAATCGATTTTGTTTCGCAGCAGCCGCACAAAGGCATCCAGCGTATTGCTCCCCATTTCGCGGCCCGAAGACGCAATCAGGATTTCCCGCGGTATAACTTCTCCCGCGTCCCGCATGAGCCGTTCCAATAGGCTATATTCGGTGCGCGTCAGACTGACGCGCACGCCATCGCGGTAGACCTCGCGGCTGGCGGGATCCAGGAATAAGTCGCCGACCTGCAGCTGCGTTCTCCTTGGAGCAACCGCGCCTCGACTCACCGCGCGCAGTCGCAGCAGCAGTTCGCTAAAGGAGAATGGCTTGGTCACATAGTCGTCCGCACCCAGGTCCAGGCCATTCACGATGTCAGGGACAGAGTCCTTCGCGGTGAGCATCAAGATGGGCGTGCAATTGTTCTCGGCCCGCATGCGTCTGGCCAATTCAAATCCGTCCATCTTGGGCATCATCACGTCGAGAATCACCACATCGAAGTCGCAGTCCCGGACCATCTGCAATCCTTCGCTGCCATCCGCGGCGCACGCGACCGTGTGTCCTTCCTCAGTCAGGCCTTTTCGCAGCAATTCCAACATTCGCCGTTCATCTTCTACAACTAGCAGTTTCATCGAACGAGCCTGTCCGGTTCCGATTGGTCGCGAGATCTGAGCACTAGAGTAGAACGCGAACGCGCTTGGAGAACAGAGTCTGAAAGATTATTAACCTTCCTTTAATAACCGCTTCACAGCGTCTTCGTAAAATCGTTATCACTTCGACCGGGTGACATTGCCGTTTCAGGGAGACCCTGCAGTTCCTGAGTGAGTTGCATTCCGCCAGGAGCCATGTTCAGGCCTTTCTCGGTTTCGATGTGCTTGGTTATTGAGGAGCTGAAGTTTATGAAGCCAGAACACTCCCCCTCGATTCTTCCCTTTTTTTCGAAATGCGCTGCGGCGGCAATCCTAGCCCTGATCTTAGGAACAACGGCGTTTGCCCAAGTCGATCGCGCTGAACTCGAAGGCACGGTGGCCGATCCATCGGGAGTCGCTGTCGTCGGGGCCAGCGTGAAGATCCTCGCCGTGGACACGGATCTCACGCAGGAACAGCGCACGAACTCGAGCGGCTACTACCGCTTCCCCGGCCTGGCTGTCGGACGCTACAAAGTCACGGTTGCGAATACCGGATTCAAGACCCGTGTGGTTGAAGAGGTCATATTACGAGTGGGCCAGACGCGCACGCTGGATGTACGGCTTCAAGTCGGCGCGATTACAGAAACAATTGAGGTCACAGCATCCAACGCCCCTTCTAACCACACCTCCGCCGAAGCTGCTACTGTGATCGGCACCGATCAAATTGCCAATCTCCCGAATAATGGCCGCGACTGGGCGAGTTTCACTCTGCTCGCCCCGTTTGCGCAGGATGACGGTGGCGGCGATCAGCGCACGATTCGCTTTGCCGGCCGCGCACGGGACGACAACAACTTTCAGATTGACGGCGTGGACGCCGGCGGCATCCAGGAGCAGGCGCAGAAATCCCAAACCCGTCTGCAGATTTCGCAGGATGCAATCGAAGAATATCGCGTCAACAGTGCTCTTTATGATGTCGAGTACGGCACGCAGGCGGGCGGCCAGGTCGACATTGAAACCAAGTCGGGCACGAACAATTGGCACGGTACGGTTTTCGGCTACTTTCGGAATTCCGTTTTTGATGCGCGCAACTTTAACGACTACGACCTGAATGGGAACCCGGCCATTCCCCCATTTCGCATGGGGCAATACGGAATGACGGTTGGTGGGCCGATCGTCAAGAACAACACATTCTTCTTTCTCAGCTACGAGGGCCTTCGACAGTTGCAATCGACCACGCAGCAATACCAAGTACCTGGGCCCACGTTCCAGGGGCAGGTGCTAAACGGCCCGAACGAGAACGTAATGTGCCCTATCATGCAGGCATTTCCCTGGCGAGCCTCGACTACCACGATCAACGGGTGCGCGCCCCGCTTTACTTATCCGGACACCGCTTTCCAAGTCAGTTCAACAAACAGCGACGCAGATCAGTTGACGGCGGCGACCCCGACCACAGTGCACGAAGACACGTGGCTGGTGCGGATCGACCACAAGATCAACGAGAAGACTCTGCTGTATGGCCGCGCCCAGCGCGACATCAGCCTGGTCAATGCGCCGAATGGCAGCGGTCTCCCGGCGGATAAGCTGCAAACCATCAATCACCCGGCGAATTACCTGTTGGCTCTGCAGCAAACCTTCACCCCGAATCTGTTCAATGAGGCCAAGGTCTACATCAATCGCTCGCCCTTCCACAATCCTCAAGCGAGCGCGCTCACGTATGCAGTGAGTACGGCGAATTTCGTCGGGCTCAACGACAACACGGCCGACATCGAAGTTGGCACGACCTATGGAGTCGTTGACAACCTGACTTGGACCCATGGCCGACATGCCTTCAAGACCGGCTTTGAGGTTCGCCGCGTCCGACTCAATCAGGGCCAGACTTCCGACAACAACTTGAACTTCAGTGATGACAATTCTTTAGTGACTGCCACACTCGACAACCTCACCTATAACGCTCCCTGGTGTTGTCACCGGCTGCGCCGGACGTTCTTCATGCCGTATTTCCAGGACACCTGGAAGGCCAGTTCGACTCTCACACTAACGGCGGGACTCCGCTGGGAATACTACGGCGTGGCTCACGAAGCAACCAATCGGACAACAGTATACGATCAGGATCAGTTTCACGGAGTCTGTCTGGGTTCGGGCTCATTCAACGTGCCGCCGAATCCTGGTCCCGTAAACCCGAGCATTACGTGCCCCAAGAACCCGGACTTGTACAACCCCAATTACAGGAACTTCGACCCCAGAATCGCGTTGGCCTGGGCTCCGAGCGCCCTGCACGGAAACACAGTCATTCGTGCTGGCTTCGGCATCTATCACGGTGCTGCGCAAAATGACGACTTGAACGCCGGACTCGAGAGCGACACCTTCCGCATAAAGACGAGCGGGGCTCTTACGGTGGTACCGGCCTTTGAGCAGACAGATCCTGATCTTTCGTCAATTGTTGGCCTCAACAAGGCAGGCTCCCACCCGCGCGCCTTACAGCGGCAAGGCCGGCGCGATCTCTATTCGGAAACGTGGGGCTTGACCATCGAGCAAGCGTTGCCCGCCAATTTCCTGGCTTCCGCTCAGTATCTTGGGAGCCGTGGGGTGCGATTGTTCTCCCGCGGCGGCGTCAATCTCTGCACCCCTCCGGTCACTCTTAACCCTGCCGATGGCGACTGCTTCCGTCCATTGGATCTGTATTATCCCAGCGGAGATCCTTTTGGTTCGGTGGACATAAAGAGAGACATCGGCTCAAGCACCTACAACGCCCTTGGGTTGTCGCTGGAGCGCCGCTTTAGCCGGGGCCTGTCCTTTCAATCGCGTTACACTTGGTCCCACTCCATCAACGACGGGTCGGTTGGCGGGGGAGAGTCGAACGGGCCGCAAAATGTGAACTGCCTCCCCTGCGACAAAGGGCCGAGCGTCTTCGATATTCGTAACAACTTCACCGCGAATGCCGTCTATGAATTGCCCTTTGGGCCCGGCAAAGCTTACCTGAACGGTTCTGGAGCGATAGGCAAGGTGGTTGGAGGCTGGAGCTTCAGCAGCGTCGCCCTCTGGCACACTGGCCACCCATTAACCGTTAACATGGACCTCGGCCATAGTCCTAACATTGTTGGAGGGCAGTTCGACGGGTTCTCCCCTACTTACCTCCTTCCCGATGGCAATGATCAAACCAGTGTGCGGCCCGACGTTGTTCCTGGGGTGCCGTTGACTTTGCCAAATCCGCACCCTCTCACCCCAACGACGGGCACGCCATTCATTAACATGGCGGCATTCCAGGCTCCACCGGTCGACGCAAACGGAAACTTCACACGCTATGGAGATGCCCCCAACGGCCTGATTCGCGCCTTAAATAGTTGGCAAATCGATCTGGCCCTTACGAAGGAAACAAAGCTCACCGAGCGCTTTTCGATGGACTTGGGGATCCAGGCGTTCAATATTTTCAACCATACTCAACTGGCGGACCCGAGCGTCCTGTCCCTCTACTACGATCCTACTGCTACATCGACAGGCTCCCTGACGGATCCTGGCAACTTCGGGATCATCAGCTCGTTCAACAACTTCAACAACAACAACGACAACAAGGCTTCCCCCAACACGGGCACGGGATTGCCGCGGCAGCTTCAATTCATGCTTCGCCTCAAGTTCTAGGGTGCGGCGAGGCGGGATCGCTCGGCCTGCCTCGCTTGCTCCGTTGTCATTTAGTTCAATCTGCACATCTTGAATCAAACATTCTTTGGAGGAGCCTCTTGAAAACACTATTTGTCCTCGCCCTGTCCTTGAGCCTTTCTGCGGCATCAGCCCAAACCACCGGGGGGTACCACATCACCAAGAAAATTCCTGTCGCCGGCCAAGGCAGTTGGGACTATCTCGCCATCGATGAAGGCGCGCGCCGCCTGTACGTTTCCCACGGAACCCAGGTCGAGGTGCTCGATGTCGATTCGGGCGCCATCGTCGGCAAGATCGAGAACACTCCCGGTGTACATGGAATTGCCATCGCTCCAGAACTGGGACGGGGATTCGTCAGTAACGGCCAGTCTTCGACGGTCACTATCTTCGATTTGAAGACGCTAAAGACGATCGCGGAAGTCCCGGTGGGCAAGAAACCAGACGCGATCATTTACGATTCCGCCACCTCCCGCGTGTTCGCATTTAATGGCGACAGTAACAGCGCCACCGCCATTCAGACGGCGGACGGAAAAGTGGCGGGAACGGTTGATCTCGGCGGCGGTCCCGAGTTTGCGGTCGCCGATGGTTCGGGGTATGTTTACGATAACTTGGAGGATGCGAGCCTGCTTCTGAAAATCAATTCCCGCACGCTGAAGGTCGAACAACGCTGGCCGACGGCTCCTTGTGCGTCTCCTTCCAGCATTGCTATGGACCGGCCCAATCGGCGCTTGTTCATCGGCTGCCGCAGCAAGGTGATGGCCGTCATGAATGCGGATACAGGACAAGTGATCGCTACGCTTCCAATTGGCGACCACGTGGATGCTACCGCTTTCGATCCCGACTCGCGGCTGGTTTTCAACTCCAATGGGGAAGGCACCGTCACGGTGATTCACCAGGACAGCCCGGACAAGTACTCCGTTGTCGAAAATGTGAAGACGCTGCCCAAGGCGAAGACCATGGCGCTCGATCCCAAGACACACCGTCTCTTCCTGTCCACCGCGGAAGCGGGACAGTTTGAAGTGCTGGTGGTGGGCCGCTAAATGAAGCTCTTACAAAAATTGCCGGTTGTTATTCTTCTCGCCTGCGTTGCGTGCACCCGTTCGCATTCGCAGGCGGCGCCTCAAGCCGAACCGGTGGAACTGCAACTGCAAGTGAGCACGCCCTTCCACTTCGTCGCCTATGGAGATTCGCGCTTCCACGATCCCAAGGACACCGAAGCGGCGAACCCGGCCGTGCGTCAGGCATTGGTACAAGCGATTGCGCAGACCAATCCTGCGTTTATCTCCTTCGGAGGCGACATCGTCTACAACGGTTATGACAAGAACGACTGGAAGGTGTGGGACAGCGAAACCGCGGTTTGGCGCGAGAAGAAGATTCCGGTTTATCCCGCTTTCGGCAACCACGATCTTCACGGCGACGAAAAACTTGCCCTCGCCAACTATTTCGAGCGCTTCCCCGACCTGAAAAACAGCGTCTACTACTCCGTGCGCTTCGCCAACGCGCTGATGCTGGTGCTGGACAGTTCGCTCGACGAAACCTCTGGTCCGCAAGGACAGTGGCTCGCCCAGAAACTGGACCATCTTCCGGGTGATGTGGACTTCGTGTTCATTGTGCTGCACCATCCTCCCTACACCAGTTCGTCGGATGCCAAGATGTTCGGCGGAGGACATTCCGCTCGCTCCCAGGAGAAGGAACTCGCCAAAATGTTGGAGGCGCGGCAGCAGAACCAGCGCGCCCGGATCGTCGTTTTCTCCGGACACGTGCACAACTACGAACGCCATGAGCACGGCGGCGTGACCTATTTTGTGACCGGCGGCGCCGGAGCGCACGCGTATCCGATTGAACGCGCTAAGGACGATCCGTTCCAGAGCAAGGAAGTGAATTACCACTACGTCATGGTGGATGTCGATCGCGGCAGTGTGAAAATCACCATGCACCGTCTCGATCTGACGAGCGGCACATCCGTCTGGACGGAACCCGACTCGGTCACGATTTCGGCGCCGGCAGCGAAGGCTGCAGCGCAAGGCAGATAATCGTTTTGGACGTCAACAAGGAAGCTCCAACTATAGCCAAGCTCGTCGCCCTGCTCCGCGTGAAGGACTCAGTCCGCATATTCACAGCCCCGGTGTTGTTCGTGATGCTGGCCGCGCTCTCGCTGCCGACTGCGGCGCAGGGAGGGCCCCCTTATTACACCAACGATCTAGGTACACCCGGCCATCTCAATTGGGAAATCAATCTCGGGTACATGCCCTTTTTCTACAGCAATCAATCCGTCTTTCACGTCCCCGACCTCGACATTGATTTTGGGGTTGGCGCTCGTATTCAACTCACTTATGAGAATGCTTGGTTACGAGTTCAAAATCCTGCGACTAAGTTCGGCATCGGTCAATCCAATCCCGGATTAAAGTGGCGTTTCTACGACGGCGGGGAATCGGGACTCGCCAAGTCAGTGTTACAGGGAAGTGTCAGAGGAAACACACGGTTGACAGCTTGACAAGTCGTTTCACGGTGTCCCACACAGGCCAGGGCGATGTACTGTGATGCCGTTTTCTAGATAAAAAATCAAAAAGGAAACGTGCATCATTGGTGATGATATTCTCCTACTAGTGATGCTAGCTAGTGATGCCCTGTCTGTCTTGCAGACGACTGCCTTTAGCCCGGCCTAACAGCCCGTGGTGCAAGTCTGGATTCGTGAGCAAAAACTTTTGAAGAATGCACAGGGTTTGTTCGTAGAATCGGCGCATGGCAATGGGCACGCGCAGGCAGCGGGAGAAGCAAGAGGGGT
>Ga0182017_10004188_pt1 | contig 10745 bp, 11 predicted proteins | sample 712E3DmetaG_FD_120492 | JGI IMG/M metagenome (GOLD analysis project Ga0182017, IMG submission 120492) | Permafrost microbial communities from Stordalen Mire, Sweden - 712E3D metaG | ecosystem: Environmental > Terrestrial > Soil > Wetlands > Permafrost | place: Sweden: Stordalen | collected... | reverse complement strand
TTGTGTTTATACTCCACATCGGGTGCCGTTGCACAAATGGCTTCTTTGTAGGGAATCTTTGGTTCTGTGAGATCAACTTCCACACCATATTTCAGTTTGAGACGTTTCGTGACAATGAGTAGATGGAGTTCGCCCTGTCCGGCTATCACCGTCTGACTGAGTTGGCCATCGACCGTGATGACAAACGTTGGATCCTCTTCGTGCAAGGAATGCAATCCGTTCGCCATGCGATCTTCATCTCCCTTCGATCTGGAATGAATCGCCATACGAATGACTGGATCCGGAAAATTGATCGGTGCATACAAAACCGGGAATGCCCGGCTGCTGAGCGTATTATTCGTGTGCGTGTCCTTCAACTTCACCGCAGCACCAATATCACCGGCGACAAGTTTTATAATTTCAGATCTCTCTTTTCCATTCATCACGAAGAGCTGTCCGAGACGTTCACTTCTACCGTTGGATTGATTGACAAGATCCAATCCTGCAGTAATGGTGCCGGAGTACACGCGGAAGAACGACAACTCGCCAACGTGCTCTTCCGAAACTGTCTTGAAGACAAAGAATGATGGTTCTTTTGCTCCATCGGGTTCTACTTCAATCTCTTTTTTATCGTTCAGATTGGTTGCCTTAACCTTCCCCCGATCCTTTGGTGACGGACCATATGTCGTTATGAAACTCATCAATGGACTTGAACCGATGCCAAGTGAAGCGGCGATGCAGAAGACAGGGAATATTTTTCTATTCAAGAGTGCAAAGCGGAAGCCATTTTCGAGATCGGCATCTTTCAATGTGCCATCTTCAAAAAATTTGTTCATCAATGCTTCATCAGTTTCCGCAATTTTCTCAATCAACTCTTCATGGAGCTGCTCAGCTTTCTCTTTCAAGTTGGCAGGAATATCGCTTTCTGTGAATTTGCCGCTGCCTTCACGATTAAACTTCAACACCTTCATCTTTAGGACGTCAACTATGGAATCAAACGGAAGTCCTTGATTCACAGGGAATTGTACGATCACAGCATCATGGCCAAACCGATCTTTCACTGTTGCGATTACATGATCGAACTCAGCATTCTCATTGTCAAGTTTATTCACAACAAGAAGGGCTGGTAGATGTAAGGATTTTATATAGTTCCAAACAATTTCCGTACCAACTTCGACACCTTCCACTGCCTTCAACATCACCACAGCAAGGTCGGTTACATGGAGAGAACTGAGTACTTCGCCGGTGAAGTCTGAATATCCCGGTGTATCGAGAATATTAATTTTTGTTCCCTGCCAATCGGCATGAAGCACTGCCGCATTAATGGAAATCTTACGTTCGATTTCATCTGCATGATAATCGGAAATGGTCGAACCATCTTCGACGCGCCCTATTCGCGTAACGGCTCCCGCCACAAACATCAACGACTCGGTCAACGTCGTTTTTCCGGAACCGCCATGACCGACAACTGCAATATTACGGATTTTATCAATGCTATATTCTTTACTTATCGCTTTTGACACAATAGTATCTCCTTGAGATAAAATGGCACCGGCTGTACGTATCCACCGTCAGCACAGGTTTTTTCTTCAGCGTTGCTTCAAAGAATATGCTGTTAGCGCCGCATAAACAATGATGCAACACGGTTAATGATATTGCCAAACATCGCACCCACACGCATCAGCGGTTCTTCCAAGCGCTGTTGAAAGTGTTCTTCAAGCCGCGTAATGTTTTCGGTAATACGCCTGAACGCAAGAAATACTCCATGGATTATATCGACCTGATCTTCCACTTTTGTTGTAATCAAACGCAGTTTGTCTGTTACCACGTTGAGATTTTCAAGGATGGGCTTCAGATTCTTGTTAAGATCGATCAATTCAATCTGTAAGACTTGCAGGAATACCTTGAAGCGAACCAGCACTACGATAAGATAGATGCATAACGCAGAAGCGCTGCAATACAACACTAATTTTAGTATTTCAGATAATGTTTCCACTCGAGTTCCCCTTTTCTGGGTTCGATAAAATAAATTGTTTAGATTTTAACAGAGGCTTAGATGTTCTTTGTGCCTTACGTCTTTGTACGTGCATTGTTAATCACTCGATCGGCATCGCCAAGAATGGTGTTTGCCTTACGGCGAGCATCATCCACGAGCGTGCTCGCTTTCCGCTTTCCTTCGTTCACAATATCCACTGCGCTTGACTTTGCACGATCCATATATTCCTGTGCATCTTCCATTAAGTCGCCTGCTTTCTCTTTGATATCAGCGCGTAATTCTTTTCCTGCCTTGGGAGCATACAAGAGTGCAACTACCGCACCAACAATACTGCCTGCGATAAACCCTGCGACGAGTCCTTTCGCCATGCCGTCATTTTCCTGTGCCATAACAACCTCCAATTTATTTAATAAAAAATAACTATACTCTTTTTCACTCAATTTTCAACTCACCATAGAAACTTATCAAGTGCCAATCCGTACCCTGCCTGTCGCTCATATATTTTGCGACAGGCAAAGGAATTGATACCTAACGGACTTTCTTCTTATGACGCTGCTTCCGTAAGCGCTTCTTGCGCTTGTGAGTCGCCATTTTATGACGCTTTCGTTTACGACCACATGGCATATGCGTATCCTTTCTGTTAGTTCGTCTTCTGTGTTTGTGAGTTGTGTTGAGTTAAAAGCTGCTGCGCTCGTTTCCCGACTTCGCTTGTAGGATCCAATGCAATTGTTTTTCTAAACCACTCGTTCGCTTCATAAATATTGCCTTCGCTCAAGCAGATAATCCCAAGATTGAAATTCGCTTGGAGATGTTGGGGAACGTACTTCATCGCCTCTTTCATCTCCTTTTTTGCTTCTGAATAATTGCCAATTTCCTTGTAACAAATTCCCAAATCTACGCGAGCATTAGCATCACTTGGATTTTTCGCAAGAAACATTTTATAATAAAGAATTGCCCTCTCATACAATAATCCATCATGCAAGAAATTGGCAAGTTGCAGGATTAGTACCATATCGTTCGGATGTGAGGCAACGTCCTTTTCCAATGCCAGAATCTCTGCTTGCTTCTGAGCCACTTCTCCTGTCAGTGTTATCGGTTGAGCAAGCACTTGCTGGGTTGGTCCGGCACTCGGAAAAGACTCATATCCAATAACAGCTAGTGCAGCTATAACAACAACGCCCAGGATTGACTTAAACAACCAAGAAGTTGATAGTTCTTTCGACCGGAGTTTTTTTGTGTGTAATTCAATCTTTGTTGATTCCATTCCTAAATTCATTGGGGAATCAGAAGCGATTTCCTCAGTCCAATCTACTGCCACACCACATGAAGAACAGAACTGATTTTTCGGTTGAAGCGGCGCACTACAATACGCACAGAGAATTCTGGGCTTCATTCCCGCCACTATGAGACCCCCTTCTTGAGGTTCTCATTCACAATTTGCTTCATTTCTTTCGAAACCTTAAATGTCGGAACGAAATGTTCATCCACAATCACCTGAGCACCTGTACGCGGATTGCGGGCAACTCGGCCCTTACGTTTCTTCACTTTGAAGCTGCCGAAACCGCGAATTTCTATATTCCTTCCATCCCTCATCGCACTGATAACCGTTGTAATGAATCCATCCACCACGGCTTCGGTTTCTACTTTCGTCAACCCTGTTGCCGACGCAATGACATCTACGATATCTGCTTTGGTCACGAAGCCTCCTCACAAAATTAGTTGGGAGATGTGAATCGGTACTGCAACACCGGCTGCTGCAAAAATTCTTGACGTATTTTTGTCACTTCAGCAGCCGCATCACCAATGAGTTTTTCAAATACTGTTTTTCTTTTTTTCTCTTTTACTATATTCGGTTTACCATGAATGCCGCCTAATTCTGATGCAATACTCACTGCATCTTCCATGGTGCCAAGTGTATCGACAAATCCATATTCCATCGCTTGTCGTCCGGTGAACACACGGCCATCGGCGTACTTCAGTACTTCCTTCCGATCAAGCCCTCGCTCCTCAGCAACGACATCTACAAACTGGTCATAGACATCGCCGATGAGCAAGTTAAAATATTGCTTTTCTTCTTCAGTTGTTTTACGGAAAGGCGAACCGGAGTCCTTGAACTTTCCTGTCTTCATCGTGGTTGCATCAATGCCAATTTTATCCATCAACTGATTGAAGTGCATGAATTGGAAAATGACGCCGATGCTTCCCGTCAGTGTTCCGGGATTTGCTACAATCTTTGTCGCGCCGCATGAAACATAATAACCGCCGCTTGCTGCTATCGAGCCCATCGAGACGACTACAGGTCTTCCAGCATCTCGAGTCTTCTTCACTTCCTCGTAAATTTCCTGACTTGCCGCCACGCCACCGCCTGGTGATTCAACACGGAATACAATTGCCCGCACCGATTTGTTTTCACGGTATTTCTTGAATTGGCGGACTATTTCTTCTGAAGAAACAATCGGCTCTTTCAGTTCGATGACCGCAATCTTCTCCCCTCCTGTTGTGGTCGTCTCATCGCTTTCATCGGAGAACATCCATGAAAGCAACGTCAGAACAAACAGACCAAATAAAAATACAAGAACAGCAATAATTCCGATGATCCATTTTGCAGTTTTAGACATAGTATTGTTGGAAATTGATGAAGATCGAAGTCATTTCACTTCACCAATCTCTGTTTTACTCCTTATCTTTTTTGAAGAGTACAAATTCCCAAGGATTACTTATGAGTTTTCTTGTTAAGTGTCCCTATAGAATTTCGTGCTCTTCTCAACCAGATGCTGACCCCGCCAGACCAGTATAGCGGGCTGGTGCGCCTTCGGCACGGTGTAACTTATTATGGTATAACAAATTATGAAATAGAGGGCGGAAAGTCAATCAAAGTGAGGAAGAATGTAAGAAAGAGCATTTTTCAAGAGAAACATAAAGAACAACCTCAGATACAGAATTTAATGAAACAAGCATCTACTTTCCTGCTTCATTTCCATTCAAATCATGCATCTGAAGAGTTAAAGCGTCAATCGAAACTTGAACTTCACGTAATGAAAGCCCTAGCGAAAGGAGCAGCATCAACAGACTGCCAACAAAAATCCACTTTCCTAATGTCAGTAAACCGGCGAATAGTACAATCATACACAGCACGCAGCCAACGAAGCTGGCTACGCCCCATATTTGCATATTCCGGATGATCCCAATACGATAACGCAAACTTGTTAATTGTCCTTTGATGCGTGGATCAGGTTGAGTTTTGTACCGAACGTGAAGTTCACGCATTAATGCGGCGAGAGCAAGAAAGCGACTGGTATAGGCCAACAATAAAAGGGATATTGCCGGAAAAAGAAGCGCAGGGGTCGTTAGGTTTATTTCCATTTTGATTTTTCTCATTTCTATTATTCATGTTCAGCAAGAAATCTTTCTGCGTCAATTGCTGCCATGCAACCGGTACCGGCAGCGCTGATGGCTTGCCGATATTTCGAATCGGCAACATCACCAGCCGCAAAAACTCCGGGAACATTTGTCGCAGTGCTGAAAGGTTTAGTTTTGAGATAACCAACACTGTCCATATCAAGAAAACCTTTGAAGAGGGCTGTATTGGGCTCGTGCCCAATTCCAAGAAACAATCCATCACATTTGAATTCAGTAAGAGCACCTGTTTTTACATTTTTAAGCTTCAATCCAGTCATTTTCTTCGGCATAACATTTTTTATTCCAAGAACCTCTTCTATTACAGAATCCCAAATGAAATCTATCTTCAGATTCTTCTTTACTCGTTCCTGCATCGCTTTGGAGGCGCGAAGTTCATTCCGGCGATGAACGATCGTGACCTTGGAAACATGATTAGTTAGGTAGGAAGCCTCTTCGAGCGCTGTATCTCCCCCGCCTACCACAGCGACATGTTGATTCCGGAAAAAGAATCCATCACACGTTGCACATGCAGAGACTCCGTATCCCCTATATTCTTCCTCCGACGGAATATTCATCCACTTTGCAGAAGCTCCGGTTGCTATGATAAGTGCATCGGCAAAATATTCTTCACCGTCAGCAATCACTTTGAATGGGCGTTTTGAAAAATCGACTGATTCCACAGACTTGAATACAGTCTCCGCACTAAACCGTTGCGCCTGTCTGCGCAAAATATCCATCAGTTCGGGACCTTGCACACCTTCAGGAAATCCGGGATAGTTTTCAACGTCTGTTGTAATTGTCAATTGTCCGCCAGGTTGTTGTCCTTCAAAAACGAGAGGAGCAAGATTAGCGCGTCCTGCATACAAAGCGGAAGTGAGTCCGGCAGGTCCAGATCCGATAATAATAACTTTACGATGTCGAGACATAGTTTATTATTTCATTTTGTGATTTGATGCCTTTGAGATTACCTGTCATTCATATACTTATTTGATGCAGAAATATTTTAAACGATTCCAACACAACATACTTTTGAAAATTACTTGGAAGTCTGCTGAGATTCAAGAACAGCCTGAGCATTTCGAACTAATCCCCTTCGTTTCGTTCTTTTCATTGAACTTCGGCGAAACCGTCGGCTAAATTCCTCCTGACTCATTTCTGCAAGTTCGGTCAATTTCGAAGTAATATTTTCTTGCCGTGGATAAAACGCTAATTCCTTGGTTTTTTCTTCAAATCGATTCCATGGACACACATCCTGACAAATATCGCAGCCGTATACCCACCGATGAAATTGGGGAAGAAGATTCTTCGGTAACGCGTCACGGTGCTCAATAGTCAGGTACGAAATGCATTTGTTTGAATCCACTACATACGGTTGAATGATAGCTTTTGTCGGACATGCATCTATACAAGCTGTGCACGTTCCGCAGAGATCCGTTAAAGGTTCGTCATAGTCCAGTTCCACATCGAGCAAAATTTCTCCGAGGAAAACCCAAGAACTATATTCACGTGTAATAACGTTTGTATGCTTGCCCATCCATCCAATTCCTGATCGTACAGCCCAGCCTTTGTCCATCATAGGTCCGGTATCAACATAAATTTTCCCATTCACGCCTGGAATTTCCGATTTAATAAACTCCAGAAGTCTTTCCAATCTCTCCGATAGCACATTATGATAATCATCTCCCCACGCGTATCGAGAAATCTTACCTATCTCCGGATTATCAGAATGCTGTTCCGGCGAATAATAGTTCATCGCGACGCAAACAACCGATTTTGATTGAGGAAAAACAAGACAAGGATCGACACGTTTCTCTATCTCATATTCCATCCATTGCATCGTACCATGATACGCTTTTGCAAGCCATTCTCGCAGCCGCCCCCCTTCTTCGGTTAAAGACTCAGCTCGTGCAATTCCTACTTTGGAAAATCCAAGTTTAATCGCTTGTGATTTAATAAGGTTGGTGATTGAGGACTCCATAGACATCCATCAGAAGTCTGAAAACTTCTGTTCAACTTCCAAATTCTTTATTAATACTTCATTTCCAACAACACGAAGTTCAAATGTTTTTAGTCGCCCGTTTCCAGCTACGGCTTTTCCACTCCGAACATCAAAGCTCCAAGCGTGCATCGGGCATATGATTGTGTAGCCGTCCAGGATACCTTGATGAAAAACAGAAAATTGCTGATGTGGACAAATGTTTTCAACTGCGAAGATTTCATTTCCTACTCGAAAGAGAACGATCTCACGTCCTCCTACCGTCACTCGTTTCGGGCACGTTGGAGTTACTTCATCCATCCTGGCAATTCGTTCAAATTCCTCGATTTTCATATCTCCATAAATTCAATATTCTAATGCATGCAACACCAGAAAAAAAAAGTCGGTTCCTCCTTTAAGAAGAACCGACTCCTTGAACCAATATTCTGCTTTACTTCCGGAAGCGCGATGTTGTCGCACTTAACTCAGCAAAAGCCTTCTCTGGGTGAATCTTCTTTGCTTTTGTAAGTAACTGATCTTCTGTTTCCGTATGAACCGGGTCCGGAACACAACAATCGACCGGGCAAACCGCTGCACATTGCTCTTGGTCAAAATGACCAACACACTCGGTGCACTTTTCGGGAACGATATAGTAAAAATCGTTCGAAAGTGCATCAATAGTTTTTCCACCCAATTCATACGGCGTACCACCTGAATAAATTGCTGTGTTAGGGCATTCTGGCTCACAAGCGCCGCAATTAATACATTCTTCAGTGATCTTCGTTGACATAACATATCTCCTTAATAAATAAACCTATGTAATGAGTTGTCTCGTTCTCAAAGTGGGACACGGCAATTGCAACTCTATATTTTTAACGCATCGAATATGCGAAAGAGACAACCGAAATGCAAGTAGAAAGTCCGTAAAAAAAACGGCGATTTTTTACAAATATCGATGCTCTGTAATGTTTCCTTTGTTATTGTACACATATAATAATGGAACACCGGTTGGAATATTAAGTTCCAATACTTGTTCCTTTGTAAGATTATCAAGTTTCATGACAATAGACCGAAGACTATTCCCATGCGCTGCGACTATCACATTCTTGCCGGCAAGAACGTCTGGAAGAATCTTCGCTTCAAAGTATGGAAGTGTTCTCGCTGCAGTGTCTTTCAAGCTCTCGCTGATACCATCGGGATTCAGTTCCGTCACATCCTTTGGCGGTGGAACATCATAACTGCGACGCCAGATTTTCAATTGTTCTTCGCCATACTTTTTACCAATGTCCGCTTTATTCAAGCCTTGCAGTGCGCCATAGTGGCGTTCGTTCAATGCTTTGTCGCGTTCCAAAGGAAGCTTTGACTGACCGGAAATGCTGAGGATAATATCAAGTGTCTTGATTGCGCGTTTGAGAACCGATGTATATCCTTTGTCGAATTTATATCCTTTGAGTTTTTCTCCGGCTTGCTGAGCTTCCTGCTCACCCTTTAGTGAAAGAGGAATATCGACCCAACCAGTAAAACGATTTTCAAGATTCCATTGTGATTCACCATGTCTAATGAGAATAAGATTTGGCATGTTATTTTTCCTTGTGTTCAATGTGACATTGATTGTTATTGGTTTTCTGTTTCGAGTCTTTCAGTATCCAGTATTTAAGATAGATGTATTTACTCAAATACTGGCGACTCGATACTCATTACTTATTTTATATTAAAATATCTTGCTTCTGGATGATGAACAATAATCGCATCTGTCGATTGCTCAGGATTGAGCATGAACTCATCCGTCATCGTGACGCCAATACGTTCCGGCTTCAATAACTCAAAGAGTTTAACGTGGTCTTCCAGATTCGGACAAGCCGGATAACCGAAGCTGAACCGCGAACCTTGATATCCTTGACTAAATAAACGTCTGATCTCCGGTGCATCTTTACCAGCAATTCCAAGCTCTTCCCGAATTTTTTTATGACACAGTTCTGCAAGGGCTTCCGCTGATTCAACACTCAATCCGTGGAAATACAGGTAATCCTTATATTCATTTGAATCAAAGAGCACCTTTGAGTATTCAGAAGCGGCTCTTCCCATTGTCACCATATGGAAAGCAACGACATCGACCTTCCCTGAACTCGCCGGTGCGAAATAATCACTGATGCACAAGAAACGGTCATCCTTCTGGCGGGGGAAAGTGAAACGCAGCCATTCTGTGAGAGATTTTGGATTTTCCTCTTGCAAAGTATAGATAATAAGATCATTCATATCCGACTGACATGGGAAGTATCCGTATACAACTTTCGGCTGAAGCAATTTTTTATTCTTAATTTTTGATTTGAGCGCTTCATATTCAGGATATATTTTCTCTGAAAGCAATTTTCTGTATTCTTCCTCTGATGACTTACCGCGAACAACACGCCACTGCCCACGAATCAGAGCTGTTTCGTTGACAAACGTAAATATTTCATCTAAAGAAATATCTTCTATAACTTTCGAACCCCAGAATGGCGGTTTTGGAATTTCAACGTCGGCCCGAATCTTTGATTGCATTGGCATCTTTTTCTCTTCCGCAAGCATCAGTGCAATCTTCGCTTCTGTACCAATAAGTACCTTCTCATCAATCTCTTCCACTTCATTATCTTTTTTACTCGTAACTTGAAACTTGTTAGTCTTTATCTCCTCCATCAGGTGCAAACCGTCAAAAGCATCATTCGCGTAGAGAACTTGTCCTTTGTATACTGATTTCAAATCCTGTTCGACATATCGTCGTGTCAACGCCGCACCGCCAAGGATTACAGGAATAGTAATGTGTTGTTCGTTTAGCACCTCCAAATTCTCCCGCATGACAAGCGTTGATTTCACTAGGAGACCACTCATGCCGATAGCATCGACAGTGTGTTCCTGTGTCGCATGAATCATTGTCTCAATTGGACACTTAATGCCTAGATTAATCACCTTATAGCCGTTGTTTGTAAGAATGATGTCAACGAGATTCTTACCAATGTCATGCACATCTCCCTTCACTGTGGCAATTACCATCGTGCCCTTTTGACCCCGCTCCTTCTTTTCCATAAGCGGTTCAAGGTATGCCACTGCAAATTTCATTACTTCCGCGGACTGAAGCACAAAGGGGAGCTGCATCTGTCCGGAACCAAAGAGATCGCCAACGACCTTCATCCCATCCAGCAAAATAGTGTTAATTATTTCCAAGGGAGAATATTGCTTGAGCGCTTCACCAAGATCGGAGTTCATTCCAACTTTATTTCCGTCAATGATTCGATTCTTCAACCGTTCCTCAATAGTACCGCTGACAACTTTCGACTCTTTTTCTTCCTTTTTCTTGCCGGCAAAATGCACCATAAACTCCGTCAATGGATCAAAGACGAGTCTCGTATTTTCACCTTC
>Ga0182017_10004187_pt1 | contig 10747 bp, 5 predicted proteins | sample 712E3DmetaG_FD_120492 | JGI IMG/M metagenome (GOLD analysis project Ga0182017, IMG submission 120492) | Permafrost microbial communities from Stordalen Mire, Sweden - 712E3D metaG | ecosystem: Environmental > Terrestrial > Soil > Wetlands > Permafrost | place: Sweden: Stordalen | collected... | reverse complement strand
GTATGGAATGCGCACGCTGCGCACCGACGGCTGGACCAAGGTCAGAAACGGCGAGACGACCATTGAGGAAGTGCTGCGTGTCACGCAAATCGAGGAGCATTTGGACGCGTTCGTCGGTGACACCAAAACTGAAATGCCGGTCAAGACGTGATGAAAAGAATTACGAATTACGAATTGCGAGTTGCGAATTGCCGGGGAAGCCAATTCCATCGTGGCTTCGTTTTTAATTCGGAATTCAGAATTCAATATTCGAGATTTTATTGATATGGCTCGCTGGCAATTTTTCAACATTCTTCACGTTGGTGATGGCGCGTGCCGCCTTTGGCAATTTGACGCCAGAGGCGGCGGCTTCGCGCTCAACCGTGAGTATCACGCCGCGCCGGGCGAATCGCTGCCTTTTAACGTGGTTGCCAAATCGTGGCGTTCCTTGTGGCAGCCAAAGTTGAATGTCGCGTGGCTGCCGACCGAAAGTGTTTTTTTCCGCGTCATTGAATTGCCCAAGAGCAATTTCGAGGAAACGCTGGCGATGGCCGAATTGCAGCTGGAAAAGCTCTCGCCAATGCCTGTCACGCAGATTGTCTGGACCATTCACATTCTGCCGCGTCGAAGCAAGGCGGAGACGGGAGCGAAAGAGGATGCACCAGCTGCGGCTGACGATTTGCAAACGGTTGTTGTTGTGATTGCCGCCCGGCATGCTGTTGAAGAATTTCTGGGCAAACTCGAAGGCCGGGGTTACCTCGCCGACCGACTTGAAGCGCCGATGCTCGACCAATTGGAAGCCATGCTTGCGATGGAAGATGGCTTGCCGCGCCAGAGCGACCCGCCACGTCGAAGCGAAACGGAGACGGGAGCGACGCCGGACGCCTGGATTTATCCATCGGTCTTTCACGGTCAGAACGCTGCACTCGCAGCCTGGTGGCAGGGCGGCGCGTTGCGAAATTTGAGCGTGATTGTGCTGCCGCCTGGCGGCGACCCGGCAAAAGATTTAAAGGAGCAACTCACACAGTTGACCTGGGCCGGTGAATTGGAAGGCTGGCTGACCGCGCTGCCATCCTGGCATTTGGTTGCCGAAGGCGCCGTCGCCGCGGAATGGGAGAACGCCTTGCGGGTGGCTCTGGGTGAGACGGTGCATACCATATCTCCATTGCCGTTGGAGGCATTGGCCGCGCGCACAGCCCGCCGGTCTGCGGAAGCCGGCACGCGTGTTGCGTTGCTGCCGCAGGAATTTTCCACGCGTTATCGCCAACAATTGGTTGACCGGTTATGGATGCGCGGGTTGATTGCCACCGGCGTGTTATATGTCGTGGGCGCGCTGATTTATTTTTGCGCGGTTGGTTTTCTTGCCGTCCAGACGCACAAGGTCGAGAGGGATGTCGCGTCCATCAGCGGCAGTTACACCAATGCGCTGCAACTCGAGGCCCGTTCCGAAGTGCTCAAGGAGCGGCAGAATTTGAGATACGCCGCGCTGGACTGCTGGAAAATCGTCGCGGAACAATTACCGGACGGAATTTCGTTGCAGCGGTTCAGTTTTTCGGATGGTCAAAAGCTTTCCCTGGGGGGCGTGACCACGCCTGACCAGATCAACAGCCTTTTCGATTTTAATAATGGGCTGCAAAAAGCAAAACTGAATGGCCAGCCGGTGTTTAAAATCGAAGGAGGCGAACCACTTGTTTATCATCAGAACGGCAACGCCGTAACATGGAACTTTGGTCTCGCGTTTCAACGCGGGGAGGATGCGCCATGAGAAAATTTTTCGCGCAACTGCGTCCGCTGGAACGCCGTCTGGCCGTCGGAGTTTTTGTGGTGTTGATTGTCGTGCTGAACTGGTGGCTGATTTGGCCGCATTTTTCCGACTGGAGCCAATTAAAAACCCGGCTGAAAAATGCCCGTGACACATTGGCGAGCTGCCAGGAAACCGTCGCCAAGGCGGCCAATTACCAGACGCAGGTAAAAAGCATGGAAAGTCAGGGCGAATTTGTCGCACCCGAAGACCAAGCCATCAATTTCATGCGCGTGATTCAGGCGCAATCCGCAGAGAGCGGCGTCGGCATGGTCAACAATTCGCGGCAGACGACACGCACAAACGAATTCTTTGTCGAACTGACGCAAAACATCAACGTCATTGCAACCGACCAGCAGCTTGTGGATTTTCTTTACAAACTGGGCTCCGGCGCCTCCATGATTCGCGTGCGCGACTTGGAATTGCAACCCGACCAGGGGCATCAGCATCTTAATGCCAACATCCGGCTCGTTGCCAGCTATCAAAAAATGGGGACGACCAATCATTTGAAAACCGCAACCGTAAAATCGAAATAACCGTGAAAACAACCACGCTCATCCTGCTCGTATTTTTAACCGGCTTTGGTCTCCAGGCGCAAACGCCGCCCAACCTGCGCCCTGTGCCGCAACGTTATGTCGTGCCGGCGACGAATGCCGTCGCCACTGCCACGCCCGGGGTGTCCGCCGTTCCGCCGGCGCTTCCGTCGTTGCCGGCGCCGACCGAATCCGTCACCACGCCCTCTTCATCGGAATCCAAAGATGAAATGGTTCCCGCCGGCGACATTAATTTTCAGGGCGTGGACGTGGATCAAGTGCTTGATGTTTACGCGCGGTATGTCGGGCGCACCCTTTTGCGGGCGGGTTTGCCGCAGGCAAAAATTGTTCTTCGCACGGAAACCTCCTTAACCCGGAGCGAGGTGATTCAGGCGTTGCAAGGCGTGCTCGCGCTCAACGGCATCGCCCTCATCAACGTCGGCGACAGATTTGTGAAGGCTGTGCCGGCGGAAAAGGCCGGTCAGGAAGCAGCGGCATTCAACGAAGAAACTGGGGCGCAATTGCCCGATGTAGGCCAATACATCACATACATCGTCCAGTTGAAATACGTCAAGCCCACCGAAATGGCGACAATTCTTGAGCCGTACGCCAAATTAAAATCCATTCTCTCCATTGACAGCAATGGAATCCTCGTGCTCCGCGACAACGCCGAAAACGTCAAGCGCATGCTGGAAATGATTAAAAAAGTGGACGTGTCCGTGCCGGAGGAATACATCTCCGAAGTCATTCCCATCAAATATGCGCTGGCTGATGACATCGCCAATGCGTTAAATAGCCTCGGCGGCAGCGGCGGGAGCACGGTTGCCATTGGCGGCTCAACCGCCACGACACCCATCAGTGGCATCGGCACGCGCACCGGCGGCACAACGATGGGGACTACTACACCGGGTCAATATCAGCCAAACCAAAATCAGCCGCGAGCATTGGGCACGCCGGCAACCGGTGCGTCCACAACCGGCGGCAGCACTTTCAGCCAGCGGCTGAATGCCATCATCAGCCGGGCGGCATCGGGAACGCCGGAACAAATCCAGATTTTTGGCCAGACAAAAATCATTGCCGACGAGCGGAGCAATTCACTGCTCGTTTTCGCCACGCGCCCGGACATGGAACGGATCAAGGAAATTGTGGGAAAGCTGGACGTGTTGCTCTCACAGGTGCTCATCGAAGCGATCATCATTGATTACTCGCTTGGCCCCGACACGTTTAGTTTCGGCGTCTCCGCCGCGCAAAATCCAAAGTCTTTTTCAGGCGGAACCAACGGTATTCTTGGTGCCGGCGGCGTGAACAATGGCCAGTCGTTCTATAATTTTGCAACCGGCCTGCTTGGTGGCAGCAATACAACAACCAGTGCCAATAGTGCCTTCGGCAACAGCCTTCCCGGCGGCTTGAGTTATTTCGGTAACATCGGTCCGACGTGGGACGTGGCGGTGCAGGCGGTGGCGGCGGACAGTCACGCGAGTATCATCCAGCACCCGCGCATTCAGACATCGCAAGCCAAGCCCGCGCAATTCTTTGTTGGCGACACCGTGCCCTACGTCACCAGCACCTACAACGGCGGCCTCAACGGTGGCAACCAATCCTCCTACTCCCAGCTTTCCGTCGGTGTGGAACTGGACGTGACGCCGTTCATCAATCCCGACGGGCTCGTTGTCATGGACATCCAGCAGGAAATTGACGATCTCAACGGCACAACCACCATTTCTGGTGTGGGCGAGGTACCCAACACCATCAAGCGCACGCTTTCATCCGAAATCGCCGTCAAAGACAGGGACACTGTGATGCTCGGCGGCTTCATCAAAAACAGAAAATCCACCAGCAGGTCTGGCGTGCCGTTTTTAATGGACATCCCACTGCTCGGCAACCTGTTCACCCAGCGCAACGATTCAAAGCAGCGCGAGGAACTCATCGTCCTGATGCGTCCGACCGTTTTGAGGACTCCCGAAATTGCCGCCGCCCAAGCCGTCAAGGAACAACAACGGCTGCCGGGCGTTTCCGCGGCGAAGGCGGAGGAAGCCAGAACTGAACACGAGCTGATTGAAGCGGAAAAAAATGCGGAACTGAAACGCGCTGAAGAGGATCAAAAGGCAGAACAAAAACGCGCTGAAGCCAAGCAAAAAGCGGAACAAAAGCGTGCGAAGTCCGGAAAGCATGACAATGGACTCTTCCAGCCCGTGCCGCCGGATAGTGCGGTGGACACCAACACCGTCACGTTGCCCAATCCGTAACCGCCAGTGGTTTGCAATGAGGGGTGGGGCCGGGGGGCCTCGCCTTCTTATTTTTGTGATCTCCGTGTTCTCTTGAGGCTCACGGCCCGTTAAAAATCTCTTTCTTGGTAGGAGACGAGGTAACGAGTCTCATTTTTTTCGGTTTCTGAAGGACAAGTTAGAGACTCCTTACGTCGTCTCCTACTTCTTCAACAGGCCGCTAAATCGCCTGTGGAATTTGGGATTATTTCTTTGGCGTCGGCGGGTTGATGTCCGTGTCGCCGGAAAGCATTTCCTCCAAACTTCGAATCGGGTGCAGCGGCATCAGCAGAAATTTGGGAACATAAACCGGTTCGCTCTCCGGTTTTTCGAGTGTGCCGCTGATTTTGTATTCAAACAATTTACTCACCGGCCACAGAGCGGTGCTGACGAGCGGGCCGACCACCCATGTGTCGCGCAGCAATTGGGCGGTGGCGTGTGCGTTTACCCGGCTTTTCAAATCCACCGTGCCGGCGTATTGCAGGCGCATCATTGTTGAACGGATTTCCAAATCATCGGAAAATGCAACGCCATTGGTCATGGCAAATCGCGCCGTGGCGTCCGTAGCACGGCTGCTGCCAAGGCCCGGCGCGACGGTGTTCAATACAGGCGACACAATGCCGAAAATGGGGACGTCCCAAATCAATCCATCGTGCAGATTGGCCTGACCGTAGCCATTCCATGTCTGCCAATTTCCCGAATTCGCGCTTGTTATGATGAACCGCCCGCCCAACACGCCTTCCAAATGGTTTGTGGGCGATGACAAATCCGCGGCCAGCCAATGCACATTCGCGTTTTCCACGTTGGCGACGAAGTTGAAATCCGCGCCTTCCTTGGGATGAAAATCAAAATAGGCGGAACCGCTCGCGTCTCCGCCATAAAATTTCGCCGTCAGATTGCTCAAAATCAATGTTTGGCCCAACCAGTGAATTTCCCCGGAGATGCGCGGTGTTTTGAGCTTCAGCCATTCGAGAGGCGCACCATCCACGTCAAACCGCAAATCGGCGTCGTCCACGCCATGTAACGGCGCGCAACCATTCACACGCACACTGCAGGGCTGTCCGAAGCGGTATGGCTCCATTGTTTTGCCGGTCTTCGGTCCAATCGCGCGCGCCACCGCCCTCGGATCGGCGGTGCTGAAACCATTGGTGAAATAAATCCGCCACGAATTGAAATCCGCTGCAATGCCGTCGGCGGACATTGTTTGCGCGCCGGTTTGCAAATGCGGCTGGAAAAATTCAAGGAACCGGTTTGTATAACAGAACGCACTTTCAACACTGCCCACGGTTTCACCGCGAATTGTGAAGTTCGTGAGCGCCATGCGCCCGGTTGCGCCAATGCTGTCGTAATCATACAGACGACCCCATATGTCCGCATCCAGAAACAACGGTTTGGTGAACGAGAAAAGTTTCAGAGCATGTTCCGTCTCGCTCGTCGTCAGAAGCGGCCGGATGGCTTCCGGGTTCAATACGCCGCGGATGTGCCAATGATAACTTTTCGTCCCGTCGTTTTCAGTGTCGGCGAGTGCCAGAGAGCCTTCAGGCCGCGTCACGACGAGATCGGGCAGTTGCCAAACAAGGTTTGAGTAGGAAAAATGTCCGCGCGCCAGGTCGGCGGTGATGCCGCGAAACGCGCCATTCGTCACAATGAACCCGCCGGCGAGCCGGATTGTTGGTTGTGTTGTGCTGCGCCAGTCGGTCTGGCGATTTATCCGCGCGGGCAAAATCAGTGAGCCACTCGCTTCCAGTAATGGCGGCTGTGTCCACGAAAATTGCGCAAGCCAGTTTTGTGTTTTTTCAGTCAACAGCGCGGCGATCATGCGGGGATCAAAGCACGACGAATTGGTGAATGTGAACTCACGCGTGGCGACGTTCAATTGCGCGCTGGCATTGAGTTGGCCGTCGCCCAATTTGGCGGACAAATTGGTGACAGCCAGTTCCGGCGCGCGCCAAAACCCGCCGCACAAAACCGAGCGCGCGTTCAAGTCCTTTGATTTTAATTCAGAAATCCGTGCGGCCCATTCCATCTGATACGGTTGCAGGTTTGTCCACCAAGCCCGCGAAGAATCGGGGTTTGCAGGCGCTCCGGCACACGCTTTCAGTTTGGCCGTGAGCAGGATTCCCCGCGCCAGTCCCCATGGCGTGTTCACGGCAGGGATGCCGGCCATCAGCCGGATTAAAAAGGAGCGCGGATCCCGCGCGTCGCCATTGATGTTCAGGCTCAACTGCGACGTTCTGGCCAGGCGGATTTGACGGAGTGTATCGGCGATTTTTTGCAAGTCCGCCTGCTGCGCGGCGGCATGGGTCGTTGCACCGTGAAAAATTTCCCAGTTGCGCAAGGCTGAAGCGTGCGCAACGTCACCAGACAGCGTGAGTTTTGCGCCTGCGAAGTCGGCTTGGAAATTGTCCAGCGACCAGGTGTCGTTCGTTTGAAATCTCAAATCAGCCTGGATGTGGTCGAGCACGAGTGTGTTGGTCGGTGAAAGAGGCCAGACGAATTTGCCCTGGCGCAAGGCGAGTCCGTTAATTTGCAATTGACGATGCAGCAGTGCGCGATAATCCAGCTGCAATCGAGCTTGCTGGAGTGACAATACCGGCCCCCCGGTCTTATTGGTGCGTCCGATGTGGACATTGTCCGCCACCAATCCCCGGCCGAGGTTCAAGCGCAAACGGGTAAATTCCAATTCAACTCCGCGTGCGTGAAGTGTTTCAACGAGCGGTCGCTTCAGAAAATCCGGCAGACCGATCCTGTTGAGCCATAGGATGGCACAAATCAAAACCAGCGCTGCGAACATGATTACGCGGCGAAGCTGGCGAAATAGCACCCGGCATCTCCGCCAGAAACCAGTGGGGTCGCGCATATCAGGGAGCGTTGGTTTGAATGGTGAGATAACTCAAGACGAACTGATAAAGCACCGGCGGAAAGACAAATGTCCAATGCTCGCCGTCGAGCATGACGGTGGCCAGCGCAGTTTGGTCTTGGGGCAGGTCCCTGACAAAATCCACGGTGTTCGTCGCGCCATTTTTGAGTTCCACAGCGATTTGCAGGTTGTTCGTATTCCAGCCGAGTTCGTCCAAGTTGGTCATGTTGCGCCCGATCCAGCCGGCAGCGGTGAGTTCGCCCAGCCTGTGTGCGGTTTCCTCGATGGCCGGCGGGTTGATGATGCCTTGGGAACCGGGGGCAAGTGACCATTTATTAAACCCGTTGCGGATGATTTGCCATGTCTTGCTGTTCTGATGAATTGCGATTTGCGCCACATCATTCTCCGAGAAGGTCCAAATGCGACGCTCGCGAAATTCCCAGCCCGCTTCAGGCAGGCGGTCGAAGTCTTCCAAAGTCACGGCGTATACGAAATCCTCGTCCGCGCGCCGCGCAAAAACTTCCTTGTCTTGTGTCGCGCCGAAAAGAAGTTGTGCGATAACCGCATTGGTATCGCCCGCCGTCGCTTCGCTTTGGCGCGGCAAACCCGCCGTCGAATGCAACGCGATTTGCCGGGTGGGCGTTGCCAGTCCATAACCCGGCAAATCCGGTGTGGTCACAACGTCCTTGACGAACTCCGCGACGCGCAGGCTGGCGAGGGCTTTGATGAATTGTTGCACGCTCCCGGCGTCCGCCGGGAATTTTTCCCCAAGCACGCGCCACTCATTCGTGCCCTGCCGTTGCAGGGTGAAACTGTTCGAGCCTTGCACTTCAATCTCGGCGATGGGAACAGACAAATCCAGCAAATAGGGATTGCGAAAGTCATTCACGGCGCCATGCCACGGCGATAAAGGTTCCCTGGCGGTTGTCACAATGGCATTCCAACCTTCGCGCCTGGCATAGACTTGCGAAGCGGCGTTTGTGGGGCTTTTGCCGATGTGGATGGCGGTCGTAAGGTTCGTGCCACAGCCCAGCCACAAGTCAAGGTCGGCGGGTAGCAGGCCGAATATACTGGGATCCGTCTTTGTGTCGTCGCTGATGAATTGCGAGATGCGGGCGGTTTGCAGGGCTTGCAGCGCCTCCATGATACGGCTGCTGTCCGCGCGGGCCACCAGTGGCCGGGTCATGCGCCAGAGATGGTTGGTTGCGTTGTAGTGGAGTTCGATGACCTTCGTGCCGTTCGTCAGGACAATCCAATCAGGCGCGCCGCCGTTGAAGTCCACCAGCGCTGTGTCGCGCCAATCATTTGCCGAACGCGGAATGAATTTGAGCCAATCTGCGTCGGCCACAAATGCGCCGTCAACGCCGTCAACACGAAGAAAAACCTGATCGCCCGGGGCGGTTTTGTTGCCTATCTGAAGTTGCTGGCGGCGGCCTCCGTCCGCTACGACAAGCGAAGTTTGCGGTGGTTCAAAACCGTACTCCCTGTTGGCGTCATGGTGTTTACGAAGTTCACTGGCACTGATGCGAGTGATGGGCGTGAGTTTCTGAAGTGCCGCAAGCAACGCTTCAACAGCTGCGGGCTGTGCTGGATAAATAACGGGTTTTGTCAACAGCCATGTGCCATTTGTGCGCTCGACGCGAATCTCCAGCGCATTGACGGGAATCACTTGAATGCTGGTCACAGTGTTTGGGCGCAAATCCGAAAGAATGTGGGATGGTGCCGTGGTGGACGGCCGCGAGAAACGTTGAAAAGAAAAAATGAACGCGAACAAGGCCGCGGCGATCACGAACCAGATTCCAGTGGTTTTTGAATTCATGCTCTTTGTTCCGCGAAAATCCCGGTGCAAAGCAACCGGAGAATGACTAATGACGAAGCCCGAATGACTAAATAATGACAAAGCCCGAATGACCAATCAACCTGCACCGCCCGAACGATGGATTCGGAATTTGTCATTGGAAATTCTTTAGTCATTCGGATTTAGGAATTAGTCATTTCCCCTTTATTTTCTCCGTCGCAACCAGGCCAACCCGCCGAGCATCAGTATGCTGCCGGGCAACGCGCCCAACAAGAGCCAGCGGACATTGCGCTGCTGCGTCCGTGTCATTATAAGTCGGAATTCAGTGACGGGACGCGGTCCGATGCCTTCGAGCAGGGTGGGACGGTCGAGCAGCCAATTGACTGCATAGCCGACGAAATCACGATTCGCGCCGGATTCAATCTGGCGGTTGCCGAGGAAAAAAGAATCACCGACGACAATCATGCGCATCGTGCCGCGTGGGTTGGCCACGCCCTTGACCGCGTTTTGCTCCACTGCTGCCATCAAGGGATAGCTGCGCGGCGTTTCACCCCGTTCACCCGCCAGCACGGAATCAGGACCCGAGAATGCAAGTTCATCCACGTTCGGCGCGTCGGCGGGCGGGTTTTGCCAGTCCACGCGACTGACAGGTCGCGGCAAAATCAATTGCAACGCGAGTCGTGTCAGCGGATTGACAACCGGATGCTGGCTGAAATTGTAAACAATCACATCTTGTCCGGAAGTGGTGTTCTTGGGGTCTTGCACCACATCGGCGCCGACGTTCACCCCCCACTGCTTGAGAATGTTTTCAATGCCGGTCGGTTCTTGAATGGAGGCATAGTTCAGCAACACCAACAGCCTTCCGCTTTGGGAGAGGTAGTGATCGATTTTTTCCAGTTCGAGGTTTGAAAATGCCTTTCTTGGCCCCGCTACGACAAGCAGGTTGCAATCCGCCGGTACAAAACTGTCGCCCAACAATTGAAGAGGCTGCGCTTGAATATAATTTTGCGCCAAAATGGATGCGAATTTTAAGTAACCGGTTTCGCTGGTGTCTTCGAGTGATGGTTCGCCATGGCCTTCCAAAAAATATGCCTTGAGCGGCTTGGGATTTATGACGGCAAGCAGTATCGAGGTGAACATCATCTCGCCACGAAACGCGACAGGGCGAAATTCGAGTCTCTTATCCTTTGAAATTTCCCCGGGCGCATACTGGATAAGCGCCTTGCCATTGGCAATTTTGGTCCGCCCCTCACAATCGAAAATGATGAGGTTTTTGTCCGTTGGCGAATTGAGTTTGTATTGCTCTTTGATTTTCTCCGCCTCGCCGGCATCGCGCACGTAATCCACGGTCTTCACTAAAATGTTCCGATTCGCCGAGCGATACTCGTTCAATAATGCGATAACAGCCGGGTAGAAATCATCCTGTTTGTCGTAGTACAGCGTCACGGTGACGTGGTTTGTCAGCGAATGGAGAATACTGGCGGTGTGCGGGGATAATTTAACGCGCGTCTG
>Ga0182017_10004185_pt1 | contig 10751 bp, 6 predicted proteins | sample 712E3DmetaG_FD_120492 | JGI IMG/M metagenome (GOLD analysis project Ga0182017, IMG submission 120492) | Permafrost microbial communities from Stordalen Mire, Sweden - 712E3D metaG | ecosystem: Environmental > Terrestrial > Soil > Wetlands > Permafrost | place: Sweden: Stordalen | collected... | reverse complement strand
GCTCCGCATCGAAATCACCCAAGGCCCGGTCGCCTTCACGCGAATGAAAGTCTTCGGGCATGTCGGCCCGGCCGTTGATGACGACGCCGGGCTGCAATTCGCGAAGCATGGCGTAAACCTGGTCGGTCTGCCAACTGAAGCGCCCCTGATACGATTGACCCTGGGGCCTTTTCTCCCACCGGGCGCCGGACACCCAGTGCCCGCCAAACTGCAGCCAGTTCTTCTCGCCACCGTCGAAGAACAGGATGTCGATCTTTCCGTAGTTGGACAGGAGTTCCCGCATCTGCCGGTGATATTGGTCGCGCATCGCCTCGGCGTTTTTCAGGTAGAGATCGGGAAAGAAGAAACCGGGAAACCGCCAATCTAGCGGGGAATAATAGAGCCCCACGAGCATGCCCCCGTCACGGGCCGCCTTGACGTAGTCAGCCACGAAATCCCGCTGTGCCGCGGTTTTGACGCTCGTGAAGTCGCTGCCCGGATCGTCGAAAAGGGCGAAGCCGTCATGGTGGCGGGCCGTGAGCACCATGTATTTCATTCCCGCCGCCTGGGCGGTGGCCACCCAGGCCTTCGGATCGAAGTTCGCCGGTTTGAACTGATCGGCCAGCTTGGCGTACTCCTCCACGGGGATCTGTTCGTTCCATTGCACCCATTCCCCCCGAGCGGGGATGGCGAAAACGCCCCAGTGAAGAAACAGGCCAAATCGCGCCTCCCGCCAGGCGGCCATGCGCGTCTGACGTTGCTCGGCCGTTTCGGTGAATGACTGCGCCCGCACGGCTGGTAGCCATGCCGCCAGGCTCAGCACGGCCCAGGCAACGCCTTTGGATCCCAGCAGAGAGAACGGTGGTCTTTTCATGGTTTGTTGCGGAGGTCGGTGAGTCTCCAACTGTCGCGCCATCGAAGGATCGGCTTTCCCTCCTCCCATTCGATGGGCAGCCAGATGTAGCGGCCGTCGATGGCGTCTTTCGGGCGCCAGCGGTCGCCCAGGTAAATGAACGCGCCGGGTTTCCCCGGCGCCGGCAGCACATGGGTGCTTTGCGATTCGAAGGTCGTGGCGATTTGCTCGGGCGTGCCGCGGCAGGGATTGCCGAGCCGGGTCCACGGTCCGAAAATCGAATCGGCGACCGCGCTCCGCCCGGGATTGGGACGCCACCCGGTCGTGCCGGATGAGATCATGTAGTATTTCCCGCCATGCTTGAATACCGCGGGAGCCTCGTTGGAATCGCCGACGAGCACCCGCGACCATTGGCCCGTGAAGCCCAGGTAGGTGGTGGTCAATTGATGAATATGCAGGGTCGCGTTTTCTTCGGCGGAGGTGATGAGGTAGCCGATCCCATCGTCATCAACGAACAGCGTCATATCGCGGGACATCTGTCCCAGCGCGACATCTCGCCGCAGATATTGGCCGAGAACGGCGTTAGCCAGTCGTCCGGCGTGCGGTTCGGGGGTTTGCGGCGTTTTGTCTTCCGGAGTGACGTTGACCGGCCAGATGCCCTGGTTGAGGCGGCAGGAACCGACGTAGGCGTAGGGACCCTCCGGCGTGTCGCTCACGGCCAGCGCGGCGCGGGCGGTCCTGTAACCCTGCTCCTTAAATTCGAGATGAAACCACATCACGAACTTCCGGGTCTTCTCGTTGTAGATGACCTTGGGCCGTTCGAGGCCGCAGCCTTTCGTGACTTCGCTCGCGGGATCGTCCGACACGCGGAACGCGATTCCCCGATCCTTCCAATCATACAAGTCGGTGGACGAATAGACGTGGACGCCCACCTGGGCCGTGTTGCCGATTTCACCGGCAATCTTGTGTTCGCCAAACCAGTAATAGACGCCTTGGTGAAGGAGGATGCCGCCACCGTGGGCATTGATGGGAACGCCCTTGTCGTCGGGCCATAGCTCGCCGGGCTTGAAGGCGTCGAGCACCTCCGCCGCGGCAAGCGGGGCGGCGCCCAGCGCCGAAAACAAAACGAGAAACAGGAGACGGGCGAGGTTGGGCATGGGGAGACGAAGTTAACGGCCGATGTCTGCCGGCGATCGGAATGTTGTTAATGGGAAAGGCGGATATCGAGGGGAGGGGGACAGCCGATTTTCAATGCCATCACCTTTGGGCCACGGCCGACGGGCGATTGGTCTGCAGGGTCAAGGTGGCCGGGGGCAAACCCGGCGAGGTCACGGTCAGGCCGATCGTTCCGGGAACCAGCGTCGATTGGATGACGACAAGAGCTTTCCCTTTGTAGGCTTTCCGGCTCGTTGCCTTGAACGGCTCATTGTTCGTCCAGTCGCCGCTGGCGATGCCAACGCTCCGCCCCGGGCCGGTCAGGGTGAACTGGACCCGATTGTCAGCGGTGATAATGGAGTTGCTGTCTGCATCGCAGACATCGATCTCGATGCAGGAGACGTCGTTTCCATCGGCCTCGAGGGTGGTCCGATCAGGTTTGAGGATGAGCTTCGCGGGTGTGCCCACCGTCCGGATGCTGTCCGAGGCCACCGCTTTGCCGCCGTTCCGGCCGACCGCCTTGATGGCGCCGGCCTGCCAGGGGACCTTGGTCCATTGCATCACCCCGGTTTTGGCAAAATCGCTCGATTGTTGGGTCCCGATTTTGGTGGCATTGACGTAGAGGTCGACGCTCTCGCAATTGGTGAAGGTGACGACGTCGACCGGTCCGGTCTGGTTCCAATTCTCGGCCAGCACCGGCATGGCGCGTCCATTGCCGGTGCCATTGCCGATGGTGATATGGACCATGGGCGACCCGCTCCACTGGCTTTGCTGATAGTAGAACCATGATTTGCGGAAGAGGCAGTTGTCGAGGAAGCCGCTCTCGCCGCCCAAGGTCCGCTTGCTCTCGCCCAGGTAATCCACCCCCGTCCACAAGTGGTGACCCACGACATAGGGGGTGTTGCGCACCGAATACCAGGTGGGAACGTTGGTGCGGGGGACGGAATACGGGTCTTGTTCGGTGCCGAGGATCACGGCATTCGGATTTGCCGCGTGGATGCTGCTATATAGGAAATCCTGGTAATTGACCCCGACCAGATCCTCGACCTCGGCCAGCGCGGCGAAACCCGGGGCGTCGTTCCACCCTGCCACGCAGGCATGGGTGTAGGGGCGGGAGCCGTCGAGTTTCCGGGCAAAGGGGACCAGCATCTTGAGCATGTTGGGAATGTAAGCGGGCACCTTGGCCTCGGCGGCGACCTCATTGCCCAGGCTCCACATCACAATGCAGGGATGGTTTCGGTCCCGCTCGATGAACGAGGTGAGGTCCTTTTGCCAGACCTGGTCAAAATCCGCATAATACGAACCGGCGTTGGTCTTGGACCATTTGTCGCACCATTCATCCAGGACCATCATGCCCAATTGGTCGCAGTAGTCATAGAATTCCGGGCTCTGCGGATTATGCGATGTCCGGATGGAGGTGCATCCGGAAACCAGCAGTTCTTTGATGGTCCGCTCCCACATGGCATCCGGCACCGCGGCGCCGGCCGGGACCAGCGTGTGGTGGATGCAGACGCCCTTCAGTTTGGTCGGCACGCCATTGAGGGTAAAGCCCTCGGTCGCCGAATACTTCAACGCCCGGATGCCGAATGGGCTGATGTAGTCATCGGTCGGCGTCGTGTTGTTGAGGATCCTCGAATAGGCATAGTAGCGCACCGGGGTCGAGGGCGACCAGAGCTTGCAGGGAGAAAGAGACAGCGTCTGCGTGCAGGTACTCGGGCTATTCGCCTCGATCGTAATGGGGGTGGAGACCGTTTGCAGGGCGTGGCCGTCTTCATCGTAAATCGTCGTTTCCAGATCGCGCGTCTGTGGGGTCGCCAGTTCGTTCACCACCTCTGTCTGGACATGAATCTGGGATTGCGCCACCGCCACCTCGGGCGTGGTCACAGCAGTTCCCCAATTCTTGATATAAACCCGATCGGTCGCGATGAGCCACACATGGCGATAAATGCCGGTTCCGGAGTAGAAGTGCGAACGGCGGCTCGTCTGGTTGTCCACAAATGCCGCCAGCACATTGTCGCCCGTGGCGTGAAGGTACGGCGTGAGATCGCAACAGAAGCTGACATACCCGAATCGCTGACTGCCGACCTGGGTGCCGTTCAGGAAGATCTTGGAGTCATGATAAACGCCGTCGAACTGGACGATGACCTTTTTCCCGGAGAACCCAGGAGGCAGGGTAAAATGTTTCCGGTACCAACCCATGGCGCCGGGATCACTATCGGTCGTGCTGACCAGGGTGATGCTCATGTCGTGCGGAACATTCGTCGTGGCCCAGGCAGAATCATCGAAGGCCGTGGCCTCCGCGCCGGAGATATTTCCGGTCTGGACTTTCCAGTCTTCATCGATCCGCAGCTTGATGCGGCTTTTGAGGTATTTTCCCTCCAGACGTTCGGTGGGGGTCGCGCCGACCGGGCCGGCGGCGAAAAATAACAACACAGAGAGCATCGAAAAGGCGCCGATCGTATGGATTCGCATAACGGTTTCCTTGGTGAGATTCTGCTTTTTTGCCTGGCCCCGTGATGGAGGACGCGAGGGTGAGGAAGGCAGGGTGATGTCCTGACTTGAGCTCTCCTCTGGCAATTCCCATCTCATTTGCCGGGGGCCGGAGCCGGTCATGGGGGCAGCTTGGCCAGGGTCGGGACCAGCTCGCCAGCAAAAACTGGTGCCGGTGCAAACACACGAAGGATCCGGCCTTCTGCGACGGATCGTGCCGGCACCTATTGTCCTGCCCCGGGCCGGTGCACCCGACCCGGCAAAGCTCCGGTGCGTGGTGAGCCGAGCTGCCGCGGGAGCGGGGGTCAGATGCAGGTGGCGGTTGGGTGCTTGGTTGCCGATTTGCGCCTGGTTCCCCGGCGTCATCCGGGATCGCAGCGACCCGGGTTCCCGGGCGAACTAAGAATGACGCAAGGCGCGCACTTCCTCGCGCAATCGTTCAACCTCCCGATACAATTCTACGCAGACGCGCAGAGCCGCGAGGTTCATGCCGTAGTGGTGGCGCAGGCTTTCGATTCGCCGCAGTTCCCGAATCGCTTCCTGGTCAAACCACCAGCCCTCGCGCTCAGGCGCTGTGACGGGCGCGATGAGGCCGTGGCGGCAATAGACGGCAATCTGGTGACGGGGCGTCTGCGTGATGTGCACAACGGTCTCGATGGAGTAAGCGTCCTCCACCATCGGCTCGAATGGCGGTGGGGCGGCCGATGAACTTTGATCAGTTTCTTCCATGGCGTCCTCCTGAATTCGGCTGCGCAACGAGTTTGACGGTCACAACGGCTCCCGCGGATTGAACTGCGAAGTCCGGCTGAGTTCCTCCCACAACGCCCTCTCTTTTGCCGTAAGGCGTGGTGGCACCTGGATGTTGGCGACGACGTAGAGGTCACCGCGTTCTCCGCCTCGACCCTTGGGCAGCCCATGCCCGCGGACGCGCAATTGCGCTCCAGGCTGGGTGGCAGGCGGAAGATGGACTTTGATTGCCCCCTCGAAGGAAGGGGCGACGACGGTCGTCCCCAGCACGGCCTCCCACGGCGCGAGATCGACGTCGTGATACAAATCTGCGCCCCGCACTCGAAAATCAGGATGCGCGGCATAGCGCACTCGCAAATAGAGATCGCCGGCCCGCGCGCCACCCCCGCCGGGCTCGCCCTTGCCCGGCACGCGAATCCTCCGCCCCTCGATCGCTCCGGCCGGAATCCGCACCTGAAAGGAATGCGTTTCAGCTTGGCCCGTGCGCGGGTTGAGGTTCCGCAGCGAAATCGCCCGCGTCGTTCCGTGCATCACCTCGTCCAGCGTGACGAGAATCTCCCCCTCGATATCCGCGCCCGGCCGTCCCGCCGCGTGGGATTCCGCGGCGGAATCGGGTCCGTCGGGTTCAAAACCGAACCCGCGGCCCCCGCCGAAGAACTGTTCGAAGAAATCGCTGAATCCCGTCCCGGTGAAATGAAACTCGCGGGCCTGCCAGTCGTTCGGTGCCTGCGGCCGGCGTCCCTCTGATCCTGGCGGCGAGGGCGTGCGGCCATCCTCCTGCCAGTGCGCTCCCAGCTCATCGTATTTCCTGCGCTTGACCGGATCGCTCAGGACCTCGTTGGCTTCGTTGATCTCCTTGAATCTTTCCTCAGCGGTCTTCTTGTCCCTGGCGACGTCGGGATGATATTGGCGCGCGAGTTTGCGGAACGCCTTTTTGATGTCGTCGTCCGAGGCGTCTCGGGTCACCCCGAGCGTGGCGTAGTAGTCTTTGAATTCGACGGGCATCTTGTGACTGGAAGGCGGATTTCGTTGGAGCCGGTGTTCCCCAAGTGATGGCTGGCACCTCGGCCCGGTTTTGCTCGTTGATGCACAGACGCAGTAGCGAAGAGCTCAACGGGAGTCGAATTTGTTATTCGGCGGTTTCCGACGCCGCGGTGCGTCCGCCGGGCTTGCGCGGCGTCGCGGCCTGCGATACGCTACGTGTTCTTTTTTGCGCATGCACGTAGGCCTGACTGTCGACCAGCAACAGCGAACCGGCCTCGGCGTCCCGCTTTCGCCGGACGCCGGGCACAAGCTCCTGCTTTATGTCAATCTGAAGTTGCGCGACCTCGGCTGCCCGACGTTTCCGCTCCCGGGCGACGCCGACTTCGCCGAGCTCATGGGCGGCATGCTCGCGCTCAACCGCGAAAAGGACCGCCTCCTCTCCGATCATCTCTGCCCGGTCGACCAGCGCATCCAGAATTTCCTCTACGACTACCTGCAGGAGGCCGTCGAGGTGCCGCACCTGCCCGTGCGCACCTTGGTGCTCGACCACTACGGCCTCGCCCGCGCGCTCTCGCTGCCGCCGGACCGCGACCTGTTCGCCTCCGACATCGTCACCTCGTATCGCGTACGACAGGGCGTGCTGCACAACCCCAAGAGCGACCGGCGCACGACGGAGGGCACCTTCCACGTCGCCGAGGGCGGGCTGCCCATTCCTGACGACAAGAAAGCCGTGCCCAGGCCCTGCTTCGGCCGGCTCCTGCACCACGCCCTCCATCCTCCCGCGGACCTGATGCGGTTGCCGTTCACCGCGTCGCAGGCGGCCCAAGCGGAGTGCTTCGTGTCGCTGCTGCTGCGGCCGGTGGTCTGTCCCGCGGTGGACGGTTTTGTCGCCGAAAAGTCGCTGGAGGTGCGTTTCCTGGCTCCGGGCAGCCTTGTGAGCAACCTCGACTTCGTCGAAAACGTGTTCGGCAACGGCGGCGATCCGCGCCTGCCGGAAAATGACGCCGCGCTCGATCCCGAGCATTGGACCGGCCATACCGGCTGCGTCATCCTTGCGCCCCATCTCACCCGCCTGACCAAACGGGAGCTCAGCCTGCCGCGCTGGGAGGACGCCACCGAACGCCAGCGACGCGACGGCATGTGCTGGCGCGACGCGGCCGAGCGCTACAACGACGGCCGGGCGTTCAAGGTGACGGCGCGTGACGCCGCTGGCGTGATCGTGACGATCATCTCCGATAACTACTTCGGCTACTGCAAGAAGGAGGTCAAATCGCACATCAGTTTTTCCGCCAATCTCTTCGGCCTGTGCGAGGAGGAGCACGCGGGCGGCGCGCTGCTGTTCACCCGCTACGACCTGGCCGCTGATTTCGCCGCGGCGCGCGTGATCACCAAATATCCCCGCACCCTGGCCGAGGCGGTGAAGCTGCTGGGTGACCAGGTCGAGCTGCAGCCCGAGGGCCACGCCATCGACCGCCAGTATCCCGATATCATCTATGTGCCGGAGGACACGCACTTCGACCTGCCCAGCGAGTCCGTACGCTGGACGCACGACGGCTGCGCTCAGGCGCTGAAGCTGCGCCACCGGTATACCTACGTGCTGCCCTCGGGTTTCAAGGTTCACCTGGAAAAGCCGCGCGGCAGCCGCACTTGGCGCCTGGTCGGCACGCATGCGGAATGCACGCTCTGCCACAAACCCTCCACCGTCTCCGGCGGAGGAAAATCCGAGATCTCCAAGAGCCTGTCCGACGCGATCATCCAGGGGCCGGTGTTCGTGGCCGATTTCAAGGCGGACTTTGACGCCGTCGCCGGCCTGCTGGCGCGTGACTATTCGCAGCGCTTCCGCGACCCGATCCGGCAGGGCACCGACCCGCGCCCGCTCCTCAGCCCGCGGCGTTCGCTCGGCTCGGTCATCAAGGTTTTCACGCCGTCCGCGGAGGAGTTCAACGACGCCTACAACGCGTGGCTCGAGACCATCCCGCAGCACATCAAGGAGCTCGTGCTGGTGGTGAAGCGCTTCTATAAACCGGAGTGGGGCGACCGCTGGCGCGAACAGTTCAGCGTCGACGTCATCAACGGGGTGCCAGCCAACGAACTCCGCCTGCACACGCAGCGGCTGGAGTCGAACTTCCTGCGCGTGGGCTTCGCGGCGGACGGCTCGTGGCGCACCTTCGGCTTGCGCAAGGATTTCCATCCCGCCCTCAAAATCCAGATGGAGGACGACATCACGGCGGCGATCGTGGTGCCGCGGGAGCGGCTGGCCGGACTCGGCGTTTCGGCCGTGCAGCCGTCGCTGAAGTTCGTGCGCAACTGCGAATACCGGCTCTTCCAGCGGCCCGACGACGCCATCCACCGCGGCTACGACCACCAGACGGAAAGCGACTTCGCCCAAATGGGGGGCTTCTTCTCCAACTACGAGGCGCTCACGGCGGCGCAGGCACGGGAGCTGGTCGAGGACGCCATCGGCTTCGACGAGTTCACCGCGCCGATGCAGGAGTTGATCAAGGCTGCGGCTGGGGGCGGCCCGCCGGAGTACTTCGTCTCCTGCGCCCATCCGCGGCTCGTCGACGGCCGACCCTCGAAGAATCCGCGCTACCTGCAGACGCGGACGGACCTGCTGAATCCGCGCGAGTCCCATCTGGCGGAGGCGGGACTGCGGCTCATGCGGCGTGTGGCCGTGGGCCGCCCGGTGCTGACGCCGGTCAACGCCGTGCTCGCGGGCCGGCGCAACAACCCGGCGGACCCGGCCGCCGGCATTCGCCCGCTCGCGGTCTACAATCCGCTGCATTACATGGAGCTGCCCGAGCTGTTCATGGAGTTCATCTGCAGCATGACGGGCAAGTCGCCGTCGACCACTGGTGCCGGCTCGGAGGGCGCGCTGACCAAGGGTCCGTTCAATGCCCTGCCGCCCATCTACGACCTCAACGCCGCGTTCGTTTCCTACAGCGTGACGGGCTATGGCGGTTTCCTTTCGTCCGCCGGTTGTCTTGGACCGAAGACACGGGTGGACCACGACATCAGCCTGCTCGTGCCCGAGGTCTGGTGTCGGATGGGCGTGGAGGAGCGCGATCCGGCGTTCCTCATCGGCACCGGTTTTCTCGAACGCTGCAGCGATTTCGACCATGCCAGCCACCAGGTGCTGGCGAGTCGCCTCGGCTACCGCATCACCGCGCGGTTCGTGTCCCATTTCTGCGGGCGCGTCTTCAACCACCCGCACGCCGTTTTCACGGAGGAGATGCTACGGCCGGAATTGCAGGACCTGGCCACCTTCGTCGACGGCATGGACAACATCGTGGCCACGCAGCAGCGGGTGGCACAGTATTACTTCAACGACGGCAGCATTGCGGAGGCCTGCCCGCCGCTACGCGTGCTGCTGCATATCATGCGCGACGGGCATTGCGAGGGGAAGGATCTGTCCCATCCCGAGATTCGCGCCCTCTTCACTCGCGGGCAGGTGCTGGCCAGCGACTGGTACCGCCAGCGGCTGCGCGCCCGGCAGACGATCGCCACGCGGCAGTGGCGGAGCCACATCGCCTATCTCCAGAAGTTCCTCGCGAAATCCAGTTACGCGGACGAGGCGAAACGTCTCGGCATCGCCAGGCGCCTCGAGGCGGCGCGCCGGGAGTACGCTCGCGTCAAAAGCGCCGTTCATCTCGAGGAGTTGCGCGGCTCTCTCGGCGCCGAACCGGTCGTCGCCGCCGCGCAATAGAGTAGGAACCGGCGGTTCGGGCGCGCTCGATCCGGGCGCGGCGACAAATGCCGCCGGCTCCTCCGGCCTGATCAACCGCGTCTTGCCTCCACGCCGCCGCGCGCCAGCCTCGGGCGCTGTGAGGCCGCACGTCCTGCTCGTTTTCCTGTTCCGCTTCGAGGATTGCATGAACATGCTCAAGGGGATCGCGCACTACGAGCGGACCCATCAGCTCTGGACGGCGTTTCACGACGACCAGGCCCGGGCGGAAACCGATCCCCACTGGCTGAAGACCCAGGCGGCTGCGCCCGGCGGGAAAGGTCTGGGCGATCTGCCTGGTGCGGTCCGCGTGCCGTGATTCAAGCAGCCGGCGCATCCCGCTTGCCATGCCAGCCCAAAGTGCTCCCGCCGGTCGCGCCGCTCTGAAACTCGTCCCCGTGCGGCGCGCGGATTGGCTGCGATGGGTGGGCGGAGTCATTCTCGTGGCTGGGGCGATCGCCGTCTATCGCCGCACCTTTTCCGTCCCGTTCCTTTTCGACGACGCTGCTGCCATCGTCGACAACGCGACGATCCGACACTGGAGCACCGCGTGGTGGCCCCCGATCAACACGACCGCGAGTGGCCGGCCGATCTTGAATCTTTCCCTGGCGATCAACTACGCCGTCAGTGGGACGGCGGTGTGGAGTTATCATGCCCTCAACCTGGCGATCCATGTTTGGGCCGGGTTGACGCTGTTCGGGATCGTGCGGCGCACGCTAGGATTGGTAGGGCGGGTTATCCCTAACCCGCCGCTTTCGGTTTCCGATCCATCGGATCGGCGCGTTAAGGATAACGCGCCCTACCTGGCGAACGCCACGC
>Ga0182017_10004178_pt1 | contig 10759 bp, 3 predicted proteins | sample 712E3DmetaG_FD_120492 | JGI IMG/M metagenome (GOLD analysis project Ga0182017, IMG submission 120492) | Permafrost microbial communities from Stordalen Mire, Sweden - 712E3D metaG | ecosystem: Environmental > Terrestrial > Soil > Wetlands > Permafrost | place: Sweden: Stordalen | collected... | reverse complement strand
GTCCCAAGGGAATACATGAAGAAGGCGGAGGGGATCAAGGGGACCGGCATCGCGCGGATTCACATCGCCGTCACCGGTACGCTCACGGACTCGACGACCGCCGACATCACCGGAACGGTGGCCGCCACGGGAGCCAGCATACAGTATCCGCAGCTCCCAAAGCCCATCAGCGACATCACGCTCCTTTCGGGTTTCACGCGGACGAAGACGAATCAGGAATTCCACATAGAGAGAATGTCGGCAAATCTCGGCGGGGCTCCCTTCAGTATGGCCATGAGTATTGTGAATTTTGACAAACCCTATCTCAAGCTTTCCGCCGCCGGATCGCTCAACCTTGCGACCGTTCCGGAGTATTACCCGCTTGAAAAGGGGACGGAGCTCGGGGGAGAGATGAAACTCGATATACACATTGAAGGGAAAGTGAGCGACCCGAAGTCGATGCGCGGTTCCGGCTCGATGACATTCCAGGATGTCTCGGCGAAAACCGCAGGGACCGCGAAACCGGTCCGCAAGCTGAACGGCACGCTCACATTCAACAACGAAGTCGCAGAGACCAGTAAGCTCTCGCTGCTTGTCGGTGAGTCGGACATGACGCTCTCGTGCAAGGTCAAGAACTATCTCTCGCTCGTTTCGAAGGAGAAGAATGTTCCACAAGCGTCGGCGGCTATGACGCTCCAGTCGACCCACCTCTTTGCCCGCGACATAATGACCGCGCCGCCTGCTCCGGCTCCCGGCGCGCAGAAGCAGGGGAGCGCACAGCCGGCCTCCGGCACCGCGGAAGGACCGAAAGAAGTGAACGTGCAGCCCGCGAACGTCACTCCGGATATCGCGAACGCGGGTCGTGCGGCGACGTCAAAGTCGCCTCAGATGAGCGGGAAGGCTGCTTTTCCCCTCCCGGCAATGGATATCGATGCGAGCGCGACGATCGGCACGCTGACGCTTGAGAAGTTCGAGTTCACGAACATCAAAGGGGCGATGCGTGTCTCGAAGGGGGTTGTCACAATGCAGAACCTCTCGCTGAACGCCTTCGGCGGATCCGTGGTTTCGAACGGATCGGTTGACCTCAACAAGCCCGATCGGCCGTTGTTCGACCTCAGTCTGAACCTGAACGGCGTCGATGCCGCGACGCTCCTCTCGCATTTCACGTCGTTCGGCCAGAAGCTCAGCGGCTCCCTGACGACAAGCACCAAACTGAAAGGTGCGCTCAACGATACACTGGGTCTGGTCCCGGAAACTGTGGAGGGGGATGGGAAGGTTGCGGTGAAGAACGGATCATTGAAGGGATTCAAAGTCAATCAGTCCCTGGCGAGCCTGGTAAAGCTTCCCGACCTGGAAACGATCCAGTTTAAGGATTGGGGAAACGACTTCACCGTCCAGAAGGGGAGGCTGACGATCAAGGATTTGACGATCACCGCCTCCACAGGGCAATACGTTGTCAATGGATCTCAGGGTCTCGACGGATCGCTCGACTACCACATGGCTCTCTATCTGCCTCCGAGCGCCGCTCCGAAATTGAACATCCCGGGCTTTGCAGGGGAAGCGGTGAATCTGTTCAAAGACCAGAGCGGACGGTTGAAACTCGACTTCAATATCGGAGGGACGACGGACAATCCGAAGGTCCAGCTGGACACCGATCCGGCAAAGAACAGGGCGGTGGATATGGCGAAGCAGAAGCTTGATGACGAGAAGAAGAAAGCAGTGGATCAGTTGAAAAACAAAGCTTCGGACGCACTGAAGAAGCTCTTTAAGAAGTGACGTACCATCGGTCACTTCGCGTCCGCCGGTCATCTGTTCTCTCATTCACCTTTTTTCCTCGAGAGCTGACACCATGTCAAAGCGAATAGCCGTCGCAATGCTCCTTGCCGCGTTTGCCATTCCGGCAACCGCACAGCAGAGGAATCTTCGCATCGTCGCATCGTCCCCACAGGGGGTGATCACGGGGCTCGATCAGAGCCAGACGATCTTTGCCACGTTCAGCGAGCCGATGGTCGCGCTGCAGGCCGTCCCGAAGGACGAAGGGAGCGGGCCGATGACCATCGAGCCCCCTCTCAAGGGAAAATACCGCTGGATGGGAACGATCACGCTGGCATTCATTCCCGATCAGCTCCTCCCGTACTCCACGCACTTCACGGTGAAGATTCCCGCCGGGACGAAGTCGAAAAACGGGAATTCGCTCACCGCGGAGTTCTCCTGGTCGTTCGACACCCCTCGCCCCGTGATCGTATGGACGTCTCCGGGGGTCGGGACGACGCACGTCGACACGAGCACATCGATCATGCTCCGGTTCAACCAGCCGATCGATCCGACTCTCGTTGCGAAATTCACCTCCCTGCAGTTGAGCAGGGGGGGGAAGGCGACGTTCCCCGCATTCACGGCTGAGTCACCTGCCGCATCGGACAGCATTACTCATCCCGAGCAGGTCGTGATTCTGAAGACGAAAGAAGCCTTCGGGATGAGCGCTTCCGTGTCGGTGAATGTAAAGGACGGCGTCACAGGCAGGGAAGGACCGCTTCCGATGGCGGCGCCGTACGGTTTCGCTTTCTCCACATGGGGGGACCTTTTCTTCGCCGGCGTCCAGGACGATCCGAACCGGATTTTCCCCATGTCCGGTATTACGCTCGGCTTTTCCAACGGGATAACGCCGGCGAACCTTTTGAAGCATCTCACGTTCACCCCCCCGCTCAAAACGCGTGAGGATTACTACGAGAATGAAGTTCCGCAGGAGGCCGTGTTCCTCCCTCTCCCGATCCTGCCCGAATCGACATACACGGGGTTGATCACCGCGGGCCTTCGCGATATGTACGGGAACGTGCTGAAGACCGATCAACATTTCTCGTTCCACGTGCAGCCGTATCTCCCGTTTGTCCGCACACGGACCGGCATCGGCGTCCTCGAAGGGTACGAATCCCACAAATTCCCCGTGACCACAATGAACGTGGACTCGGTCCGCGTGCAGATGGGTGCGGTCGACCCGGAGCGGATCGTCTCCCTCATGCAGAAGCTCTCGTGGGAGTATTATGAGAAGCTGGCGATCGAAGAGGGGGTTCTCCTCACGCCATCCTCGCTCAGCGAGGAGGCGAAGGAATTCACGCGGACGAAGACGATGCCGACCAGGGCCAAACGAAACACGGTCACCGTCCGCCCGCTCGATTTCGACGAGGTGATCGGGAAGGACGGCCGCGGCATTGTCTTTGTGCAGGTGGACGACATGGGACGTCCGAACCCGGCATATCTCAAGACCCTCGTCCAGGTGACCGACTTCGGCATCACCGCGAAATTCTCCCCCGACGCGAACCTGATCTGGGTGACGAATCTCAAGGACGCGACGCCTGTCGCGGACGCGTCGGTTGAGATTCGGAACGACAGCAACCGTGTGGTCTGGACGGGAAAGACGGATGAACGGGGTCTCGTACAATCTCCCGGGTGGGGGAAGCTGAAATTTGCGGCGCCGCCCCCCTACGGTGAGGGAGGCGAAGAGGAGGAAGGCTATTACCAGGAGCAGTCTCAGCCCCGGCAATGGGTGATCGTCCGTAAGGGGAGCGAGATCGCGTTTACGAGCTCCCTGTGGAACGAAGGGATAGAGCCGTACAGGTTCGATATCCCGTACGATTGGAACCCGCAGCCGGAGAAATTCGAAGGGACGCTGTTCACCGACCGGGGTCTGTATAAGGCCAGTGAAAGGGTCGACATCAAGGGGATCATCCGCAGACGGTCGGAAGGGAGCTGGAAATTTGCTCCCTCGCTTAAGACACGGCTGATCATCAGGAATTCCAGAAACGAAGAAGTCCTCAACCAACAAGAGAAGCTCTCCCCGTTCGGGTCGTTCGCGGCGGCCCTGGCGCTGAAGCCCGCCGCTCCGCTCGGGTATTACAGCATGAGTCTTCAGTATCAGGCCAGGGTGAAAGGGAAAAACCGATGGAGGCAGCTCGTGGGCGGTTCGTTCCGTGTCGAGGCATTCCGCCCTGCGGAATTCGCCGTCACGTCGAGGTTTGAGAGAAAGGATTACACGTTCGGCGACACGGTAAAGGGATACCTGAACGCAAAGTATCTGTTCGGGGCCCCGATGAAGGACGCGAAGGTCCGCTGGCGCCTGACGGCGTCGCGCGGCTATTTCAATCCGCCCGGATTCGAAGGGTATTTCTTCGAGCCGCTCGGATGGCTGACACGATATCAGAGCGAGTTCTCCGGGAGGGAGCTGCAGAACAGGGATACGACGCTGGATGCGCTGGGGAACCTCACCGTCAGCTCTCCACTCCGCGTTGGCGAGCTGCGGGGGACTGTCTCACTCATGCTCGAAGGGGAGGTGACCTCTCCTTCCCGCCAGACGCTTTCGGGCCGCACGTCCGTGACCGTCCACCAGGGGGAATTCTACGTCGGTATTCGTCCCTCATCGACGTTTGTCAAAACCGACACCGCCATGACGCTCTCTCTGATTGCGGCGACGAAGGAGGGGACGCTCCTGGCCGACCGGACGCTCACGGTCAGGATAGTCCAGCGGGTATGGCACTCCGTGAGAAAAGCGGAGACCGGCGGCAGATATGCATGGTATTCCGTGGAAGCGGATTCGGTTCTCGATTCCACGGACGTGGTGACGGCGGCGGCGCCCCTCGTTCAATCCTTCGTCCCGAAGAGCCCGGGGTTCTTCTATGTCGATGTTTCCTCGAAAGACACCCGGGGGAATGTGTTCGGTGCGCAGACGTACTTCTATGCGAGCGGTTCGGGCTATGTCGCCTGGGAGCGGCGGAATGACGACCGGATCGACCTGATAGCCAATAAGCGGGACTTCAAACCGGGGGAAACCGCGAGCATCATCGTGAAGAGCCCGTACGAACGGGCGACGGCGCTCGTTTCGATCGAGCGCGAAGGGATCCTGACGCATTACACCACAACTCTCGTCGGGAGCGCGCCGCAGATCGACGTCCCGATCACGAGCGAATTCCTCCCGAACGTCTTTGTTTCCGTGGTCCTGCTCCAGGGGCGGACGGACAGGCCCGCAAAAAAGCAAGAAGCCGACATCGGACGCCCGTCATTCAAAGTCGGGTATGTCGCCCTTTCGGTCAGCCCGAAAGAAAAGAGACTCGCCGTGACTGTGGAGTCCGACCGGAAAGAATACCGCCCTGGAGATTCGGTGGATGTGACGATACGTCTGAAGGATAGTGGCGGAAGGCCGAGGCGGGGGGAGGTCGCCCTGAGCGTGGCGGACCTGGGGATCCTCAACCTGATCAATTACAGGCTGCCGAATCCCTTCGACTGGTTTTACAGGGAACGGGCGCTCGCCGTCCTCACCACCGAAACGCGGATGCACATCATCGAGCAGCGGAGTTACGACGAAAAAGGGCAGGAGGTCGGCGGAGGAGGGGCCGCGATGAGGGCCGAATCGAACATCCCTGACGCCGACGGGATCCGGAAGGAATTCCGCGCCTCGGCGTACTGGAACCCGGCGATACTCACGGGAGAGGACGGCGTCGCGCACGTCCGGTTCAAGCTCCCCGACAATCTTACCGGCTTCGAGCTGATGGCGGTGGCGCAGACGAAGGAGTCCGACTTCGGGTACGGCGAGAGTTCGCTCGTCGTGAACAAGCCCCTCCTGCTCCAGCCCTCCCTCCCGAGATTCGCCCGTGTGGGAGACACGTTCAGGAGCGGCGTCGTGATAATGAACACGTCGGAGGGAGTGCAAAATGTCGAGCTCGTGACACAGGTAACCGGGCTCAAGTGGAGCAATGAGGACACAACCAGGCATTCGCTCCAGCCGGGACAGGCGAAAGAAGTCCTCTTCTCGTTCGCCGCGGAGAAGATCGGCACGGCAAAATTCATTTTCCGTGCGAAGAGCGAATCCAACCGCGACGGCCTCCAGTGGACGATCCCGGTCAGCGCGCCGCGTCTGAAGGAGACCGTCGCTTTGTACGAATCGCTCCCGGAGTCGGCAAGGGTGGAACACGTCCTCCCCCCCGCGGACGCGTTTCGCGACATCGGCGATGTGGAGTTCACCTCCGCATCCACCGCGATGGTCGGACTTTCCGGCGGCATCGCATACCTGTTCAGCTATCCTTACGGCTGTCTCGAGCAGCGCTCCTCGGCGGTCCTCCCGATGATACTGGCAAAGGATCTCGTCGAAGCGTTCAAGTTCGACGTGCTCAAGGGGAAGGATTACCGCTCCGTGGTGATGAAGACGCTCGATGAAATCCCCCTCTTCCAGCGCACCAACGGCGGGTTTTCCTACTGGAAGAACGAGGGGGGCACGTGGTGCTACATCTCTGCGTACGCCATGTTCACGCTCGTCGAGGCACGGATAAACGGCTATCCGATCGACAAACACGCATTTGAATCAGGTCTTGCGTACCTCAAGCGTGTGCTGCACGGCGAAGAACGGGACGAAATGTGCGGTTCGAAGTATTACGTGCAGTGCACGCACGCGCTCATCCTGTACACGCTTGCGCTCAACGGGCAGCCGGAATTCGGCTACATGGAAAACCTCTATGGACAGCGGGGGGACATGCCCCTCTTCCCGAAGGCCTACCTCCTGAAAGCGCTGCATGCGGGGAAAGGCAACACGGCCATGCAGGATGAGCTCGTGCGCGATCTCTCGAACCGGGTCAAGATCGCCCCCACCTCAGCCCATTTTGAAGAGCGGTCGGACTATGACCTCTGGTGGTGCTTCGATTCCAACACGCGCACCACCGCGCTCATCATGCAGGCGCTTGTCGAAACGCAGCCCGAGAGCCCGATCATCCCAAAGGTCGTTCGCTGGTTGATCGACGAGCAGCGGGTAGGCCACTGGCGCACGACGCAGGAGAACCTGTACGTGGTGGATGCGCTTGCGACATACCTGCGCGCCTATGAGAAAGAAGAGCCGGATTTCCGGGCGACGATCGTCCTGGAGGGCAAAACGATACTCAATGAGTTGTTCAAGGGGCGCTCGTTCAAGGTCGCGCAGGCGCGCATACCGCTCGGGGATTTGACGCCCGGGAAAGAGTATGCCGTGAATCTGAGGAAAGACGGCCCGGGGCGGCTGTATTATGGCATAAGGATGAACTACTATCCGACCGGCGAAACCGTGGCAAAAGAAGAAGGGTACTCCGTGTTCAAGACGGTCGAGACGCTCGGCGGGGATCCGGCGGACACGGTCACGCCCGGGGCGATGCTCAGGGTGACGCTCACGGTCTCCAGCCGCCAGTACCGCCATTTTGTGGTCGTGGACGATCCTGTCCCCGCGGGGTTTGAGGTCGTCAACACCTCGTTTCAGACCACGTCGGCCGCCCTGGCTGATCAGGAGGGGGAGCGGGGGGACGAATGGTATGAGGAGGCCTTCCATCACGTGGAGAAATACGACGATCGCGTGCTCCTCTTCGCCGACTTCTTCACTCCGGGGGCTCATTCGTACACGTACCTCGTGCAGGCCACGCGGAGCGGGTCATACCGGATGCCGGCGACGCGCGCGGAGGGGATGTATGAGCCGGAGGTCTTCGGACAGACAGGATCGAAGGTGGTCGATATACGCTAGTAATCCGGGAGGTGAGGAGAGCGTGCGCATCGTGAAAAGGAGGAGATGGCTCTGGTTGTGGCTCGTTCTCGGGGGAGCGGTCGTCCCGGCTCTTGTCTCGCTGTTTGTGCCGCTCCCAGAGGACGACTTTGCCCGGTGGTCCGTTCAATCGCTCCGCGTTCTCGACAGGAGCGGCATCGTCCTTCGGGAATTTCCCAATGACAGGGATGGGCGGGGGGAATGGAAGGAACTGCATGCGATTGCTCCCTTCCTTCGGCTGGCCACCGTCGCCGTTGAGGACCGGCGCTTCTATTTTCATCCGGGCATCGACCCGGTCGCAATCGCCCGGTCTCTTGTCGACAACGTGCGCGCGCTCCGTTTCCGGTCCGGAGGCTCCACGCTCACGCAGCAGGTGGTCCGCAACGTGTACCACCGGCCACGAACGGTGGCGTCGAAAATCCTGGAGATGTGGGACGCACTCCGGCTGGAGAGGACGCTCACGAAGGATGAGATCCTCGGGCAATACCTGAACCGCGCTCCCTACGGGAACCAGTTGTTCGGCGTCGAAGCCGCCTCCCGCTGGTACTTCGGAAAACCGGCGTGCGATGTTTCGCTCGCGGAGGCGGCGTTCCTCGCCGCGCTCCCCAATGCGCCGACCGCGCTGAATCCCCGGAGGAGCCCCGCCCCCGCACTGGCGCGCCAGCGCAATGTCCTCAAGCGCCTCCTCGACCAGCATCTCATCGTGCGGGAGGAGTACGACAGGGCAATCTCCCAGCCAATTCAGATCATCCCTCCGGAAGCACATTTCAAGGCGCCCCACGTGGCCGAAATGGTCGAGGGGATGGGGGATGCGATCGGGGGGGGGAGCGTCAGAACGGCGATAGACTACCCCCTGCAGGAGCAGGTGCAGTGGATCATGCGCGGCCACCTGAAAAAGCTCCGTGCCCGGAATGTGCACAACGCCGCCGCCGTCGTGCTGGAAAACAGAACGGGGGAGATCCGCGTGCTGGTCGGCTCGGCGGATTTCTTCGACTCCACGCACCACGGACAGGTCAACGGCGCCACGGCGCGGCGGCAGCCCGGATCAGCGATCAAACCCTTCATGTACGCGCTCACGCTGGAGCTGGGGCTGACGCCGGCGACGCTCCTGGCCGACATTCCGACCGCGATCCCCGAGCACCACGGCGACTACGTCCCGGAGAACTATGACAGGCATTTTCACGGCCCCGTACGGTTGCGCACCGCGCTCGCATGCTCCTACAATGTTCCGGCGGTGCGCGCGCTCCAGAGGATCGGCAAGTCCATATTCCTTGAAAAGCTGAAAGACGTCGGATTCTCGGGGCTGGATCAGGATGCGGAATTCTACGGGTACGGCCTGACGCTCGGCAATGCCGATATCTCGCTGCTGGAGATCACGACGGCGTACATGTCATTTGCCAACGGCGGAATGTGGAAGGCCTCCATGTTGATTCCGGGCACCGGTACCCCGCGTAACGGGCACCGCGTGTACGACGAAACGGCGGCCTATCTGATCACGGATATCCTGAAAGATGAGGTCGCGCGCCGCCCCGCATTCGGCGGAAATTTCCGGTTCCCGTTCCCGTGCGCCGTGAAGACCGGAACCACGAAGGATTACCGGGACAACTGGACTGTCGGCTATACGAAGAGGTATACGATCGGCGTGTGGGTCGGCAACTTCGACGGAGAGCAGATGCGCGGCGTCTCCGGCGTGAGCGGCGCCGGCCCCATATTCACCGATATCGTCACGTACCTGCACACTCCTCCGTACGGACAGCCGCCCGGCGAATTTCCTGTCCCCGGACATCTCCATAGACAGCCCGTCTGCGGGGTCTCAGGGAAGCTCCCGACGCCCCTGTGCGAAAAAACGATCGACGAGTGGTTCATCGACGGGAAAGCGCCGGCGGAACACTGCGAAGTCCATCAGCAATTCGATGTGCGTCTGGCGGACGGCCGGGAGGGGAAACGGACGTACCAGGTGTTCCCCCCGGAGTATCGGCTCTGGGCCGCGAGCGAAGGAGTCGCTGCGCCTCCCCCGGGGGCCAGGCGTGTTTCAACAGACTCACGCGGCGGCGGTGGGGTCGGGCGATTGTCCATTGTCTCCCCCAGCGGAGGCGAATATTTCAAGATCGACCCCGTGCTGCGGAGGGAGTACCAGAAGATCCGGGTCGCGGGATTCATTCCGCGGGGCGTGACGGGGGTCATCCTTCGCATAAACGGGAGAGAAGAAATTCCTTTTGGGGCCGCGGGCGTGGAGTGGCAGCTTGAGAAGGGGGTGTTCCGTTTTCAACTTTGCGGCTACGCGGAGCGCAATCTTCTGGTGAGCGCTCCTGTAGTGATCAATGTTGAATGAAAGGGGGGAGTAGAGGGCGTCATGCAGAGCATCTTTATGCTTCTTATGTTGTTTGCTCCGGGGATCGGATCAACAGGCGCCGAAGTGTTCCTTCCGATTGACGCGCCGGACCGGCATTCCCTGGAATCGCTCGCACTGACACGGATCGGCGGATATGGCATCATGAGAGCGGCCCGGCCGACAGTCCCGTCGCACTTCCACACGGGGATCGATATCCGCCGGCCTCACCCGAATTACACCGATGAACCGATCTTTCCGGCCGCAAGAGGTGTGGTGATAAGCAGGCGGACTGACGGCCCCTACGCTCAGCTCATAATCGAACATGACATCGGCGGACTCAAATTCTGGACAGTCTATGAGCACATTGCCGGGTTAACCGTCAAAGACTCATCTCTTGTTGACCCGCACTCACCGATCGCGAGGTTCTTCAGCAAGGAGGAATTGCAGAAATACGGCTGGCAGTTCGACCATTTTCACTTTGAAGTATTGAAGGTACACCCGTTCGCGCTGGGACATGATGGGAGGCACCCGGACAGGTATTACAGCTCGTACACGCTGGAATGCCACACTGTGGCCGGCCTGAACAGGTACTTCTACGATCCCCTGGAATTCTTCGCACTGAGCTGGTCGCGCACCATTCCCCGGATGCAACCCTCAGGGCTAGCAGTCCCGCCTGAAAACGGCAGTGCCGTTACCCCACGCCTCAATATGCTTTATTCCCTTTATGAACATCCGGCGATACACTATATTGGAGGTGGTAGATCTCCCTTTTTGTCGGATGACTTTGTTTCTCAATACCATTGAATGGTCACGTCGAAAATGAAACGCCCGGCTTGCCTCATCATTCTTTTCCTCTTTGCGTCTCAACTTTCCCGTCCCGAGCAACGCCACGCGCGCGACTCTTCGGG
>Ga0182017_10004177_pt1 | contig 10761 bp, 13 predicted proteins | sample 712E3DmetaG_FD_120492 | JGI IMG/M metagenome (GOLD analysis project Ga0182017, IMG submission 120492) | Permafrost microbial communities from Stordalen Mire, Sweden - 712E3D metaG | ecosystem: Environmental > Terrestrial > Soil > Wetlands > Permafrost | place: Sweden: Stordalen | collected... | reverse complement strand
GAACCGGCGCTCACCTCGGCGGGCCTGCGCATCACCGGCCAGACCCCGGATGGCGTATACGTCGAGATCTGCGAGTACCCCGACCATCCCTGGGGCCTGGGCTGCCAGTTCCACCCGGAATTCAAGTCCAAGCCCATGGAGCCGCACCCGCTGTTCCGCGCATTCATTGGCGCGGCGTACGAGTACCGCAAGGCCAGATCGCAGGCGCCCGAAGCGGCCGAAGTCGAGATGCCATGATCCCCGTGGAGCTGAGCGCGCCCGGCGGCGGCCGAATCGTTTTTGGGGCGGGGAACCCGCTGGTCCTCATCGCCGGGCCGTGCATCATTGAGAGCGAGGAGCACGCGGCGTACCTGGCCACCGAGATCGGCAGAATCGCGGGGCCGTTCGTTTTCAAAGCCTCTTTCGACAAGGCCAACCGCACCAGCGGCTCGGCTTACCGCGGGCCGGGGATCAAAGAAGGCCTGCGCATCCTGGCCGGCATCAAGGCGGCGGGCCACGCCATCCTCACCGACATTCACGAGCCTTGGCAGGCCGGCCCGGCCGCTGAAGTCGCCGACATCCTCCAGATCCCAGCCTTCCTGTGCCGCCAGACCGACCTGCTGGTCGAGGCCGGACGGACGGGCCGCATCGTGAATATCAAGAAGGGCCAGTTCCTGGCGCCGCAGGACGTGCGGCTGGCGGCCGAGAAGGTGGCCTCCACCGGCAACACCCGAATCCTGCTGACCGAGCGCGGCGCCACGTTCGGCTACAACAACCTGGTGGTGGACATGCGCGGCCTGGTCATCATGCGGGAGCTGGGTTTCCCGGTGGTCTTCGACGCCACGCACAGCGTGCAACTGCCGGGCGGCGCGGGCACGGCCTCCGGCGGCCAGGCCCAGTTCATCGAGCCGCTCTCCCGTGCCGCGGTGGCGGTGGGCGTCGATGCGCTGTTCGTCGAGGTTCACGAAGCTCCCGAACGGGCTCTCTCCGACGGCCCGAACGCGCTGCGGCTGGATCTGCTGGCCCCGCTGCTGGACCGGCTGCGGCGGATCGACGCCTGCGTGAAATCCTTCGAGGGGAGGGTCCCATGAAGAAAGGCTGCCTGATTCTGGTCGCGATTTGGATTTGCGCGACGGTTGTAAGACTCATCGTGATGTCGCCGCTCGCCAGGGGGCGCGAGGTGGCCGCGGTGGCGGACATCAAGACGATCCACACCGCCCAGACCCAGTACCATTCGAAGTTCGGCCGCTACGCGGCTAGTCTGGACGAGCTAGGGCCGCCCCTCGGTGGCGAGGATGGCCCCGCCCGAGCGGCCCTGGTCCAAGGGGATCTGCCCTCGGGAATCTCGGGCGGCTACCAGATCACGCTCCAGGGCGGGCCGTCGGTTTACACCATCAACGCCAACCCGATCGCCTTCGGCAGCACCGGCCGCCGCACCTTCTACTCCGATCAGACCCAGGTCGTCCGCGAGAACCGTGGCCGCGAGCCTGCCAGCGCCGTGAGCGAAGCCATCAAGTAATGGTGGCGCAGGCCATCGTTTTGCCTTGACCCCACACAAGCGCGGCCCCAAGCCCAAACGGAATCCGCAAGATGAGGAGATGCAGAAACTCCGCCGGGAAAACCAGCGCCTGACCGAGGAACTGCGCAAAGCCGAGATCGTCATCGCAAAGTTGGTGCTGAACTTCGCACTCGGTCGCCGAAACCAGGCGACCACCGACATCTTCATTGAAGGCCTTCGGGGCGCCACCGCTCCAGATCGGTTTCAAGTCACGACCGATGGCTTCGCGCCCTACCGTTCTGCGATGGCCACCACGCCGGATGATCGCGTGGACTTCGCCCAACTCATCAAGGTCTACCGCGCGTCCCCGGAAGGTGAACACCGCTATTCTCCGGCTGACGTGGTGAACACGGAGGTGGTCCCAGTTTTCGGAAGACCCGATCCCGAGCGCATTTGTACTTCCATCGTGGAGCGCCAGAATCTCACCATGCGGATGCAGATTCGCAGGCTGACGCGGTTGACGAACGCTTTCTCGAAGAAGCGGGAAAACCTCTGGGCCGCGCTCTGCCTGCACTTCACCTATTGCAACTTCTGCCGGATTCACCGCAGCCTGCGGGTCACCCCGGCCAAGGGAGCGGGAATCACGGATCACGTCTGGGAATTGAAAGAACTGTTAGCGTAATCAGTGCTTCAGTTTCCGAAGCACTACCCCCAACAGCGGGTATGGCAAAACCGGGCTTGGCACCCGTATAATATTTATTACGACTCCCCGACCCGAAAGGGTCGGTCCGGGCGGTCTACATGACCGCCCTTTTAATTTGCCCACGCCTGCCATCACCAAGCCGCGAACCATCGTCTATATTGACGGTTTCAACCTGTACTACGGGGCACTCAAAGGAACCCCCCACAAGTGGTTGGACCTTTCGCGTTTCTTCCAACTTCTCCGCCCAAACGATGACCTCCAGTGTATTCGATATTTTTCGGCCATGGTGGATGGGCCAACACGCCCCAATCAGGAGATCTACCTGAAGGCATTGGCGACGACCCCCCTGGTCCAACCCGTGCTTGGAAACTTCAAGCGCAAGCGCGTCAAGTGTACGCATTCAGGCTGTGGCTACACCGGCAACAGGTTCTTTGAGACGCGTGAGGAAAAGCACACAGACGTTAATATCGCAGTCTACATGCTGGACGATGCGTATCAGGGGATGTGCGACCAGATCGTTCTAGTGAGCGGTGATTCCGATCTTGTGCCTGCGGTCAGAATGACTCGGAACAGGTTCCCCATGAAGCGAGTCTTCGTCTATGTTCCCGCCCACCCCACCACGACGCGCCGCTTCGCCACCGAATTGTGCTCTGTCTCTCACGGGCATAATCTCCTTCCGCTGAATCTCTTGCGACACTCCCAGTTTCCAAATCCTCTTTGTGACGGGCATGGTGGCATGTTGTTTAGACCGCTCTCTTGGTAGAGGGTTCCTCGTCAACGCACATTTCAGACACTACCCTGCACGGGCGGGGCACTCCGAACGTCAGTTAACATGTAAGGTGTGGATTGTCGGGAGGTGGCCGTGAACAACAGGAAACGCCGGGGCTTCACCCTGATCGAGCTGCTGATCGTGATTGCGATCGTGCTCACGATTCTCACGATCGCGCTGCCCAAAGTCGGCGCGGTCCTGATGAACGCCCGGGAGATGGCGGCCGTCAAGCAGATGCAGACCATCCACACGGCGCAGACGCAGTACTACTCGCAGTTCGGCAAGTTCGCGACGAAGCTGGAGGAGCTCGGGCCGCCGCCCACCGGCCAGGCAAGTCCGGCTGCCGCCGACCTGATTCCCGGCGACCTCGCCAAGGGGATCAAGAGCGGGTTCCAGTTCATCCTCGTGGGCGGGCCCGCCGGCTATACCATCAACGTCAACCCGGTCACCTACAACAGTACGGGCCGCCGCAGCTTCTTCTCGGACCAGACGCAGGTCTATCGCGAGAACTGGGGTCCCGAGCCAGCCACCGCCAATAGCCCCGAGATGAAGTAAGCTCGTAGCTCGTCGCCGGCGACGACCCACGAATCGCCTTCAGAAACTAAACCCGAACTGCGCGTAGGTGTTGATCCAGCGATCCCGGGTGCGGATGGCGGGGATGGCGGCCAGCGCGTCGCCCTGGGTGTGGCCGCGGTAGATTCTCGAGGTAACCCCGATGCTGAAATGCTGTCTGCGATCCACGAAGGCGCTCACCGCGGCCAGCGCGTAGTAGCCCCAGCCGTCGCGGGTGCTGCACACCGGGCAGTCCACGTGGAAGTCCTCGCTGGGCTGGTGCAGAAGCTCGCTGTAGCGCAGGTACGCGCCGCCGCCCCCTCCCGACAACAGCAACCGTCCCCCCGCCAGTGGGAGGATCGCCCGCCCGCCGAACGGGAAGAAGAACTGGAAGTCCCGAATGCGCAACGGCCCGATGCCGGTGGTCAGATAGTCGTGGACGTCCGCCGCGCCGAACACGGTCTCGAACCCCGCATCGATCTGGAAATAGCGCTGGAAACGGTAGCCGTATCCCAGCGAGATGCCGGGCCGGGCGAGGAAAAGCCCACTCAGGTCGCCGCCGGGCTGCGCAGCGCCGGCGCCGAAGGTGAGGTTGTGGTGCGGATAATCGGATTGCGCCGTCAGGCTCGCCGGCACGATCAGACCTGCGAGAACTAAGATTGTTGGCTTCACTCGCAGTTTCAGACGCGCCAGCGAGGGAACGAGTTTCAACGAGTCGGTCGCCGGCGTAAACTGCGGAACTGGACCCAACTCCCCAACATCGCCACCAGCGCCGCCAGCACGAACCACAGCGCCGTGGAGAGGCTGCCGCCGCCGGGTCCGAAGCTGTAGGAGCTGAAGAAGTACCCGCGAACCAGCAGCACCAGCACGGCCAGGTTCCACAGCACGAAGAGCAACGGCAGAGTCCGCTTGAGGGCCAGGCCGGCGATGACGAGACCCGCCAGGCCGGCGAACAACAGCACCCAGGTGAGCGCCGCGCCCTGCCAGGGGAGTATCTCGATGGTCAGGTTGTGGCCGCCCGACCAGGCCAGCGTGGAGGCCGCCAGCATGAACGCCGCCAACAGGATGTGAAACAGAAAGCTGATGATGCGCAGAACCATACTCACGACTCGCATTGGTGACCCTCCTGCCGCCGCTGGAACATGTCATTGTAGCAGTCCGGCCTTTCCTTTGCTTTCAATGCGCTTGACCATTAGAATAAGAGGTGGAGCATCAGGGCGGTCGAATTATGTCCAGTCAGCCAGCGCTCAGCGCCCGGGAACGAGAAGTTCTCCACGCGATCGTGGAGTCCTACATCGCCACCGGCGAGCCGGTCGCCTCGCGGACCATTTCGCGAGGCCGGAAGGACTCCCTGAGCCCGGCCTCCATTCGCAACGTGATGGCGGATCTGTTTGAGCAGGGCTACCTGGCCCAGCCGCACACCTCGGCAGGCCGGATACCAACCGAGAAGGCTTTTCGAGTGTACGTTCAGTCCCTCGCCGCGGGCCGCCACGCCGTCCTGGACCTGGAACGGCTGCGGGCCGATCTGAGCGAAGCGGAGTCGCTCTCCGGCCGCGTGGAGCGTTCTTCGCACGCGCTGACCGAGGTCACGCATAACATCGGGATTGCCGCCGCCATTCCGGCATCCAGCCAGACGCTCGACCGGGTGGAACTGATTAAGCTGGTGGACCGGCGGGTCCTGATGGTGGTGGTCACGCGCGACCGCATGGTGCGCGACCGGGTGGTATCGCTCCACGAGGACATTTCTCAGGACGACTTGAACTCCATCCGCAACTACTTGAACGAGAACTTTGGCGGCTGGGTGCTCCCGGACGCACGCCAGGAACTCCGGGGCCGGCTGGAACAGGCGAGCGCCGCTTACGACGCCATTCTCAAACGGCTCACGGTGCTTTACGGGAAGGGACTGCTGGATATCGAGTGGGCGCCCGAGATCTACATGGAGGGCGCCTCCTGCCTGGTGGGTCTGGACCTGCATCTCACCCGGGAGAAGATGCGGGAGTTGTTCCGGACGCTGGAGGAGAAGAAGCGGATGCTCCAGTTGCTGGACCGGTTTCTGGAGCAGCCGACTGGGGAGCTTGGCATACAGGTCGGGCTGGGCGACGCCCACCCGTCGATGAAGGCGCTCTCGCTCATCGGCCTCAAAGTGATTCTGCCCGGAGGGCTCTCCGCCAAAATCGCCGTGCTGGGCCCCATCCGCATGGACTACGCGCGAGTGATGTCCGCCGTCTGGCAGGTGGGCAGCGCGTTTCGTGAAGCAATCGGTTAGGAAGTTGCGGGCTATCGACGAAATGGGAAAAGACAAGCAATCCACGGAGTCAGCGGAAGCCGCTCCCGAAACGGGAACCGGCTTGGTGGAGGCGGCCGAGCCCGCTGCCCTATTGGCGGCGATTACGGCGGAACGCGATCAACTGGCCAAAGAGAAGGCGGAACTCTACGACCAGTTCCTGCGCCGCAGCGCCGAGTTCGAGAATCTCCGCCGGCGTACCCAGCGGGAGCGCTCGGAGATCCTGGAGCTCGCGGGAATGGAGGCGGTTCGCGAACTGCTCCCGGTCCTCGACGATTTCGAGCGCGCCCTCAAGTCCCCGTCCTCCGACAAGGAGTACGCCAAGGGCATGGAGATGATCTATGGCCGGCTGTTCAATGCCCTGCGGCAAGCCGGCCTGGAGCCTCTGGTGGTCGAAGGACAGAAGTTCGACCCTAATCTGCACCACGCCGTGGAGACCGTCGCGACCGGCGATGTGGAGGACCACACGGTCGTCCAGGAACTGCAGAGAGGATACAATTTCAAAGGACGGCTGCTGCGACCCGCGATGGTGAAGGTCGCGGTGCAGCCGTAACCCGGTAGCAGTGAGCAAGCGCGATTACTACGAGGTTCTGGGAATCACCCGCAACGTCTCCGAACAGGAGCTGAAGAGCGCCTACCGGCAGATGGCGCTCAAGTTCCATCCGGACCGCAACCCGGACAACGGCGAGGCCGAGGAGAAGTTCAAAGAGGCGGCCGAAGCCTACAGCGTGCTCAGCGATCCGCAGAAGCGCGCGGTCTACGACCAGTACGGGCATGCCGGCCTCTCGCGCGTGTCCTCCTCGGGTTTCGATCCCAACGCCTTCGCCGACTTCAGCGATATTCTGGGAGACTTCTTTGGCTTTGGCGACCTGTTCGGCGGAGCCGGCGGCCGGCGGCGCACGCGCGCGCAGCGCGGCGACGATCTGCGCTACGACCTCGAGCTGAGCTTCGAAGACGCCGTGCGCGGCCTGGCCGTGGACATCCAGATCCCGCGGCAGGAGGTCTGTCACCGCTGCCTCGGCAAGGGCGCCGAGCCGGGCGATCTGTCCACCTGCTCCGCTTGCCGGGGGCGCGGGGAGGTGATTTACCAGCAGGGCTTCCTTTCCATCCGGCGGACCTGCGCGCAGTGCGGCGGCGCCGGCCAGGTCGCTCGCAAGGCCTGTCCGCAATGCCGTGGCCAGGGCTACACCACCTCGCCGGACAAGCTCAAGGTCAGTATCCCCGCCGGCGTGGATAACGGTACGCGGCTGCGGCTCTCGGCGAAGGGGCAGGCGGGCGCGAACGGCGGCCCTCCGGGAGACCTCTACGTGTTCATCAAGGTGGAGGAGCACCCCATCTTCGAGCGGCGCGACAAAGACCTCCACTGCACTATCCCGGTCAACGTGGCGCAGGCCGCGTTGGGAGTCCAGATCGAGGTGCCCACTCTGGACGGCTCTCAACCGCTGAAGATCCCCGAGGGAACCCAGACCGGAGCCACCTTCCGGCTGCGCCACCAGGGCGTTCCCGACGTGGACGGCCACGGACGCGGCGACCTTTTTGTGCACGTGCAGGTCACGGTGCCCCCCAAGCTGACCCGCGAGCAGCGCAAGCTCTTCGAGCAGCTCAAGGAAACCCTGCCCGCCGAAAACCAGCCCAGCGAGCGCGGCCTCTTCGAGAAGGTCAAAGACTACTTCATGTAGCGCCGGCGGAGTTGCCGCCGGTTCCATCCACACCGGCGGTCAGACCGCCGGCGCTACAGAGAGCGCGGCTGTGTTATAGCTGATAGTCGGTAAGCCAGATGAAAATCACCCGCGTGGAATCCTTCCTGATGTCGTATCCGCTGGCCGAGCCGCTCAAGATGCGGTTCTACGGCGGGGAGCGGACCATTCTGAAGCGGGATGCCATGCTGATCCGTATCCAGGCCGACAACGGGCTGGTAGGGTACGCGCCCGGTCAGGGAAGCGAGAAGGCCAACCGGGCCATCCAGGAAACCATCGCCCCGTTCCTGGAAGGGCGGACGCTGGCGGACCCGGATGCTCTCCGGGTGATGTTCCTGCACGGCCCCGGAGGGGACGCGGCACTGGCGAAGGTATATTGCTCGGTCGAAATCGGGCTCTACGACCTGGTGGGGAAGGCGCTGGGGGCGCCGGTCTCCGAGTTGCTTGGCGGGCGGGTGCGGGACCGCATCCAGCTCTATGGCAGCGCCGGAATGTACATGGCTCCGGAGAAGTACGCCGAGGAAGCGGCGGCGATCGCCGAGATGGGGTTCACGGCCTACAAGATGCGGCCGGCGCTGGGCCCGGAGAAGGACGTCGAGACAGTGGCGCTGATGCGCCGGGCGGTGGGGCCGGACGTCGAGCTGATGGTGGACGCGCACGCCTGGTGGCGGATGGGCGACCTCAGCTACTCGTTCGAGACGGTCGAACAAGTGGCGCAAGGGATGGCGACGCAGCGCATCCTCTGGCTCGAGGAGCCATGGCTGCCGGAGGACCACGAAGCCTACCACCGGCTCAGGGGAAAGGGGTACGTCCCCCTGGCCAGCGGGGAGCACGAGCCGAGCGACGACGGCTTCCTCGACCTGATCCAGTCGGGCAGCGTCGACTACGCGCAGATGGACCTGGTGTGCCAGGGCGGATACCCGACCGGGCGCCTGGTCCTCACCGAGATTGCGCGGGAAGGTCTGCGGTTCGCCTTCCATAGCTGGGGAACGGCGCTGGAGCTGGTGGCGGCGGCGCACTTGGGCATCTGCTGGCCGGAACTGGTGGCGGAGTGGCTCGAATACCCCTGCTACTCGGGATTCGACCGCGCGGGAATGTACCCGTTCCCGCTGGCCGAGGAGATCCTCACGGCGCCGCTCGAGATCGAGCGGGGCGACCTGATCGTGCCTCGCGAACCCGGGCTGGGGGTCCAGGTGAACGAGAGTGTGATTGAAAGGTATCCCTGGATTCCCGGACCGTGGACGCATTTCACCCTGGAGTCGCCGCCGGAAACCTGGTACGTGAGTTCCGACCACAGCGTGAAGTGGGACGGACGGGCGAAGGACAGTTAACATACTACTAGTCCGTACCAGTACGCCTTTCCACAGCTAGACCCTTGTATCCACAGCGAAACTATGGCATTTGTTAAGTCGTCGCCTATTGTGCGCCACGGAGGAAACACGTGACTGCCCGGCGGTTGTTGTGGGTTCTGGTCTTTGTGATCATGGTGTCCGGGCTCCACCGAATCGCCCTTGCGGCGATCCGATAGCCGCGATTTCCTTCTCTGCGACGCTTCGCAGGGAGTCGTAGCCCGCGTCCAAGCGCAGTGCCTAATGTGCCGCCCGGACGGACGCCCGCCGGGGAAAAAACCGGAGACACTCCCGGCTCAATTTGCGGAATTGGCTCCTCACACGGGTTCGCAGGCGTGTCCCCAGGTTCTTTCCCCGGCGTCGGTCCGGGCGGCCCTTTTTTGGGTAGGCTCCCGGGTTTCTGATATCCTGGTTTCCTCAGCATGTGGATTGAATACGTGGGGGGCTCCGTTTGTGCAGCAGCCGCGCTGATGACCTACGGAGTTCGGTCGCGCTCCTCCAATTTGTTCGCTCCGTCGGTGTGGCGCGGGGCGGCGGACCGCCGCGCCATCGCGCTGACCTTCGACGACGGGCCGAGCGAATCCACGCCCCAGCTCCTGGAAGCGCTGGCGCGGGAGGGCGTCCAGGCGACCTTCTTTGAGTGCGGAGCCAACATCGCCCGGCTTCCGGAAATCGCGCGCCAAGTGGCGCTGGCCGGGCATGAGATTGGCAACCATAGCCATACCCACCCGCGCTTTTACCTGCGGTCGGCGGCGTTCATGGAAGAAGAAATGACGCGGGCCCAAGCGGTGATCCAGGATGCGACCGGGCGGGCGCCGGTGCTGTTCCGGGTTCCCTTCGGGGCCCGGTGGTTCGGGCTGGGAGGAGTGCAGAAACGCCTCCGCTTGCAGGGCGTGATGTGGACCGCCATCGCTTTGGACTGGAAGTTGAGCGCTGGGGCGATTGTGAGGCGGCTGCTCGGGGCCGCCGCCAACGGCGCCATTTTCTGCCTGCACGATGGCCGGGAGCTACGGCCCCGGCCCGATGTCCGAGAAACGTTGGAAGCCGTGCCCCGCCTCATCCCCGAGCTGCGAGCCCGGGGCTTTCATTTCGAAACAGTGAGTCAAATACTATGTCCGACGACTTGATCCAGAGAATCATTACCTGCATCGCAGACAGCCAGAAGATCCCCCGCGAGAAGGTCACCCTCGACAGCAGCTTCGAGGAGTTGGGGATCGATTCCCTGGATGGGGTGAATATTCTGTTCGCGCTCGAAAACGAGTTCAACATCAACATCCCGGACGAGGGGGTTCAGGGGATTCGGGGCGTTCGGCAGATGGTGGAAGCGCTGGACAAGCTGTTGTCCGGCGGGGCGGATGCCGGCGCCGTGGCGCAGTCCTGAGTCATGGCACGCCGGCGGGTCGTCATCACGGGGATCGGGGTGGTCTCGGCGCTCGGCCGGGACGCGCGGGAGTTCTGGCAGGCGCTGGTGGAGGGGCGGCCGGGGATCGGCCCCATCACTCTGATCGACATGAGCCCGATGCGCTTTCAGAATGGCGCGCAGGCGCGGAGCTTCAACCCCGCCGAACACTTTCAGCAGAAGGAGATGGACTTCCTGGATCGCTTCGCGCAGTTTGCGGTGGTGGCGGCACGCGAGGCGGTGCGCGATTCGGGAATCGAATGGACCTCCGAGCTGCGGGAGCGCTCGGCCATCGTGACCGGCTCGTGCGTGGGTGGAAAATCGAGCGAAGACGAAGGCTTCCAGAACTTGTACCTGCTCCACAAGCCGCGCGTGAATCCGCTCACCATTGCGCGAACCATGGCGAACGCCGGGGCGAGTTGCATCTCCATGGAAACCGGAATCTGCGGGCCGACCTACACCATCTCGACGGCGTGCTCTTCGGCCAACCACGCCCTCGGACAGGCGTTCTGGATGGTTCGGGACGGGATG
>Ga0182017_10004173_pt1 | contig 10763 bp, 10 predicted proteins | sample 712E3DmetaG_FD_120492 | JGI IMG/M metagenome (GOLD analysis project Ga0182017, IMG submission 120492) | Permafrost microbial communities from Stordalen Mire, Sweden - 712E3D metaG | ecosystem: Environmental > Terrestrial > Soil > Wetlands > Permafrost | place: Sweden: Stordalen | collected... | reverse complement strand
TTAATTCGAAGATATTTCCCGATGTCGCGCCCTTGACCCATAATTCGTTTCTGGATGTGCTCCAGAATGTCGCGATGCCGGTTTTGATACTTTTCTCTAGCGCATCTTTATTCGTGTAGGCAATGAGTATCACTTCTTTTGTCCTGGCATTCTGCACCGCGACTGGAATTACATCCGGACACTGTTTTATGACCGCATTCAGCTTATCAAAGTCCAGCCGGAGTTCATTCCCTTCCTCAAGTTCTTTTACCGATGGTTGGCTGTCTTTCATTTTTCCTTTCCAAACACATTATTTTATAATTCGTCATTTAATAATTTTCAGTATATAGTCGAGGGAAAAAAGTGTCAAGCTCATAAATGGGCTAAAAATCCCGGTTACTGAGGTCGGATATTAAAAGTAGATACCAAACCTTTCATGCTTTTAGCAACGCTAAATACCTTAATCACACCCTGCGCTTAATTGGCTATCGTACCCAATATGCTAAAATAAATACATCTGAACTCGGAGAAAATAAAATGAAAAACAAGATCACTGATATTAAATACGATGACAAAGGCCTGGTTCCCGCGGTGATCCAGGACATCGATACCGGCGAAGTGCTAATGCTCGGTTATATGAACGAAAAAGCGATCAACCTGACCCTCGAAAGGCCGGATGTCTGGTTCTACAGCCGCAGCCGCCAGGAAATGTGGCACAAGGGAGAAACCTCCGGCAATTTCTTAAAAGTCAAAGAAGTCTACAAAGACTGCGACAGCGACACGATTTTGGTCAAAGCCCATCCAATCGGCCCGGTCTGTCACACCGGCGCGCAGAACTGTTTCTTCCAGAAGATGAAATAGCATTCAGAATACTCATTATATTTTTCGTCCTGGAGCTATAAAATGGTAATCTCCTCTTCTTGAGGCCGCAGCCGAAATACTTTTGCCGTTAAGGCAAAATGTACTGGAGAGGATTAAGGAGAGGGAGAAATCTTACGGAATATTGACTATGAATTATCAAATAATTGAAAAACTCCCCAGCCCTGAAGAATATCTCTATCTCCGCCAATTAGTCGGATGGAATCTTCTCGAACGCGACGTCGTTGAGAAAGCGTTACCCGCTTCACTCTATTGTGTTTGTGCCGTCGTTGACCGCACGGTTATCGGCATGGCCAGGATCATTGGCGACGGCGGCCTGGCTTATTATATTCAGGATGTGATTGTTATACCTGAATATCAGCGAAAGGGAATCGGAACGCAACTCATGAACAAAATCATGGAATATATACGCACTAATGCGTATAATAATTCAGTCGTCGGACTGATGGCCGCTAAAGGGAAAGAGCTGTTCTATACAAGATATGGGTTTACCATCCGATCTGATAACAATCTCGGCAGTGGTATGACTATTTTCTGGAAAACTGAGAAAACGTAATGACACCCTTACCCAGAGATTGCCGCGTTTCACCCGCAATAACCACGGTAAATAGACTAATTATTCCATTCTCCCTTTATTGACATTATTCTCCGGTTATGATATTTTAGCTTTGATGATGAGACCAACCCGCGCCCTCACACTTACGGGAACATACTCGGGAAACTGAGTGGGTTTGTCTCTGGTTGCACGGAGGCCGTCCACACAGGGCGGCTTTTTCATTATTGTGCTGAAAGCTGACCGCTGATAGGTGAAGGCTAATCGCTACGACGAAGGACCTGAACATGATTGAAAAGTATAATCCGAGAGAAATCGAGCAGAAATGGCAGAAAATCTGGGAAGATGAAAAACTCTATGAAGTAAAAGAAGACAGCGTCAAACCGAAGTGGTATGCCCTCACCATGTTCCCCTACACCTCAGGCGACCTTCACATCGGTCACTGGTATGCGATGGCGCCCTCTGATGTTTATGCCCGTTTTAAGCGGTTACAGGGCTTTAACGTGCTGCATCCCATCGGATTCGACTCCTTTGGCCTGCCGGCGGAAAACGCCGCCATTAAAAAAGGCATCCACCCCAGGATTTGGACATATCAGAACATCGATAACATGCGCCGCCAACTGAAAACAATGGGCTCGATGTACGATTGGAGCCGCGAAGTCATCACCTGCGACCCGGAATATTATAAATGGACGCAGTGGTTTTTCATCAAGCTTTTCGAACACGACTTAGCATATCGCAGTAAATCGCCCGTTAACTGGTGCCCCAAATGCCAGGTCGTGCTGGCGAATGAACAGGTTGAAAACGGTCTGTGCTGGCGCTGTGAGACCCCCGTCGTTAAACGCGATCTGGAACAATGGCTTTTCCGCATCACCAAATACGCCGATGAATTAATGGAACACAAGGACATTGATTGGCCGGAACGGATTCAGATCATGCAGCGGAACTGGGTCGGCAAGAGTTACGGCACTGAAATTTCTTTCGGGCTCGATCATCAGGGTGTCGCCGAAAAAGAAATCAAAGTATTCACTACCCGTCCGGATACAGTTTTCGGCGTAACCTTCATGGTTTTAGCGCCGGAACATCCATTGGTATCCAAAATCACTACACCCGATAAAAAAGCAGAGGTCGAGGCATATGTGGCGCGGACACGCCGCTTTACCGATATCGAGCGTCTTTCCACCGAAAAAGAAAAGGACGGCGTTTTCACCGGAGCTTATGTGACCAACCAACTCACCGGTGATAAAGTCCCGGTCTGGATTGCCGACTATGTTTTGGTTGGTTACGGCACTGGCGCTGTCATGGCCGTGCCGGCACATGATGAGCGTGATTTTGCTTTCGCCCAAAAATACAATATCCCTATCAAAGTCGTGATTGCCTCTCCCGAATGGAAGGGTGAAGAACTGACAGCAGCCTATATTGAAGACGGCACAATGATTAATTCCGGCCAATTCAACGGCTTGAACAATCGCGACGGTATCAAAGCCGTCACCGGATACCTGGAAAAGAAACATTGGGGCAAAGGCACCATCAGTTACCGCATGCGTGACTGGTTGATTTCCCGCCAGCGGTATTGGGGCGCACCGATTCCCATGATTCACTGCCCGAAATGCGGTATTGTCGCCGTACCGGAAAAAGACCTGCCGGTATTATTACCGAAAGAAGCAGAATTCAAACCGACCGGCGAATCACCGCTGAAATATGATGAAAAATTTGTGAATACCACCTGCCCGAAATGCGGCGGGGCTGCCAAACGCGAAACAGACACTATTGACGGTTTCCTCTGCTCCTGCTGGTATTTCCTGCGCTATTGCAGTCCCCACGATAGCAAAGCGCCTTTCGACCCGAAGCAGATGAAATACTGGATGCCGGTGGATATTTATACCGGCGGAGCGGAACATGCTGTGATGCACCTGCTCTATGCCCGTTTTTTCATCAAAGCTATCCGGGATATGGGACTGATTGATTTCGGAGAGCCGTTTACAAAGCTCTTTAATCAGGGCATTATCGTTGCCGACCATCAGAAAATGAGCAAATCGAAAGGGAATGTCGTCAATCCTGACGCCTACGTTAATGAATTGGGCGCCGATACAGTGCGTGCTTATATGATGTTTCTGGGGCCATGGGAACAGGGCGGCGAGTGGTTTGATACCGGTATCAGCGGTGTTGCTCGATGGTTAAATCGGGTCTGGAATCTGACGCTGGAAGAATACGAGCCGAAAACTACCGATGCCCAGGCGGTAAAAGAACTGGAACGATTCACCCACCAAACTATCAAGAGAATAACAGGCGATATGGACCGGCTTCGGCTCAACACCATGATTGCCGGGCTGATGGAATTAACCAACTATCTTAATAAAGTAAAAGACTCTGCCAATGTGTCATTAGCAGACTGGCGGAATAGTGTAGAAGCCCTGGTAATCATGATCGCGCCCACCGCACCGCACCTGGCGGAAGAATTGTGGCACCGGTTAGGGCATCAGGGAAGTATTCACAATCAGAGTTGGCCGAAATGGGATGAAGCTCTGGCCAAAGAAGATGAAATCACACTGGTAATACAGGTTAACGGGAAGCTACGCGACCGTCCGACAGTGCCAGCATCCATTACTGAAGATGAAGCCAGGAAAATGGCTCAATCGAGCGATAAAGTCCAGCCTTTCCTCCAGGGTAAAACTATCGTGAATGTCATTTACGTACCGGGAAAATTGGTGAACATAGTAGTAAAATAACGGGGGTTGCAACGACGAAGGCATCCCAAAGGTTAATTCCCTCACCCCTTGTGGCGAAGTCCCGGAGGTACGACGGGAGAGAGGGTTAGGGTGAAGGTGTACAATAAGGAACTTTTTAGAGAGGATACTAACATGAAAATAGCATTTATTGGTGGTGGAAATATGGGTGAGGCGATGCTGACCGCCATTCTCGGTAAAAAGCTCGCCGTTAATAAAGACATTGCCGTCATCGATATCAGTGAGGCTCGGCGTCATTACCTCATGCAAAAATACTTCGTCGCGGTGTCCGCTAATAACCTTGATTCTATTTTGGGGAAAGACATCATCATTCTGGCAATTAAACCTCAGACACTACATACCGTAATGGCAGAAATGAAAGGACACATTAAACCGGAACAACTTGTCATATCCATCATCGCCGGCGCCAGATTGAATAAACTAACGGAGGGTTTGAATCACCATTTAATTGTCCGTTCCATGCCGAACACTCCTGCCCAAATTGGCGAAGGCGTCACTGTCTGGACAACCACTAAAGAGGTTACCGACGAGCATAAAAAAACAGCCGGCGCGATTCTCGGCGCCATGGGTAAAGAATTCTACGTTAGCGATGAGGGAATGCTGGATATGGCTACCGCGGTCTCCGGCAGCGGTCCGGCTTACCTTTTCTACTTTATTGAAGCCATGACCGATGCTGCAATAAAAATCGGCTTACCGCGTGAAATGGTAAAAGAAATGGTTTTGGGAACAGTACTTGGTTCAAGTCATCTTATTGCGCAATCCGGTAAAGAACCCGCGGAACTACGAAAGATGGTCACCTCTCCCGGCGGTACAACAGCAGAAGCAATCCAGACATTTGAAAAAGGCAACTTCTCCAACCTTGTTTATCAGGCTATTAAAGCTGCCTATGAAAAATCACAAAAACTGGGACAAGGGTAGCAAGCCACACAAGAAGATCATTCGAGACCTTTGTAGGGTGGGTGAAACCCACCAAGACTCCGATAAACTCCGGCTTCTTTATCTTCCCAGAGTAAATAAGCTCCTATTCTAAGAACAACAAAATGCCATTGCGAACCAGAAATTCCAGGATTCGCAACGGCATCGATCAATTTACAGAAACGCTAATTAATTTAAATACTTTTGTTTACGGATGTAGTGTCTTGTACTTCGCCATCAGTTGTTCTTTGGTCTCCTTGTGAGCAGGGTCAGGCTGGCAGGCTTCTACCGGACAAACCTCAGCGCACTTGGAAGTGTCGTGAGCGCCAACGCATTCAGTGCATTTATCGGCATTAATTTGATAGGTGCTTGTGCCTTCACTGATTGCTTTGTTCGGGCACTCACCCTCACAAGCTCCACAACTAATACATTCATCGGTAATTTTGTACGCCATAAATTCCTCCTTGATTATTTTTAAAAATAACTGAATTCTTTCCTAAAGAGTTATCTTCTTACTCATGACTTTGTCCTTCAATGCTCTGGCGACATTCTTCGGGACCATGCTGTCAACGTCGCCGCCCAGATTCGCCACCTCTTTTAAAAGGCTGGAACTGAGGAATTGGTATTGCAGACTCGTCATCAGGCATACTAACTCTAAATCAGGACTTAATTCTTTATTCATCAAAGCCATCTCGAACTCACGTTCGAAATCAGATGACATTCGCAATCCGCGCACTAGAGTTTGTGCCCCGACTTTCTTAGCATAGTCCACGGTCATGCCGGTAAATGACTGCACTTCAATATTGGGATAATTTTTAGTCGCTTCCTTGGCCATTTTAACCCGTTCTTCGGTAGTGAAGAGGATGCGTTTGCCCGCTGTATTATCGTACACACAAATAATCAATTTATCAAAAATATGTGACGCCCTGATAGCAATATCCAGATGTCCATTCGTGATCGGATCAAAAGTTCCGGCATAAAGAGCCACGGTCATGCTAATTTCTCCTTACGGTACATTGAAATGGTGCTGTCACCATGACGACGTTCTTTAAATTGTGTTAACTCTCCATAATTTAATTGTAAAGGAAAACGTGAAGAGTGGGTTACTACCACTAATGAATCCTTATTTATTAATTTTGAACCCGCAAGTTGTCCCACCGTATCGCCGATTGATGTATCCGGATAGGGTGGGTCCATGATAACAATACTGTACTCCTTCTCCAGAATGGAGAGGGCTCTTGCCGCAGGCATACAGTATATATGTGATTGAGCGCTGAATTTAGTCCTCTCCAGGTTAATTTTGATTATAGCACAACACCGTGGTTCACGGTCAATAAAGTCCACCCAGTCCGCCCCGCGGCTTAGTGCTTCAATTCCCATCGCACCGCTGCCGGAGAAAATATCCAGCACTCGCGACCAATCATCGGTCAGGTTTTCCAGCATCGCAAAAATCGAGCCCCTGACCAGGTCGGTGGCGGGACGAAGACCTGTTTCCGGGACTTTTAAGTGCGTTCCTTTAGCCGTGCCGGTAATAACGCGTAACATCAGGTTAATCGTAACTAATTAAGCAGAAGCGTGTCAATTCCTGATTTTTTCCAGTAATCTCTCCAACCGTCTTTTCGCGTCTTTTGTAATCGGACGGCCGTGTCCGAAGCAAATTGTTTCGACATCAAGTTGCGTCATTTTTTCTATAGAAGCAATTGCCTGATTGATATCTGTGGTCGCCGTTTTCAATGGTAAATGCAGACCGCGCCGTTTTTTAATGGCATCGGCAACGAAAAGCAACTTCTTTTGAGGAGCATAGAGACTGATGCTGCCGGATGTATGGCCGGGAGTAGTGATGACCTGTAAACCACCCAGCACCGGCAGTATTTCTCCCCCGATGAGCAGAGTATCTACATCCTTGTCTGTCAGTATCCACCGCTTTTTTAATAGTGAAAATCCGGGCATAGATAAAAATGCATTCACATAAACGGGATAAGGCACCGTATCTTTGTCGAGAGTAAAATCGATTTTCGGGGCAAAGACTTTAGCTTTCGTGAGTTTGCGAAAGACCGGCAGTCCGCCCGTATGGTCGAAATGATTATGAGTGAGAACTATAAACTTGATCTCTTCCGGCGACCGCCCCAGAGAGTGGATACCTTTAATTATCCACCGTGAATTTCTCCGCACTCCGGTATCGATCAATGTCAGTTTGTCTTCCACAATCAGGAAAACATTGGCATAACGGAAGCGAAACTGATAAACGTTGGGAATAACCTGAGTCATAAATATCATATAAAAAAACTCTAAACACCGGCAGCGAACGTTAACCAAAAACTCCCATTTCGATGGTAATCGGAGTCCAATTATCCGTTTGTATTATTAATTGGTATTCATTTAGAACTTAGGATTTTTGATTTAGAATTGTTATTCTATCCACTGTTTGTCAGTTAACCCCAGCCGTCTGAAAACATCATCCACATAACGCAGGTAATAGCTGTAATCAAACAATTCTTCCAGTTCTTTCAGGGATAAAACTGCTGTCACTTCCCTGTCGGCTTTGAGTAAAGTAATGAATTTTTTAGTGTCGCTCTGCCATGTTTTCATGGCGTTACGCTGCACAATCTTATATGCGCTCTGGCGGCTCAGTCCCTTGTCAATTAAAGCCAACAGGACCCTTTGTGAGAAAAGTAGACCTCTGGTGATTTCCATATTCTGCTTCATTCTCTTCGGATAAACGTTTAACCCTTTCATTACCGAGGTGAAGACATTCATTGAATAATCAAGCGCCAGACAGGCATCCGGTAGAATAATCCGTTCCGCTGAAGAATGACTGATATCTCGCTCATGCCACAGCGTGATGTCCTCCATCGATGTTACTGAGTAGCCACGAATCAGTCGGGCAATACCGCAAACACGTTCGCACAACTCCGGATTACGCTTGTGCGGCATCGCAGAACTGCCGGTTTGACCGGCGCTGAACGGCTCTTCAACTTCTCGTACTTCAGTTTTTTGCAAACCTCTGATCTCTGTGGCAAATTTTTCCAGTGAACTGGCGATAATTGCCAGCGTCGTCACAAATTGCGCATGACGGTCGCGTTGCAGAATTTGATTCGATATCGGAGCCGGTGTCAGTCCCAGTTTATGACAGGCTTTCTCTTCCACCTGAGGCGAAAGAGTGGCATATGTCCCAACTGCGCCGGAAATCTTACCTACTGCAATTATTTTCCGGGCTTCGGTGAGGCGATGACGGTTACGATTCATTTCCTCAAACCAGAGCGCCAGCTTTAACCCGAAGGTTATCGGTTCGGCATGAACGCCGTGAGTGCGTCCGGTCATCGGTGTATTTTTATACTTAATCGCCAATCCGGCCAGCTCAGAACTTAATTCTTTGATGTCCTCCGCCAGTATATCCGAGGCTTCAATCAGCTGTAAGCTGAGCGCAGTATCCATGACATCGGAAGATGTCATTCCCAGATGAATGTAGCGCGATTCTTCCCCGATACTTTCCGCGACTGTATTCAGAAAAGCGGTAACATCATGATGAGTTTCTTTTAGAATCTCATCCATACGTTTCAAGTTGACGCGGGCGAGCTTGATTTTAGGTATTGCCGAGCGCGGAATCACACCCAATTGCGCCCAGGCTTCACAAGCCGCAATCTCCACTTCCAGCCATTTGTTAAACTTGTTTTCGTCCGACCAGACTTTTTTCATCGCCGGTCTGGAGTACCGCTCAATCATTTGCCGTCTCCTTGCAGTTTAATCCGGTATCCGTCATATGCCTTTCTGATATTATCATATTTTAAACCAAGAATCTCGGCGGCCAGATAAGCGGCATTCTTCGCGCCCGCTGCCCCTACGGCGACACAGGCGACCGGGATACCGGCAGGCATTTGCACGATAGAGTATAAAGCGTCGAGACCTTTTAATTCACCGCTTGGCAACGGCACACCGATGATGGGAATAGTTGTCCAGCTTGCCAGGACACCGGGTAAATGCGCTGCGCCGCCGGCAGCGGCAATGATGACCTCTAAACCGCGTTCACGCGCAGTCTGGCCGTATTTCCGGGCCTTTTCCGGTGTACGGTGCGCTGAGATGACATTTACTTCGTACTCTATGCCGAATTCCTTTAAAATATCTAGTGTCGGCTGCATCGCTTCGGCATCTGATTTTGAACCCATTACCACACCAACCATGACCATTGTTCTTCCCTCCCCGACTGCTTTTATTAATAATCAAGATTCAAGTATCAAGCTTCAAGAATATTTTGAATATTTATCATTCATTTCATTTTATCTTTTCAATGATGGCGGTAAATATTTTCAGTAGTTCTGAAGATTCCATAATCAGCATATTTCTTTTCTCTTCGATAACTTCACTTCTTATTTCGAAAAGTTGCAACCAATATCTACTTTCTTTTACTTCTTTCCGTCAGATCCGGATTCTCATTGCCTGGTCTTTTTTCCCGAGTGATTCCCTGGCTTCCATATAATTCGCTCCCACCGAACCTGCTGATCTTACTATCTGTTTTACCAATTCAATATTTACTTGTGTTTTAGGACATACACCTACGAAAGCAAATACATCTCTGGCGTATTTGATCGTCCTTTCTTCCAAATCATATGGTTTTGAATCTGTTTTTTCGGACACAAAATAACACTCTAATCTTGATTCTTGACTATTGATTCTTGATTATTTTATTTGTTACTTAAATAAAGCTATATCTTTCCTGTAATGGGCTCCGTCAAATTGGATTCGTGAGATATTATCATAAACTTTTTCTCTCGCCTGGGCAATAGTTTTTCCCAGAGCCGCCACCGTCAGGACACGTCCCCCGTTTGTCAGTACTTCCCAAGGGGTTTCTCCGATCTTTGTGCCGGCGTGAAACACCATGACATCGCTATCGACATCCAGCAGACCGCTGATCGGTAATCCTGTTTTGTAATTTCCCGGATAACCGCCGGATGCCATTACCACGCCAACGCATGCCTCTTCGGTGCATTCTATCGTGATCTGGTTAAGTTTCCCTTTGATCACTGCCATAATTATATCGAGTAAATCAGTTTTCAGTCGGGGCAGGATAACCTGAGTTTCCGGGTCGCCAAAGCGGGCATTAAATTCCACCACTCTAACACTTTCTTTATCTACCATCAATCCGCCGTAAAGCACGCTGCGGTATTGTCTGCCTTCCTGTGCCATCGCCTGGATCGTCGGCAGCATAATGGTTTCCATGATTTTTTTCTGCAGCGCGGGGGTACTAAAAACGGGAGGGCTGTAGCCGCCCATGCCGCCGGTATTCGGCCCCATATCATTGTCATTAACCCGTTTGTAATCGCAAGCCGAGACTAGGGGTAAAACCGTTGTGCCATCGCTAAAGGCGAAGAAGCTCATCTCCCGGCCTTTCATGAAATCTTCCACCAGCACCTGATTGGCGGCAGCGCCAAGTTTCTTGCCTTGCATAAAATCGGTCAGCGCTGTTAACGCTTCATCGATCGTGCCAGCCACCACGACGCCTTTGCCGGCAGCCAGTCCGTCGGCTTTGATCACCACGGGCGTTTTCTGCTTTTGTACGTATTCTTTGGCCTGATTATAGTCGGAAAAACTGACGCTTTTTGCGCAAGGAATGTTGTATTTCTGCATCAGGCCTTTGGAAAAAACTTTACTGGATTCGATTTCCGCGGCCAGTTTGCTGGCGCCGAAAATGGGGA
>Ga0182017_10004171_pt1 | contig 10764 bp, 8 predicted proteins | sample 712E3DmetaG_FD_120492 | JGI IMG/M metagenome (GOLD analysis project Ga0182017, IMG submission 120492) | Permafrost microbial communities from Stordalen Mire, Sweden - 712E3D metaG | ecosystem: Environmental > Terrestrial > Soil > Wetlands > Permafrost | place: Sweden: Stordalen | collected... | reverse complement strand
CTCACTGCTTGCGACCGATGCAGCAGGATGGCCGGGAAGTACTTCGAGTCCACGATCCAGATAAGAGGAAGCTCCAGGCCCCCAACCAAAGCAGAGCTTGAAGCGTGTAGAGATATTGCACTCTCCATGACCGAAGCCTGCTATCGTAGCGGAGACCAGCTCGCCTTTATTCAGGACATCAAGGAGACGGAAGGAGGCTTGGACCTAGTCATCGGATCGACTCAGTTGGCACGTCAAATCGCACGAGCCATATTCGAGCGATATGGGGGCAGGACCCAGGAGTCGGCCAAGCTTGTGGGGAAGAAGGACGGAAATGACATTTATAGGACGACAATCCTCGTGCGGTTCCCCAATCTCAAGAAAGGGGATATAATATCAAGCAGAGGGACAATATTTGAGGTCACAGGGTTCGACTGTAGAAAGACGCTTTTGACCTCACTTGAGGGGGACCGCAGAACCTCCCTGAAGGAAGAAGATGTCGAGGGACTTCTGGTTCTGGGAAACAGGGCTGATGCCCAGAAGGCAGTGGTTGTGGCAAAAGATGAAAAGGTTCTGGAGATCCTTGACCCGGAAAGCTACAAAACTGCCGTCGCGTCTAGGCCAAGAGGCATGGCAGTGAAGGAAGGTGAGGAGGTAGTGGTGGTGAGAACTGGAGAGGGATTTATCGTATTAGGGTAATTTTTATATATCCCAGCTATGTCAGGCAGCAGCGGTCGCTACCACAAAGTTATTAAACTAGTTTTGAGCACATTTCTATGGTAGAAGCACGCATTTGAGCTTCGAATCTCATGATGATTAAGCCCCAGTGTTGTTGGGGTGATGAATGTGCAACATAAGATAGTTCAGTTTAGCGAAAGAAGAATGCTCATATGTGGGTAGTTCTATCAGATGATCCATGAAATTGATAGATGGACACTGAAATAGTTAGATAAATGTTGATTCATGCTCACTCACAGCTCACTTCAATCACCTGCAAGTTTGGGCAGGATTGCTTCGCGCCGCGGAGGGACGTTAGTAGACACCGAAGAGCGCCAGCGGAGATGTTAAGGGCGTGACTTTTATCTGACTATTTTAAAATTTAGAGGTGTCTTAATATGCAAAATGTTGATACAACCAAGTATGTAATTTATGCGGATATTGGCGCTGATGGAATAGTGGAAAGGCCTGATGTTGTTGGGGCTATTTTTGGCCAAACAGAAGGGCTCTTGGGCAGCGATCTGGATCTCAGGGACCTCCAGAAGACCGGCAGATTAGGGCGCATCGATGTCCAGATCACCTCCAGCGGTGGAAAGTCCAACGGCACCATCTCCATCCCCTCCAGCTTCGACAAAGTTGAAACGGCCATTCTGGCCGCAGCTCTTGAGACTATAGACAGAGTCGGCCCGTGCATTGCTCGAATAGGGGTAAAAAAAATAGAGGACGTTAGGGCGGCCAAGAGAAGGTACGTAATAGATAGAGCCAAGCGCATCCTCGTTGAGATGTTCGACGAGAACATCTTGGAGACCGAAGAGATAACCGAGGAGATCAAGCAGTCTGTACGTGTAGAGGAGATAACCCATCTAGGCAAAGACAACCTGCCTGCTGGCCCTAACGTCGTGGACTCAGATGCCATCCTGGTGGTCGAGGGAAGAGCGGATGTTCTCAACCTTCTCAAGTACGGAATTAAAAATGCCGTGGCCGTAGGTGGGACCAACGTACCTCCAAACATAGCCGAACTCTGCGCCAAAAAAGTTGTTACCGCCTTCACGGACGGGGATCGTGGTGGCGAGCTCATAATCAAAGAGCTCCTCCAGGTTGCAGATATCGATTTCGTCGCCAGGGCACCTGAAGGCAAGAGCGTTGAGGACCTCACTCAGAAGGAAATAGTGCGGGCTTTGAGACAAAAGATCCCGGTAGAGCAGGTGCTGGACCAGTACAAGATCAGGAACCAGCCGAAAAGAAGGAGAGAGATCTCTGCAAAGAGGAAGAGCCTGATTCGTGAGAGTCCGCTGTGTGTCAGGAACATGTCTGAGAAGGTGGCCGAGAGGGCAGAGGCTATAGCTCCGAGAAGGATCATGCCGCGGGAGGTTGGACCCCGTGAAGTCATTCCTGCTGAAGAGACGGTTGCAGTAGCTAATGAGGTCGCTCCAATCCTAGAACCCGAGCCCAAGACAGAGTGGTTCAAGCAGCACGTTGACGAGCTCAACGGCACCCTATCTGCCAGGCTGTTCGACAGGAACCAGAGCGTCCTGAAGGAGGTTGCAGTACGAGACCTGGCCAGAGAGCTGAAAGAAGCTAATGGTGGGGTTAACGGCGTTATCTTCGATGGAGTGGTTACCCAGCGCATCGTAGACATTGCTGCAGAGAAGGGCCTAGAGTATCTGATTGGAGCCAAAATGGGCAATATAGCCAAAAGCCCAGTCTGCGTGAAGGTCATGACCAAAGAGGCATGAGCCTCTTTTCTTCTTTTATCCAATATTCGTTAGTCTGGTTCTTTCGCTTGTTACTGTGGAGCAATCATAATGGAGTTTAAACAGTGTATTGTGATCAGGGACGATCTCAAGCTCTCTTGCGGTAAGCTGGCGGTCCAGGTGGCCCACGCAGCAGTCATGGCCTTTGAGAGGGCTGACAAGTCCACCGCCGGACAATGGCGGTCAGAGGGGCAGAAGAAGGTGGTCCTGAGGGTGGCCAATGTCCAGGCGCTTTTCAAGCTTAGAGAGGAGGCCGATCGTGCTGGTCTTCCTTGCGCCATAGTAGCAGATGCCGGCCTTACTGAAATTCCACCAGGCACCATAACGGCGCTAGGCATTGGGCCAGCTCCAAACAAGATGATGGACAAGGTCACGGGCAAGCTCAGCCTGCTCTGAGGCGAGATGTTAGCTGCTCCGGAACGAGACAGAAACCTGGGAATGGAGTTTTACGCTACAGATACAGCCGGTTGTGGTGGCATTCTGCGTTCAAACGCTGAGGACTTTCAGGTGGAGGAGGTCTATTTGGACTTCAACTACGAAGGCGGTAGATATCTGGTCCTCGATGTTGAGAAGAAAGACTGGGACACCCACCACCTGATAAGGGAGCTAGCCGGACAGCTTCGAATCAGCCAGAAGCGGTTCAGCTGGGCAGGGACCAAGGACAAGCGTGCCGTAACTCGGCAACGCATAAGCATAATGAACTTGGACGAATCCGAGCTGTCAAGGATTACTCTTCCCGACATCAAAATACGAATCCTTGGAAGGACAAACCGGAGCGTGGACCTTGGCGATCTGCTTGGGAACAGGTTCAAAATCAAGATTAAAGAGATGAACTGTCGGGACTTGTCTTCCAGACTGGCTAGAATTACAGAGGAGATCCGAAATCTGTGGGGCATACCCAACTATTTCGGCATTCAGCGGTTCGGAGAAACCCGGCCAGTCACCCACAAAGTAGGCGAAGCCCTTGTCCGCGGGAAGACGGAGGAGGCAGTCTTCACCTACCTGGCTATGCCTTTTTCAGACGAGCCGGAGATCACTCGCAACGCGAGACAGATCCTCTGGGATGAGAGAGATATCAGGAAAGCTCTAAAAACATATCCAAGCTATCTACGCTACGAGCTGGCCATGCTCAACTACCTGGTCGAGAGGCCTGGGGATTATGCCGGCTCTTTTAATGTGCTCTCGCCCAATCTGCGACACATGTTCGTTCATGCATATCAGTCCTACATCTTTAACCGCATCCTGAGCCGCAGGATGGCAGAAGGCCTGCCCCTTAACAAGGCAATCGACGGAGACGTAGTGTGCTTTGCTAAGGGAGACCTTCCAGACCTAGAAAAGACCCAGGTGGTCACCCAGGACAACCTGGACGCCGTAAACAGACTGGTCGATCGCGGAAGGGCCTGGGTTACCTTGCCTCTCTTCGGCTTTGAGTCCAGCCTTGCCTGTGGCGAGGAGGGCCGGATCGAGGAGAAGGTCCTGAGGGATGAGGGCGTCGACAAGGAGGACTTCAGGATACTCGTCAACTCCGACTTGGGTTCAAGGGGAACTAGGCGTACGGCACTGCTTCAGGTCGCTCCAAGCGTGATGGTCGACGAAAACTGTGTCGAGTTGGAGTTCTTCCTGCCGAAAGGGAGCTACGCCACGGTCGTCCTCAGAGAGTACATGAAAACCGGTAACCTTATGGAAGAGCAGTAGTCATCCATGATAGAAACGTCGACCTAAAACTCGAAAGCCGTTACGAGGAATGACTGTGCATAACCTGAGAGACCCCTACGTCGTGGTTTATAAGCAAATTCATGCCATAGCAGACCCTGACGGAGATCTGGTTGAGATCCTGGAGCGGTCCACCTGCTACGGTGGATCAGCATGGGCCAGGTACCATTACACCAAGGGACCATTGATTCAAAGCTCACGGGCTTTGGGCGAGTGGTTCCGCTACGTAGTCCGGCCAGGGACAGTGGATCTGGATCTTGTATCCTCCAAGAGGTCGGCGGGAATAGAATCTGTTCAGGTGAAGGGCGACGAGATAGAGATAACCTATGCCGGCTTAGGTGGAGGAGGCGTGGGAGCTACCCTTACACGGGCTAAGGCGGGAGATGTGCAACGCTATGAAGTGACTGAGAGCGGCGGTGGAAAGGTGGCCAGGGGCACCATAGTTGTTCCAAGAAGGGAGCGAGTTGTCATCGGCGTGGATGATACTGACAATAAGACCACCGCAGCCACATGGTGCCTGATCCACAATATAGCCTCCGAGGTGGACAGGCATGAGGCGAGGTATATCTCTCACTCGTTGGTCCAACTCTTCCCTGTGCCCACCAAGACCCAGAACTGCGTATCGACTGCAGTGGAGTTCGCCTGTCTACCCGGCAAGACCGAAGGCTTTCTGGAGGACTTCAAGGCGCTCCTCCAGGAGTACAGCGTATCTGAGAACACAGGCATGGCCGTTTATCGGGGCTTTGACCCCGCGATTCTAATGCCATATGCCCTCCGATGCAAGCAGGAGCGATTGACATACGAGGATGCATTGTCCGCCGTCAAGGCGGCGGGCGCGGAGATCGCCATAGACGGTCGGGGCCTGATCGGAGCTGTAGCTGCTCTGCCTTACTTTTCCAGGTCTGATGAGTCAGTGATTCCAGGGGCCTGATGGAAGGATTTACCGGCCTCGATGCCGTCAGGCTTGCAGTGAGGGATGCCGAGGTTGAGGTCATCACTTATGTCCCAGGTTACCCCATAACCGAATTGGCAGATGCTTTGGGCGCCGAGATCGTCGTCAACGAGAAGGTTGCTCTGGAGATGGCCCTGGGAGCCTCGGCTACTGGCGCGCGCTCTTTGGTTGTGGTTAAACAAATGGGCATGAACGTTTTAGCGGACCCTCTGGTTATCTCAACCACTCACACAATTGGGTCGGGCCTAGTAGTAATCGTAGGAGACGACCTGGGCCCCAAAGGATCACAATCTGAGATGGACAGCCGGTTCTACGGCCCCCTGACAGGGTTGCCGGTCCTGGACCCTAAAGATCCTGCTGCGCTCTACGGTTCTATTCATGAGGCATATCGGCTATCGGAGAACCTGAGGATTCCCGTGATCGTCAGGATTACTCACCGCCTGATGTCTGCGAAAGGTCAAGCTCCACCACTAACACCCTTAAATGTAACAGGCCAGGTATTCGATAGGACGGCCTGGGATCTGACCGCTCGTGGGCGGCACCAGAAGCTCCACCTGGAAGTGCAACATCTGGCACAAGAAGCTTCTGAGGTCACGCATCTCAACCTTCTCCAGACATCCGGGGATGTTGGGATAATCGCCAGTGGGTTTCCTGCCGCTTTGGGCGAAGGTCTGGGAGTCTCTGTTTTATCTCTGGGGTATGCCCATCCTATGCCCTTGAAGTTGATCCGACGTTTTATCGATGGCCATCGTCTGGTCCTGGTAGCGGAGGAGTCCGATCCCTTCATTGAGTTCCAGTTGAAAATGAGCCCGAAAGTCAGAGGAAAGCTGACCGGTCATCTGCCATTCGGTTCCCTGAATAGATCCGACTTGGTCAAGGCGCTATCAGACCTTGAAAATAGGACAGAGGGCGAGCCTTCTGTTTATGAACACGTGGCGAACCGAGGCTACAAGGGGATCTGTGACGATTGTCCTTTTATTCCCCTATACAAGGCTCTGGGAAGATTGGAAGTGCCCGTTGCGGGTGATGCAGGCTGTGCCATCCGCGCGACTCGTGAGCCATACAGTTCTGTGGACGTTGTCTACGGCCTTGGGTCGTCCATCGGAGTGGCTTCTGGCTTCCGGAAAAAAGGAGTTGCCCTGATCGGCGATTTTGCCCTTGCTCACACCGGCCTAGCTGGCCTCGTGAACGCAGTCTGGCAGAGGAGAAGCGTTCTAGTGGTTTTGCTCAAGAACGGAGTAGCAGCTACCACCGGCGGCCAGGAAGCACCGGATCTAACCTGTCTTCTGGAGGCTCTGGTGCCCACCCGCTCGATCCGGCTCCCTCTTTCGGAAGATGAGATCCGGTGTATTCTGGAGGAGGAGCTGGCCAGGCCTGGGGCATCGGCCGTGTTGGCCACAGGCAGATGCGCTAGAACTGTGTGATATGAAACCTACAAAAACAATCATTTCTTGACGGGATGGCAATACATCGGGAAGTTAAAGATCTGTAAATGGCTAACCCTCACAGAGTGATATTTTGCCTGTTTTAACAGTTCGATTACCCCACTATGTTGAAATACTCAAATATAGACAAAAAATGGCAATGTTGCTCTAAAATATCAAGGTTAGCCATGAGGCACGCCTTGTTCCAACTCTTTATCTTTAAAGTGCCCATTGGGCTTGGTGATGAAGTAGGTGTAACCCTTCAGCGTCCTGTTGAGCTGTGCCTCGATCTGCTCCAGCTCCTTCTTGTCGATGCACTGCTTCTTCTCTACGCATCGGTCCATGATCTCCCAGATGTAGTCCTTGGTTTCATAGTTGAAGAAGTCCAGCAGCTTCCTGCAGGTGTCACCTTCCACTTTCTGGCAGATGTACCAGTTGTCCCCTTCTACCATAACGTGCACTTCGTGGGCACTTCCCAGCAGGTTGTGAAAGTCTCCCAGCGTATCCTGGTATGCACCCAGAAGGAAGATGCCCATGTAGTAATCCTCGCCCTCCATGAGCGTGTGCATCTCCAGGTACTCCAGGCCCTCGCTATCGCCAGCGTACCGCTTGACTTCGCCGTCCGAGTCGCACGTGATGTCCACTATCCGGCCGCGTTCGCTGGGCATCTCGTTGTGCCGGTGCAGAGGAATAGTGGGAAAGATCTGCTCCACGCCCCACATGTCGGGAACGGATTGGAATAGGGAGAAGTTGCCGATGTACTTCTGGCTCACCAGCTTCTTAAGCTCCTGGAATTCCTCAGAATCGTCCTCTGTCTGCTTGGCCAGGAAGGCTGCCTTCTTGCAGACCATCCAGAAGAGCGTTTCTCCTTTGGCCCTCTCCTCCAGGCCGATGTTGCCCAGAATGAATGAATCGTAAAGCTCATCCCTGTACTGCAGAGCGTCATGATAGTGCTCTTTGTAGTTATCGATGTCGATCTCCTTGAAGGCACAGCAGAGATCCTCGATCTGTATGGGGTCCTCGGTTTCCCGGGACTTCAGCAAAGAGTCCTTGGCGTTCTTCTTTCCTATTACTTTGAAGATGAGCATGGCGTGATAGGCAGCTATGGCTCTTCCACTCTCGGAGACAATAGTTGGGCAGGGAACCTCTTCTTCTTCGCAGATCTTCTGTATGGCATAAACAACGTCGTTGGCGTACTCCTGGAGAGAGTAATTGGCGCTCGAAGGCGTTGCAGTGTTGGAACCGTTGTAGTCTACGGAAAGACCGCCGCCGACGTTCAGGTACTCGATCTCAGCCATCTTGCGAGCTTTGGCGTAGATTCTGGCCGCCTCGTTCATAGCGTTCTTGATGGTCCTTATGTCAGTAATCTGCGAACCGATGTGGAAGTGGATCATCTTAAGACTATCCAAGAGCCCCTTCTCTCGCAGCATCTTCATCAGTTCCAAGGCCTCGCTTGTAGACAGACCGAACTTAGCCGACTCTCCTCCCGATTCAACCCAGCGACCCGAGCCCCTGGCAAAGAGCTTTACCCTCATGCCGATTCTGGGGGTTATGCCCATCTCCTCCGCGTACTTCAGGATGTCGTTGGCTTCCTCAAAGAGGTCTACAACTATTACAATATTATTGACGCTGTGGACGCTCAGGGCCAGGCGCAGATAATCCTCGTCCTTGTACCCGTTGCAGATAAGAAGGGCATCCTTCGGCAGGCCCAGGGACAGTGCTGCCAACAGCTCTGCCTTAGTGCCCACCTCAAGGCCGATTTTATACTGGGCTCCATACTTAATGATGTACTCGATGACCTCTTTCCTTTGGTTAACCTTCATGGGAAATATGGGCTGATAAGTGCCCTTGTAGGAAAACTCCTCAATAGCTCCCAAGAATGATCCCGTGATCTCGTCAATCCTGTCTTCCAGCATCTGCGGAAAGCGTAATAGAACGGGAAACTCCAGATCTTTGGATTTCTCAATCTCTTTGATGAGGTCCATCGCGTCTACGCTACGAGATCGGTCCTTGTTAGGAAGGATGATTATATTGCCTTTATCATTAACAGAAAAATAGCCGTTGCCCCAATTCTCAACTCCGTAGAGGTCGATGGAATCCTCAACCTTCCACATTGGTTCTGACCTCACAGCATAGCTTGGAAAAATCTTCGCCGTTTATATCCCCAGCACATGAGACGAATTCTTTGATATTGGACATACGAGCTATCATCTCCCTAGAAGTCCTGTCAATGATACCGAATCTGGATTTAGGGGCCCTTTTGGTATATAAATCCCATGTAAAGAGCTATCACCTCCGGTTTCTTGGAAAATCGGCGCTTTGTTGGGATGGATAATCTTTAAACGTATACAAGCTGTTTTCTGTCAGAGGACAGCTTTGCAGGAATCTGCAAGAACATCCTTCAGAGGGATAATATGGATCACGGTCATGGCTTCATATGCGACAACGAGAAGATAAGGACTACAATACCCGTGAAAGACCGGGACGTAGCCGATCTTGTTAACGACATGAGTTGCATGGGGTTTCAGGGTGGGCAGCTAGGGGCGTCACTGCGCGTATGGGAACGCATGCTTGACGAGGATGTGACAATCTTCCTCGGCCTAGCTGGGGCAATGGTGCCCGCTGGCTTGGGAGAGTTCATAGCCTACCTGATTAGAGAGCGCTTTGTAGACTGCCTTGTTAGCACTGGAGCAAACCTCTTTCACGACCTATGCGAGGGTCTGGGAATAGTCCACTACCATGGGAGCGCGTGCGCAGATGACGCCTACCTTAATGAGAGCAAGATCGACAGGATCTATGACGTCTTCGTATCTGAGATAGAGCTGCACAAGGCCGACAATTACATATCCGACTTCGTGAAGGCTCTGAGCAAAGAGCGTCGCTACTCTTCGCGTGAGCTCATGTACATGGTGGGCAAGGATCTGCCCGATACGACGATCCTTGGGGCCGCGCACAAAGCAAATGTGCCTATATTCGTTCCGGCTCTGGGAGACAGCTCCTGGGGAATAGGGATGGTCATAGCCTACCGTGAAGGCCAAAAAGTCATGGTAGATCAGATCAAGGACGTGGACGAGATCACGCAAATGGTGGAGAAATCCGCCAAAACGGGCGTGATCTACATCGGCGGAGGCGTTCCTAAGAACTTCATACAACAGACGGAAGTGATAGCAGAACTGATCGGCAACTACTCGGGTGGCCACAGCTATGCAATTCAGTACACTACAGATGCGCCGCACTGGGGTGGGCTTTCTGGCTGTACTTTTGAGGAGGCAGTCTCCTGGGGCAAGGTGGCCAAGGAGGCAAGCAAAGTGCAGGTCTTCTCCGATGCCACTATAACTGTGCCTGTGATAGTCCAGGCCTTAAAAGCCTCGGCCCATGTGCGAAAGAGCTGCCCGGTTTATGATTGGACTGAGTCGGGCCTGAAGCTCGAATACAAGAGAAGATGAGCGTATTCAAAACACTTATACGCTCTTTGCATAATTTTTCTACGCACTCAACTACATCACATATTATTCGAATTTTTAATCATGATAAGAGACCCTAAAGACATATCTTAAGATTCGTCCCAAGATCCAGATTGGAGATCGGATTCCCTTGTTCTATACCGATTAAGGGAAATGCTGGGATAAGAATAACGTCTATAGAATGTTTCTATACTATAAAAAGCAAGGTGGAATAAAAAATCTGGCGCTGTCCATGTATTCTCGAGACATTCTGGTTGCATGTCTAGAACCAGAGAAGCCATTGAACGCAATATGCGGTATGGAAAAGGGCAAAAGTTCGTGAGGTATGTTAGATAGGTGTTTTCGCGGCTTTTGCCCAAGCTCTTATATTGGCGTTTTAACGATTTGAAGATGTGGTACGGCCTTGATTAAATCGCGAGAATAAACGCTCATATGGCCTTCTATAGGTCTTCTTTCATTTGTATATACTGCTCTCTAGTCAACTCACCCTTGCATACCCTTCAGACAGAATGTCCTCTGCACTTCTGACAACTGACCTGCTCGATACGAGTATCTTTTCACTTTTGATCAGTTTGTATATGAGATACGCAACCGCTATTGTGAGCGTAAGCCACAATAGGCCCATTCCAATTCCCATAACTAGTATAACGATTCCAAATTAACATATCAATAATCCGCGATCCTTATCAACAACTATCCCACCAGCCATTTTATCCATTTTGTATTTCCATTTAAATAAGGTGGGCATTTTATTCATATCG
>Ga0182017_10004170_pt1 | contig 10766 bp, 6 predicted proteins | sample 712E3DmetaG_FD_120492 | JGI IMG/M metagenome (GOLD analysis project Ga0182017, IMG submission 120492) | Permafrost microbial communities from Stordalen Mire, Sweden - 712E3D metaG | ecosystem: Environmental > Terrestrial > Soil > Wetlands > Permafrost | place: Sweden: Stordalen | collected... | reverse complement strand
CCGATGCCCACTTGGGAAAACCTCTTCAAATGCTTGTAAGTAACATCAGCTACGACAACTACAAAGGCAGAATCTCAATCGGAAAAATTCATTCAGGAACAATTAAAAATGGACAAGATATTGCTCACATTAACCGTGATGGAGTTATTAAAAAATGTAAAATCACATCTCTTTCAACTTTCAAGGGCTTAGGAAAAGTCGAGGAGGAAGAAGCCCAAGCAGGCGACCTTGTAGCGGTCACCGGAATTTTGGACGTTAATATTGGAGAAACTATTGCCGACCCCCTGAGCCCCGTAGCTTTGCCGCTTTTAGACATTGAGGAACCGACCGTAAAAATGGTTTTCATGGTCAACAATTCGCCATTCGGGGGCAAAGAGGGGGAATTCAAAACCAGTAGTCAAATCAGAGCCAGATTGTATAAGGAACTTGAAACAGATGTTGCACTAAGAGTTGAGGACAACTCAGATGGAACCTGGACGGTTTACGGCCGCGGTGAACTTCATTTGGCCATTCTTATTGAACGCATACGCCGCGAGGGCTATGAGTTTCAGGTAAGCCGTCCCCACGTAGTTAATAAAGTAATTGAAGGGAAAGTAGTGACTCCCTATGAAAAAGTCTATATCGAAGTGCCCGAGCAATATTCCGGAGTGGTTATCCAAAAAATGGGCCAGAGACATGCCAAAATGGATAATTTAGAAACCACAGAGTCAATTACTTATCTTGAATTTACAATTGCCACAAAAGAACTAATCGGATTCCGAAGCGAATTTATTACCGATACAAAAGGTTTGGGAATTATGAATGCTGCGTTTTATGAATTTCTACCTGATGACGGATTTCAAAGGGAGAGAGAACGTGGAAGTCTGGTTGCCTACGAAACAGGAGAAACAAGACTTTACGGAATGACCCAAGTTCAGGACCAGGGTGAACTTTTTTATGGCCCGTCAGCCAAAGTTTATAAAGGAGAGGTTGTTGGCCAACACACCAGAGCCGGGGATCTTAGAATCAATGTATGTAAAGAAAAGCATTTAAGCAACATGAGGAGCAAGGGGGACGGGTCAATGGAACATTTTAATACGCCAAGAACGATGGGACTTGAGGACGCATTGGAATACATCGATGATTCAGAATTAGTCGAAATTACGCCCAAATCGATACGTATCAGAAAAGTAATTCTCGACGAGGTCGAAGCCAGAAAACAGGCAAAACTTCTAAAACATTAGTAATTCTTCAAGATAAATAGTATTTGCTATATAATCAATTCGTGGACGATAAAAATCTAGAGTATCTCAGACATTCTTGTTCACATTTAATGGCAGCAGCCATCCTTGAACTCTGGCCAAACACTAAGCCAACACTTGGCCCGGCAATTGAAAACGGTTTTTACTATGACTTTGATTTTGATGGTGTAAAAATTTCCGAAGCAGATTTTCCAAAAATTGAAGAAAAAATGCATGATTTAGTTAAATCCTGGAAAGGTTTTGAAAAACACGAAGTGACCAAAGATGAAGCGCTTAAAGAATTTAAAAACAACGAGTATAAAAAAGAGCTTATCGAAGAACACTCAAAGGACAGTGGAAAGCTGACAATCTATCAGTCGGGAAGTTTTAGAGATCTTTGCCGCGGAGGACACGTTGAGAACCCTTCCGGAAATCTCAAATACTTCAAACTTCTTTCAGTCGCCGGAGCATACTGGAGAGGGAGCGAGAAAAATAAAATGCTGACGAGAATTTACGGCACGGTTTTTCCGACTCAAAAAGAGTTGGATGACTATCTGAACTTACAGGAAGAAGCGAGAAAACGAGATCATAGAAAACTCGGAAAAGAACTTGATTTGTTCACTTTTTCTGAATTAGTCGGAGCAGGTCTGCCTTTATATACACCAAAAGGCGCACTTTTAAGACGATTGATTAACGAATATGTTGAATCCGTTCAGTCGGCTCAAGGCTACATGCAAGTTTGGACTCCGCAGATGGCCAAGGCCGACCTTTTCAAAACTTCCGGACATTACGACAAATACAAAGATTCGATGTTTAGGGTTGTATCAAATTACACCGAGGAAGAGTTTTTCCTTAAACCTATGAATTGCCCGCAACACACACAAATTTACGCTTCGAAAGCCAGAAGTTACCGTGATTTACCAATAAGATTAACCGATTTTGCCATGCTTTACAGAGACGAGAAACCCGGAGAACTTTCGGGTTTGGCCCGCGTCAGGGCGTTCTCTCAAGACGATTGCCATATTTTCTGCAGGGAAGATCAAGTAGATGAGGAGGTAGACCGGGCTTTAACAATGATCAAGGAAATTATGAAGACTTTCGGTCTTACTTATAAATACAGACTTTCAACCCGCGACGTTAACCATCCCGAAAAATATATCGGTGATCCCAAAGTGTGGGAAAAGACCGAAAAATGGGCTGAAAAGATAATGAAGCGCAATAAAATCGAATACTTTGACGGCCCGGGAGAAGCCGCCTTCTACGCACCTAAAATGGACCTTATCGCCAAGGATTCCTTAAGACGTGAATGGCAACTTTCAACAGTGCAGATAGATTATTTCTTGCCTGAAAGATTTAATTTGACCTATATCGATTCTGACGGAAAGGAAAAACGCCCTGTTATGATTCATAGAGCAATCGTAGGTTCGCCTGAAAGATTCCTTATGGTTCTTATAGAACACTTTGCCGGCAATTTCCCAACCTGGCTGACACCGGTTCAGGTAAAAGTTTTACCGATTACAGAAAAACACCTGGAATATGCGATGAAAGTTAAAAGCGCATTAGAGCGGGAGAGTATAAGAGTTGAAGTGGATGAACGTAATGAACGATTGCAAGCCAAAATCAGAGACGCCCAACTGGAAAAGGTTGCCTATATGTTAATTGTAGGTGATAAGGAAGTACAAAATGAAACTGTTGCCGAAAGAGATCGTTCGGGAAAAGATTACGGTCCACAACCCCTTGAGAAATTTATAAAAGACATCCGTAAGGAAATTGACGAGAAGATAATTAATTAAGCCTTGATAATAACCATTATTTTAGCTACAATTCACAGGTAGGAATTACGATGACGTAATTCGTAGCACTCGATACGATTGTAACCAAGTTGGCAAAACAGAAACTTTTTTGGCGGACAGATTATCAAATTAGGGCTCCCGAGCTTCGCGTAATTGCGGGTGACGGCAAACTAATCGGAGTGTTGAAGAGGGATGAGGCTATTGCTAAGGCCAAGGCAGAAGGCCTGACCTTGGTCGAAATTGCGCCAAATGCCACGCCGCCGGTTGCAAAAATAGCTGATTACGGCAAGTTTAGGTATGCTGAGGAGAAAAAAGCAAGATCTCAAAGTAAGGGTGTAAAGGGCGGAGAAGTCAAAGAGATCCGGTTTAGCCCGTTCATAGCCGAAAACGACTTTAAAACAAGAATCGGACGGATAAAAGAGTTTTTTGCGGACAAGAACAAAGTAAGAGTGGTAGTAGTTTTCAAGGGTCCGCAAATGAGGGTCAAAAATACTGGCTATTTAGTAATAAATAAGATACTTAGTGAGTTTGGAGATACGGTAGCTACCGACATGCCTCCCAAATTTTTGGGGAAGCATCTGATAACAGTGATCTCGCAGACCGCGAAAAGTAAAAAGGTGAAAGAGCAAGAGGATCAAAGTAATAAATAAATATATGCCGAAAATGAAGTCCAGGAAATCGCTTATAAATAGGTTAAAAATTACCAAAAATGGTAAAATCATGCGTCGCCAAAGTTTCAGGCGTCACCTTAAGGCCGGAAAGTCGGCCAAAAGACTACGGAACTTAAAGAAGACCATTGAGTTAAAGGGATATTACGCTAAGAAAATTCACAAAGCGACAGGCCGCTAACAAATATGCGAGTTAAATCAATTTCAGCAAGACGTCATCGGAAGATCTTGGCCAGAGCCAAAGGGTTCAGGCAGGCCAGGCATTCCAGAATCCAAGTAGCCAAAGAAGCCGTTCTTCATGCAGGCGCTTATGCTTTTGCCGGAAGGAAACTCAAGAAAAGAGACCTCAGAAGTCTTTGGATTGCCAGAGTTAATGCGGGAGTCAGACTTGAGGGAGTTTCCTACTCCAAATTTATTGCCGGACTTAAAAAGGAAAAAATCGAAATCGACCGCAAGATTCTTTCGGCAATAGCAGTCGAAGATCCTGATACTTTCAAGAAGATAGTCTCCGAGGTAAAATAACTTCAAGGTGCAAGAAGAAGTAATCAATTTAAGAAATCAGGCTGTCGCGCAAATATCAACAGTCAAAGATGCCAAGGAATTGGAAGAAATCCGTGCGTCCTACCTTGGCAGAAACGGAAAATTTACGCTTCTTGTGAAGAAAATTAAGGAAGTTCCTCCGGAGAATCGGAAGGAATTCGGAATTACTCTGAACGAAAGCAAAAGTACTATCGAGAAACTTTTATCTGACAAAAAACAGGAACTTATCAAAAGCTTAACCGAAAAAAGGGAATGGTTCGATCTAAGTATCCCCGGCCAAAAGCCTTGCGTTGGCCACCTTCACCCGCTTACTCAAGTCTTGGCCGACGTAAAAAAGGTTTTCAATTATCTGGGCTACCAGGTTGCCGATGGCCCCGAGATAGAAACAGACTATTACAATTTTGAGGCTTTGAATATTCCCAAAGACCACCCCTCGCGGGATACTCAAATGACCTTCTATTTGGATAGTGGCAAAATTCTTCGCACCCAGACTTCCGCCATGCAGGGCAGAGTCATGGAAAAAATGAAGCCTCCGTTCCGGGTTTTGGCTCCCGGCAGGAACTTCAGATATGAGCAGGTTGACGCCTCGCACGGATTTGAATTCTGGCAAGTTGAAGGTTTTGTGGTTGATGAAAATATTCATCTGACCGATTTATTCGGCACAATTGATTATGTTTTGAGGGAACTTTTCGGAAAAGAAGTCAAACTCAGATTTGCCACAACCAACTTTCCTTTCGTCGAACCGGGAGTGGATACTTATATGAGCTGTACTATTTGCAACGGGCGCGGCTGTTCTTTCTGTAAAAATTCCGGCTGGAGCGAAATCATGCCTGCCGGGATGATTCACCCTAATGTATTAAAAATGGCAAAAATTGATCCCAAAAAATGGAACGGTTTCGCTTTTGCAATCGGACTTTCCCGAATTGTAAACCTGCGGTATCAAATCAGCGACTTAAGAACTCTTACGACGCCGGATATGCGAATCCTTAGTCAATTTTAAATTATGCTTATACCAATTAGTTGGCTAAAAGATTTTGTAGAAATTAAGTTACCCCTGAAGGACTTGATGTGGCATCTTACTGAAGCCGGCCTGACGTGCGAATCCTACAAAAAAGTAGACGGCGAAATAATACTGGACGTTGAAATCACTGCAAACCGACCCGACTGGATGAGCATAATCGGCGTAGCCCGCGAGATTGCTGCAATTCAGGGAACAAAACTAAAGAAAGCTAAGGAAATTAATTTACTCAAAAAGTCGGCCAACTTTCCGATTGATTTAATTCCAAACTTCGATCTTTTTGAAAGATGGACGGGAATAGTCATTAAGGGAGTGGAAGTAAAACCTTCACCCGCTTGGATCGCAGACAGAATCAAACTCATGGGGCACTCTCCGATAAATAATGTAATAGATATTACCAACTATGTTATGTATGAATTTGGAATTCCCATGCACGCTTTTGATTATGACGAAATTTCGGGGCAAATTATGACTCCGCAACTCGCCAAAGGGGGAGAGGAATTCACTTCGGTTGATGAACTTTCCTACAAACTTCCTAAAGACGCAATTATCATACGTGATGCAGAAAGGCTAATCGATTTGGCAGGAATTAAGGGCGGATTAAATTCCGGAATAAAAAATTCAACTAAAAATATTTTCCTTCATGTGACACTGGATAATCCTGTTCTTGTTCGGAGGGCTTCTCAGGCGCTCGGGCTTAGAAGCGAAGCTTCTGCCATTTATGAAAGAGTTCCCGACAAAGGAGGAACGATTAATTCAATCAAACGGGCAGTTAGTCTGATCATTGACACCGGCGGGGGAGAAGTTGCCTCAGACTTGATTGATCTGAAAAAACAGGAATTTACAAGCCGAAATCTTGAAGTCAGTTTCGAAAAAATCGAAAGAGTTCTCGGCATTAAAATTCCGGACGCAGAAATTATCAATTTGCTTAGTAGAATAGGGCTGTCTCCGAAGAAAACCAAAAACGGGGTTTTATGTATTATCCCGACTTACCGGGCCGATATTAAAATCGAAGAAGATCTGGTCGAAGAAGTTGCCAGAATTTATGGATATAACAAGTTTCCTAAGACATTACCAACAAGCCAGGTCGCGTCAACAAAAATTCCGTATTATTTTGATGACGGCTTCATTCTGAAACTTAAAAACTTAATGGTTTCATCCGGATTTTCCGAAGCAATGACTCTTTCACTCATGTCGGGCGCCGCACTAGATTTATTTGAAATCAAAAAGGAAAACTGTGTAAAAATTACAAACCCGATAAGTCTTGAGTATGAATACATGCGTCCGACTCTTGTTCCAAGTATCGCCCCCGGCGGAAAACTTTTCGAGATCGACAAAGTCTACCCGAGTGAAAATTACAAACTTGCGGCAGTTGCAAAAAATGTACCTTTTAGCGAATTTAAGGGAGTTATCGATCTGATTTTGGAAAGATTAAATATTATCAATTATAAAATCGAGTTTGAAATAAATAAGTCTTATCTTCATCCCTCAAAATCCGGAACCATTATAATCGGAGAAGACATTCTGGGAGAATTCGGAGAACTTCATCCGCGAATAATGAGTGCGCTTGGTATCAAAGATTCACTTTTCTGTTTTGAATTAGACGTAAAACTATTAGAGTCTCATTCAAAGAGAAAAATTTATGAAAGCATTCCCGAAAATCCTGCTCAGTTTGAAGATATAACTCTGACCTTTCCCGAAAAAACCAGGATTGGGGAAGTTATCAATTCAGTAAAGACAGTAAATCGATTAATCAGTAAGATTGATCTTCGGGATACTTATAAAGATAGCTATACTTTCCGTATTGAATATCAGGACCCGAGAAAAACTTTGACCAACGACGAAGTTGAAAAAATCAGAAAAGAAATATTAACTTCAGTCAAGGCAAAATACGGGGGGCAAATCAGGGAGTAGGGCTTGGTGTTGCATTCCAGGCAGTATTAACTCCAATAGTTATCGTTCGATCGGATTGGTGATTACTCGAGTCTGTTGCCACGGCACGGATAGTATGCACCCCATCGCCCAAGGTTGTTGAATATTCATAAGGGATAGATGAAAAACTTGTTGCTTTAGTTCCGTCAATATAAAGATCGGCTGAGGTTATGTTATTTGTCGAATCCGCCGTAAACTTGATTGAAACGCTACTTCCAACGGTCGACTGGTCGGACGGGCTCACAAATTGAACATTCACAGGGTTCCCGCTCCCGCAATAATCCGTCGGCGGGTGATACCGTAAGTCTCCCTGACCATTAAGCCAATTATTTATACCTTCCTGCCACTTATTTGGCCCGCCGGCAGCTGCTGTCGGATCAGACTCTTTGAAAATAAAGAACTCCTTACTGTTGTAATCTCCGGAATCTATTTGTCCCGGAGTCGCAAGATTTCCATCTTCTTTGCAAAGCTTAAGCATTACATGAACGGCGTCTGTTGTCGGTTCTGTTCCCTTTATAAAATATTCCGACCGGCTTGGAAATCCGTCGTGGGCCGCATAACCCGAAACAGAATCCACATCCTGCCGGACTATATTACCGGGAACTGTAAATGTTACGCTCGGCTTTCCTTTTAGCGCCTCCTGAACAATCCTTCTCCAAATCGGAGATGCTCCGGTTACTCCCGAAGCGACATTAAGCATCGGGGTATTGTCATTGTTCCCAACCCATACCCCAACCATGGCATTATCATTTCCTCCTATGGTCCAGTTATCTCTTTTATCATTTGTAGTTCCGGTTTTGACCATGACATTCGGAATATTCAGTAGGGAGTTGGTTCCGAAAACATCGCTTCTTGCATTATTGTCGGAAAGAATGCTGTCAATCAAGAACGCTACCTCTTCCGTTAAAACCTTTTTACCTTTTACCGGAGTATTGTCTTCCAAAACTTTTCCGTTTACATCGGTTACTTTTAATATCGATTGCAGATCAATTCTATATCCCTTATTCACAAAGGCGGAGTACGCATCAGTTATGTCAATTAACTTTATCTCTCCTCCTCCAAGAGTTAATGACAAACCTACGCGGTTCAAAGTGTCGGAGGTAGGGGGAAGAGTGGTAATCCCCAAATCAGTTGCGGTCGTCAAAACATCTTTTATCCCGACTTTTGCCAACATTTTGACAGCAGCTATATTTATTGAGTTCGCAAGAGCAAAGCGCACCTGAATCGGGCCCCGATACTTTCCGTCATAATTAACGGGGTTATAATCCGGCAGTCCTACTCCGCCGGGAAAAGTGGTAGGAACGTCCATTAAAAGTGTCGCAGCAGTATAACCTTCCTTAAAAGCAGTAGCATAAGTGAAAGGTTTGAACGAGCTCCCGGGCTGCCTGAGAGAAGTGGTTACATTAACCTGCCCGTCGTAATCCTGAGCACTAAAATCCTTAGATCCGACCATTGCAAGAATTTCTCCTGTTTCAGGATCAAGTACCACGGCAGCACCATTTGTTATGTGTTGTTTTTCAACCTTTGCAATCTCCTCACTGACTATTGCCTGAGCTTTTTCCTGAAGACCAAGGTCCAGAGTTGTGGTAACCGTTAGTCCCCCTTGTTCAACCGAGGAAACGCCATACCTGTCTTCAAGAATTTTTTGTACATACTGAACAAAATGCGGAGCATTAAGACTTGCACCTTTTGGCTGAAATTGAAAATTTGCCAAAGAGCCGTCGGCAGACTTCTCCTGATCTTTAGTAATATATCCGTTCGCCTGCATTAGCCGGAGCACATCTTTTGTACGCTGAATGTATGCCTTAGGGGTTGAAGAGTAAGGTGAATAAGTTGAAGGAGCTTGAGGCATTCCGGCCAAAATGGCGCACTCAACCAAATTCAGATCTTTCACGTCCTTGCCGAAATAAGTCTCTGCCGCAGCTCCGACACCCCATGAAGTGCCTCCGTAAGGAACCTCATTTAAATACATCTGTAGAATCTGGTCTTTTGTGTATTTCTTTTCGATCTGGATCGCTAGGACAAACTCTTTGATCTTACGAATGAGCGACCTGTCATTTGTCAAAAGAACATTTTTAACCAGTTGTTGAGTCAGGGTCGAACCGCCTTCTGCACGGCCCGTTGTAAAAATGCGGGAAAATCCGCGAAGCATACCGACAGGATCAAAGCCGTTGTGAGTGTAAAAGTTTTTGTCCTCTACGGAAATGGTAGCCTGTCTAAGATAGAGAGGAATATTGGCTAAAACTACAGGGGTTCTGTTCTGATTTGCATAAACATCATAAAGAAGATTTCCGTTTCGATCTAAAATTTTGGTGGAAAAACCCTGGGTTCTGACAATTTTATCGGGTGAAGGAAGATTGAATGCCAGAAGAGGAAGGACAAAGAAGAGAAAAACAAAAAAAGCGATGGCGCCAAAAAAAGCCAATCTCGCCCAACGCACTAATTTTCGGCTTCTTACAACATTCCTTCTATATCTTATTCTGTCTCTCCACATTCCTCTATATTGTCATTGTATCAAAATAGCCCTAAAATTAACATGATGATGGATATTAATGAAGTTCTGACTCGGGGAGTAGAACAAATACTTCCAGACAAAGCGGGACTGGCCGATTTAATGGCCAAAAGGAAGATAAAACTGTACCAAGGCTTTGATCCCTCCATGCCGTCACTTCATCTGGGAAACTTTGTAGGACTAATGAAACTCCGGCAGTTTCAAAAACTCGGACATGAAGTAATTTTCCTGGTCGGTGACTTTACGGGAATGATCGGGGACCCTTCAGATAAGCTTGCAACAAGAAAAAAATTAACGAGAGAACAAGTCTTGGAAAATGCAAAATCCTGGAGGCAACAGGCGGCAAAAGTGTTGGACTTCGAGGGCAAAAACCCGGCTAAAATTATGTATAATTCGGAGTGGACAGATAAACTTTCTCAAAAGGATCTCGTAGAAATCGCTTCAAATCTGACACACCAACAAATAATTGAGAGGGATATGTACCAGAAAAGAATCAAGAACGGGGATGCTATCCACTTTCATGAACTTCTTTACCCGATTTACCAGGGATACGACTCTGTTGCGATGGATGTCGACCTTGAAATTGGGGGGAGTGATCAAATATTTAACATGCTTGTCGGACGTACTTTAATGAAGGCCATTAAAGGCAAAGAAAAATTTGTATTGGCAACAAAACTTTTAGTTGATAAAGAAGGTCAGAAAGTCGGCAAGACTACCGGCAATGCGCTCTTTCTGGATTCAACTCCCGAAAACTTTTACGCAGGAGTGATGTCTTTTCCGGATGAAACAATAGAATTAGGCTTTGAGCTCCTGACAGAAGTACCAATGGACGGAATCGCCGAAAAAGTTAAAGGCAACCCAATGTCTGAAAAGAAAAGGCTGGCGTCTGAAATAGTGAAGCTTCTGTGGGGAGAAAAAAGTGCAAAGAAAGCTCAAGAATCTTTTGAAAAAACTTTCCAGGAAAGAGCACCCGAATTTAACATAAAAGTAAATGCAGGGAGTACTCTTGCGGAAACAATTTCTCCTTTCACCTCGCTCGCGAGTATTAGTGACGCAAAAAGATTAATCAAACAAAATGCAGTT
>Ga0182017_10004169_pt1 | contig 10767 bp, 4 predicted proteins | sample 712E3DmetaG_FD_120492 | JGI IMG/M metagenome (GOLD analysis project Ga0182017, IMG submission 120492) | Permafrost microbial communities from Stordalen Mire, Sweden - 712E3D metaG | ecosystem: Environmental > Terrestrial > Soil > Wetlands > Permafrost | place: Sweden: Stordalen | collected... | reverse complement strand
GAAAGTCCCGGTGATGCTCACAACGGAATAGACGATAATGACAATGGTATGGTTGATGAGCGGCGCGACAACATTGCAGAAGATTCATGGCACGGCTTGCCTCCTCAGATTGTTGGACAAGCTGCTGTTCGCAATGCGTTTATTGCATCGCATGACACGACAAAATTCTTCGCGTACTACGGTTACAAAAGTGTAGATCAAGTACCGGCAGTACAGCAAGGACTCTGGTGGCCTGCTGATGAAGATGGTGACTGGAAGGATGGCTACGACGCAAATGGAAATGGCAGGTACGATAATGGTGAAGATGCGGGTGATGATGTTGGGCTTGATGGCGTCCGTCCTGGTGACCTTAACTATACGGGGCCTGATGCTGATGGCACAGAGTGCAATCATAAACCCGATTTTGATAGAAGGACTGGAAAAGCAGAACCGGATTTTGCAAGTACAGATGTAGGGGAATCAGATATGCTTGGCTTGACTTCATTTTGCATGTTCCCCCATCCTCAACAGTCTGGAGCTGCTCAACTTAAGAATGATAAAAATGTGTACGACACTATTGCGACACATAGGCTACTTCCATTCCCCGGTAAACCTGCAAATCTCTATGCAGCGTTTGGTACGGGCACATTTCGTCTTGACGAGGGCAGATTCGAACATCTCTCCATGGCGAATGTGAATGCGTACGATGATCTTACCAGTCTGAATAACGCCGCAACCAATCACTTCGGGCCTTCTATCTATGCGAAGTTAAGAGTCGTTATATCCATTTATAGGAATGACTATCGATTTTCACAACCTCCGCTGACACCAACATTGACAGCGAAAGCCGATGATGGCAAAGTCTATTTGTACTGGGATGATAGATCAGACAAATTAACTCGCGAACCTTTTCTCGGCGGTGTAAATGACTTTGAAGGCTATAAGTTATACAGGGCAACTGACAAATATTTCCAGGATGCTGAAGTTCTTCGCGATGGATACGGCGATCCTGCTGGTAAAAAACCGATTTTCCAGTGTGATCTCGTAGACTCAATTTCAGGATTTGCCAGCTACGCTGGATGGAATGGCCTCGAGTACTATCTGGGCAGCAATACTGGTATTGTACATTCCTATATTGATAATGATGTACAAAACGGACGTACCTATTACTATGCATTAGTCGCGTACGATTATGGTATGAAGGGAGTAGGAACTCTTGGTGTAAGCATACCTCCAGCAGAAAATAATATGACGGTCGACCTTGATGAATATGGAAATATCCGGGCGTTAGGAACGAATGTTCAAGTTGCTACGCCGCATCAACGAGCTGCAGGATATGTTGATCCGGCAATAACGTTCATCGATCCGGCACATGTGTTAGATAACGGATCAGTTCAGGCAAAGATATTTAATACAGACGGCGTTAAATCGAATCACATGTATAAAATCAAATTCCAGACTGACACAGTCGCGCATTCGAAATCAACGTATTATATGCGAGATGCATTAATTGCGACAAATGGCTATTCCATCGTAGACGCTACGTTAAATGATAAACTTCTTTATCAGGAAACCCCAACCAATAATCTCCAAAATAACTGGGTAACAAAAAAAGACACAGTTGGCGGAACCGGTGGATATGTAGTAAATTTCTTACGTCCGAACAGTCAAGGTATGACATCGAATGTGATTGATGGCATGCAGTTCGTTATTAAGCAAACAAGTGATGTTCCGGCATTGGACAGCCTGCACAGCGGGTGGCAGACGGGAAACGCACCTATTGAGGTGAAGCTCAACCGTTTACGCGCTCCATATTTTGCTTATGACTTCGACATTGTTTTTGTTGATACAACGCTGGAACCCTCTTACACGTCAAAAATAACCAGTACTTCCAATGTTGGCGACCTCAACAATAATGCTCCACTTGTTGCAGCGCGTCTATTGACAGGTTGTTCATTCCCGTTTCATGTGATTAACAGAGATTTCCGAGATACAACAGCTTCAGGATATAAAGGCTATGAACAGCTTGATATGATTGTGCAAAATGTAAATTATACAAATTCCACTCGCAGATATGATCCGGACACTGATTACGTGCTTGTTACTTATTCGGTCCCCAATGGCAGTAAAATCCAATCATATCAAACAATATTTGGCATACGCTTTAAAGATACAACGAATATGCCGCACCCGGGTGATGTATATCGATTGAAGTTCAACAGAGCATTACAAGATTCTATCATGCTCACAGTGAACTTGGATAACAGCACAGATGCATCAAAGATAGACGATGATATGTCACGAATTAAAGTAGTGCCTAATCCGTACCTCGTTACAAACACAATGGAACCGTACATAGCGAACCAAAATTTTAATCAGCAAAGAATATTGCTCTTTACACACATCCCCGCACAGAGCACAATCAAAATATTTACATCAAGCGGAGTATTTATTCGACAGATTGATGTTGATAATGCCCCGGATAATGGTAATTATAAATGGGATATGCTGACAAAAGAAGGATTGGAAATTGCTGCCGGGATCTATGTCTACCATATAAAGTCTAAAATAACCGGAAAGGAAAAACTTGGTAAGTTTGCTGTAATCAAATAAAATAATTATTGAGCCAAATAAAGAGAGATAATCCTATGAGACAATATTCATTTATCAGATCGATCACGCTCATCGCGGCATTGATGATCATTTCGATCTCTTCATTTGCACAGAAGCCGATGCGAGCAGGAACAACATCGGTCGATTTTCTGGAAATAGGTTATGGAGCAGCGGGAAATGCCTTAGGTGATGCATATGTAAGCTTAGCAAATGATGTATCTGCAATTTATTGGAATCCCGCAGGACTTGCACAGTTGAGCAGAAGTGAGGTCATGTTTGTCACTCAACCCTGGATTGTTGGAATGAATACAACGTTCGGAGCGGTCGGCATCGTGGTGCCGGGTTTCGGAACTATTGGTGCAAGCATCATTATGGAGGACTACGGAGATATGGATGTGACAACGATGAAAAACCCGGAAGGAACAGGAGAAAGGTTTTCATCGAGAGACATGGCACTTACCATTTCATATGCAAGAAGTCTCACAGAATGGTTTTCTGTTGGAACTTCGGGCAAGTACGTGACCAGTACTATCTGGCACGAAAATGCCTCCGCATATGCTTTTGACTTGGGTGTTCTTATCAAAACGGACTTTTTCTCTCCCACAGGTGGAAACGAACACGGACTCAAAATTGGTATGAGTATTTCCAATTATGGTACAACACTCAAATATGACGGCCTTGATCTTTTAACTCCGATAGATGTGGATCCTAATTCTGCAGGAAATTACCAGAGTGCGCCCGGAAGGTTGTCGACGCAAGAGTGGGAGATGCCGTTGATTTTTCGAATCGGAGCTTCTGTGACTCCTATCGAGTCCGATATGCACGAGATTATCCTTTCAGTAGATGCATTGCACCCAAACAATAATAGTGAATCTGTTAATGTTGGGGCACAATACTCACTGGCATTCCCGAGTTTCGGAAAACTATTCCTGCGCGGAGGGTATAAAGCTCTCTTTATGGAAGACTCGCAGTATGGCGCGTCGTTCGGAGTGGGTTTTCAGATAGATATGATGTCCAATCAAAGCCTAAAAGTGGAATATGCCTATCGAAACATGGGAATCCTTGGTGGCACACAATCTATGGGTGTGAGTTTCTTGTTTTAGAAATTTGATTGGAAAATCTAGGAATACAAAAAAGACTAACGAAGCTTCACCTTAAATCATCAAGAAGGGCTAGTTGATATTGAGCTTATAATATTGTGAGATGATGGAAACAACAAGTGTGTGGCCGGGGAAGTTACGTATGTCGCTGCTTGTGATCGAATGTTTATGTTTCAAAAATACAGATGCCGGGTCACTTAATTGATTTTCTGAGCAGCCATCGAAGTAATATTATTTGCTCATCGATGTGGTTGGATGAGATCGTCAAAACCTTTGTATAACAGGGAGAGAGCTATGCCAAGGAGAATCAAGTCCCGATTGTACCGTTTGAACGTGATGAGCATTGCTTTCTTTGAGGAGTAACTTTAACACTTATGTCGTCATACGAGTTCAAAGGTTTTTTCTGTGTATTAATAGTGCTGTCGCTTCTCACAGTGAATCTGGGTAGGTCACAAAATATTCAAGGGTTTCGATCTACACAATCGGCGTCACAACACCAACTCAGCTTCTATCAAGAAGTAAAGCGTGATAGCCTTGGAATAAGTAAAATGAGGCAGTCATCCGTCAAAAAAACAGGGTCTAGAAAAAACACCAAAGTAACTTTACGCGACCTTCCACCTGCTGATACCAGTAGAATACTTGCAAGAATCGGTAACAAGACTATTCTTGTTGATGAATTCATCCGTCGTGCCGAATATACTGTTCGTCCTGCTTACTGTAAAGGAGATGGCGGCTTCGATAAGAAAATTATACTAAACTCATTGCTCGCTGAAAAGATGTTGGCTTTTGAAGCAGGGAAGGATAATGAGCTTATGAAAAGCGAATCCTTTCAAAGAATGCTCCAAGGGCTACAAGAGCAGCTCATGCGTAATGTCATGTACTATGCCGAAGGAACCTCAAAAACACAATTTGATACTGCAAGGATCAGGAGAGAGTACGAGATTGCAGGAAGGACATACCATATTGAATATTTTACTATTTCAAACGATTCTGCTGCAACAGCGGTCAAACAAATTCTTGATACCTCAGCCACATCTTTCGCCAATATATACTACGCATTGACAGGGAATGATAGTCTACCTCAAAGAGACGTCAATTGGATATCAAGAGAAAGCCGGGAAGTCCATAAAGCCTTGTTTAAGGATCGTCCTGCTGTGAATCAGGTCGTGGGACCGGTGCAGGTGAATGATGAGAGTTATCTTTTTATACGGGTGAAGGGATGGACTGATCATGTGGCTGTCACTGAAAAACAAATTTCCGATCGTCGGAATGATGTCGATCAAGAATTGACTCATGAGCAAGCCGATGAGCATTATGATAATTACATTATGAGTTTGATGCGAGGGAAAACGCTGCAATTCGAGCCACACACTTTCAGAAAATTTGTAGAAATCGCCGCGCCTTACTACCTCGAATCGAAAAAAGAAAAAGAAGAAACAGTGCTCGATGAGGTGTTTCAAAGGCAACCTCAGGAGAATCCAAAGTTCGACGATATGGAGCGCAATCTCAACACACTGCAGGGCGCGCCTCTCTTTACCATCGATGGAAAAGTGTGGACAGTGCAGGATGTAGCAAAGGAAATGGAACGTCATCCGCTTGTTTTCCGTAATAAAAATCTACACAAGAAAAATTTTTCTAAACAGATAAAGCTGGCTCTTGTGGATATGGTACGCGATAGATATCTAACACAGGAAGCATACAGTCGCGGCTTTGATCGGTATCCTATGGTGGTGCATTACACGGAAATGTGGCAAGACGCAACTCTCAGCCTCTGGCAAAAAGACGCCCGCTTAAAATCAAACGGCGTTGATGATAATGGGCAAATAGATATTATTACGAAATATCTAGATCCATACGTAGATTCATTGCGAAGGAAGTACGGTGATTGTACAGAAATAAATGTAAATGAATTTAATGATTTCCAATTAACAGGAACTCCTATGTTTGTTCAAGAGGGTAATGTACCATTTCCAGTTTTTGTCCCGAGTTTTCCTCAACTGACAACCTATAAATGGTTAGACTATGGAAAAAAGATGGAAGCAAGAAAACAAGAAGCGCCGGCCCATAAAAAAACATCAAAGACCTCCCAATCACCTATACAACACTGAGAGGTTTCCTCGTGGTTGTTTTATCTCCAAGATTAAAAAAATGATACAAAATGTCGAGCAATCCACATTGAATCAAAATTAGATAATGTCCAATTTTCTTCCGAAGTATATTAAAGTTTTTCATTGGTCTCGTTTTTTCTATTGTAAATACGTTGATGTAGAAAACTCGTCGCCGAAGGGCTATGCAAAGTGTTGACATTATTAATAATTGGAGGTGCATTCCATGAATTCCTGCCGAATTGTTTTTGCTTTGTGTTTTTTGCTTGCGGTTTATTGTTACGGTCAAACTGAACAACATCCCTCGAATCAACGATCGCAATCCTCTCTCATAACAATTCCTCACTTAGAGAAACAGGGAACAGCTACCCGACTTGTCGTTGAGGGCAAACCCTTTCTTCTTCTAGCTGGAGAACTGCGTAATTCTACTTGCGGCGGATTTGATTATATGAGGCCGGTATGGAAACGATTAGCAAAAAAGAATCTTAATTCTGTTATTGCTACAGTTTCTTGGGAGCTTATTGAGCCGGAACAGGGTAAATTTGATTTTGCATTGATAGACAGTGTAATTGCCGGCGCGAGAGAAGCAAATCTTAAGTTGGTACTGATTTGGTTCGCCAGTTGGAAGAACGCAAGTTCTGTTTATATCCCTTCCTGGGTGAAAACGGATTATAAAAAATACCCGCGTGTAAAAGATGAGCAAGGTAAACCGTTGGAAATTTTATCGACGTTTGGAAAAGCATCCTGTGAAGCAGATGCAAAAGCATTTGCTGCGCTGATGCGCCATATCAAAGAAGTAGATGCTAAACAACAAACGGTCGTGATGATGCAGGTTGAAAATGAAATGGGTGTGCTTGATAATCTAGGCAGAGAACCATGGGGCAAAGAGGTTTCAGAAAATCCGGGCAACGCAAGGAGAGATTTCTGCGATCAGGCGAATGCCGCCTATAAAAGTTCTGTTCCAAAAGAGTTAATGAATTATCTGATGGAGCATAAAGAAAACTTATATCCTGAGTTATATAAAGTTTGGAAGGCAAATGGTTTCAAAACTACCGGATCATGGGAAGAGATTTTCTGTAAAAGTGAATTCAGGCGCGACATGAAGGACTGGAAATTTTATTCCTATTATACGGAAGAACTTTTTTCGGCATGGAATTATGCCCGATATACTGAAAAAGTAACAGCGGCCGGAAAGAAAGAATACCCAATACCTATGTACGTGAATGCGTGGCTAAAACAACCGTTTAGCTACTGGCCTGGAAGATATCCTTCGGGAGGGCCTTTGCCGCAGGTGCTCGACATGTGGCGAGCTGCCGCTCCTTCCATTGATTTCCTGGCTCCCGATATTTATTTGGATGATTTCAACTGGGCATGTCAGGAATACACCAGAAACGGAAATCCCTTGTTCATACCAGAAACTCGAGGCGGAGATATTGGTGCCGCCAGGGTATTTTTTGTTTTTGGTGAATTCAATACCGGATGTTTTGCTCCCTTTGGGATTGATAATGATCGCTTTTCAGAAAATGACGCGTTGAGGGAAAGTTATGCGGTATTGCAAAATATGTCTTCCATTATTCTTGAAAACCAGGGCAAGGGAACGATGAAGGGAATACTGGTCGATACGACATCGCCAGTCCAGAAGTTTGAACTGGGAAACTTCACAATCGAAGCGAAGCTTGGAGGATGGGAAAAAGCAAATATTGCCGGAGGTATCGTTATACAATTGGGTCCAGATAATTTTATTGTTGCCGGAAAAGCACTCGATGTATTTTTTACTTCTAAAGACAACTCCATGCGCTTAGGGGTGAATGCGGTCGATGAAGGTACTTTCGAGAACGGGAAATGGATATCTGAAAGAAGATTAAACGGAGATGAAACACATGCAAGCACTTCGTCTGGAACAGGTCTCAAGCTCTCCAGCAATAGGGTGAGCATCCAGAGAATATCTCTCTATCGGTACAAGTAATTTGATCATTGCCGTAATCATGAAATAAATCGTTCGGAGACTTTATGAGCATCAGAAAAACTTTTCCTCTGCCCCTGCGCTATTTTATTGTGATAGCATCTTTCATTGCACCTCTCCACTCTTTTCTGTGGAGTCAAATTCCGATGCATTCTCCAGACAAGAATCAAGCATTGTTGAATGAACCAGTTGATATCAGCGGGGATTTTCGAAATTTTTCAAATATATACTATGTTGCAGATAGTCTTTCTGCTTTCGATCCAAAAACGGGTAAAGGCGAGATCACGTACCGACGTTATGCATACTTCACCCGGCAGGCTTTTAATAATATGTTGGCGGTACTAAGACCTGTTGCGCCTAATGAATTTCCAACACAGGAATATGCTGCTTCCCCAGCATTGCCCTTTTCAATAGAGTTTACTTCACCACGCACAGTGCGCATCAGGGCATGCTCTCGCTTTCAAGTCAAACCGGATCGGGAATCACTTATGCTGGTCAATGGCAAGGCGCCGCAAGATAATAGTGCGTGGCAATACGGTAAGATAGATCGCGGTCATCGTTATACAAGTCTGTATGGTTCGGTGACCATATTAGAATTTCCATGGCGTATTGAAGTACGCGATGCGGCAGGAAAGATGCTTACACACACAATTCATATCACGGATGGTTTAGAAACGTTCACGCCTTTGCTGCCTTTTTCTTTCGTTCGTCGTGCGTCCGATTATTCCACAAGCATGGCGGCTGTATTTTCTTTATCGCCGGATGAAAAAATATTTGGCTGTGGTGAGTCGTTCACAGAATTTAATAAAAGAGGTCAGAAAGTTGTACTGTGGACGGATGACGCCAACGGCACACAGAACGAGACGATGTACAAACCCATTCCATTTTTTATGAGCAGCCGCGGGTATGGTGTTTTTATGCATACATCGTCACCCATTACTTGTGATTTCGGCAAGTATTATAGCGGCAATTATTCCCTTATGATGGGTGATGACGAGGCAGACATTTTTATATTTCTTGGTGAGCCGAAAGATATCCTGAATGAGTATACCAACCTGACAGGGAAAGCTACAATGCCGCCGCTATGGTCTTTTGGTTTTTGGATGAGTCGGATCACTTATTTCTCCGAGGCGGAAGGGCGTGAAGTCACAAAGAAGCTCAGGGATAACCGAATCCCTAGCGATGTAATCCACTTTGATACTGGTTGGTTTGAAACTGATTGGAGATGCGATTATCAATTCTCAAAAACACGTTTTAAAGATGCCACGAAGATGATGGCTGATTTCAAAAAAATGGGTTTTCAAACCTGCCTGTGGCAGCTACCCTATTTTGTACCTAAAAACACTTTGTTCCCCGAAATTATCGAGAAGGGGCTTTTTGTGAAAGACTATAAAGGCAACCTTCCTTATGAGGATGCTGTTCTCGATTTTTCAAATCCGGCGGCGGTTAAATGGTACCAGGATAAAATCGCAGGTTTATTGCGCCAGGGTGTTGGTGTCATCAAAGCGGATTTCGGCGAAGCTGCACCGCGAGATGGCTTATACTTTTCGGGACGAACTGGATTTTATGAGCACAACCTGTATCCACTCCGATACAATAAAGCTGTTGCGGAAATTACCAAGCAGGTAACCGGCGAAACTATAATTTGGGGACGCAGTGCTTGGGCTGGCAGTCAACGTTATCCGCTGCATTGGGGCGGTGACCCTGCTAATACCAATACTGCCATGGCCGCTACTTTGAGAGCAGGTTTATCTTTTGGTCTTAGCGGATTTTCCTTTTGGTCGCATGATATTGCAGGATTTGTCAATAAAAAACCGGAAGACATTTATCGCCGTTGGACACCATTTGGCATGCTTACTTCACACACACGCAGTCATGGTGCTCCACCCACAGAACCGTGGGAGTACGGAGAAGATTTTATGAATGCGTTCCGGCTTGCTGATGAAATGAAATATAAACTTATGCCTTACATTTACTCTCAGGCAAAAGATTGCTCTGAACGCGGGCTCCCAATGTTGCGAGCTCTTTTTATTGAGTATCCTAATGATCCAGGTTCATGGTTGATAGATGATGAGTATCTATTTGGTTCGGACATGCTCGTGGCACCGCTGTTTGAAAATGTAACAAGCCGTGATGTATACCTGCCACCTGGACAATGGATTGACTATCAAACAGGCAAGGCATATTTCGGTGGTTGGCATAATATCGAAGCCGGAAAAATTCCGATAGTTGTATTGGTACGCGAAGGAGCCGTTATACCGCATATCAAACTCGCTCAATCTACAGCACAGATGGATTGGTCAACATTAGATCTTGTAGTTTATTCATCAGACTCACAGAAGGCAAATGGCTTGATCTGCCTGCCATCGGACCAAGTACTGCATAATATTTCCTTAGTGAGAAGAGATGGCACATTCAAAATGGAATCAGATCCGTTTGTCGGAAAGGTTACGTGGAGAGTTGGGCTGTATTCCAAATGAAATATTTGAAATAAAAAGATTCGACATTATAAACTCCAACGACCAAATAAAAACGAGGCGGTGAATGAAAAGGCAAAGACAAACGAGAGTAATTTTTTTTATAACTTGTCTGCTGTTCATCTCTGGGACTCTGCTGGCACAGAAATATCCGTTTCAAAATCCTAACCTTTCGATAGAAGAACGAGTCAAGAATATTGTTTCATTAATGACTCTTGATGAAAAAATAAGGTGCTTTAGTACAGACCCTAGCGTACCTCGTCTCAATATTAAGGGAAGTAGACATGTTGAGGGATTGCATGGATTGGCAAAAGGAGGACCCAGCAATTGGGGGCAGAGAGATCCTGTGACAACAACAATTTTTCCGCAAGCAATCGGGTTAGCTGAAACCTGGGATCCCGATGCTGTTAAACGAGTTGCTTCTATTGAGAGTTATGAAACAAGATTCATTTTTCAATCTCCGAGATACAAAAAAGGTGGAATAGTAATGCGTGCGCCCAATGCTGATCTTGGACGCGACCCTCGATGGG
>Ga0182017_10004168_pt1 | contig 10771 bp, 9 predicted proteins | sample 712E3DmetaG_FD_120492 | JGI IMG/M metagenome (GOLD analysis project Ga0182017, IMG submission 120492) | Permafrost microbial communities from Stordalen Mire, Sweden - 712E3D metaG | ecosystem: Environmental > Terrestrial > Soil > Wetlands > Permafrost | place: Sweden: Stordalen | collected... | reverse complement strand
TCGGAGTCAAGACGTTCCAGGCCGAAGATGAGATTGCGGCGATCTGCGCGTCAATCGGCGCATCATACGCGGGAGCGCTCGCGGTCACGACGACAAGCGGTCCCGGACTCGCGCTGAAGACGGAAGCTCTCGGACTGGCCATCATGCTCGAACTTCCCCTCGTTGTTGTGGATGTGCAGCGCGGGGGGCCGAGCACAGGCCTCCCGACGAAAACTGAGCAGGCCGATCTGCTCCAGGCCGTCCTCGGACGGAACGGCGAGGCACCGCTGTGTGTCCTGGCGGCGTCTTCCCCCGCCGACTGCTTCCTCACGGTGTACGAAGCGGCCCGGCTGGCGATCAAGTTTATGACCCCCGTGATCTGCATGACCGACGGCTACCTGGGGAACGGCGCCGAACCATGGAGGATCCCCGATGTCGGAGAGCTTCCCCCGATACCGGTCACGTTCGCGAAGGACCCGGCCGGCTTCCAGCCTTATTCCCGCGACCCCGTGACGCTGGCGAGACCCTGGGCGATCCCGGGGACCCCCGGACTCGAGCACAGGATCGGCGGACTCGAAAAGCAGGACATCACCGGCAACATCAACTACGACCCGGACAACCATGACCTGATGATCCGGCTGCGCGCGCAAAAGATTGAACGGATCGCCGACGACATCCCCGAACAGACCGTGGAAGGCTCCTCCTCCGGCAACGTCCTCCTCGTGGGCTGGGGAAGCACGTACGGGTCCATCAAGAGCGCGGTCACCGGACTCAGGGAATCCGGACATCAGGTGTCGCAGATACATCTGCGCCACATCAACCCCTTTCCCCGCAATCTCGGGACGCTCCTCTCCGCCTTCAAGACAGTCATCGTCCCGGAGATCAACAGCGGCCAGCTTATCAAGCTCCTCCGCGCAAAATACCTGGTGGACGCCGTCGGATTCAATGTCGTCAGAGGATTGCCGCTCCGTTCGGAGGAGATCGAAGGTTTCGTGGAGAAACTCACTGGAGGAAATCATGCCTGACACAGATCAGCAGACAGCGCCGAAACTGACAATAAAGGATTTTCAGTCGGATCAGGACGTCCGCTGGTGCCCGGGATGCGGCGACTATTCGATTCTGGCACAGGTCCAGAGGGTGTTCCCGGAATTCCCTCACAAGAGGGAGCAGTACGTCGCGGTGTCGGGGATCGGGTGCTCCAGCCGGTTTCCGTACTACCTGAACCTCTACGGCATCCACAGTATCCACGGCAGGGCACCGGCCATCGCCTCCGGGGTGAAGATGGTCAACCCCTCGCTCGATGTCTGGGTTGCGACAGGCGACGGCGACGGGCTCTCGATCGGCGGCAATCATATGATTCATATGCTCCGGCGCAACCTGAACATCAAGGTCCTTCTCTTCAACAATCAGATCTACGGACTCACGAAGGGACAGTACTCCCCTACTTCCCTCCTGGGGCAGATCACGAAGTCCACCCCCGCCGGCGTCATCGATTTCCCGTTCATACCGGTCTCCCTCGCGCTCGGTGCGCAGGCCACGTTCGTTGCCCGTTCGATGGACCGGGACCCGAAGCACCTCCAGGAGATCGTCCGCCGCGCGGAATCGCATCACGGGGCCGCCTTCGTCGAAATCTACCAGAACTGCAACGTGTTCAACGACGGCGCATTCTTCCAGTTCACGGAAAAGGAGACGAAAGACGACCACATCGTGTACCTCGAACATGGCAAGCCCCTTGTCTTCGGCAAGGAGCGGCAGATGGGAATCCGGCTGAACGGGTTCAGGCCGGAGGCGGTATCGCTGAAAGAGGGGAAATACTCGACGAGCGACCTCCTCGTCCACGATGAAAAGGACTCGACGCTCGCTTTCATACTGGCGAACATGATACACAACCCCGACCTCCCCCGCCCGATGGGTGTGTTTCTGGCGCTGGATCACCCGACATACGAGGAGCAGATGGCGGACCAGATCGCCCGCGCAAAAAGCAGGAAGGGAGAAGGGGATCTCCAGAAACTTCTTGACGGCGAAGAGACCTGGGTTATCAAGTAACGGGACCCTGATTGCAAATCCGGAGGGTATGCCAGAGGATATGCCACAAGGTATGCCGGAAGGTATGCCAGAAGGTATGAATGAGGCGATCAGAGCAATCCTCACCCTCTTCCGTACCCGTGAGCGGTTCGTGCTGACGACGCACGTCAACCCGGACGGCGACGGGATTGGATCGGAGATCGCCCTGGCCTCCTGGCTCCGGAAACGGGGGAAGGTTGTGCGGGTGATCAACGAGAGCTCACTCCCCGCGGTGTACCGTTTTCTCGATCCCGGGAGGACCGTCGCCGCGTTCGACCCCTTGCGTGACGGCCCGGCAATCGCAGCGGCAGACGTGATCGTTGTGCTGGACACCAACCACCCGGACAGGCTCCGGTCCATGAAGGACGCCGTCCTTGGCTCCTCCGCCCTGAAAGTCTGCATCGACCACCACCTCGACCCCGACCCGTTCACAACCACGGCGCTCATCGACGCGAACGCCACGTCAACGGGGGAGATCCTGTACCGCCTCCTCTTCCGCGATGGGGACGACGGACTCACCGCGGAGATCGCCACCGGGCTCTACTGCGCGATCATGACCGATACCGGATCGTTCCGCTATCCCCGCACCGGGCCCATGACACACACGATCGTCTCACGACTGATCGCCTCCGGAGCGGATCCCGTCAGAATATACGCGGAGGTGTATGAACGCTGGTCCACCGGCCGCATTCACCTGCTCGGCGAGGTGCTGGCCGGCCTCACGACCGGATTCGGGGGACTCCTTGCCCATGTCACGGTAACACGGGAGATGCTTTCACGCACCGGGACGAGCGAGGAAGACACGGATAATTTCACGACGTACCCGATGTCCATCGAGGGGGTCCGGGTGGGGATACTTTTCCTGGAGATCGAGGGGGGGATCAAAATCAGCTTCCGGTCCAAGGGGATGATACCCATAAACGCACTTGCCATGGAATTCGGAGGGAACGGTCACAGGAACGCCGCGGGGGCCCGTATCGCCGGAGTGGATTCCGCCGAGGCGCGCTCGCGCGTCCTCTCTGCTGCAGGCAAGTACATCAGGGGGGGGGCATGATACGTATCAGTGTGCGGAAGGGAGCGGTCCGGCTCGTGGAGTCGGACATCCTGATTCATTTTGTCTTCGAAGAGTGGCAGAAGTCCCCCGGAGAGCTCAGGGTTCTCAAGGGACTCACGGGCGCGGACCTGATCCCGGAAGGGGGAAACGGCTTCGCCGGCAAGGAACGGGAAACTCTTCTCCTCTTCCCGAAGAACCTCTCCTGTGCGCGCCTCCTCCTTGTCGGTGCCGGCACACACAAGAACTGGAGCAGGGAGCGCCTCCGGCGGGGAGGGGCAACGGCCGCAAAAGCCGTAAGGGGGATGGGACTCCGCACGGCTTCGTTCATCGAGCCTGAAAAGGAGGTGACCGCCGCTCTCGCCACCGCGCCCGGTGAGGATCCGGCGGAACTCTACGGGCACGCTCTGGCGGAAGGGGTTCTCCTCGGGCTCTACAGGTACGACAAGTACAAGACGCTGAGGAATTCCTCTCCCGATCGCCTCACGAAGATCTCATTCATCACGGATTCTCCCTCCCGCGAAAAGGGGATCGCGCGCGGAATCACCCGGGCCACTGTCGTATGCGAGGCGACCTGCTTTGCCCGCGACCTCGAGAACGCGCCGGGGAACGAGATCTACCCGGAGTCGCTTGCCGCGGCCGCACGGTCGGCAGGGGGGCGGAGCGGATTCAGCGTCAAAGTCCTCGACGAACGGAACATACGCTCCCTCGGGATGGGGGGCCTCCTCGGCGTCGCCCGCGGCAGCAGGCGGCCTCCCAGGCTCCTGATCATGGAATACCGCGGCAGGAAGAGCGGGCGCCCCACGCCCGGAGCCGGGAAGGGTCCCGTGGTTCTGGTGGGAAAAGGAGTCACATTCGACTCGGGGGGAATCTCCATCAAGCCTTCCGCGGGAATGGCGGAGATGAAAATGGACATGTCGGGAGGGGCGGTCGTGATTGCAGCCATGCAGGCCACCGCCCGGCTGAAACTGCCGGTCCATCTGATAGGAATCGTCCCCGCAGCCGAAAATCTTCCCGGGGGTTCAGCCCTGAGACCCGGGGACATTCTCCGCCACCATAACGGCATGACGTCGGAGGTGGACAATACGGATGCCGAAGGGAGGCTGATACTCGCGGATGCCCTTTCCTATGCAGGACGCTATGATCCCGCGCTCATCATCGACCTCGCGACGCTCACCGGGGCGGTTGTTGTGGCGCTGGGTCATGTCGCCACGGGGATGATGGGAAACGATGCGGACGCCATGCGCCTTCTCAAAGATTCGGGGGACCGGACATATGAGCGTGTCTGGGAGCTCCCGATGTTCGAGGAATACGAGGCGCTGATCAAAAGCGAAGTCGCTGACGTGAAGAACACCGGGGGCCGCTGGGGCGGCGCCATCACCGCTGCAATGTTTCTGAGGAAGTTCATCGGCCCGTACAGCTGGGTGCACCTGGATATCGCCGGGACATCCATCATGGAAGAGCCCGCCGACTACACAATGCGCGGAGGATCAGGCGCCGGGGTGCGCCTTCTTGTCGATTTCCTCCGGCACAGGGGTGATCCGCACGAGTGACCTGAAGAAGAAAGGAAGAGACGTAGTGCGAACGACACCGACGATAGGATTGATTATTGTTCTGGCGCTTGTCACCATTGCGCCCGGCGCAAATGGACAGTTCCGTCCACCCCGCCCGGAGCAGGGGCCCCGGGTACTGTTCTTCGAGGCATTTCCCCTCCCGGGCGAAGGGGACTCTCTCGAGGACCGGGTGGACATCCACTACCGGATCGACAGGGAGTTTTTCGTGCCGGTCAGGGATCCGGACGGGCACTCCCCTTTTCATAGGAGCGGTGAGCTCGTCGTCGAGCTCGCCGACTCGACAGGCGGGATCGCCACCCGCGCGATGCAGACACTGGAGATTCCTGAAGAAGACGCCGACAGAAAACAGGCCGGCAGCCGGTGGGAGCAGGGGATTTTCCAGCTCATGGTTCCTCCGGGGATGTACAGGATACTGATGACCGTGGAGGACCAGGAGTCACGCAGGAGCATCATGGACAGCAGCAGATTCGTTCGGACATCCCCCCGCACCGTCCCGGGACTGGCCACGGCTTCGGTCGTGCTTATCGCCCCCCCCCCGGGAGCGCACGGCATCCCCGACCTGACGCTTATGAACTATGGAGAAGATGTACTCTTCGGCCGCCCCGCAGCACTCCTTGTTGTATGGACACCGGCCGGAAGACGCGACACGATTCTCAGCGTAAAGTACTCGTTCGCCGGGGAACCCGCCTCCCCCCCCGAAGACCGCCCTTTCCTCCCCCCCGACCGTGAGCTCACCGTCCCGCTCTACCGCGGAGTGAAATTCGCACCGTGGACCGACAGCTCACAAGCGGCGTACAGGGTCTCCCGGGACGCGGCGGAGGGAACATGCGCAGCCATCGTCCCCGTCCCGTTCGCCCGACTCCTCCTCCGCCCCTTCCGGATGACTTTCACACTTTCCTCCGGATCCGACAGGTTTGAGGTGGTCAGGAAGGGGCGGGCCGTGTGGCCGGACATGCCCTTCTCGCTGAAAGACATCGACAACGCCCTCGACGCTCTCCGGTACATCACGACGGAGGTCGAACTGGACTCGCTCCGGAGGGGGAACATGGAGACGCGCAGGGCGAACCTGGAAGGTTTCTGGCGGTCAAGGGGGGGGAAGCAGGAAACGGCGTTCAACGAGGTGATGACCGAGTACTACAGGCGTGCCGACCTCGCAACGAGGAATTTCGGTACACTGCGACAACCGGACGGCTTCCGTTCCGACAGGGGGAGGATCTACGTCCTGTACGGCCCTCCCACGGCGACCGACAGGACGCTCAACCCCGCCTCCGGGTTCCAGGAGGTCTGGACATATGTCCGCCTGAAAAAGAAGTTCATATTCGTCGACCAGAACAAATCGGGGACGTACGTCCTCGTTTCGACAACGGCACTATGAAACCTACGATCGCAATTACCGTCGGAGACTACAACGGCATAGGACCGGAAGTCTCACTGAAGGCGATCGCAACGCCTCTCGTGCGGAGGCTCTGCACCCCGGTACTTGTCGGCCCTCCCGAAGTATACGAGCGGGTCGCCTCCCGGCTCGCACTCCGCATGCGGTTTCTCCCCTTCCCCTCCACGGGGGGCGCCAGGGGACGCGCAGTGCAGATACTCGAGCCGGAGGGAGAGATACCCGTGCGGTTCTCGCCGGGAAAGCTCTCCGCGGCCGCGGGGGCGGCCGCGGGGGCTGCCATACGCGCATCCGTCGTGCTTGTGCTTGGAGGAGGAGCCCGGGCACTTGTCACCGCCCCCGTCTCGAAGCACGCACTCCATCTCGCAGGGATCAACGCACCGGGCCAGACGGAGCTTCTCCAGCGCCTCACGCGCTCTCCCCATGTGGCCATGATGCTCGTCAGCAGGACGCTCCGCGTGGGCCTCGTCACGATACACACACCGATCCGGAAGGTCCCGCGCGAGCTGACCGGCGCACTCCTCCGGGAGCGAATCACAGTGATCCACCGCGCACTACGCACGGACTGGCGGATCCGCTCCCCCCGGCTCGCCATCCTCGCGCTCAACCCGCACGCCGGCGAGGGAGGAGACCTCGGCAACGAGGAGCAGCGCGTGATCATACCGGTGATTGCCGCGCTCAGGGAGGAAGGGATGCGCCTGGAGGGTCCCTTCCCTGCAGACGCGTTCTTCGCGCGGTACGAACCGGGAACCTACGATGCCGTGGTTGCGATGTACCATGACCAGGGGCTGATACCGCTGAAGATGTCGGCCCGCGGGCACGCCGTCAATGTCTCTGTCGGGCTCCCGCTGGTCAGGACTTCCCCGGATCACGGAACCGCGTTTGACATCGCCGGACGGTCGATCGCCGACCCGGCAAGTATGATCGAAGCGATACGCGCCGCCGTGACGCTCGCCTCCCGCCGGCCTGCAGCGGTCCTGGAGGGAAGACGATGATTTCGTTCAGAGGGGTGTCGGTGGAGTTCGGCTCGCATACGCTCCTGAACAACATCACGCTCCAGATCAAACCGGGGGAGTTCGTCTTTCTTGTCGGCCAGACGGGTTCGGGCAAAAGCACGGTGTTCCGGCTGATCTACATGGACATACTCCCCACGCGGGGAACCGTGGTCGTCGGCAAACACTCCTCCTCATCGATACAGCTCCGCGAGATCCCGTATCTACGGCGGGAACTGGGAGTCGTCTTCCAGGATTTCAAACTGCTCGAAGACCGGAGCGTGTACGACAACGTGGCGTTCACCCTCCATGTTACCGGTACCCGGGGGGCTGAAATCAAGAAAAAAGTGATGCATACGCTCGGTGACGTCGGACTCAGCCACGCCCGGAACAAAATGGCGCATGAGCTCTCAGGGGGGGAACAGCAGCGCGTGGCGATCGCACGGGCGCTCGCCAACAACCCGACATTCCTCCTTGCCGACGAGCCCACGGGGAACCTCGACCCCGGCACATCGCTCGAGATCCTGACACTTCTGAAGGAGATCAATATGCGGGGGACGGCGGTCCTGATGGCGACGCACAACTATGACATTGTCAGGAAGGCGAAGGAGAGGACACTGAAGATCGAGGACTGCGGGATACACGAGGTGACCGGGGTGTTCTAACAGTCACGACGTTTTCAGGCGTGGTTGAGAGTCGCGCCGCCTTCGGGCGTGATCAGCCCGCAACCGCCTCAACGCGCCGGATCTCGGGAAGGTCGCGCATCAGCGCCCTTTCAACACCCGCACGGAGCGTCATAGCTGACATCGCGCAGGTGAGGCACCTCCCCACCCACTGGAGCTCGACGGTCCCGTTTTCCCGGAAACGGAGGAACTTCACATCCCCTCCGTCCATGCGAAGGTAGGGGCGGACAGTGTCGAGAGACTGTTCGACACGGAGAGCGAACTCGTCCTGCATATTCACGCCGGCCACCTCATAAAAGCTGTATGTCGACCGCCGGGGCACCCGAGCGGGCGGAGTTGCGGATACTGACCTGTGCGGCCACATTCCTGGCGATGGAGCGGAGGATCGCGGACTGTACCGGAGCCGCCGGATCTGCCACGATGGGTCTCCCGGTGTCCCCGCTGACGCGGATGTTCGTATAGAGGGGGACCTCGCCGAGGAAGGGGACCCCCAGCTGATCCGCCGCCCTTTTTCCCCCGCCGTTGTCAAATATGTCCTCGCGCGCCCCGCAGTGTGAGCAGATGTAGTAGCTCATGTTTTCGACAACGCCGAGTACCGGGACGTCGACTTTGTCGAACATTTTCCATGCCTTCAGCGCATCGGCGAGGGAAATATCCTGCGGTGTCGTGACGACGACCGCTCCCGTCAACGGTATCGTCTGTACCAGCGTCAGCTGTATGTCTCCGGTCCCGGGAGGGAGATCCATCACAAGATAATCCAGTTCCCCCCATTCCACATCGGACATAAACTGCTTGACCGCGCCGCTCACCATTGGTCCCCTCCAGACGACCGCCTGCATCGGGTCGACGAGGAACCCGATCGACATCACCTTGACGCCCCAGTTTTCGATCGGCAGCAGTTTCTGACCGCTCATTCCGGGCCGTTTCTTGATCCCCATCATCAGGGGCATGCTCGGGCCGTAGATGTCCAGGTCCACAAGCCCGACGACGGCCCCGTCCATCGCCAGCGCAACCGCGAGGTTTGCGGCGATCGTCGATTTCCCCACCCCCCCCTTTCCGGAGGCGACCGCGATCGTATTCCTGACCCCCTGGAGGATCGCACCCCTGTGCGCGTGTTCGTGCTGCATGACATTGGACGTCATCGTGACGTTCACGTTCCCGACTCCCTCAATCGATTCCCTGACCGCCTTCACGGACGCGCTCTTGAGCTCCTCCCGTACCGGGCAGGCGGGCGTCGTCAGCTCGATCGTGAAGCTGAGATCCTTCCCGGTGATGACAACGTCTTTGACGAATTTCAGCGTAACGATGTCCCGGTTCAGGTCGGGATCCTTCACGCCCCGGAGAGCTTCCAGGACATTCCCCTCGTTCAGCGGCTTCATGCAGTGTGGCTTCCCTCCTTGTATAAAAGATCAAACACCCCGACCTCCGATCAGGTTCATCTTTTTCCCCACTCTTTCAAACGCCCCCAGGACCGTGTCGATATCCCCCGTGCTGAGCGCCGCGGAAACCTGCGCCCTGAGACGTGCTTCCCCCTTCGGGACGACCGGGTACCAGAGACCCCGTACGTAGACTCCCGCCTTCATCAGCGCCTGACTCATGGCCTGGGCAACGGATGCCTCCCCCAGCATGACGGGCACGATCGGGTGTTCCCCTTCGAGGATCCTGAACCCGAGGGCCGAGATTTCCTTCCGGAAGTATGCGGTGTTCGCCGCAAGCTTCCGCACGAGCGACCTGTCCTTCATGAGGAGCGTGAAGGCAGCGTCGGCGCCGAACACGATCGCCGGCGGGAGAGAATTCGAAAAAATGTATGTCCGTGCCTTCTGGCGCATGAATGCGATCAGCTCCCTCCTGCCGCTGATGTATCCCCCGGCCGCGCCGCCGATCGCCTTCCCGAGCGTCCCCGTAAGCACGTCCACACTCCCGTGGACCCCGCGCGCCTCCGGGGTCCCCCTGCCGGTCCTGCCGCATACTCCGACACCGTGCGAATCGTCCACGAAGAGGATCGCATCATACTTCGCTGCGATCGCAACGAGTGCGTCCAGGGGGGCGAGGTCCCCCTCCATGCTGAACACGCCGTCGGACGCAATGATCCTGAGGCGGTAATCCTTCCCCCTGTCCTCTTCGAGCTGGCGGACGAGGTCGTTCATGTCCGCGTGCGCATAGATCTTTTTCTCCGTCGTCTCCCCCCTGCAGAGCCGCTGGCCGTCGATGATGCTGGCATGGTTCAGCCGGTCGGAGTAAATCACGTCGCGATACGAATCCACACCTATCTTCTCGTTTGTCAGGGAGGCGAAGAACGCCTCGTTGGCGGTCCAGCATGAGGAAAACAGTATCGTGTCCTCCGTTCCCAGGAACTTCGCGATCTTCTTCTCGAGAGAGAGGTGGATATCCTGCGTCCCGCAGATGAAGCGCACGGAAGCTACGCCGTACCCGTACTCCCTGATGCCGCGGATAGCGGCATTGCGCACCACGGGGTGGTTCGACAGCCCGAGGTAGTTGTTGGAAGCCAGCATAACCGCCTTCCGGCCGCCCACCCGGACGATGCCGTCCTGGGCGCTCTGAAGCGGCACTTCGTATTTGTAGGTGTTCGACCGTTCGAGCTGCTCGAGTTCCCTTGTAACGAGCTCAAGGACATTTGCCATACACGAAATCTCCGTTTCGGGGTTAGTGAAGTGAAGATTTGACAAGCCGTGCCGCGAATGAGCCGTCCATCCCGTGCCGGTGGGGGAACGTTTCAACGAACCCTCCCGCGTTCACGAGGTCGCGGGGGACAAACTCCCCCGCCCCCTCCAGCACGAATTCGGGATGGCGCCCGAGGAATGCCCGAACGATCTCCTCGTTTTCATCAGGCTCGACCGTGCATGTGCTGTAGACGAGCACCCCCTCCGGCTTCACGAGACGGGCCGCGTTCTCGAGAAGCCCGGTCTGGATTTTTGTGAGCTTCAGGATGTCGGACACGTCCCGCTTCCACTTGATGTCGGGTTTCTTGGCAAGCACGCCGAGTCCGGAGCAGGGCGCATCGAGCAGGACCCTGTCGG
>Ga0182017_10004167_pt1 | contig 10773 bp, 13 predicted proteins | sample 712E3DmetaG_FD_120492 | JGI IMG/M metagenome (GOLD analysis project Ga0182017, IMG submission 120492) | Permafrost microbial communities from Stordalen Mire, Sweden - 712E3D metaG | ecosystem: Environmental > Terrestrial > Soil > Wetlands > Permafrost | place: Sweden: Stordalen | collected... | reverse complement strand
TCCGCGACATAGGGGTCTTCCGATTGATTGGCAAAAGCAGGGTCGTCTATGAGATAGATTTTATCCGCGCCGCAGGTAGCAAATTGCTCAGCGCCTTTGATATCATGTCCCAGACAGACGGCACATAATTCGGTTTGTAAAGTATCGGCCAGTTCCCGGCCTTTTGAGAGCAGTTCCAGACCGACGCCTTTGATTTCTCCGTTGCGCTGTTCGGCAAAAACCCAGACCCCGCGGTGTTCGCTGTCGACGGGGGATTGCGCCATTTCTTTTTCAATCTTGATGGCTTCAGTGGCACAGGCATCCTCACAGGCACCGCAGACGTTACAGCCCTCTATTTTGATGCTGGCTTTGTCATCGAGGATAGTTATTAAACCGAACGGACAGGCGGATTCGCAGCTGCCGCAGCCCGTGCATTTTTCTTTATCAAACTTTAGTCCCATAAAGGTCTCCCATTTACTGATGTTGCCTAAGTCTGAAGGATATTTCCCCTCTCTCTAATTCTCTCCCACACGTGGCGAGAGAACTAACCCCGAATTTTAGTTCCCTCTCCCTTTCGATGGGAGAGGGACAGGGTGAGGGTATGTATCACTTTTCAGATTATCACTAAATCATTTTGGCTTCTTTTAATTTTTCAATCAAGGCTTTGGCCTGCACTTCCGGTTCTCCCTTGAGCATTTCCGCGTGCTGGATGCGCTGAGGATAAAATACTTTCACGACCCAGGTACCGGAACCGGCCTGGCCGATTGTTTCTTTGGGGGCGTCGATGTCATTGGCGGTCCAGGTGGGGATTTGCGCCGATTTTGATTTAGAAAGTCCCCGCAAGGAAGGCATACGCGGCACATTGATTTCTTTAGCCACAGTGATGACGGCCGGTAATGATGCTTCAATTGTTTCATGTCCGTCTTCTACCGCCCGCTGCACTCGGATTTTACCGTTACCGATTTCCTCGATCTTGCTGACGTAGGCAATGAAAGGGATACCCAAATTTTCGGCGAGCTCCGGCCCGACCTGCCCGGTATCGCCGTCAATGGTTTGCCGGCCGCAGATAATCAGGTCATAGTTTTTAATTTTTTCAACGGCTTTGCCCAAGGCAGCCGCTGTGGCCAGCGTATCCGAACCGGCAAAAGCCATGTCGCTCAATAAAACAGCTTCATCGGCGCCGACGCTGATGGCATCTTTAAGCATGTCCGCGGCCTGCGGAGGCCCCATGCTGATGGCGGTGACTTTGCCGCCGTGCTTCTCTTTGAGGCGGACGCCCTCTTCCAGCGCATAGCTGTCAAAAGGATTAACAATAGCTTTAATACCCTGCCTGATGAGGGTGTTGGTATTGGGGTCGATTTTGACTTCGGTGGTGCCGGGTACCTGTTTCAGACAGACGATAACATTCATTCGCGTTTGCCTTTCCGTTTGCGTAATTCAATCGCGATGGCGTTATGCAGGACTTCATTGCTGCCTTCATAAATCTGGGTGATTTTAGCATCGCGCATCATTTTTTCGAGGGGATAATCGCGCATGTAACCGGCGCCGCCGCAAACCTGGACGGCATCGACGGTAACCTTCATGGCGACATCGGAGGCAAAGACCTTGGCCATCGCCGATTCTTCGGTGAAGCTCTTCACACCGCTGTCGATTGTTTTGGCAACGGCATAGACGAGCGCACGGGCGGCTTCGACCTGCAAGGCCATTTCGGCCAGTTTATACTGGACGACGGGCAGGGAAATCAGGGGCTGCCCGAACTGAATACGCTGGCTGGTGTAGCCGACGGCGGCTTCCATGGCGCCCTGAGCGATACCCAATGCCTGGGCGCTGATGCCGGGGCGCGAATTATCCAGGACTTTCATGGTGACGATAAAACCCATGCCTTCCCGGCTGATGAGGTTTTCGGCAGGCACAAGGCAATTACGGAAAACCAATTCCCGGGTGGCGGAAGCACGGATACCGATTTTCTTTTCCTTTTTGCCGAAGGTGAAACCGGGGGCGTCTTTTTCGACGATGAAGGCGCTGGCGCCGCGGGGCCCCTTGGTTTTATCAGTTAAAGCGACAATGGTATAAATATCGGCTTCGCCGCCGTTGGTGATGAACTGTTTGGTGCCGTTGAGAATGTAGCCCTCAGGAGTTTTCACGGCAGTAGTTTGAATTCCACTGGCATCGCTGCCGGCATTAGATTCGGTTAAACCGAAAGCGGCGATTTTCCCTGAGGCAATCTGGGGCAAGTATTTTTGTTTCTGTTCCTCGCTGCCGTAGAGGATAATGGCATAAGCCCCCAGCGCGGTGGCGGCGAAAGAAACGGCCACGGCGCTGCAGACGCGGCTTAATTCCTCGACAACAAGGCATAAATCAAGCGTGCCGCCGCCCAATCCGTCATATTTTTCGGGGATAAAAATGCGGAACAGGTCGCTATCCGCCAGTTCTTTCAGGATTTCTTTGGGGAATTGTTCTTTTTCATCAAGCTCGGCGCGGACCGGTAAAATTCTTTCCTCAGCGATCCGGTGGGCCAGGCTTTTCAGTGTCTTTTGCTGTTCGGTTAAAAAGTATTCCAATACATCCCTCCATAGTTCCCGGGAGATTATCGCAAGATAAAAGGAATACAGATATTATAAGGTGAGCAGCAGTCTCACTGCAAGGTTGGGGATAATTGGCCCGGATATTTTGATAAAACGGCCAGAATGCTTTTCTGAGGGAAGGATATTTATTAAGTCAATTATTACTTTTATTACGTAATAAAGAAATAAAAGCACTGAAGCAAATCAGCGGAAGTGTGACAACAAAGAATGCCATTTGTTTTGAAAAATGGAATAATTTCATCCATATAATTAATGAAATAAATTCGATAACAACAAAAGTTAGAATAGTCTGAATTACTTTTTTCTTTGTTATTTTGGTCATGATAATCCTTCTTGGGATCATAACATCGTATATGAGAGAATTATAAGGATAACAGCAGGCATTGTCAATAGATTGCGGCAGCGGGCTGACCGGATATTATTTCCCCTGAAATATTGCACTTAATGCACCTAAATAACAAAACCCGGGAACAAACACGTAAAAATTATTAGTGAAATCGGGCGCTCTTTGGGATATAATGGGAAATACTTGCAGTTGCATTTCAATTTAGTAACAAAAAATATGATAGGGAGGTAAATTACCATGGCAAACGCAGCTAGAGCTTACATTCTGATTGAGTGCACAGTGGGCAGAACCAAAGAGGTAGTTACCGGTTTGGGCCGCCTGAAGGGAATGAAATCAGTGGAAACGGTTACCGGTCCCTATGATGTGATTGCGATTGTAGAACTGGCTACCCTGAATGAAATCGGCGATTTAGTTACCCAGCATATTCATCCGATTACCGGTATCACCAGAACGGTAACCTGTTTAGTGGTTTAAAAGAAATCACCAAAGCAATAATACTGTGATTGGGCGGGCGGGTTAAAAACCCGCCCTTACCTGAGTTCATGAATTTAAAGATGAGGGCAAATGATAATATCCCTCACCTCAATCCCACCTTTCATTTTCCTGATATTGTTATTTTGGTTGTAATTATGGATTTTACATTTACCCCGGAGCAGGAAGCATTCAGGCAGGAAGTGCGCAGTTTCCTCGAAGATGAAATAAAGAAAGGCACCTTCCGGCCGATGTGCGACGCTTGGATACAGGGTTTTTCCTGGGAATTTACCAAAAAAGTAGCCGCAAAAGGCTGGCTCGGTATCACCTGGCCGAAAGAATACGGCGGTTTGGGCAGAAGTCAGGTTGACCGGCTGATTTTGACCGAAGAAATGCTGCGTTACGGCGCGCCGGCGGCCTGCCACTGGTTTGCCGAACGGCAAATCGGGCGTGCGATTTATACTTACGGCACAGAAGAACAAAAACAGGAACTGCTGCCAAAAATCCTGCGGGGTGAGGTCTGCATCGGGCTGGGGATGAGCGAGCCGGAGGCCGGTTCCGACCTGGCGGCCCTGAAAACCAAAGCTGTGGAAGACGGCGATTTTTACGTCATCAACGGGCAGAAAATGTGGACCAGCTGCGCCCGGTACATGACGCATATTTACCTGGTGGCGCGCACCGACCCGGCAGCCCCGAAACAGAAAGGCATCAGCGAATTCATCATCGATTGCAAGTTACCTGGCATCACGATTCGTCCTATTATTGACATCACCGGCAGCGAAGCTTGGGGCGAGGTTTTTTTTGACGATGTACACGTCCCGAAAAAATACCTGATCGGGGAGAAAAACTGCGGTTTCTATCAGATTCTGAACCAGCTGGATTACGAACGTTCCGGCATGGAACGGCTAATGGGTAACTATCCGCTTTTTGAGGCCTTGATCAAATTCTGTAAAGAAACCAGACGGCACGGCAAACCGGTTTATGAAGACCCTCTTGTTCGCAGTCGACTGGCACAGCTGGAGGTTGAATTTGAAGTGGGGCGGATGCTGCTTTACAGGGTGGTGCAGGTGATGGAAAAGGGCAAGGCGCCGAATGTCGAGGCGGCAATCGCCAAACCTTTTTGTACGACCTGGGAACAACACTTGGCGAGTGTTGCCACCGATATCCTGGGACTTTACGGACAATTATGGAAAGAATCCGAATATGCGCCGCTAATCGGGATGGCGCCGCATTCTTTCCTCGCTTCCAAAGGATATAGTCTGCAGGCGGGAACCAATGAGATTTTGAAAGGGATTGTAGCGGCGCGGGGTTTGGGAATGCCTGCTATAACTTAAATTGATCATTCATTAGGGATAATAAATGGATTTTACACTCTCTGAAGAACAGGCGATGGTGCGGAAATCGGCGCGGGATTTTCTCACGGATAAATGCCCCAAATCATACGTCCGGCAGATGGCGGCTGATGAGAAGGGGTATTCCCTGGTTTTATGGCAGGAAATGGCGGAATTAGGCTGGCTGGGACTGGCGATTCCGGACCTGTACGGCGGCTTCGGGATGGAATTTATCGACCTGGCGGTATTATTGGAAGAGATGGGACGGGCCTGCCTGCCGGGTCCGTTCTTCGCAACTGTTGTGCTGGCAGCTTTAACGATACTGGAAAACGGGAGCGATAAACAAAAAGCTGCCTATTTACCTCAGATTGCCGCCGGAAAAATGATAATGACCATGGCGTTGAATGAAGCCGACGGTTTGTACGAACCTGGTTCCATCGCAACGTCTGCATTCGCGGAAAGAGACGATTACATCATCAACGGAACCAAATTATTTGTCCCTTATGCGCATGTCGCGGACTATATGCTCTGTGCTGCGAGGACGGGCAATCAAAACGACAATAACAAAGACATTACCGTTTTCATCTTACCGGCGAAAGCACAAGGAATAAAATGCACGCCGCTGCAGACGATGAGCGGCGATAAACTGTGCGCGGTTACTTTCGACAATGTGACGGTTGCAAAGGACAGCGTTTTGGGCGGGGTGGGGGAAGGTTGGGCAGTCGTGGAGAAAACGATGGAGCGGGCAGCGGCGGCGATTTGCTGCGATACGGTGGGCGTACTGCAGAGGGTGTTGGAAATGACACTGGACTACACTAAAGAACGGAAACAATTCGGTAAACCCATCGGGGCTTTTCAGGTCATCCAGCAATATATGGCGGACATGGTAACTTATGTAGACGGATTGCGTTTTGTGTCTTACCAGGCGGCTTGGCGGATCAGCGAAGGCTTGCCCGCAATGCGCGAAACGGCGATTGCGAAGGCATGGTCGGCGGAATCTTATGAAGGGTGCATCACCAAAGCGCACCAGATTTTCGGGGCGGTGGGCGTGACCGGCGACCATGATTTACATTTCTACACCACACGCGGGAAAGCAGCGCAGCTCAGCTATGGGGATGCCGATTTCTGGCGGGAAAAAGTTGCCGAAAAGATGGGGTTATAGAACTCAGTGCTTTGTCAGTTTTTCCAGCCTGGTTTGGACCGCGGTGATGGTTTCTTCGGCGGTAGAAGCGCCACCGGTAATCCCGATGAATTTATGTCCTTTGAGCCAGGACGGTTTAATTTCTTCGGCGGTTTCGATGAGTTGGGTTGCGGTGAGGCGGCTGCACAACTCGGCTAATCTGTTCGTATTGGCGCTGGTATGGTCGCCGACGACAAACATTAAGTCGACTTTATTGGCTAGCTTTTGGGCCGATTCCTGCCGGCGGCGGATATCATGACAAATCGTGTCCACAATATACAATTCCGAATCTTTATGAAGCGCAATATCCACAACATTCTTCAGAAATTCGTTGAAATTAGCGGGAATTTGAGTGGTTTGGGCGACGATGCCGATGCGTCCGGGCAGCGGTTTCAATTCCGCAATTTTCTGCGCATCTAATGTCGCCATGCCGTTCCCGCCGGCCCAGGCGAGAATACCTTTAACCTCTGGGTGATTAACGTCGCCGTAAACGACGACGAAAAATCCTTCTTTGGACAACCTCTGCGCGACCGATTGGGCGCGGTGCACGAAACGGCAGGTAGTATCCACAATTTTCAGATTACGCCGGCTGATTTCGGCGGCAACATCCGGCCCGACGCCATGGGCGCCGATGGCTATGACATTGCCGGTAACATCATCAAGGGTTCCCGCCACATTGACACCAAGTGCTGCAAGGCGCTGTAACACCTGCTGATTATGGACAACAGCTCCCAACGTCTCAATATTGCCCTGTTCCGCGGCGGCCTTCTCCAGAGCCGTTATAGCGCGTCTAACCCCGAAACAGAACCCTATGCCGGCGGCCTTCTCAATTTTTATGTTACTGTTTTTCATTGTTCAGCATAAACCCCGTGATATTCCGGCGGCAGCAAGTCGGTAATGCGGGACATTATCAATTTTGTGGCATCCTCTCTGGAGAGTTTATCATCATTGGCCGGCAGTTGAAAAGCCTTCCCAAAATTGACCGTTATTTCCGGCCTTTTAAACACCCAATTCCAGCCCTTTAATTTTTCAGTACCTGAAATACCCACCGGCAGAATAAACGCGCCGGTGTGCAGGGCAATCAGGGCGGTACCGTGGAGCGCCTGGATCAACTCGGCATTCTGGCTGCGCTGGCCTTCCGGGAAAATTACCAGCGCAAAACCGGCGTTGACATACTGTTCCATGAGACGGATGGTTTTGCGGTCGGCAACGCCCTGGTGAACCGGAAAACAGCCAAATGATTCCATGATTAATTTGCCGGGTTGACGGCGGAAGAAACCTTCTTTTGAGGCGAACCTCATCTTTCTTTTGATCAGAAAACCGACGAGCTGCGGTTCAGCATAGGTCATGTGATTGGCAACAACAATCAACTTCTCGTTTCGGGGAATATTTTCCCGGCCGTTCACCTTTACACGCGTGAAAAGCGCGAAAACAGCTTGCACGAAGGCTCTGCTGACATAAAAAAACCAGGACAAGAATCACCCCTTTTAGAATTTAAGAAAAATATCAAGAATTAGGGTTTACCCCATTTCCCCGGTTTCGTAAAAAATGGCGCTGACGGCGGCCAGACCGGCAGTTTCGGCGCGGAGGATGCGTTTGCCCAGACTGGCGACCGCAATGCCGTTTTGGATCGCTAATTCCTTTTCAGATTCCGGGAAACCGCCTTCCGGTCCGATGAAAAGGCTTATTCCGGCGGCGTTTTTAAATGGCGGATTTTGCAAGGTTTGTTTCAGACTGATGCTTTTTTCTTCTTCCCAGAGCATTAATGCAGGCCGTGCGACCGAGCGGCAAGCTTCCTCAAACGAAATCAGCGGCCGAAGAACAGGCAGAATTACCCGTTCGGACTGCTCGGCGGCTTCCTGAATGATTTTTTGCCAGCGTTCGATTTTTGTGGCTGATTCTTTGCGGGAGACACACCGCTCGCTGATAAACGGGACGAAGTCCGTTATTCCCAATTCCACGCCTTTCTGCAGCACCATTTCGAATTTATCCGATTTCAGCAGCGCCTGATAAAGCGTAATTTTGATACGCGGTTCGGCGTGTCCGGGTTTCCGGTTTATTACTTTGCCCTGCACCTGTTCTTTAGTAATCCGTTCGATTTCCACTTCAAATTCCCGGCCGCTGTTATCCAGTATGGTAATACGGTCCGTAGGTTTCAAACGGAGGACATAGCTGATCTGGCGCAAAGGTTCGCCGGTAATGGTGACCATTTCGTTTTGTATCCAGTCTGCGGGGATAAAAAAGCGGTGCATAGCGCTCCTCTCGCGTATTGACTAAATGTCATTATGAAGAATAAGGCTGATGAAGTCAATAAAAAGAGGTGACAAAATCCGCTTGACGGCAGTAGAACAAATGTACTAATATGACAAAGTAACATACAACATGTGATGAATCACGGGAGAACCTTCATCTGCGGGAGTCGGATTCAGGGAGTTATTTAAATAGCGGTACATGAGGGTTTGCGGAAAATGAATGATTATTGTTTGGATTTGCCCCCGGAATTTTGTCAGTATCGCGATGAAGGTTGTGAATTTGCGTCGTCGTGCCTGAATTGCCCGTTGCCGGTTTGTGTTTTCGAAGAACCGGCGGGGAAAGAAAGGCTTATGAAAAAACGCAGGGCGGCTAAAATGGAGCAATTATTTGTGAAAGAAGGTAAAACCATCAGGGAGCTGTCGCAAATATTTAAAGTAAGCAAACGCACCGTGCAAAGGGCGCTAAAGGTTTCCTTCGGGGATAACGGAGTGTATTCAGTGAATCCAAGGAGTGAGAAATGAGAGACGAATTTAAACCCGTAGAGTTAAACCGCCGTGATAACGACAGGATGAGAAGGTACCGCGAACTGCTGGATTTCTACCAGGGGATACAATGGCCGGGGAGGGAAAGGGCGGGCGAAAAACATCTGACCTTTAATTATGCCCGGGTGGTCGTGGATAAGATCGCTTCGTACCTGATGTCCGGGGTAAAGTTTGTCGTCGACCCGGGTGAAGACACAGCTTCGGGCAGGGAAAAAGCGCGCCGCGCCGAATCGGCATTACAGCAGGTCTATGATGCGAATGGTTTGGAACAATTGGATTTTGAGACAGAAGTCGATTGCGCCGTGTTGGGTGACGCCGTCTACAAAGTCATCTGGGATACGGAAACCGCAGGCGTAAGAGTTACTGCTCCGGATGTCCAGGGGATTTATGTCTGGCAAGGCGGCGACGACGCTTCAAGTGTCTGGCGTATTGCTTCGCGGTATTATCTCGATGTTGACGTCGCAGCCGCGATGTACGGCACGAAACCAAAGGGAAAAACTGCAGCAGTGGTGGAACTCTGGACGGCGGAACAATTCGAACTGTGGGTAGACGATGTCCTGATGGAGAAGAAGCCGAACCCGTACGGGTTTATTCCGTTTGTAATTTTCCCTAATCTGCGGGATCCTAAAAAAGTTTGGGGCGTCTCAGACCTGACGCAAATGATGGAACCGCTGCGGGAGTTTAACCGCGCGATGTCACAACTGTCACATATCCTGGAATTATCCGGTAATCCGGTAGCCGTGCTGGAAAATGTTGAAGAATCGGAAGATATTGCCGTCAAACCGGGAGCGGTTTGGAACATTCCTGAAGACGCGAAAGCATATCTGCTGGATTTGCTGCAGGGCGGCGGGGTACAGCTCCACATTGACTACATCAATCTGTTATACCGGACTTTGCACGATGTTTCGGAGTCACCGCGGGCTGCTTTCGGCGGCAGCGATAACAATCTCTCCGGGGTAGCACTGGAGATTGAATTACAGCCGCTTTTACAGAAAGTAAGCCGAAAGAGAGCCATCCGGACGGTGGCTTATAATCAGCGGAACCGGATGATTTTGAAATTATTGGAGAAATACCGCGGCGATGATTTTGGTGATTATAACCTCCGGTTGGTCTGGAGTCCGGTGCTGCCCCGTGATATGACGCAACTGGTAGCAAACGAGCAGGTACTGGTGCAGGGCGGCATCCATTCGCGGCATACCGCAATGTACGAGGTGGGAGTCAAAGACCCGGATACAGAATTTCAAAGATGGCTGGAAGAAAGGGACGCGATTTTGAAAATGAACCGTGATTTAAATGTGCGACCGTCTAAAGGTTCGGCCGGAGAGTGAGAGATAGGCCGGTTATAGACGGTCAGTGGCAGATAAATTTAGAGGAGGGAAAAATTGATCGGGGAAGAAAATAAAGACAATGTGCAGGAAAACAATTCCGGCGCCGGGAATCAACCGGAGCAAAAAGCAGCTCCATTCGCGCAAATAATCGCGGAAAAAGAGAGTGAAATCGCCGTTCTGAGAAAATCGGAGGGTGAACTGAAAGAAAAATTGGCGGCTGTCAGCAAGGCCTTAAACGAAACGGTTGCCGGTTACAAAGACCGGGTGCTGGAGTTGAATCCGGGGATTACCGAAGAACTCATTAACGGGGACACGATTGAGGCGGTGAACGTATCCTTGGAAAAAGCAATCAATTTGGTGGGGCGCGTAAAAAAATCGGTGGAAAAAGAAATATCGAATATCAAAGTACCGGCCGGGGCGCCCGGCAGAAGGGCATCCGATTTATCGGGACTGTCACCGCGGGAAAAAATTCAATACGCAATAGGAGGTAAGAAATAATGGCATTAACATTAGCGGAAGCATCCAAACTTTCCAATGATATCCTGCTCCAGGGGGTTGTGGAGACGATCGTAAAGGAGTCCCCTATCCTGCAGGTCATGCCCTTTATCGAGATTGTCGGGAACGGGCTGACATATAAGCAGGAGAAATATTTAAATCCCGCGATAAAATGTTGCCTTGAATCTCAATGCTACCGTCTGATTTTACAATTCCGACCATGGTAGCTTTGAAATTACGCAGTTCGTTTGACAAAACAGTAC
>Ga0182017_10004164_pt1 | contig 10775 bp, 8 predicted proteins | sample 712E3DmetaG_FD_120492 | JGI IMG/M metagenome (GOLD analysis project Ga0182017, IMG submission 120492) | Permafrost microbial communities from Stordalen Mire, Sweden - 712E3D metaG | ecosystem: Environmental > Terrestrial > Soil > Wetlands > Permafrost | place: Sweden: Stordalen | collected... | reverse complement strand
GCCACCCTCACACCCTCCGACGGTGAACTTATCTCCGCCAGCAGCGTTTCTCCCTGTATAGCCGCGTCGAGATCGTCCACTTCGAATGCGATATGCGGCACGGTCCTGATAAGCCCGGCGATCGGGCAATCCGGGTCGAATCTCATCCACTCGATCCCGTACGGGCTCGTCTCGAAACCCGAAACGTGCACCTTCAGGTGTTCGAGATATTCCTCTCCCGGATGCGGGATGTCGGTGGGGATCCCCAGGTGGTGGTACCGCCACCCGTTCCGCGTCACCGCGGGTGGCGGTTCATGCACCCCCCGCTTCATCTCTGGTGCATTGGCATGCATTGATGATTGCTCCATGGTTCGGTCCCTGATCCGGGTCCCGCCCGCTTATGCCTGACCGTTCTTTAGTGCTTGAACCGCGCGAATGCGTTCTTGAACGCCCCGCGCATCTCTGTCCAGCTCTTCTCAAACCCTTCGCGGACGTCCTCCCATGCGTCGGGTCCCACGGCCTGGATCCGTTTGAGTTTCCCCTGGGCGTCATCGAGCCTGGAATTCAGCTCTTTGATCTGGCTCTGGATCTCCGTTTTTGCTTTTTCCCCCGCCTGCTCCCCTCTGGCGCTCAGATCGGCGAGCTCCTTCTGCCATTCGGTGATCTGCGACGAGAGCGTGTTCATGAAGGCTTTCTTGTCCATGGCGATTCTCCTCTATGATGGGATTAACGAAATGGCCGGGGTCTGCGCGGGTCAGCGCCCCCGCTTGTCACGATCAGGCTTTGGCTCTTTCTGAGCCGGACGTCCCGGGGCCGGCCTCCTGAAGCTCGACGATCGTTCAGCTCCCCTCTGACGAACATTCGAATCGTGGTCCACACCTGTTTTCGCAGGCGCGTCATCCGTTTTTTTCCAGGTGTTCCGGTCCCGCTGTTGCCATCCCTGCGGGGTCTTCCGGACAATGTTTCCTTCGGGCGTCGTATAGACGTCATTCGCCCTTCCCGAAGCCCGGGGAGTGCGCCGCACGTCGGGACGCGCAACACCGGGTGGCGCGACCGCGGGAGCGGGACGGGTCTCCGGCCTGACCATGTCGATCGCCTGCCGGGGCCGGTCTCCCGATGTGGGGCGCGTTACTCCCCTTGTCCAGCGGTCATAGAGCGTCGTGTTCCGGATTGGACCGGTTGAGCGTGACCCTCCATACGCGGGTCCGCGCACAGACCGCTCGGGAAGGAGCGGGCGGTAGACAGGGTGATACCCTTCACGGTAAACGGGACCGGCGAACGGCCGATAGACCGGCCGGTAGCCGACAGGACCCCACCAACCCTCGTGCGCCATCCCCCGGTTGTTGAACGCAAACCACCCCCTCGGCCGCCACCAGCCGGTCGAGTAGCCCATGGACCATCCGGTCCAGGGATCATAGTGGACTCCGAAGCCCCATGTCCACGGGCGCGGGAAGTATGACCTGCGGAACCAGGGACGGTAGTAATACCCTGTTCCGTAGACAACTGTTCCCCCGTGGACATAGCAGCCGGTATACCCCGATGTGTAGCCGACATAGGCGACTTCCGGCGTGTAGCTGTACACGCGGACGTACCGGACGTAATACACGGGGCACCGGGGAGGGATTGTATAGATATCTGGCGGGACGGCGATGCAGACCCCCCATGGACCGTTCGGTGTCGGCCCCTCAAACCACACCCCCTTGTCGCAATTGTAGTACCGGCCCCGCACGCGTATGATGGCGGTGGAGGAGTTCAGGGCGTACCCCATCTCCGTGTTCTCAATCGGCTCAAATTGCGGATCACCGTCGTACTGCACCTGGCTTGAAGCCTGCATCCTGTCCACTTCAGCCGTTTGCGGGATCTGCGCATCGAGGACGGCCTCCTTTGCGGGAACGGTACCCGCGACACTTGCAAGGACGTCATCACGCTCCGAACCGGGCGGGATACTGGCGAAATCCGCCGGTAGCCTGTCCGATGCGACATTGGACCACGGTCCATCCAGTTTCCGGGCCGTATACCATCTCCCCGAGATGAGTATATAATAGTCCTGCGATGAAACGGCGAGGAACAGCTTGCTCGGTGTGTTGGTGGCGTACAGCAACCCTGTCCCTTTGATGGGTGAGAGCTGGACCGGGCCGTCGGTGGCGATCAATTCAGCGGGTACTGTGCTCACCACGATCTCCGGTATCTTCCCGGTTTTCGCTTTTGAGTCATTTGCGCCGGACTCTTCCCCCGCCTGTGCGTCGGATGCCGATTTCGCGGCGAGGTCAATGGCTTCCCGGGGAGGGGTTCCCGTCACCTCCCAGCGACCCGTGATCTCTCTTGCGCTGTACCAGATCTCCCCACCCTTGAGATAAAGCATGCCGCTCCCTGTTTCCTGCACAAGGAAGAACGGGGTGTTGGCGACGCGCCTGAGAGAGGTCCCTTCCACATCAACAAACACCGGGTCCCCGTCCAGGAGGACGAGAACGGCCGGATGGTCCTTCACGATGATTCTGGGGGGAGTCACTTCTATTTCTTTCGAAGTCTCCTTCTCCTTCTGCGCGGTGTCGAGGCTTTCCAGGAGCTCGTCGAGGGAGAAGGTGAGGTCGAGTCCGGGGATTTGCTCCTCCACCGTTCTCGATATTGCCCCGGTCTCCTCGTCTTTCCCTTCGGGGAATTTTATCTGGCTCACCTTCACTTCAAGGAGCCTCACGGTCCGGGTCGGACGGTCCGTGAGCACGCGGCAGTCGAGCCAGACTGCGCCGAATACCGGTTCGGTCGCATCTCTTGCCGTGACGGAGATTGCTGCCCGGGCGCTCATGGAATTCCCCTTGTAGGAATCGATCTGGGGCTGGTAGATCGTAATCGTACCCTGCGGGCTGTCGATTTCGCGCGGCCAGTCGGCTGCGTGAAGTCCCCAACCCGGCAACAGCATGATCATGGCAACGAAAATTTTCATCGGCATGTACTTTTCTCCTTCACTGACACATTTCTTCCATTGCACTTTCACTCTCTTCCACCCCCAGGTCCCTTGCGCGCCTGAGGTCAGAACACCCTCTCTCATAATCCCCCGCATGGATCCGTGCCAAACCCCTCTGGTAGAATGCCTCCCCGTCCGAGTCGTCGTTTTTCAGAACCCGGGTGAAATCCCGTATCGCCGCGGGATCGTCCCCCAGTACCGCCTCGGCCAGGCCTCTGTTATAGAATGCCCACTCGGCGTTATAGTCCATCTCTAGGACTTCGTCGAAATCTTCTATCGCGCCGCGCGCATCCCCCTGGTCAAACCGCAACCTGGCCCGGTCTCCGTACGCCTGAGGATCTTCCTCGCCATAATTCCGTTGCAGACGGATCAACTTGTCGAGAATTTCGATTATGCGTATCCGGGCAGTGACGATCTGCATCCGGAGGAGAACCTTGTCCGCTGCAGCACTGTTTGTTGCCGGGCTCTGCAACGAATCGAGTATGGCGATTTGCGCCTCCACTCTGATTCTGGACATCTCCAGGTCCCACGGCCGGAGTGCGACTGCGGTGTCCATATCCTTCATGGCGCCCGTAAAGTCTCCCATGGCTTCCCTCGCCAGCGCCCGGTCACGGTAGAGCACGCCGTATCCGGGGTTCAGCCCGATTGCCTTATTGTAATCCCTGATCGCACCGGCGAAGTCCCCCTTCTCATACTTCTCCTCCGCGGAATCCTCCAGAAGGGTTTCCTGCGTCGCGAGAATATGATAGCATCCCTGTACGCAGAGGGCGATCACGGAAACAGCGAGGCATAACGAAATCTGGCGCGTCTTCACGTTGACACCGGCTGTCAAGTGCCGGACCTAAACTAACGAGTTGAGAGCCAATCTGCAAGATCCCCGTTGAAACAACATTCCCGATCCGTTTTTGCAGCCTTATCGCCTGGCTCCTGGCGCTCCAGACTATGCTTGAGGCTGTCGTCCCGGGCTACCGCCCGGGACTATCGCCTGAGATTATCGAATGAGGATCAGTTTGGTTGTCACCGTGTGCCCCTCACTGCCGTCGAGGGGCCGTACCTCCAGGCGGGCGAGATACACACCCGTGGCCCTGTCGATCCCGTCGAACCGTATCTCGTGCGTGCCGGGGTCAGCCACCCCGTCGGCGAGCGTCCCCACCAGCTGCCCGAGCATATTGTATACCGCCAGGTGCACGCGGGATTTCTGCGGGAGGTCATAACGAAGAACCGTTGCCGGGTTGAACGGGTTGGGGTAGTTCCCGAGCGTGGCGCGGGTTGGGAGGACACCCGGCCCGGTGAGCGGCGGGCTGAGACTGTTCAGAATGTAGCGTGCTTTCAGTGCCTGTATCCGCTGATATGACTCATCGATCCTGCTCATGGGGATCGCACCCGACGTGACCCTTGCCTCAATCGTATCGATCATATGATGCAGCAGCGATGTCCCGTTTTCCATCAGGTTCGACACATACAGCAGAATGTCCGTCCCCGCATTTATCGAGAGAGAAGCCGCTTCTTCTCTTCCGTAGAGATCGGTGATCGCTTTCATGTTGTACAGGTCGTCCGTGATGACGACCCCCTGGTATCCGAGCGTATCCCGCAGGAGTCCGGTGATCGCCCGCTTGGAGAGAGACGTCGGGTACAGGCTGTCGATGTGCGCATTGTACAGATGCCCTACCATCACCATATCCACGCTGTGCGAGCCGATCAGCGACCTGTAAGGAATGAGCTCCGAATCGGCCCATGTCCCCGTGATGTCGGGGAGCTGCTGGTGGGAATCAGTTGTCGCGCTCCCGTGCCCCGGAAAATGCTTGAGCGTCGTCATGAGTCCCCTGACGTGGAACTGGTCGATGAACGCCTGTGAATGCAGCGCGACTGTCTGCGGGTTGCTCGAATAACTCCTGCCGAGCGCTCCGATCGCAGGGCTCTGTGGATTTACGTTCACGTCCACGACGGGGGCGAAATCGGTCGTGAATCCGCTGGACCGTAGCCACCCGGACATTGTCGCCGCCTGATGTGCGGTCGAGTCAGTGGAATGCCAAACCGTCCCGAGCTGGTATTCGCTCACGGTCGCTGAAAACCCGTTCCCTGCGTTGAGCCGGGCGACGAGATCCCCCTCCTCGTCAACTGCGATAAAGGGAGGGGTCTGGGCGGACGACCTGACCGCAGCCGTGAGGTTCTGTATCTGGACCGGCGAAGCGCAGTTTGCTCCCATGAATATCACTCCGCCGAGGTTTCGCGCGGCGAGGTCAGCGCGGATCGTATCGGAAAGCGTCGTCCCGCTGAACCCCAGTATGAACATCTGGGCGATCTTCTTCCTGAGTATGTCGTCGGAAAAGGAGGAGGATTGCAGGGAGAGCGTCAGGAGCATCAGGAGAGGGAAAGCGGTCTTGTATCCGGCACGCATCAATCGGGTCATCCTTAAATATCGTGAAAGATATCGTGATAGAGATCGTGAAGGATATCGTGAACATATATATAACTCTTCCCCTGGACTCATGCTTGCCTTTCCGTCATCGAGCCCTGCCGTCATCGCGCCTCCCCCGTCATTGCGAGACCCGCCGAAGGCGGGTCGAAGCAATCTGCAGTGTTCTACCCCAAAAAACAAAAACCTCCGCATCCATTCGGACGGGAGGCTTTCTCAATGAACTGATTTAATTGAATATATTGCGTATGCGACGAATATGCAAGAATATGCGGAAAAAGGGGGACGGGTCCTCCCTCCTCGTTGATTCTCCGATACGAGAAAACTATCTTTGCGTATGATTTTCTGGCGTTCGTATTCCCTACCCTGACGGGGACCCCATGGTGGCTTTCCTTCTGTTCTGTGTCCTGATCGTCATTGTCGCGCTGGCGATCGTGTTCGCGCGGATGAGCGTTCTCTCCACGCGCCTCGCGGATCTGGAGAAGAGGCTTCGAACGGCTCTCGGTCTCGTCGGGGATCTCGAAAAGACGATCCGGGAATCGGGAAGAACAAATGCTGTGATGTCGAAGGAATCCGGCCGTAGCCTCCGGAAGCGCCTTCCGCCTCGGCGGCCGCGTGTCGGCGGAGGATCTAAAGTCCCCGCTCTCTCCCGGGATCAAATTCAGGCTACGGTCACACCCCCCGTCTCCGCCGCGACGGCGACTCCCCCTCCCGTGAAATCCCGTACAAAAGAGGAATGGGAAGCCCTGATCGGAGGGAAACTCCTCAACCGGATCGGTGCGCTTGCACTGATCCTGGGGGTCGGGTTCTTCCTCCAGTACGCATTTGCGAATGACTGGATTACGGAGCCGGTTCGTGTCGTGATTGGCGTCCTTCTCGGGCTGGCGCTGCTTGCGGGAGCGGCCCGGAGTGCCTCCGGCGGCCTCCAGATCTTTGCACAGGGGCTTGTCGGAGCCGGGATTGCCATTCTCTATCTGTCGGCGTACGCGTCGTTCAATTATTATCACATTCTTGCGCAGCCACTGGCATTCGTTTTCATGTCTGCGGTCACGGTGATCACATTTACGCAGGCATTCCGCTACAACTCTATTGTCGTGGCCCTGATTGGATGCCTCGGGGGGTTCCTTACCCCTTTTCTCCTCAGCACCGGCGAAGTGAACCCGGCAGGGTTGTTCACATACCTCGCGCTCCTGAACCTGGGACTCCTCGTGGTTGCCTGGCGGAGGGATTCCTGGATATCGATCGAGCCGCTGAGCATGGCCGGGACATACCTTATCTATTCGCTCTGGCTCGGGGCGGACTACGCTGCATCGTACTTCGTCCCCGGGCTTCTTTTCCTCGCACTCTTCTGGATCATGTTTCACGCAGTTCACATCGCAAGGGTCGCCCGGAATGTCGCGTCGTACCCCCGGTTCCGTCTGACTCTTGCCTCCCTCCACGGGCTCGTTGTGTATATTCTTCTCTACGCCCTCATGAACGTGGATCATCCGGAGGGGAGAGTGACGGCGACGCTGGTCCTGGCGGTCCTGTATGGTGCGGCCTCGCTGGCTGTGCGCCCAAAGGGGGGGGTGGAAGGTGTGTTCCTGCATTCCGCGCTGACCGCGGCCGTTCTCGTCGTCGTGGCGACCGGAATCCAGTTCAAAGGGATGGAGCTCGTCCGGTACTGGTCGGTGGAAGCTCTCGCGTTGACATGGGCGGGTGCCAGAGGGCGGCTCCGTCTCGTCTGGGCCGGCGGTCTGGCATTGTATGCGATTGGTTTCCTTCTCCTTCTGGGGACAGCAGGAGCGCTTCTCTCTCCCTCTGCGGAACCCTTCACGCTCCTGTTCAACTTTCGCGCGCTCACGTTTGTGCTCCTCGCGGGATGCCTCGCGTTGAGCGCCACGCTTCTCTCGGGGGATGAGCAGTCCGGGCAAAGGGTCGTGGGCATTCTCCTTCACCTCGCCTGGTGCTGGGTCCTGTTTATTCTGATCTCGGCGGAGGCAATTGACTTTTTCGCACAGCTTGTCCGGAAGGCTGGCCCCCTGCACGCACAGCATCTGGAGTTTCTCCGGACCATGGCGCTGCCGGTGATCTGGGGAGCCTATGCTCTCCCCCTGACCCTGGTAGGAATGCGGAGCGGGCTGCAACCGGTCGTCCGTTCCGGGCTTATCATGCTGTTGATTGCAGGGTGTGTGGCGCTGGTGCGGGGACTGGCGTTTATGCCGATCGGGGATTTCGTTCCAATTCTGAACGAGCGGGTGCTCCTTCTTGTTCTGCTCGTCGCCCAGTATGCAGTCGCATGGCGGCTGCTGGCGTCGGGACAGGAGGACTCGGTCCTCTCCCGGAGACTCAGATCGGGACTCCAGGCAGGGATCGTCCTCCTCTTTCTGGTGCTGATCACCGGGGAGACATGGGATTACTTCGCGCGCGGGGTCTACCGGCTTACGCTCGCGGCCGGCTCCATGAATACCGGGGAAGAAATGGCACGGCTTCAGAACCTCCGGCAGCTCCTCCTCTCCGCAGGGTGGCTCGTGTACTCGATCATACTGATGGCGCTCGGGATCTGGAAGCGTGCGCGGACCGTACGCATCGAGGCGATCGTACTCTTCGGGGTGTCGATTCTCAAGATCTTTATCTATGATCTTTCGTTCCTTGACACGCTGTACCGGACATTCTCGTTCGTGGGCCTGGGCGTCATCCTGCTTGCGGTGTCGTATCTGTACCAGCGCTACCGGAGCATCATACTCGGATCGGCGCAGACAGGAGCATCGGCCTGAACTCGAAGAGCATCTGCGGGAAGCTCCGGGTCCATTCCAAATCCGAGGCGGTTGCCACGGCGCTGAAGAACCGGCTCGTGTGAACGAACCACACATGATCCCGGCGATTCACCGTGGGGAGTATTAGGATTGAATTTGACCTGTCTCGTGTCTCCCCTCCTGCAAGTGGCGCGGTGTCAAGAGCCTCCCCGCGAGGATTTTGTCTGTAATTTGTCGGACTCGGACCGCTGAACATCCTGCCATCTCCCCCCTCGCTTTCGTTTGCCTTTCACGGTCCCTCTTCGTATGCTATGCTCGTCTCCCGCGCGGCGTCCGCCGGACGTTGCTCATCGCCGGAGGCCTGCAGCACACACCCGCTCACCCGGCGGGCATTCCGTCCGCCGGCGACATTTCACATACCACCACCCTGGAGTGCACCCATGCTTGTCATCGTGAAAGAGAATTATGACGCAATGAGCAAGGAAGCCGCAAGGCTCGTTGCCGACCGTTTGCGGAAGAAACCCAACATGGTACTCGGACTTGCGACCGGCAGCACGCCGCTCGGCCTTTATAAGGAGCTGATCCGCATGCAGAGGGACGAAGGGCTGGATTTCTCCAAGGTCACCACGTTTAACCTTGACGAATATGTCGGACTCCCCCCGTCGCACGATCAGAGCTACCATTATTTCATGCATGAGAATCTCTTCAAAGAGATCAACCTCGACGTCCGCCATATCCACGTCCCGCAGGGGATGTCGAAGGACGTCGACGTATTCTGCGAATGGTACGAGAAGCGGATCGTGGAATGCGGAGGGATCGACCTGCAGGTGCTCGGTATCGGGGGGAACGGACACATTGCGTTTAACGAGCCCGGATCTTCACTTGGCTCCCGGACACGGATCAAGACGCTTACCGGGACGACCCGAATGGACAACGCCCGGTTCTTCAAGACCGGGGAAGAAGTCCCGCGCTACGCCATCACCATGGGTGTGGGGACGATCATGGACGCGAAAGAGCTCCTCCTTCTGGCGAACAAAACCGGGAAGGCCGATGCAGTCAAGGCTGCGGTGGAGGGACCCCTGACGGCAATGTGCCCTGCATCGATCATTCAGATGCACGCCAAGGCATTCGTGTTTGTTGACAGGGATGCCGCGTCGAAGCTCACCGGGAACTACAACGACAGCTGGGAATCGAAGATTTTTCAATAAGGGGAATCTCAATGATCGACAGGATATGTTTGTTCGAAGATCAGCATTTCCGCTGGCTTCTTCCGCTGGCCTACACGCGACCCGTATATGACCTGCGGTGCGGGATGCTCACGCTCCGTGAAAAGGTCCAGAAGCGCTATCCGGGGGCGACGCTGCAGCTTCACGCCCGGGGCTACCTGGCGGATCTCCTCCGGGGGCAAAACCCCGGAACGATGGTCAACCAGGTCGAAGGTGAGGGGTGCCTGTTTCTGAACGGGCGACTTGTGGCGTCTGAAGAGCTCGCCCGGCAAATACCGCTCGACGGACCGGATGCGCTGTACACGTCGGGGGAGATTCTGGTGGCGGCCCGGCTCAGAGGCAAGGCGCTCGACGCGCGTCGCGGCGCGCTTCCCGAATTCCCCGGGATATCTGCATTCCCCGGAATACCGAAGACCGGATTGTCACCGAAGATGGTGTCCTATCCGTGGGACCTCGTCAACTTCAACGGCGGGGAGATCGTGTCGGATTTCGGGCTCCTTGCGCCGGAACGGGGACAGAGGATGCGGGGGACGGTCTACGAAGGGGCGCACCTGATCAATCCCGAAAACATCGTCATCGGGGAGGGATCCAGGGTGAAGCCCGGGGTGGTGCTCGATGGCGAAACGGGACCGATCTGGATCGGGAACAACGTGACGGTCTTCCCGAACGCCGTCATCGAAGGCCCGGCGTTTGTCGGGGATCGATCCCTTATCAAGGTCGGTGCGAAGATATACGAAAACACAAGCATCGGTCCCGTGTGCAAGGTCGGCGGCGAGGTGGAGGGGGCGGTGATTCATTCGTTCTCCAACAAGCAGCATGACGGGTTCCTCGGTCACGCGTATCTGGGGATGTGGGTCAATCTGGGTGCCGACACCAATAACAGCGACCTGAAGAATAACTACGGGAACGTCAAGCTGGTGATCGACGGCGAGACGGTGGACAGTGGTTCGATGTTCATGGGGCTCGTGATGGGAGATCACTCCAAGAGCGCGATCAATTCCATGTTCAACACGGGAACGGTCGTCGGTGTCTCGAGCAACGTGTTCGGGAGCGGATTCCCCCCGAAATCGGTCCCGTCGTTTGCCTGGGGAGGCGGGGAGGGATTGAAGACATATGAGCTGGAGCGCGCTCTCGATGTGGCCAGGCGCGTGATGGGAAGGAGGAAGATGGTACTGTCTCCCGCGGAGGAGAAGGTCCTCCGTGTCGTCTTTGAACTGACCAAAAAGGAAAGGAGTCCTGCCAGCACGGCCGGTTGAGACCGGGGGCGGGTCTTCACCCGGTATGCCCGCCGGGGACATAACCCTCATTCGAATAAAGCTGGCTATGGGCGATGAGAACGGAACAAGAGTTCAACGGCCACGTGCGCCCGTGCGGATACGATGACTGAAAACAAGACCCCGCCCTCATCCGGGATTCCGGCTTTTTATGACCGTCTCGCCCCCGACTACGATGATTTG
>Ga0182017_10004163_pt1 | contig 10775 bp, 8 predicted proteins | sample 712E3DmetaG_FD_120492 | JGI IMG/M metagenome (GOLD analysis project Ga0182017, IMG submission 120492) | Permafrost microbial communities from Stordalen Mire, Sweden - 712E3D metaG | ecosystem: Environmental > Terrestrial > Soil > Wetlands > Permafrost | place: Sweden: Stordalen | collected... | reverse complement strand
TGGTGGCGTAGAGGCTGACTCTGTAGCCGGCCACGGCGGTGGAGACGCCGGCCACGCCGACGGCGAGGATGCCGAAGGTCAGGCGCCAGTTGAAGCCGGGCTGTGTCTTTTTGTTCGCGGCGGGTTCGCGCGCCATCAGTCCGGCCCTCCCGCCCGCAGGCGTTCCAGAACCTTCTCACCGGCCTGCCAGACGTTACCGGCGCCCAGCGTGAGCACCAGGTCGCCATCGGCGGCGGCGGCGAGCAGCGCGTCAACCCCGCGATCGATGGTGCCCACATACTCCACGCCGCGGTGCCCGAACTGGCGGACGCGATCGGCCAAAGCCTCGGCGGTTACGCCCTCGATGGGCTTCTCGCTGGCGGCGTAGATATCCATGACGAAGACGCTGTCCGCCTGCGGGAAAGAGCGTGCGAACTCGTCCATCAGGTGAAAAGTGCGGGAATAGCGATGCGGCTGGAACAGCACGTGAATGCGCCGGAAGCCGCACAGGCGGGCGCCATCGAGCGTCGCGCGGATTTCGGTGGGGTGGTGGCCGTAGTCGTCCACCACGGTGACACCGCGCTCCTTGCCGCGCAGTTGGAAGCGGCGGTCGACGCCGCTGAAGGTGGCGAGACCCTGGCGGATGACGTCGGGCTTGACTTCCAGCTCCATGGCCACGGCGATGGCGGCCATGGCATTGAGCACGTTGTGGCGGCCGGGGATGCGCAGCGTGAAACGGCCCAGATCGGTGGTGCGGTAACGGACGCTGAACTCGCTGACAAACGGGCCGCAAACGATATCGCCGGCCTCGACATCGGCCTGCGCGGTGGTGCCGTAGGCGATGGTGCGGCGGCGGATTTCGGGAAGCAGTCCCTGCACGTTGGGGTCGTCGAGGCAGACGATGACGGCGCCATAGAACGGCACCTTATTGACGAATTCGAGGAAGGCGGCGCGAATGGCGTCGAGCGTCGGGTAGTGGTCCAGGTGCTCGCGATCCACGTTGGTGACCACGGCGACGATGGGCGCGAGTTTGAGAAAGCTTCCATCGCTCTCGTCGGCTTCCGCCACCAGGAAATCGCTGCGCCCCACTCTGGCGTTGGAGCCGCCCATGGTGCCGACGCGTCCACCCACCACCACGGTGGGGTCGAGGCCGGCGAAATTGAGGATGGTGGCGGTCATGGAAGTGGTGGTGGTCTTGCCGTGGCTGCCGGCCACCGCGATGCCGTACTTGAGGCGCATCAACTCGGCCAGCAACTCGCCGCGCGGGATGACGGGGATCTGCAGGCGGCGGGCCTCCTGTACCTCCGCGTTCTGCTCGTCGACGGCGGAACTGACGACGAGCGCGCGCGCGCCGGCGACGTTGGACGCGGCGTGGCCTTCGAAGACACGCGCACCCATGGCGGCCAGGCGCTCAGTGATGGGCGACAGTTTCAGGTCGCTGCCCGAGATCTCGTAGCCCAAATTGAGCAGCACTTCCGCGATGCCGCTCATGCCGATGCCCCCAATTCCGGTGAAATGAAGGTGCTGGGGTCTAAAGAACATTTCCTTATCGTATTGTTTCGGCTTATCGGGCAACTGTCAATGAAAAACAGCAGTCAGGCCCGTGCGACCTCCTCTAAAACGTCCGCGGCGCGCCGGGCGGCGCCGGGTTTGGCGAACTGCCGGGCAGCTTCGCCCATGGGAGCGAGGTCCGCGATAATTCGGCTGACGGTTTCGACCAGCATCTTCCCGGTCATCTCGGCATCGGGCACCAGGCGCGACGCGCCGCCGCGCTCCATGGCCTGGGCGTTGCGGGTCTGGTGATCGTCGGCGGCGTAGGGAAAGGGGACGAGAATCGACGGCTTGCCGGCGGCGGCCAGTTCGCTGACGGCTCCGGCGCCGGCGCGGCAAACCACCAGATCGGCGGCGGCGAAGGCGGCGGCCATGTCGGAGAGGAAGGGCACCACTTCGCCCTCGATGCCGGCCGAAGCGAAGGCATCGTGGATTTCGCCGAAACCAGAGGCGCCGGTCTGGTGAGTGATGCGGATGGGGAAGCCGGCCTGGCGGAACAGCGGCCAGCTTTGAAGCGCCGCGTGGTTCAGCGTGCGCGATCCCTGGCTGCCCCCGGTGATCAGCAGATGGAGCACGGGCTCGCGCACCTTGGGCTGGATGCGAAAGAACTCCTCGCGCACGGGAAGTCCGGTGACTTCGGTGCGGCCGCGGGGAAAGAAAGCGGCGGTCTCTGGGAAGGAGACGAGGGCGCGCGCCACCATGCGGGAGATGGAACGATTGGTGAATCCGGGGACCGCGTTCGGCTCCATCACGACCACTGGAACGCGGCGCAGGATGGCGGCCAGGACGGGCGGTCCGGCCACGTAGCCGCCCATGCTGAAGACGGCGGCGGCAGAGCGGACACAGCGGTCGCTACTGACCGTGGCGATGGGGAGACGGCCGAGCGTGACAATGGCCTGGCGCAAACCCACGCGATTGAGCCCGCCGATATTGATTCTCCGCAGGTCGAAGCCGGCGGCGGGGACCAGTTTGGCTTCGATGCCGAACTCGGTCCCGGCGAAGGAGACGCGATGGCCGCGGGCGCGCAGTTCCCCAGCTACCGCGAGCCCGGGGATTACGTGCCCGCCCGTGCCGCCGCCGGCCATCAGAAAATCACGCTCCTTCATTCATTCACTGTGGGGCATCCAGTCGTTGATTGCCGCCTCCTTTCAGGCGGCGTTTCCCGTGCGCGCGGACTCGCTTATCGCCCATCCGAGCGACGACTGTGCAACCTCCGGGCGGAATATCCTCATACCCATCGTGCGCAGCCACTGCTGGCACGGCTCCCATTCCATGCCGATTTGGGCGTCGGCTTCCGCGGAAAGTTCCTTCGCGCCAGTCCGGCCTCTCCGCGTCTTCCGTGTTCTCAGGTTTTGCTCTTCTGCGTCTTTCATTGCGTTCTTCCTTCCTTGTCTCCGAGTTTTCGTAACATAAGTCTCCGCCTTGTGCATCCGAGCGCAGCTCGGACACCGTGGCGCGTGCCCTGCGACAATCTCCTCATCCCGCGTGCTCGCTGACATTCATGAGCATTCCGAGGCTGGCCAAAGTGCTGACCAGGCTGCTGCCGCCGTAGCTGATCATGGGGAGGGGGATCCCTTTAGTGGGCATCATCCCCAACACCACGCTCATGTGCATGAAACCCTGCACTACCACGACCACAGTGAGACCGAGAGCGAGATAGCGTCCGAAATCGTCGTTGATGCGTAAAGTGGCGCGGATGCCGCGCCAGAAAATCAGCCCGAAACCGAGCAGCAGTCCCACGGAGCCGATCATGCCCAGCTCTTCGCCGGCCACCGCGTAGATGAAATCCTTGTGAGCTTCGGGAAGGTAGAGCAGCTTCTGGCGGCCGGCCATGAAGCCAAGGCCAAGAGTCCCGCCCGCGCCGACGGCGATCTTGGATTGCTCAAGCTGGTAGTTGGTGTCGCGGGTGACCAGCGACTCCTGGAGGCGGGTTTTGATGGCGCCCTGCCTATCGAATTTCTCAATGATCTTGAACTGCGGGTCGAAGAACATCACCACCCGGGCCAGACGGTAGGTCTTGGAGAAGACGAAGAACACGAAGCCTATCATGGCGAGCGCGCCGACGATGGCGCAGTAGCGTTTCTCCAATCCGGCGACGAAGAAGACCAGGGCCGCGGCGGCGCCCAATACGATGGCGGTGCCGAGATCGGCCACCACCACCGCCAGGATGACGAGGCCGACGGCCATGGCCGCGGGCACCAGGGTGTAGCGCGGGTTGTTGATGGCGCGCGCGCGCCAGGTGACGAAGAAGGCGAGGAAGACGACCAGCGCCGGCTTGGCGAGCTCCGAGGGCTGCACGCCCACCGGTCCGCCGAGGCGCAGCCAGCGATGGTTGGCGGGGTCGGCGAAGTAGACCGCGACCAACAGAAAGAGGGCCACGCTGATGGCGCTGAGGGCAACGGCCGGGTTCCGCAGCTTGCGGTAGTTGGTGCTCTTGAGGGCCATCATGATGGTGAGCGCGAATGCGGCCCACACGGCCTGACGTTTGACGAAGTACCAGGGGGAGTGGTTGGGGCCCATCTGGGCCATGATGGCCGATGCGCTGTAGACAATCAGCACGCCGGAAAACACCATGGCCAGCACGGTGAAGAAGAGGATCCAATCGGTCTTGAGTCTCTGGGCCATGTCAATCTCTCAGCGGCAACTGGTTCACAATCTGTTTGAAGAACTGGCCACGGTGCTCGTAGCTGGGGAACTGGTCGAAGCTGGCGCAGGCGGGCGCCAGCAGCACGGTGTCGCCAGGCACGGCATGCGCGTAGGCGTGAGCGATGGCCACTTCGATGGTCTTGGCGGAGACCAGCGGGACAGCGCCCTGAAGCTGGCCGGCGATCTTGGGCGCGGCGGCTCCAATCAACAGGGCGGCGCGCGCCTTGGCGGCCAGCGGGGCACGCAGGGCGGTGTATTCCAGCCCCTTGTCCTTGCCGCCGAGAATCACCCAGAGGCCGCCGGGGAAGGCGTCCAGAGCCTTCAGCGTGGCATCCACACTGGTGGCTTTGGAATCGTTATAAAACTCCACGCCGCTCACGGAGCGCACGAATTCCAGGCGGTGCTCCACCGCGTGGAAGCTTCGGACGGCGGCGGCGATGGCATCGTGAGAGACGCCGGCGCGGGCGGCGGCGATGGACGCGGCCAGCACGTTCTCCACGTTGTGAAGGCCGCGGATGGGGATCTCGCCGGCAGCCATGAGAAGCCGCCCGTCGAGCATGAGTTGGCCGCCGCACAGCGTGGCGCCGGGCTCCACCTGCCGCCGGCTGCTGAACCACTGCGGCGTCGCGGCGGAGCCGGCCGCGTAGGCCGCGCAAACCGCATCGTCGGCGTTGAGCACGGCGTAGTCGCCCGCGCGCTGGGTTTCAAAGAGGCGGCCCTTGGCGGCGGCGTAATTTTCGAAGGTGTGGTGGCGGTCCAGGTGATTTTGCGTGACGTTGAGCCCGAGCGCGATGTGGGCGCGGAATTCGAAGATGGTCTCCAGTTGGAAGCTGGAGAGCTCCAGCACGTTCCAGCCATCCTCGCGGGAGGTGTCGATCATGCCGGTGACGGGCACGCCGATGTTGCCGCCCACCTGAACGACGACGCCGGATTCGCGAAGGATGTGGCCGACCAGGCTGGTGGTGGTGGTCTTGCCGTTGGAGCCGGTGATGCCGATGGTGCGCCCCTTGAGGAAGGGCGCGGCGAGTTCGACCTCGCCGATGACCGGCACGCCGCGGCGGCGCGCCTCCCCTAGCGGCGCCAGATCGGCGGGGACATCGGGAGAAAGCACGATCAGTTCGGCGGACTGGAAGACCTCGGGCGTCTGTTGGGCGAAGGGGATGTTGAGCTCGCGGACACCCGGAAGCTCGTCGAGCGGTTTGAGATCGGTGGCGCGCACCCGGGCGCCCTCGCGGGCGAGCAACGCCGCCGAAGCCACACCGGACTTCTTCATGCCGACTACCAGCGCCTCTATGCCGTGGAGTGTCATCTCTGTTTCATCGGAGTTTCAGCGTAGTGAGCGCGAACAGGGCCAGCACCAACCCGGCGATCCAGAAGCGCGCGATGATTTTCGATTCGGCCCAGCCCAACGCTTCGAAGTGATGGTGGATGGGCGCCATTTTGAAAATGCGTTTGCCGTGGCGCAACTTGTAGCTGCCCACCTGAAGGATCACGGAGGCAGCTTCCAGGATGAAGATGCCGCCGATGAACAGCAGCAGGACTTCCTGCTTGATGAGCACCGCAACCACGGCCATGGCGCCGCCCAGGCCCAGCGAACCAACGTCGCCCATGAAGATGTCGGCGGGATGCGCGTTGTACCAGAGGAAGCCGATGCTGGCCCCGGTCATGGAGCCGCAGAACACGGTGAGCTCGCTGGTGCGCGCATTGCGCGCCAGTTGCAGGTACTCGGCGAGCTGCGCGTGGCCGCCGGCATAGGTGAGGATGGTGAGGGCGCCGGCGGCGATCACCATCAGGCCGATCGCCAGGCCATCGAGTCCGTCGGTGAGGTTGACGGCGTTGGAGCTGAAGACCACCACCAGCGCCACGAAGATGCAGAAGGGCGCCACGCCGAGCACGTAGGTCCACGGGTTGGCCATCAACTCCGGCATCAACAGCAATGGCTTGAAACTCTTGAAGAACGGGACGTTCATGGCGGTGTTGAAATCGCCCCAGGCGCGCATGAAGAGCAGGGCGGCGGCGAAACCGAATCCTACGATGAACTGGTAGGTCAGCTTGCGCTTGCCGCTGATTCCGAGGTTGCGCCGATTAGTGATTTTGGCGTAGTCGTCCAGAAAACCGATCCAGCCGAAAGCGAGCAGAGTGACGATGGCAATCCACACGTAGGGGTTGCGGAGGTCGGCCCAGAGCAGCGTGGGGACGACGATGGAGATGATGATGAGGACGCCGCCCATAGTGGGAGTGCCGGCTTTCTTCTGGTGCGATTTGGGTCCTTCCTCGCGGATGTACTGGCCAATTTGGAATTGGCGGAGCCTTGCAATGAGCCATGGGCCCAGCGCGATGCACAGGAAGAGCGCGGTGAGAGAGGCGAAGGCGGTGCGCGAGGTGGTGTACCCGAAGACGCGGAGCGGGCTGATGCGCTTGTAGAGCTGTTCGTAGAGTAAGAAGTAGAGCATGACAGTTACTCCGTAAACCTTTCCAGCGCCTTTTCCACCTTCACGCCTCGCGAGCCTTTGAACAGCACGGCGTCGCCAGGGCGCGCCACCTGGCGGGCGCGTTCGCCGGCCTCGGCCGGATCTTCGAAGAACTGCGCCTCCACGCCTGCCTGACGAGCGGCCTCCACCATGGCGCGGGCGGCCCCGTGGACGCCAATCAGCAGGTCCACACCACGCGTAGCGGCGTATCCGCCCACCTGCCGGTGCAGTTCTTCGGCGGCGCTGCCGAGTTCCAGCATTTCGCCGAGCACGGCAATGCGCCGGACGGCGGGAGTTTCGCCCAGCACGTCCAACATCGACTGCGCGGCCTCCGGATTGGAGTTGTAGCAGTCGTTCCAGATGACGATGCCACGATGCAGCGTTCGCTGGCCGCGCATGTTGCCCACGGTGAAACTGGCGACAGCCTGGCGCAGGCGTTCGGCAGAGATCTCGAAGACATGGGCGACGGCGATGGCGGCCAGCAGGTTCATGACGGCATGACGGCCGGACATGGGGCTTTCAAAATCGACACCAAGCGCGTGGAAACGCGAGCCGGCGGCGGTGAACGCCACATTTTCGGCGCGGACGTCGGCGGTCCCGGAGAATCCGAAGGTAACCGTGCGGCCGGGGTGGACCTTGGCGAACGCCGCAACGCGCGGATCGTCGGCATTGAGCACGGCGACGCCATCGGGTGGCAATCCTTCGATCAATTCCCGCTTGGCGGCGGCGATGCCTTCGATGGAATCGAAGAACTCCACGTGGGCGTAGCCGACGTTGGTGACCACGGCGATATCGGGTTTGGCGATGGCGGCGAGCCGGCGGATTTCTCCCGCATGGTTCATGCCTATCTCGATGACGCCCACGCGGCAGGCATCGGGCAGGCTAAGCAGAGAGAGCGGCACGCCGACGTGGTTGTTGAAATTGCCGTTGGTCTTGCCGGTGGGCAACTCTGTCCCGAGCAGGTGCGCGATGGCGTCCTTGGTGGTGGTCTTGCCCGCGCTGCCCGTCACTGCGATGACGCGGCCACCCCACTTCTGCCGTGCCCATGCGGCAAGCTCCTGGAGAGCTCGTTCGGTATCGGGGACGGCAAGGGTGGGGCAGGCTTCAGCCGGCCAATCCGAGCGAAGCTCGGACACATTCACCACTACCGCGGCGGCGCCTTTTTCGGCGGCGGCGGCCAGAAAATCGTGCCCATCGTGGTTGGGGCCGCGTAGCGCAAAATATACATCACCGGGATTCTGTGTCCGTGTGTCCACGCTCCAACCGGCCACTTCCAAGGACGGCGGGTGGCAGCCGGTGCCAATCGCGCGCGCAACTTCTTGAAGGTTCAGGGTCATGGCTCACTGGGTCTTGTGATACCCATACCCCTTAAGCACTTCGCGCGCCACGGCGCGATCGTCGAAGTCGATGGTCTTGTCTTTCAGCACCTGATAGGTTTCGTGGCCTTTGCCGGCGAGGATGACGATATCGCCTTCGCGCGCTTCTTTCAGAGCGCTGCGGATGGCCGCCTGGCGATCGGGCTCGACGACGTGAGAGACGTCGCAGCGCCGGATGCCGACGAGGGCATCGTTCATGATGGCCAGGGGATCTTCGGAGCGCGGATTGTCGCTGGTGAGGACGACGAAATCGCTGGCTTCGGCGGCTGCCTGTCCCATGAGGGGACGCTTGGCGCGGTCGCGGTCGCCGCCGCAGCCGAAGAGCGTGATGACGCGCTTGGGGTTGAGCCCGCGCGCCACTGCAATGACGTTGCGCAACGCGTCGTCGGTGTGCGCGTAATCGACCACGACGACGAAGGGCTGGCCTTCATCGACCCGCTCGAAGCGCCCGGGAACGGCTTTGAGCGCGGCGATGCCGCGCGCGATGACTTCCCCGGAGAGACCGTAGGAGAAGCCGGCCGCGCAAGCGGCAAGTATGTTGTAGACGTTGATCTTGCCGATGAGCGGAGATTCAATGGGAAAGCGCTGCTTGCCGAACTGCAGGTCGAAACGCAGCCCGCCGAAACCGGAAGCGATGTGGCGCGGGCGCAGATCGGCTTCCGGGCCCAGGCCGTACCACAGCTTGCGGGTCTGGCGATGCACTCGGATGCGGCGCGCCCACTCATCCTCGCGATTGAGCACCGCGCAGCGCGGCGGAGCGCCGCCGGCGCCTTCGAAGAGCAACTGCTTGGCGGCGAAGTAAGCGTCCATGTCGCCGTGAAAATCCAGGTGGTCGCGTGTCAGGTTGGTGAAGATGGTGGTGTGGAAATTGAGACCGTAGACGCGGCCCAGGGCGAGTGCGTGAGAAGAGACCTCCATGGTGACGTGAGTGCCGCCGGCGCTTTCCAGCCCGGCGAACAGACGCAGGAGATCGAGCGATTCCGGGGTGGTATTGACAGCTTTCAGAACGCGGCCGGCCAGGTGGTATTCGATTGTCCCGATCATGGCGGTGGTCTTGCCGGCCGCGCGGAGTACCGAATCGATGAGGTAGGCGGTGGTGGTCTTGCCGTTGGTCCCGGTGATGCCGGTGAGAGAGAGACGTTCGTCGGGCCGCCGGTAGAAGTTGCGGGCGGCGAGAGAGAGCGCCTGGCGGCCGTGCGCCACCTGAATCCAGCGGGCGCCGAGACTGGGCGGCGCGGGCGATTCGGAGATTACGGCCAGGGCGCCGGAGGCCAGCGCTTCGGCGGCGAACTGGCGGCCGTCGGCCTTGCTGCCGGGGAAGGCGAAGAAGAGGGATTGCGGGGAGACGCGGCGTGAATCGTACTCCAGAGCGGCCACCTCGGCCCGGGCGAGATCCGGCGCCAGCGGTTGGAGCAGCGTTACACCCGTAAGTACTTCGCCTAAGTTCATTGGGCAAATTGCACGCGGATGCGTTCCCCCTGATGCAGCGGCGCGCCTGGCGGCGGAGATTGCACGCGGGCGACGCCGCTTCCGCCGGGTAGGATGAACAGGCCTTTGGCGGCGGCTTCGGCCAGCACGGCGCGCATCGTCATGCCGCGGAAATTAGGGACGCGGGGCATTGGCGGCTTGAGTGGTGCCGGCGGTGCGGCAAGGTTGACAGGCGGAAGCGCCTGCCCCACGGTCTGAACTGGATGCGGTCCATACACCGGTGGCGCGGCAAGGCTGGCAGGCGGAAGCGCCTGCCCCACGGTCTGAACTGGATGCGGTCCATACACCGGCGGTGCGGCAAGGTTGACAGGCGGAAGCGGCTGCCCCACGGTATCGGAATCTTCGGTCTCTTCCAGGATGTTGGGTCGCGCGGCGCCCAGATCGGCGATGGCCAGATCGTTGAGATCTTCCTGTTTTCCGGCCACCATGGTCTGCGCCGGAACGTTCTCCGGCAGATCCTTGGGCACGTCGAACACGCGTAGGGCCTCGCCCGCGACGACTTTGAAAACCGGCGCGGCCGCCTGCCCGCCGAATCCGGCTTCGCCGTGGGTGCCGTTCAGCGTGACCACGACCACTACCTGGGGATTGGCGATTGGGGCGAAGCCCATGTAGGAGCCGTTATAAGTGTGCGTGTAGTGCTTGGATGCGTAATCGTAGATCTGCGCCGACCCGGTCTTGCCGCCGCTGGAATATCCGGCCAGCCGGGCGCGGCTGCCGGTGCCCACCAGGACCACGCCTTCCATCATCTGGCGCATGGTGATGGCGTTCTCGGGCGTGAGGATTCGCTTCCGGGCCGCCACTGGCTCGAGGCGATCGCCGCGCTTGAGCAGCAGGCGCGGTTTGACCAGCATGCCGCCAGTGGCGATTACGCACGCCGCCTGGGCCAGTTGTACCGTGGTGACGCTGACTTCCTGGCCCATGGAGACGGAGGCTAGCGAGGTCTTGCCCCAGCGCTCCAGCCGGAACATCTTGCCGGGCGATTCCCCGGGCAGCGGCAGACCGGTCTTCTGCCCAAACCCGAAGCGCCTCATGTAGTCGTACATGTGGGGCTGGCCCACCTTCAAACCCACCTGGATGGCGCCGATGTTGCTGGATTTGGCGAACGCGGTTGCCATCGGGACCACCCACAGGCCAGCGTGCGAATCGTGAATCGTCCGTATGCCCAAGGTGAGCTTGCCACCGTTGCAATTGATGGGGGTTTCGGGGCGCAGGTTGGTGGTTTCGAACCCCGCCGAGTAGGTAACTACTTTGAACACCGAACCGG
>Ga0182017_10004162_pt1 | contig 10778 bp, 5 predicted proteins | sample 712E3DmetaG_FD_120492 | JGI IMG/M metagenome (GOLD analysis project Ga0182017, IMG submission 120492) | Permafrost microbial communities from Stordalen Mire, Sweden - 712E3D metaG | ecosystem: Environmental > Terrestrial > Soil > Wetlands > Permafrost | place: Sweden: Stordalen | collected... | reverse complement strand
TGCAAAAAGCCGTTTTCGAAGCCAATTGAATAGACCAGGATGTTGAAAGTCCTTCCGTCCGGTAGAGTTGGATAGCAGGCGGCCCTCAGGGGTTTGAGGTTGTATCCTCTTCATCTCAACGATTTCGAGCCAATCAATGACATTGGTATCAGCAAAGGCTATCGTCCAGAAGTGTCTATTAGTCTCATTCTCAGCTTTCTTGATTTGGCAATCCATTCAGTTGGTGAGCAATATCGCTCAAGGTACCCATTCCACGACTTTGGGCGACATTTTGACCCAAGCCATTCTCCTGAATCTGTTCATTACTGGCATTTTTCTCGTTGGATATGCTTTGCCCCTGCACAGACTGCTTCCAGACTCATATTACAGATCCGTGGGGTCCAAAGCGTTTTCATCTGCATGCTCTATTCTGAAAATGGAGATTTTCCGGAAGATGTTGCGGCTGACATTTTGGGGTCCCCGTAACAACAGAAAACATTTCTTCAATGGCAGAAAGAGCGGACTCGCGCAATTTGAGATGAATACGAGGATATCCGAGTCCAGTCATGTTCTTGCGTTCGCGAGTATCACCACTGTCTCGTTCTACCTCGCTGCCGTCGCAAATATCAACCTGGCAATCATAGCAACCTTGATAAATGTGGTTTTCAATTTCTATCCCGCAATGCTTCAGCGTTATCATCGCTCAAGACTGCAAATCATGATGGTACAAGCATACCAGAGGTAAGAAGGAATCCAGCAAGGGCAACGTAACGACTTTAAGAAGCAGATTGTCAGGAGAACGGAGTCCTCCCGATCCGGACATATCTGTCCCTGTCCCGAACTACATTTGACCGGACTTCATTTGTCGGAAGACCATTGGCATCAGTCAAGTTCTTGACCCCTTACAGTTACTTGTTATTATGTTCTATATCCCGTATATTTATCAGTTAATTACAAGTCAATAGCAAGTCGTGCTTGCTATTTATCAACAATTACCGTACAGAACCACGTGATATAAACGAAAATGACAAGCACCAAAATCGACATACGTGAATTCATGGAGACTCATCCCGTCTTCACTCTCGAAGAATTCCGGCAGGAGCTTTCATTGCAAAGCGGCCGCGCCGGATCGGACATAATCCAGCACAACAAGAGCATGGGCCGGGTAGGAATGATCAAGGAAGGACTTTACTATGTCATCCGTCCAGGACAGAGCGCGCAAACGGCTCCCGTCGACCCGTTTCTACTGGCTTCAAACCTTGCACCCGATGCTATCCTTGCGTATCACACGGCTCTAGATTTGTTCGGCTTCGGTCACAGTGCGTTCAACATCTACTACTGCTTTTCAAACCGTTTCCGTCCGGCAATTCGCTTTCGTCAGGATCATTTTCGGGTGGTCGTAACTCCTCAAAAGCTGCAGATGAAAGCAGAGGAACTTTTCGGTACAGAGAAAGTCGAGCGCATCGGTGTGAAAGTCCTCGTGACAGGCAAGGAACGCACTCTCGTGGACTGCCTGGAAAAGCCTCAGAACTGCGGAGGATTTGAGGAGATGCACCGGTCACTTGAGAAAATTCCGTTCATCAACCCTGATCTTCTTATGCAGTATCTCGCACTCCGCGAGCAAAAGAACCTGTATTCACGTGTCGGATTCTTCCTCGAGCAATATCGGGAGGACCTCCATGTTGAAGAGACCTTGTTGCGGAATTTGGAGCAGAATGTCCCGGTCCAGCCCCTGTACTGGACCCAAGAACGCAAGGGGGGGGTTCTCATGAAGCGTTGGAACCTCATCGTTCCCGAGTCTGTCCGCGACCGAATCTGGGAGGATCGTTGATGTTCTCGGCGGAGTATCTCAACGCACTCGCGGGGAAGACAGGATTCCAGACGGCCAGCCTGTTAAAGCAAATGTCTCTGATTCTTATCCTTAGGGAGATTCAGCGGCATCCCCTTTTGGGCAAAGCATTCGTGCTGCGTGGAGGCACGGCGATTAACTTATTTTGGTTTGATCTGCCTCGACTCTCAGAGGATATCGACTTGAACTATATCGGCAGCCCCGACAAGAACGTGATGCAACAGGACCGGACTATGCTCGAGAAGCATTTATCCCGCGTCCTGGAATCACTTGGGATCTCGGTGGAACGAAAGCCGGACGAGCACGCAGGCGGCAAGTGGAGATTGCGCACGAGGAGCCCGTTTGGCGGCAACTTTTCACTGGAAATCGATCTCAACTACATAATGCGTATTCCGGTGTGGGGTATCCGCGTGCGAGCTGCTCAATCGCCAGATCCCGACTATTCGACGGCCTTTTCCACGGTAAGTCTGGAAGAGTTGTTTGCCGGCAAGATCAAAGCCCTGATGGAACGTTCAGCCGCCCGGGATCTCTATGATGCGTTCCATCTGGCATCAGATTCATTAAACTTCGATTTGGTCAAGCTCAGGAAGGCTCTTATCCTTTTTGGTGTCACATCCGAGCAGGATTGGCGTCAGAAGGATCCCTCAATGATCGATGCTATCGACGAGATGATGGTCGCGAGGGAGCTGAATCCCCTTCTGCGATCTGGCGAAGAGCTGGACTTGAAACAGATGAAAACTGTCGTAAGCGAGTTTCTTCGTGGGCTCATGAAGTATGATGACGAGGAACGTCTGTTCCTTGATCGGTTTCTTGACAAAGGCATATTTGAGCCTCACCTCCTTTTCAATGATCCGAAGCAGGCGAAGGCACTGAGCTCCCATCCCGCCGTGTTGTGGAAGCTTCAAAATCACAGGAAGCACCTTGGTATTGCCCACGGATAAATGGTAGTGGCCGGTCCTGTGTCCTTTTATTCGTTCTTTTGACTTCGTCCCACGGTTCAGCTATCATTTCCGCATAATCCTCCCGATTTGTCCAGGCGAGCTGCTAACAAAACTGCTAACAAACCCACCGTAAGAGTGCCCTGAAGTTGCGGACTCTGATTCGGATTAGGCCTGCGTCGGGTTTTTCAAGCCGGTAACACCGGTTCGAATCCGGTTGGGGGCACACGAATCACAGCTATCCACGGTTGACTGGTCACCCGAAGAGATTGCCAAATCGCCTCGATTTCCACGTAGGCGATTATGCTTTTGACCCGAAAGACCGGAATTTGCCGCCTCTGGTCTTAGGACAAAAATGGGCACAGGCAGAAGAGTTCAACCGGGTCACGCTCCATCAGTACAAACCTGAGACTCCTCCGGATCTTCTGGCAGAAACAGAACTCACCGGCGTTATCTTCAAGTTTTCAATTCACTCGGCGGATAGCCGAACTCCTCCTTGAAGCACCGTGTGAAATATGCAGGACTTCCAAACCCTACTGAGTACGCTACTTCTGATATGTTCTCGTTTCTTTCTTCAAGTATTCTTCTTGCACGCTCCAGTCTGAAGCTCCTGATGTATCTGGTGGCGGAATTTCCGATAAGCGCTTTTAATTTTCTGTGAACCTGCATTCTGCTCATACCAACCTCCCTTCCAAAATCCTCTACGCTGAAATCTTCCTCCGAAAGGTGCCTTTCGATTACTTCCTTGACTTTGGTCATGAACTGTTCATCAACGCTGCTTATCTTCTTCTTTTCACTTGTGGGCTCGTTGTATTGAGTTGCAGTGAACTTTTCCCGGAGTCTCTTTCTTAAGTCTATGAGGTTCTTCACCCTTATCTGAAGCTCTCTGGTGTCAAACGGCTTTGTCAGGTAATCATCTGCCCCTATTTCCAATCCTTCGAGTTTGCTTTCTTGTCCCGCCTTTGCTGTTAGCAAAATAATGGGCACGTGGCTTGTTCTTTCGTCATTTTTCAACGCCTTTACCAATTCAACGCCATTCAACTTGGGCATCATGATATCGCTGATAATCATGTCGGGAATTATTTCTTCTGCTTTACGCAATCCTTCCTCCCCATTGACGGCCTCCACGACGGAATACTCTCTCTCGAGAACTCCCTTTATATACTCTCTCATTTCATGATTATCTTCCACGACAAGGACGATGTCTTGCTCTTCCCGTAAAGAATGTCCCGTTTCCTCGGGTAAGTCCCTCTCCATGTTGTCAGATATATATGGTTCCCCTTGAAGTGGTACAAATGGTTTGTCATCCTTCTCAGCTATCAGAACATCTTCGTCCCGTAGGTGATCTCTCCCCAGAAGAAACTTCAGTGTAACTTCGGTCCACAATCCCATTTCACTTTCGACAGTTATACTCCCGTGCTGCAATTCGACAAGTTCTTTTGTTAGCGCCAGGCCAATGCCCGTGCCTTCATACTCCTTTGTAACTGAAGAGTCGACCTGGTAAAACCTGTCGAATAACCTGGGAATCTCATTCTTCGGTATCCCGATTCCTGTATCACGGACCTTAATGTCGACGATCATGTCACCCTCCGTAATAGAGACAGATACTGTCCCGGGGGGAGGCGTGAACTTCAAAGCGTTTGACAGAATATTGGACAGTATTTTCGTCATCTTGTCCTTGTCGAAATACATCTCGATACACTCTTTCTCCGGTAGAAGCTCCAGGGATATCCCCTTTTCCCTGGACAGGGACTCAAAAGACAACGCAACACCCTTCACAAAAGACACAATATTGCTCTTGGTAGCTTCGAGGGTCACTTTTCCGGCATCTATTTTTGACAGATCCAGCAATTGGCTCACTAGCTGCAGAAGACGAAGTGAATTCCGTCGTATCATCTTTGCCTCTCTGACGACACTCTCATCGGACGCTTTGGAGAGAATCTTTTCGACCGGACCAAGAATGAGCGTTAGAGGAGTCCTGAACTCATGAGAAATATTGGCAAAGAACTGTGATTTCATGGAATCAGTTTGTTCTCTTTCCTCGAGGATTGCCGCGTTCATCCTGAGTTTGTCCCTCAGCTCAACCCTCGCCAGCTCGTAACGTCTCATGGCATACAGGGCAAAAAAGAAAACCACTCCATATGCAGCATAAGCCCAGGCTGTTTTCCACCAGGGAGGTGAAATAGTTATTGAAAGTGAAGTTCCTGCTTCGTTCCAGATTCCATCGTTATTTGATCCTTTGACCCTGAGTGTATATTCACCTGGGGGCAGATTCGGATATGAAGCATAATAACGGTCGCCGGAATAAGTCCAATCCCTGTCTACGCCCTCCAGTTTATGGGCGTATTGATTTCTTTCGGGACTTACATAGCTCAACGCGGCAAATTCAAATGATAAGAAGTTTTCATTGTACGATAATTGTGCCCTGTCTTCGACAGAAACAGGTCTATCAAACACCCGGACCGATGTTACTACAATCGGAGGTATATAGGGATTGTCCTTTATGCTGTCCGGATGAAAGCGGGTAAGCCCGCCGGGTCCCCCGAAATAGATTTCACCGCTTTCCGTTTCACATCCTGTATAGTAGAATCTGTTACTCGTGAAGCCATAGGATCGATCATAGTTCTTGATCTTACCTGTCTCAGGATTGAACTTCGAAATACCGTTATCGGTGCTGAACCATAGATTGCCGTGAGAATCCCCATGAATCGAGAATATCAGGTTGGACGGGAGACCATCTTTGTCGGTATAGTGAACAAAAGAGTTCGTTGAACGGAGATATTTGTTCAGGCCGATATTTGTTCCTATCCAGACATCTCTGTTCTTATCCTCATAAATCGTCGAAATAAAATTGCCTGAAATGCTTCGGGAGTCATTCACGTCGGACTTAAACTCAAGGAATGTCTTGAGAGACTGATTGTACTGAATCACCCCGGCATCCTTTGTCCCCGCCCAGAGCAGTCCAAATGAGTCCTTGAAGAGACATTTTACCGAAGTACCAATTGATCTGATGAGTGAAATTGCCCTGGCGTGCTTAATAATGAGGAAAAGTCCGCCGTCAAGAGTTCCGGCCCACGCGGTATCATTCGAAGGGGGAGTATACATGCAATAAACCCGACTGTTGAATTCTTCGCCGGTGGAGAAGTTCATGCGTGTAACTCGTCCTTCTCTTCCCTTCATGTAGAGACCACCTGCAGATGATGCTAAGAAGATATTCCCCCAATTGTCTTCCGCGGTAATGTTCCTTCCCGTCTCGTAGATGTTAAATTGGGGAACAAACGTATCGGTCCATGGATCAAATCGAAGCATCTCTCCATTGTCCATTTGAACCCACAACATATTATTGCTGCCGTTGATGACGATTGCGCTGCTGCCAAACGACCTATCCCACGACTTTTCGACGCTGGTGTATTGTTTGAAGGGGAAATGTTGCCGATTGATCTTATTTACCGCGTTAAATGTCGTGATCCATATTGTCCCGGATCGTTCACAGAGTATTGCCAGAATCATATTGATGCTTAAACTTCCCGGGTCATAGTCATCATGGTGAAAATGGGTGAAGGTATGTGTTTGCCTGTTGAATTTTGTAAGTCCGGCATCCTTGGTGCCGACCCAGTATACCCCGTCATGATCCTGGCAGACTGATTCGATATAATCGCTGGTTAGGCAGGTCAGGCTTTGCGAATCTTTGGGATCGTGCGTATAGGCCGTAGGGGTGCCATCGTTCGGATCGACTTCAATCAGCCCCATGCCGTTCGTGCATAGCCAGATCATGCCGGCGTGATCTTCATAAATCGAGTTTATTTGGTACGGCAATGAATACTCAATCGAGTTATCCCACTCAATTCGGACGGAGCCGGTTTGATTTTTCGGATCATGCCAGTAGTGAGTGGATCTTCCTGTTTTGCTGTCCAGTTTATCAAGTCCGCTGCCTGTGCCAATCCAGATTGAGCCCTTGTTGCCTTTCAGGACGGCATGGATATAGTTATTGCTGATACTTCCGGGGTCTGTGCTGTCATGTCGGAGCGTCGTGTATGTTCCTGAAGATTTGTCAAATCGAATCAAACCGTTCCCCGTCCCAATCCAAAGCACACCTGATTCATCTTCACAAATGGATAAAACATAGCCGCTGAGATCATTTCCTTTTCCCGGAGGGTGTGGATAGGGGTGGGAGAATGTTCCGGTTGCACGTTCAAACTTGTCCAGACCAAGCGACGTTCCAATCCATAGAGTGCCATCTATGTCTTCGCAAAGAGCCTGGACCGTCCCGCTATTAATACTATTTGGGTTTCCCGGTTCGTGTTTATAGGAGATGAAACGGTTGCCATCATATCGGTTTATCCCGCTGTAAGTGCCGAACCACAAATAGCCTGTTTTGTCCTGAATCATGCACGGAGCAATGTAGGAATTCATACCCTGGTCGGGAGTCAGATGCTCGAATACTTCCCGGTTGGAAGACTGCGGATAAACCTGATTTGATGTAATCACGACGGCGAAAATGCTCGCGAGAGCAACATGACGCAGACATTGTCGAATACGATTCGTCATAAGGAATAAAATCCGTAGATCATCTGATTGCTGACCCGGGGCGTAGTCGATGGCAGTTGCCATCGGGGGGTTGAGTTGAAAAAATGTACCTCGGTTCACTGGCATTGTCAACATCAGAAGAGGCAGGAGTTGTTCAGGCGGCAGTTGTTCAGCGTCTTCATCGCCTCGTGATTTAGCCTGCGCTCATAGTATTCTCCCTGCACACCCCGCTTGTCCACGGGATTATCGGCACTTCTACCGTTTTGTGTGCAATAAGCCTCGGTTGACCTGTGAAACATGGCCGGAATTGGTTGGCCGTTGGTGTTCCGCGATTGTTGCTCTGCACACAAAATCTCTCCATTTCAGAACATGTTACAGAAAGACAAGTCTTTGTTACAATTTTGATATGCAGTGGCGCCCGCAATTCTGCTTATTTGCCGCATGATTCTAACTAAGAGGAGGTCAGTATGAAAAAGACGTATTCGCTCTTTCTTGTAGTTCTTGTTCTGCTCTCTAGCTCTGGATATGGCCAGTATGTTGCGAATACATATGCCTCCGGACTCCCCGGTGCTGTCGGAATCCAGATAGACGGCAGAGGCTGGATTTGGGTCGCTCAAATTGGTAGCGGCCACGCGGATTCCAGGATCTCGATCGTGACGGCAGAAGCCAGGGTCTATCCGTTTATGACGGGTCTCCCCTCCGAAGTGAGTCCCACGGGTGATGTTGTCGGAGCTGAGCATGTCTTCTTTAGTCCCGACGGGAAACTCCTCATCATGCAGGGAGGCCCCGGTACCGATTCCCTCTCCCAGTCCATTCTTCTTGTAGATACGACCGGATTCATCCCCGGGATCTCTTCACCACTTGATAGGTCTGCCATACGATCAGTGTACAAGGAAGGGAAGTTCCTGCGTGGCATAGGGGACACATTGTCCAACCCATACACATTGGCTTTCGGACCGAACAACGACATGTATATTGCTGATGCCGCAGCGAACGCCATAGTCAAGCGTGAAAATTCAACCGGCAATTTCAGCGTATTTGCTGCTTTTCCCAATATCCAAAATACTACCGGTATAGGAGGACCCACCAGCGAGGTCGTTCCGACCGCCATTGTCTACAGAGACATGAAGTTCTTTGTTGGTAGTCTGACAGGTTTCCCTTTTGCTAATGATGCCGCCACACTTTACGAGATTGACACAGCGGGAAGCGTCTCCAGGTATAAGCAGGGTCTAACAACGATTGTTGATGTGACAACCGATCCGAATGATAGCCTCATTCTATTGCAGCACGCAGCTTTTCGACCGCCCCCTGCCCCGTTCGCGCCGAATTCAGGCGCTGTTTTGAGAATCAACGGTGCAAGTATTGACACAATCTTCAATGGGTTAAACAGACCAACATCGGTCAGAGTAAGGTCAGACGGCGGAATATACGTTTCGACCCTCACAGATGGTAAGATCATCCGCATTGTCAAGGCTGCGATCCCCACGAAACACTTGCAGCTTTGGCTCAAAGGAGATGCCGGGGTGGTACTCAATGGTTCCAAGGTCAGCAGATGGATGGATCAAAGCGGCAATGGAAATGATGCTATCGAAACTGATACGAGCCGTCAGCCGGTTCTGGCAAATAATGAACTTAATGGTGAGCCGGTAATACGCTTTGATGGGGTGAACGACAGGTTGGGATTCACAGGTTCAAAGCATATGACTCAGATCAGCCTCTTTATAGTATTCAATAACAAATCGGGCGGTTCTGGACCAAACCCCCCTGGCTTTGTGCTGACATTTGGCCCTGGAGGTCCGTATTTAGCCAATGAACACTTTGCCATTAAAATGCGGGGAATGGATGACGGTGATAACGATATTATTGTTGGCACAGAAGATCATAACGATTTTGTCATAGCGACTGGTCAGGGTATAGCGGCATATAACGGATGGAGAAACTTAAACATTACCAGAAACACAACTATTTGGAATACAACGCTGCGGTGGAATGGAATTAACGCTCCCATATCCACTTCAGGTTCTAATCTTCCTATTTCGATTCCCCTCGGTGATTCCGCCGCTTCAGGCGGAGGAATTGGATCAACTGATAACTTCCCGAATTTGGGAACAGTCCTGGCTAAATGCGACATAGCTGAAATAGCAGTTTACGATACAGTTCTTTCAGATTCAGACAGAACATCAATAGAGAAATATCTAGGTGATAGGTACAATATGACTATGACCGGAGTTGATGCCTCCCGGAGCAAGGACATTGCGGAGACCTTCAGTCTCTACCAGAATTATCCCAACCCGTTCAACCCTTCAACGGTGATCAACTTCTCGATTGCCAACAAGGGTAATGTCCGGCTGGAGGTGTTCGATGTGCTGGGCAGGCTCGTCACAACCCTGGTGAATCAGGAGATGCAAGCCGGTTCGTATCGCGTTGTATGGGAGGGGAGCGACAGGGATGGTGCCAAGGTTTCATCAGGGATCTACTTCTACCGAATCCGGGCGGGCTCGTTTACCGCTTCGAAGAAGATGTTGATGCTCAAGTAACCGGACAAATGTCCTAATAGTAAGTAATCAGATTCGCTTTCCTGTTCTCGTCGGAGGAGGGATCGCCGCTTCCGGAGTTTCGGTCCCGGCGAAAGCGTGTATGTAAAGGACGCTACCGCGAAGGAGCTGAAAGTGCCAGATCGAGGGCCTGATCCGCAAGGATCGGGCTCTTGCCTTTCTGACCCGCAACCACCGCGGTGTAATTGACAACTCAGAATTTCCTCTGTAGACTCATTCGCGTCCCTGAATAGTCGGAAGAGACGTGTCCACGCTGAGACCACCCCACGCTCCGGTTGCGATTACAGATCAAATCCTCCACGATAGTCTGGCCGAGAGTTTGCTCAAAACATTAAGAACGGTGCTACGGTGATACTCGTTTGACTTCTTCCGTTCAGATCGTCACATCCCACCTCTCTAAGTGCACATCGATGCGAGAAACTTCGTGTCTCCTCTTTTTGCCGACTATTTTGTAACATAGTTACCTGCAAACTCCCCGAGATAGAGGGGTTAATTCCCTTTTCATCCCTTCGGCTCATATGATTGGCCACATCTACTGTGTATTCTATTGCGGTTAAATGGGCTCGTTCCCCGCCCGCGCGTGAATCAAGGCTTCAACTGGCTCAAGGAGGCCAAAGTGTCCAAGTACAGCAATTCGCGAAGTGGCACGATTACATTGAACTCGCCGCACGCTCCCTCGGACGAAATCCGGGCGTTGGCTGTTCCAGGTCAAGACATCGTATTCCTCGGGTGGCAAAAGACACTTTCGGGAGATATTTATCCGCTTTACAATATCCTTATAATAGGCCATCCATTATATCTCTCGACGGTCACTGAAAAGACACTCCAGGCACAGCACCTGCGAATTCCCCGGACCCCGTCTCCTTATCCTGGTGTGGCACCCTCTCCGTGGCACAACCCGGGTAACGAGCTGGTCAATCCGGCAACAGC
>Ga0182017_10004159_pt1 | contig 10784 bp, 7 predicted proteins | sample 712E3DmetaG_FD_120492 | JGI IMG/M metagenome (GOLD analysis project Ga0182017, IMG submission 120492) | Permafrost microbial communities from Stordalen Mire, Sweden - 712E3D metaG | ecosystem: Environmental > Terrestrial > Soil > Wetlands > Permafrost | place: Sweden: Stordalen | collected... | reverse complement strand
GGGAGTGGACGACGCGGCCCGAAGATCCTATAGCTAGAGGATGGCAGGATATCGCAGTCGCACCACCACCCACGGACGCAACATGGCAGGCGCGCGCGCCCTTTGGCGCGCCAACGGAATGAGCGAGGCTGATTTCGAAAAGCCCATCATCGCCATCGTCAACAGCTTCACCCAGTTCGTGCCCGGGCATGTCCACCTGCACGACATTGGCCAGCGGGTAAAGAAGGTCATCGATGCCGCCGGCGGCTGGGGCGCCGAGTTCAACACTATCGCCATTGACGACGGCATCGCGATGGGCCACACCGGCATGCTCTACTCGCTGCCCAGCCGCGATCTCATTGCCGACAGCGTGGAGTACATGGTGAACGCCCACTGCGCCGACGCCATGGTGTGCATCACCAACTGCGACAAGATCACGCCGGGCATGATGATGGCGGCCATGCGCACCAACATCCCGACCATCTTCGTTTCGGGCGGGCCCATGGAGGCAGGCATCGTGGCCGGTCCACCGGATCGGGACGGCAAGCCGACCGTGCGCAAACTGGACCTCATCGACAGCATGACCGCCGCCAGTGACGACAAGGTCAGCGACGAGGAATTGCTGCGGCTGGAACGCTCGGCCTGCCCGACTTGCGGATCATGCTCGGGCATGTTCACCGCCAACAGCATGAACTGCCTGTGCGAGGCCCTGGGCCTGGCGCTGCCGGGGAACGGCACCTTGCTGGCCACCCACGCGCGACGCTGGGATCTGTTTGAGACCGCGGGCCGCCGCATCGTCGAGATGGCCAAGCAGCACTACCAGCAAGGCAATCGCGACGTGCTCCCGCGCAGCATCGCGACCTCGCAGGCGTTCGAGAACGCCATGACGCTCGACATCGCCATGGGCGGCTCGACCAACACCGTGTTGCACATCCTGGCGGTGGCGCAAGAGGCGGGCGTGAACTTCACCATGGCCGACATCGATCGTCTGTCGCGCAAGGTGCCCAACATCTGCAAGGTTGCGCCCTCATCGCAGCACCACCTCGAGGACGTGCACCGGGCGGGCGGCATCTTCACTATTCTGGGAGAACTGGACCGCGCCGGCCTCATCCACCGCGAGGCCAGGACCGTACACGCGGCGACCATGGGCCAGGCCATCGCCGAGAACGACATCCACCGCAACACGGCCAGTGAGGCGGCCCGCAAACGCACCCTGGCGGCGCCGGGCGGCGTGCCGACGCAGATCGCATTCTCGCAGGAAAAGTACTTCGCAGCGCCGGACACCGACGTGGAAAAGGGCTGCATCCGCGACGTGGCCCACGCCTACAGCAAAGACGGCGGGTTGGCCGTTCTGTACGGCAACCTGGCCAAGGACGGCTGCATCGTGAAGACCGCGGGCGTGGACCAATCCATCCTGCGCTTCGAGGGTCCGGCGCGGGTCTTCCATTCGCAAGAGCTCGCGTGCGAGGCAATTCTGGCCAACCGGATCAAGCCTGGCGATGTGGTGGTGATCGTGTATGAGGGCCCCAAGGGCGGGCCGGGCATGCAGGAAATGCTTTACCCGACGTCGTTTCTCAAGGGCAAAGGCCTCGGCAAGCTGTGCGCGCTGTTGACCGACGGTCGCTTCTCGGGCGGAACCTCGGGCCTCAGCATCGGCCATGTCTCGCCCGAGGCGGCCGAGGGTGGCACCATTGGCCTGGTTGAAGAAGGCGACCGCATTCGCATCGATATCCCCAGCCGCCAGATTGATCTAGTGATCGACGAGGCCTGCTTGGCCAAACGGCGGCGAGCCATGGAAGGCAAGGGCGACAAGGCGTTCCAGCCCAGCCGCGATCGGACCGTGTCGCAGTCACTGCAGGCCTACGCGCTCATGACCACCAGCGCGGCCCGCGGGGCAGTTCGCGACATCTCACAGTTGATGCGCAAACGATAGGTAGGGGCGACCTGCGGTCGCCCCCAACGTCGGACGTGATAGGGCGGGCGACCGCAGGTCGCCCCTACGCCAGACGTGGTGCCGGGGCACAAGCGGTAGTTAACAGCAACGAGTCGGGCCGTCGTGCCCGTCATATCGGTGCGCCAGAACCTCGGTCAGCGCCTCGTCCGCTGGCAGGTTGGTGCGTGCCGCTGCGGCTTCGCCTGACAGCTCCTTGGCGAGGGTGCCAAGCAGCACGACCGCCGTACCCAGACGCCACCAGGGCCGCGCCGTCTCGGCCGACACAACCGGAGGCGGCAACCACACTGGCTCGGTTTCTTGCAGGACCGCCGCTTTGCGCCCCGACAGGATGAGAACCCACTCGCGAATCGAAACCACCAAGATGGCGATCACCAGCCCGAGAAATACGCCCGCTGCAACCGCATCGAGGTAGTTGTTGAAGATCAGCGCCTCAGTGGCAATGCGTTTGCCGGCTGGCACCCTGCCCGCTGCCAAGTCAGCCGAGAGTTTTTCCGCCATGGCCACGAACCCGACGCGCGGATTGGAATGGAAGATCTTCTGCAAGGCGGCTGCAAACGTCGCGCTGCCCAGCCAAGCCAGTGGCAAGAGCGTCACCCAGACGTGGCGAGCCTTGCCCATCTTGATGACGATGGTCGTGGCCAGGCACAGCGCCACGCACGCGAGCAACTGATTGGCGATGCCAAACAGCGGCCACAGCGAGTTCACGCCGCCCAAGGGGTCCTTCACCCCGGCATAAAGGAAATAGCCCCACGCCCCGGCGAAGGCCACACTGGCCGTGATGTTGGCCGGATAGGATTTTGTGTCGGCAAACGACTTCCAGAAACGGCCGCCCAGCTCCTGCAGCAAGAAACGGCCGATGCGCGTGGCAACGTCCAGCGTGGTCAGGATGAACAGCGCCTCGAACATGATCGCGAAGTGGTACCAGAGCTTCATCGCGGTGGCGCCGCCGATGAGCTTGCCGAAGATGTGCGCCATGCCGATGGCCAAAGTGGGTGCGCCGCCGGTACGCGCCAGCACAGACTTCTCACCGATGGCGCTGGCTAGTGTCCTGATGTCATTCGCGGTCACCGGAAAATTCCAGGCTGACACCGCGACCGCCACCGCATCGGGCGTACTGCCCACCAGCCCGGCAGGAGCGTTCACCGCAAAGTACAGCCCGGGGTCGAGCACACAAGCCGCGATCATGGCCATGATGCCCACGAAGCTCTCCAGGCACATGGCGCCGTACCCGATGCTGCGCACGTAGCGCTCACGGGTGATCATTTTGGGAGTGGTGCCGCTGGCAACCAGGGCGTGAAATCCGCTCACCGAACCGCAGGCGATGGTGATGAAGCAGAAGGGAAACAGGCTGCCCGCCACCACCGGCCGCATGCCGCCAGTGAAGCGCGCCGGATCGGTCAACCAGGGCATCTGGATAGGCGGCAGCACCAGCAAGATGCCTAACGCCAGCAGTACCACCACGCCGATCTTGAGGAAGGTCACCAGGTAGTCGCGCGGCGCGAGTAGCAACCACACCGGCAACACGCTGGCGGAAAGACCGTAGCCGATCAGACAGAGCGCCAAGGTGGTCTTGCCCCAGGTGAAGGCCGGGGCCAGCGCCGCGTGCTGGTTGACCCAGAAGCCGCCAAGAAGCGACGCCAGCAAGAACAGCGCTCCGATCACGGTCATTTCCAGCACCCTGCCCACGCGCAAGAAGCGCACGTACACGCCCATAATCATGGCGAAGGGAATGGTCATGAGCGTGGTCACTACTCCCCATGGACTCTCGGCCAAGGCGTTGGTAACCACCAGAGCCAGGCTCGCCACGATAATGATGAGAATTCCCAGCACGGCCAGCATGGCGATCGTGCCGGCAAAGCCGTTGACCTCGTCGCGCACCATCTCGACCAACGATTTGCCGTTGCGCCGAACCGAGCCGAACAGAATGACGAAGTCCTGCACCGCCCCGCCCAGCAGGACGCCGATGAGAATCCACAAGGTGCCGGGCAAATAGCCGAATTGCGCTGCCAGCACCGGCCCGACCAGCGGCCCCGGCCCACTGATGGAGGCGAAATGATGACCGAAAAGCACGTACTTGTTGGTGCGCACGAAGTCGCGACCGTCGTCATGAACCTCGGCGGGCGTGGCGCGCCGGTCGTCGAGCATCAGCAGCTTGGCCGCTATCCACTTGGAATAGAAACGAATCCCGAGGGCGTAGGTACACAGCGCAGCCACCACCATCCACGCGGCGTTCAGGGGCTCGTGGCGTTTGCTGGCCACCACGGCATAGGCCACTGCTCCCAACAAGGACACCAGCGTCCAAATGACAATTCTCAGAAATCGCTTCATGGCTTTCGGGTGGCGTCAACCGACCACAGCTCTCACGCTAGCACCGCCCGGCCGGGCGTCACAAGCGCGGCAGGGTGTGGACAACCCCACCGCGCATGCGCCATAACTTCGTCTCGTGAGTGAAGACGTCGACGTCGTTGTCCTCGGGGCCGGCATCAGCGGGCTTTGCCTTGCCCATCGATTGGCGCGGGCCGGGCGCGAGGTGCTGGTTCTCGAATCGGCGGCCGAGCCCGGGGGATGCTTCCGCTCCCAGCGACAGCCTGCAGATTTCTGGTTCGAGATGGGAGCGCACACCCTTTACAACTCCTACGGCTCGCTGCTCTCGATCATCGACGAGCTGGGCCTGCTCGACCGCATGCTTGTCCGACGGAAGGCACCCTTTCGCCTGCTGGTCGAGGGCAAACTGCGCAGTATTCCCTCGCAACTGAGCCTGGCTGAGCTATTCGCCTCGGCCTGGCACGTATTCAGTGAGCGCAAGCAGGGCCGCACCGTGGCCGAGTACTACGGCAAGCTGGTGGGCCGGAATAACTGGACGCGCGTCTTCGCGCCCCTGTTCGCTGCAGTCTTCTCGCAACCGGCCGACAACTTTCCTGCCGAGATCCTGTTCAAGAAGCGCCCGCGCCGCAAAGGCGTCCCGCGCAGCTTCACCTTTGCCGGCGGAATCCAGACTCTGACCGACCGGATCGCGGCACAGCCCGGGATAACCTTGCGAACCAATTCCCGGGTACGCGCCCTCGCCCGCAGGGACGGCGGGTTCGTCGTCGAGATCGAAGGCGGAGACCAAGTCGTTGCCCGTCGCCTGGCCCTCGCCCTGCCCGCGCCCGAGGCCGCAAGCTTGCTCGCGCCCCTCGCGCCCGAGATCGGCGCGGCCCTGGCCCGCATTCCGGTCGCGAAGATCGAGTCCGTGGGTGTGGTGGCCGAGGCCAGCCAGGTTGCCCTGCCCCGCCTGGCTGGCCTCGTGCCGCTCAACGATAGCTTCTTCTCGGTAGTCACGCGCGACGTGGTGCCGGACCAGCGCCTGCGCGCCTTCACCTTCCACTTCCGCGCCGGTCTGACGCTCGCGGAACGCATCGCCCGCATCTGCGCCGTCACCAGCCTGGGCCGTGATCAGCTCGCCTGCGTCGCCACTCACGCCACGTCTCTGCCGTCGCCGTCGCTGGGACACGAGGAACTCGCCAGGGAGATCGACCGTCACCTGCCGGGAAGCGGCCTCTATGTGACGGGAAACTACTTCGGTGGCCTGGCCATCGAAGACTGCTCGTTGCGTTCGGCCAAGGAAGCTGCTCGGCTCCTGGCCGAACTGCCGTGAGCTTCCTCAGACTGCCTGGCTGCGCGCGCGACGACCCAGTCGGAAATGTGGAACAAGCTGCTTCACTGCGCGCCGAGTGGTGTGGGGTCCACGCGTGTCGCCGGATGCCGCCTCATTAGAGGCTCACTAGCGCGAGTAGATCACGATCTCCTTGCCCCCATCCGCCCCCTTGCGCAGCACCGCAATCTTGTTTCCGCCGACGGACCACGGGCAGGGATGCTTGTCGGGTAGCGGAATCTCGCCCAACGCACTCACCTTCCCACTTTCCGGTTCGAGGCTGAAGAACGCCTGCGAGTACCGGCCTGCTTCCTCCATGTTTCCCTTCTCCGGGCGGTCAGCCACCAGCGAAAACACAACCCGGTTTCCCACCTGGAACTGGGCGAGCGACAGCACGTCGTATTCCCGATGAGCAAGTTGCAACGGCCGCACCTTCTCGCCCGGCCCCACCAGATCGAAGCCAGCCTGTCCCGCGGCTAGTACGATGACGGCATCAAGCTCGGGCTTCTCAGCTCGCTTGCGGATGTAGTCGAGAAAACTGTCCAGCTTGGGTGGCATCTTCCCCGGGCCGGTCTTGCCGGTCATCACGTCGTACAGGGCAAACTGCGGGGGCTCACGCGCGTCGCTGCGATGGTTGTACGCGCCCGGCTTCTGCACCATTGCTTGCAGGTGACTCTTCGCAAATCCAAGGAAGGTCGCAGTGGCATCACCGTCAATTGTCCCATTCGGGGTCACCACCAGCGATTTCACCGCGATCGTGCTGCCGTCCGGCCGATAGGTTTGGATGGTGTAGCGCTCACCGCCGTTGGGCTGCCGCTTCTGACTGTAGGTTACCAAGGCGTTGGGCGCGTGGGCCAGTTCACAATCATCGAACGCGCCGGTCTGGCGCTTGATTCGCCCGGCGGGGTCGACGATCGCGGCCCGCCGTGAGCCTTCGTTGGCCACCACGAACCAGTATCCCGCCAAGCCCAGGATCTTTTCCGGCGCACCCGAAAACTCCGCCAGGTCGGTCACGTGGGTCTTGCCCCCAGGCGCCCCCACGTGCAGTTGCACCGCTCCCTTGCCGGTAAAGGAGATGTACGCCAGCTTGCTGCCCGCCTGGTCCAGGGCGAAGGCGTCGTGCATGGCAGCTTCCCCGGCCGTGACCCGTCCCACCTCCTTGAGCAGCTTGGGCGCAGCCAGCGCGGAGCCGCCGGTCGCCAACTCTGCACACAAAGCCAGCACCAGCAGCGCCGGTGCGAGCAAGACCGAACCTAGACGTGAACCCATTCGCTTCATGATCGTACCTTCCACTCCACCATGATACCTCCACTCACATAGCAGTGGAACATCGCCCATTGCCCACACGCGATATAAAGTTCCTTGCACAAAAATTCGTGAACCGGCTTATAATCGCCGCGCGGTTAGTTCGAGCAAGGGGCAGCAGCGGCGCCGGTTCCGTGGGGCACCTCGGATGGTCGCAGTACGCATGACCAGGCTCGTTTCATCCAGAGCAAAGCGTGCTCCAGCCCAGCAGGGCGGAGAGAGACACGCGACCCCAGCCCCACATTCGGGGCGCGACTCGGATACCCCAAGACCGGGACGCGGGCAGCGCACACCTGCGCCAGTCACCGAAGCGCTCAGCCGGGCGCAGAAGCAGGAGCTCGACTGGCTGCGCGGCTCTCTCTTTCAGATTGAAACGGTGATGGATTCCATGGCGGAGGACATCTACTTCAAGGACCGCAACGGCCGCTTCACCCGGGTCAACCGGGCGATGGCCACGCACCTTGGACTTTCTGACCCGGCCCGGGCCATCGGGCGCAACGAAATGGATTTCTTGTGCCGTGACGAGGCCGAGCACCGCTGCCGGGACGACGAGGAGATCGTGCGCCGGGGACGCACTCTGGTCGACGTCGAGGAGAAGTGGCACCTGCCTGGCCGCAGCGAGCGCTGGCTGTCCACAACCAAGATTCCCCTACGCGACTCTTCCGGGGCGATCGTCGGCAGCTTTGGCATCTCGCGCGACATCACCGAGAAGAAGCGCTTCGAGGCCGAGCTGGAACAGAAAGGGTTCTACGACCCGCTGACCCAGCTTCCCAACCGCGCCATGTTCGACAAGCGGGTGGAGAGGTTGGTCACCCGGACCCGACATTTGGGTGCGTCGAGTCCGCTGTTTGCCGTGGCTTGGCTGGATCTCGATCGCTTCAAATGCATCAACGAGAGTCTTGGGCACGGCGCCGGCGATGAGCTGTTGGTGCGAACCGCCCGACGTATCGAGGCCTGCCTGCGCCCGGGTGACGTGCTGGCCCGAGTGGTGGGCGATCAGTTCACCATTCTGCTCGACGATCTGCACAGCGAGAGCGATGCGGTTCGCGTGGCCGAGCGGGTGCAGAACGCCATGACGGTTCCCCTGGCCGTCGGCGGCACCGAGGTCTTCACCTCGGTCAGCATCGGCATCGCGCTGTCCAGCTCGGGCTACGCGCGCCACGACGACATGCTTCGCGACGCCTACACGGCTCTCTACCGTGCCAAGTCTTCCGGGCGCGCCCGCCATGAAGTCTTCGATGCGGACATGCACCGGCGCGCAGTCGACCAACTGCAACTCGAGACCGATCTTCGCCGTGCCATCGAACGGCAGGAGTGGGTCATCCACTATCAAGCCATCGTGGATTTGCAGACACGGCGTTTGTCCGGCTTCGAAGCGCTGGCGCGCTGGCGTCACCCGGGCCGCGGCTTGGTGATGCCCGATGCCTTCATCCCGACCGCCGAAGAGACCGGGCTCATCCGGCCGCTCGGTATGTGGGTGCTGCACGAGGCCTGCCGCCAGATGCGCGTCTGGCACGACCTGTGCCCCAGCCAGCCCCCGCTCGGCATCGCGGTGAATCTGTCCACGCGCCAGCTTGCCCATGCCGACTTGCCAGCGCAGGTGCGCCACGTGCTTGAGCAGACCGGTCTGCGCCCGAGCAGCTTGACCCTGGAGATCACCGAAAGCGCGCTCATGCAAAGCCTGCAGGCCGGCGCAGCCGTGCTGCAAGAGCTGCACGAAATGAATGTGCACCTGGATGTTGATGACTTCGGGACCGGCTATTCTTCATTGGCCTACCTGCAATCATTCCCGGTGCAGACCCTGAAAGTCGACCGGTCATTCGTGAGTTCCATGCACGGCGGCGCCCAGCAATCCGAGATCGTGCGCGCCATCGTCGGGCTGGCCCACAACCTCGGCATGGACGTAATCGCCGAAGGGGTGGAAACCCCGCAGCAGCTCGCGTTACTGAGTTCGCTCAACTGCCGGCGCGCCCAGGGCTACTTCTTCTCCCGCCCCGTGCCGGCAGCAGAAGCCGAACGCCTGATCGTCGATGGCCCTCCCGCCTTCTGGAGCGAACCTGCGGAGAGCGTGAGCGTGAGCACAGAGTAGGGGCTCTGCTCGCTACCAACCCTCGATGACTCCCGAGTCCGGGATCGACGACGTGAGCGGCACGGTGTCGATGCCACGCGCGCCCAGCTCGGCCAGTTGGAAGCGCACCCGGGCCAAGGGCAGCTTGGCCGAGGCCGTATCCACCTCGATGCTGTACTCAGTGTAGCCTTGGCCACTGATGCGGCTGGGCTCATCGGCGTAGAGATTGTTGTCGGACAAATACCTCTCCACCGCGGCCGCGCGTGACACCGGCACATTGAAAAGCAGCAGGACCTTGTTTTCGGCGTTGGTCGCGCCGTAAATGTTGAGCAGGAACATACGCAGAAGTTCGTACTTCTCGGACTGCTCGCGAATGCGGGGATTGGCCCAAATCGAAGTCCCCGATTCCATCACCTCGTCGATGATGCGCAGGCCATAGTTCTTGATGGCGCTGCCACTCTGGGTGATCTCCAGGCCCAGATCGGCGCCGCCGTTGCGCACCTTGGCCTCGGTCTTGCCCCAGGTTTCAAAGATGAGCACGCCACTGTCAATCTTGGGCGGCGTGCTGTACTTCTGCACCGAGAAGCGCTGGAAGCGATCGAGCAGGCCCGCATCTTTGAGTCGCCCCTGGATCCAGTCGAGGGCCAGGTAGGGCATCTCCGACACTGCAGTGATCAGGGACTTGCGCTCAGTCAGCTCTTTGAGAAAACCGCACACGCCGTCGTATTCCTTGTCGGACCGAACAATCCCCACCAAGCGCACGCTGCCCCGCTTGAGCGACAGCACCCGACGCAATTCCACGTCTTTGCCGTACTCGTAGCGCAGCTCGAGCACGCGCTCGCGGATCCAATCGTCGCCGGCAATGGCAACGTCCAACTCGCCGATGGCAAGCTGGGTGGCGAATTCCTGCGGCCGGCCGTCCCAACCGTACAGGTAGCCGACCGAGGTGAAGCGGCTAGGCCCACCCGTTTCGTAGCCAGCGATCTTGAAACCCGCTTGCTCAAGCAGCTTGATAAGGTTGCCGCCCCGGTTGGGATCCGCCAGCGAGCCCGCCGGCATGCCGATTCTCAGAACTGTGTCGCTCATTTTGTAGGGTTCCTATCCTGCCGGCAAACCCCGCCCGTGTCACGTTCGGTGACAGATCTCCGTGGTAGGCTTTCCCCATGAACCGAACCGCTGCGCTGTCGCTGGTCTGCATCCTGGCGCCAGCTTTGGTGCTGGCGGGCAACGATCCCTTGCTGCGGTTCTTTCCCACCGCAGCGGAGGTGCCTGGGCTGCAGGCCATGGGTGATGCGCGCCACTGTGGCGGCGGCGAGGCGCTGACCCTGATCTACGACGGCGGCTACCAGCGCTACGTGCAGGCCGGAGTAGTTAGCGCCAGCCAGGGTTTCTTCCGCATCCCGGGTGGAACCGTGGAAGTGACCCTCCACGAGATGAAGAACCTGGAAGCCGCAAGCACGTTGCTGGCTTCGCTGTGCAAGGACATCAAGGCGCCGGTGGAGAGCCGGGTGTTCAAACAAGCGAAAGCCAGTCTGTGCGTCAGCGCGGGCCAAGACAGCTCCTATGGCTATCTGGTGCTCGGCAAACTCGTGGCCATGGCCTCCTTTGACCGGGGCGATGTCAAGGCAACCCGGGCAATCTTGGGCGCCGTGGGCGAACGAGCCGCCGACGCTAGCCCTTCTGCTCTCAAGGTCGAAAGACGACCAGTTCCAGTTCGTTGATGGGGCGAAAGTGTACCCTTACGGCCCCTTCTTTATGTCCACACGCGCCGGATGCGCCGTCGCCGCCTCACCCAGGGACAGCCGCTCCTCGCGTTTCGGCTTGACCAGCGGTTCCAGCAGGGC
>Ga0182017_10004158_pt1 | contig 10786 bp, 5 predicted proteins | sample 712E3DmetaG_FD_120492 | JGI IMG/M metagenome (GOLD analysis project Ga0182017, IMG submission 120492) | Permafrost microbial communities from Stordalen Mire, Sweden - 712E3D metaG | ecosystem: Environmental > Terrestrial > Soil > Wetlands > Permafrost | place: Sweden: Stordalen | collected... | reverse complement strand
CATTCTCGGTGCAGTACGCGCCGCCGAACGTGATAAACATGGATCCCGCCGAGGGAAATCGGGGACAGACCCTGGCCGGCGTCACTATAAACGGCACTGACTTCAGAGACGTGTCTATGACGGTCCGACTCCAGAGAAGTGGCGAGATCATCTCAGCTACGAACGTGACTTACGTCTCGCCGACCAGGGTGACCGCGGATTTCACGATTCCTGCGGGAGCGACCGTGGCGACCGACTGGTCGCTGTTCCTGCGGAACAACGACGACTCCATGAGCTGTACGCTGTCGGATGCGTTCGCGGTGCAATACCCGCCGCCGGCTGTGACCGGCATGAGCCCGAACGGCGGGAACAGGGGGGAGACCCTGACCGGCGTTCAAATAAGCGGCACGGACTTCCGGAACGTCTCGATGACGGTCCAGCTGCAGCGGGGAGCCGAGGTTATCAATGCTACGAACGTGACCTATGTCTCCGCGACACGCGTGAACGCTGACTTCTCACTTCCTTCTGACGCGACGGTCGCCACCAACTGGTCTCTATACCTGCAGAACAACGACGACTCGAAGAGCTCGACGCTTTCCAACGCTTTCTCGGTCCAGTACCCGCCGCCGATCGTCACGGGAATCACGCCCGCCACCGGCCAGCAGGGCGAAACCCTGACCGGCGTTCAGATTAGCGGCACGGACTTCCGGAACGTCTCGATGACGGTCCAGCTTCAACTGGGCGCGGACACGATACCCGCATCAAACATAACTTACGTCTCTGCGAACCAGGTGACGGCGGACTTCTCAATTCCTTCTGGCGCAACGGTCGCCACCAACTGGTCCGTCTTCCTGCAGAACAACGACGACTCGAAGTTCTCTACGCTGAACAACGCTTTTTCCGTGCAGTACCCGCCGCCGTCCGTTTATTCGGTAGCGCCTCCGAGCGGGAACAACGACGGTGTGGTTCACATCACAAACCTGGCCGGTGCCGGTTTCCGCGTCGGGGCCGCGGTGAAACTCACTCTGGCGGGGCCTCTCGAGATCGACGCCACCAGCGTAACGGTGGTATCGGGCAACAGGATAACCTGCGACTTCGACCTGACGGGCGCGGCGACCGGGCTGTGGGATGTGACTGTCACCAACAGTGACGGCAAGTCCGACACGCTGCCAGGCGGCTTCGCGGTTCAGCACCAGGGGCCTACGGTCACGCTGATCGCCCCGGAGTACGGGATCAATAACGGGACGGTCCACGTATCGGACCTGGAGGGCACTTCCTTCCAGACGGGAGCCACAGTGACCCTGAGGAAGCCGGGCCTTCCGGACATAGACGCGTACAACGTGATAGTGGACTCCGCGAATCATATTTCCTGTGATTTCAATCTGGACGGCCGGGCGGCCGGTGCCCGGGACGTCGTCGTCCTGAACGACGACGGTCAGTGGGGGATGCTGGAGGACGGATTCTCGGTCCAGTACCCCGCGCCCGTGCTGTCCGGTATAAGCCCGAACACCGGCGACCAGGGCGAGACTCTGAACAACGTCTGGATCAGCGGCAACGATTTCCGGAACGTCTCGATGACGCTGCTCCTGACGCGTGGCGGAGAGACCATCACCGCAAGCAATATCACCTACGTATCACAGAACCTCTTGTCCGCGGACTTCACCATACCGTCCGCAGCGACTGTCGGCACCGACTGGGGGCTGTTCCTTCAGAACAACGATGACTCGAAGTTCTCTACGCTGAACAACGCTTTTTCCGTGGAGTACCCGCCGCCGGTCGTGACAACGATCACGCCCGCATCGGGTACGAACGACGGCAGCGTACACATCTCTAACCTGGCGGGTAGTGGTTTCCGTACGGGCGCAAGCGTGAAGCTCACGCTGCCGGGCGTGCCGGGACAGATAGATGCCACTGGAGTCACGGTCGTCTCCGGGAGCAGGATCACCTGCGACTTCGACCTGACCGACGCTCCCACCGGCCTCTGGGATGTCACCGTGACGAACACGGATTCCAAGAGCGCAACGATGGGCGGTTTCACGGTCGAGTACCCGGCACCGACGGTCACGTCGATCAACCCTTGGGCCGCGAACAACGATGCCCCGGTCGATATCACGGACCTCGCGGGCTCGAACTTCCGGGCGGGGGCGACGGTCAAGCTGCGCAGGTCCGGTGTTGCCGACATCGATGCGTCGGGAGTAGTGGTCCATTCGCCGGGTCTCATCACCTGCATTTTCGACATTACCGGAAAGCAGGTGGGGACATGGACGGTGATCGTCACCAACGACGACTCGAAGAGCGGCACGCTGGAGGACGGTTTCTCAATCCAGTACCCGCCGCCGGTCGTCGGTGGAGTGATCCCTGATACCGGGAATCTCGGGCAGTTGCTCAGCAACGTCTCGATAACCGGCAGCGATTTCCGCAACACCTCGATGATCGTCAGGCTGCAGAACGGATCTGAGAGTATCGACGGCACCGGCGTCCAGTGGGTCTCGACGAACCTGGTGACAGCCGATTTCTACATTCCCTACACGGCGACGGTCGAGCCCGGCTGGCGGGTCTTCCTGATGAACAACGACGACGGGAAGAGCTCGGCGCTGCCTGACGCTTTCACTACAGAGTACCCGCCGCCGGCGGTCACCTCGATCACGCCGTCGGTCGGCACCAACGACGGTACGGTCCACATCGACCAGCTGCTCGGCGCCGATTTCAGGACGGGAGCGGCGGTTAAGCTCACTCTTCCGGGTACGTCCGACGAGATCGATGCCACCGGCGTGACGGTGGTCTCGAGCAGCCGCATGTCATGTGATTTCGACCTGACAGGGGCTACGGTAGGCAGCTGGGATGTGACCGTCACGAACACGGATCACAAGAGCGGTACCCTGGGCGGGGCGTTCGCCGTTCGCTATCATCCGCCGACCGTGACATCGATCAGTCCGTCGCAGGGGAGCAACAACGGAACCGTCAGTATAGACGACCTGGCCGGGACCTTCTTCCGGGCCGGGGCGACCGTCAAGCTGCACAAGTCCGGCCACCCGGACGTGGACGCCACGAACGTGGTAGTCGTGTCAGCGGAACGGATAACCTGCGACTTCGATCTGACCGGCTGCTCAGTCGGCGACTGGAGTGTCGTTGTGACCAACGACGACGACAAGAGCGGCACGCTTGATGACGGCTTCTCAGTCCAGTGGCCGTCCCCGGTCCTGACCGGGCTGACGCCCGTCTCGGGAGCGCAGGGCGAGGTCGTTCACGACGCTGTGGTCAGCGGTGGCGAATTCAGGAACACGCCGACTACGATCGAGCTGCAGCGTGGAAGCGACAGGATATTCGGCACCAACATCAGGTGGGTCTCGTCCAGCGAGGTGCTGTGTGACCTTCCGGTGGACGACGCCCCCGTCGGTCCCGGGTGGTCGCTCGTCTACACGCATGTCGACGACTCCGGGAGCGCGGTGCTGGACGACGCTTTCACCGTCAACCCGGCACCGGCTCGAAAGCCGGTGGTGACCGGTCTTGATCCTCAATCGGGGATCGCGGGCAACGAGGTCAAGGTAAGCGGCGTGAATTTCGGCTCGACGAAGGGCTCGTCGACCGTAACGTTCAACGGAGTTCCCGCCGCCGATTATCTTGACTGGACCGACACGGCTATCGATGTCATCGTGCCTGGTGGCGCGACGACCGGGCCGGTCTGTGTCACCACCACCGGTGGCAGTTCTAACCACGATAAAGATTACGTGGTGAACACGCCTTCCTGGTACCTGGCGGAGGGCTCGACGGCGTGGGGCTTCTCGACCTACATCACCGTGATGAACCCGAACAACGCGGCGCTCCACGCGCAGTTCACTTACATGTTGAACAACGGCGCCACCGCCCAGGCGACCGTCTCGCTGCCACCGCTGAGCCAGGTCACGGTCAACCCGGCGGACACCATCGGCGTGGCGGACTTCTCGACGAAGGTCGACTGCGTCGAGGGCTCGACGATCGCGGTCGACCGAACGATGTCCTGGACGGGGCCGGGCGCTCCGTCGGAGGAGGGCACGTGCTCGGTCGGCGTGACGTTGCCGTCGAAGACGTGGTTCATGCCGGAGGGCTGCTCGGATTACGGCTTCGAGACGTGGTTGCTGGTACAGAACCCGGGCGACGAAGCGACCAACGTTACCATAACCTACATGCTCGAGGGCGCCGGGCCGAAGACGGTCACAAGGTCGGTGCTGCCGCACGCACGGGCGACATACAACATCGCGAATGACATCGGCGCTGCTAACGCGTCTATCAGAGTCGTATCGGACGGCCCGGTAATCGCCGAGCGCGCGACGTACAGGAACAACAGGCGGGAGGGCCAGGAGTCCATAGGGGCAACCTATCCGTCACAGACGTTCTACCTCTCCGAGGGGACCACCGCCTGGGGCTTCACCACATACGTGCTGGTCCAGAACCCCAGCGAAAGTGAGGCGGCGGTGACGTTGACGTATATGACGCCGGGAGGCCCTGTCGCCCAGGAGCCGATAACCGTGCCGCCGCTGACCCGCAGGACGATAAGGGTCAACGACCATCTGCCCGACACGGACTTCTCGACCACGGTGAGCTCGACCGTCCCGATAGTCGCCGAGCGCTCGATGTACTGGTCGACCAACCTCGGAGAGGCTTGCCACGACTCGATCGGCCTCGCGCAGCCGCACACCGAGTACTACTTGCCCGACGGCCAGACGAGCGCGACCGAGCAGACTTATACGCTGGTCCAGAACCCGAACGCGGTGAGTGTCGACGTGGACGTGATCTACTACGGCGCGAACGGCAGCTTCGACATCGTGAACCGGCAGACGCTTGCCCCTTACTCCCGCACGACCTTCAACATGGCGGACAGGCTCTCGAACGGGCGTGCGTCCATCCTCGTCAGGTGCACGACGCCTGGCATGAAGGTCCTCGCGGAGCGCTCGATGTACTGGAACAACAAGGGCGCGGGCACGAACACGATCGGCGGCTATTCGGACTGACCGACCTTCGCCGCAAGGACGAAGTCCTGCGGCGGAAGCGTCGTGTCGGATATTTCCCCGGGGCGGAGGTCGGCTGTTTCGCGTAGCGAAACGTAATGAGCTCGGACCCGGTCTCGATTATTGTGCTCAAGTCTTAACCCTCACGCACCAGGTGAAGCAGAACTCGTGGTCTCCACACATGCGGCTTCCTGGAGTCTACTGAGGCAAAACCACGGTCTGCGTCTTCCAGCCCTGCTGGACGAAGAGCGCGGGACTGTCTTTCATGTTCGAGCACACGGCGGCAGGTTCCTGGACGGCCATCGGCAACATTGTCGATCCGTTTGCTGGAGGCGTCAGCGGTTCGTCGACGTCCTTCTGGATCACGCACCTTTGCGCGTCCTGGTTCGCGAAGAAGAAATCCTTGAACTCCTGGCGCTGCTGCGCGGTCACGCCCTGTTGCGGATAGTCGCCGATCTCGGCGGCCGTCACGTCCACGGGCAGCCACCCGTAGTTGGGGAGCAGGAACTCGGCCCAGAAATGGTCTCCGAGCTGGCCGCCGGCCCAGAGCTGGTAACCGCCGGTGGTCCTGCAGGGTATCCCGATCGACCGGCATAGCGCGCTGTAATACATGCTCTGCGCGCCGCAGTCGCCCCTCTTGTTCTGGTGCACGTAGACCGACTCGCGCATCGACGAGTGCGGCCACGCGGCGAGGTGGGGCATGAAACTGTACTTTATGTCTTTGATAACGTAGTCGTAAAGCTTCTTCGCCGCGAGGTACGGGTTCTTCTCGCCCCCGACGACTTTCTGCGCGGTCGCCTTTATCTCCGGCGTGATCGTCGTGTTTCCGTAAGACCTCGTGTACTGCTTGTAGTCGTCGGAGCTTTTATCGTAAGTCCCGACGTTGGCCGGGTCGACGGTGAAGCGCTGCTGGTAGTGGGTCCAGTCGTAGACGACCGATATGTTCAAGTCGCCCGTCAACGTCTGGAGCGGGACCTCCATGTAGATGAGCCCGATGTTCCCGCCGTTCGTCGGCGGCTGCTTGACGTACGTAGCCGGAGTTATCAATTTTACACTGGCGGCGGTCTGTGGCGCGGTAAGTATCGGCACTGGCCACCAGAGCTTCAGGACCCCGGTGGCGGGCAGGTTGCTCCTCGCGATCGTGACGCTGGTCGTGCTCTCGTAATTGATCGGGCTCTGGAACGGGTTCCACGCCGCCTGCACCGGCTGCTCCGCGCTCTGGTCCAGCGCGATGATGAGTCCCGGGTAAGCGGCCTGGAGCTTCGCATCCTGGAACATCAGCTCGAGGTGCCGGTACTTCAGGTTCTCCGCGGCCTGGCCGAAGAAATGAATCTTGCCGTCGTATGTGATGCGCTCCAGCTCGCCCGCCCATTTCGAGGCGCCGGCGCCCGGATACAGGCTTTCGATATCGGCTTTGACCTCGCTGATCGACTTCACGTAAGTGTCCGCTATCAGCTGCATGTCCTGGAGCCGGGCGTAGCTGTCCGCCGCGTCCTTGCTGTCGCCCTCCTTCACGAGCAGGGGAATCGCCTGTTCGTACAGCTTCGCGGCCTTCGTGTACTGCTTCCCTGCCTGTGCCGTCTTCGCCTGGGCGTAGAGCTTCTGCCCCGCGGAGGAGCTCCCTCCCGTCGAGCCGCACCCGGCGGCTCCCAGGACGAGGGAGAGCGCCAGCAAACAGACCAGCAGTACAGCGAAACGTTTCATCGGTGGTTACCTCCGAAGCTTCGAGTGACCGGATATGTCAAATCTACAAGATTATCGGAATCAGGAAGGATTCTCTTAGCGTTTTTTCTCAAATAAGTGTTTGCGGGCGGCCCGGAGGCGGCGATGCTCCGCCGCTTTTTACAGTATCGCAGGCGGCCATCACCCGATCCTGAAACACCTCATGGAGATCGAGCCGTTCTGAAACCCCTCGAAGGTGAAACTGAGCGGCTCATCGTCCTCCTGCAGCGCTATCGAGTAGATCATCGGCAGGTAATGGTCCAGTGTCGGGACCGCCAGTTCGAGCGCCCTTCCGAACGTCTCGATCTCGAGTAGCGGTTCGTGCTTCCGCTCGACGAGACAGGACCTTATCGTCTCGTCTGCCTCCCGTGCCCACCCGTATACCGGGGCATCAGTGCTGAAGTCGATCAGCCCGAGGTTATGGACGAGGTTGCCGCTTCCCAGGATAAGTACGCCTTCGCTCCGCAGCGGGGCCAGCCTCTTCGCCAGCTCGTAGTGGTACTCGAGCGGCTTCGGGTGCCAGTCGTTGAAAGAGTAGTCGAGGCTCAACTCGAAGACAGGGACGTCCGCGTCGGGATACATATGGTGGAATACCGACCAGGACGCGTGGTCCAGGCCCCATTCCTCGTCGCACGTCCCGGCCTCGAGTCCAAGGTATTCCCTCGCCAGCCGCGCGTGTTCTGGCGCTCCGGGACACGGATAACTCATCTCGTACAGCTCGCGCGGAAAGCCGTAGAAATCGTGTATGGTGCGAGGTTCGCTCATGCAGCCGACAAGCGTTCCGTTTGTCAGCCAGTGTGCGGAGATGACCATTATCGCCTCCGGCGCCGGCAGTTCCGCGGCCAGCGTGGAGAGGCTCCGCGTGAAATCGTTGTCGGCGACTATGTTCATGGGAGAACCGTGCCCGATGAAGAGTACGGGCATTTTTTCGCCGTGAGTTGGTGCTTCGGTCATATGCTCTCCGTGTACAGCCTTTCGCGTTCGATTAGCACTTCTGGAAAAGCAGGCGGTTTCCCCCGCCCGAATCCTACTGAGTGAAGCCCCTCGTCGAGCAGGCCCTGTAATTCTGTCAGTACTGCCGATTATGATAAGGGTCGGCACGCGGCAACCGCTGTAAAGGAGAAGGGGTGAGTACGATGGCGCGAAGCAGCCTTTCGTCCTCCATGTTCATGCTGTCGCGCGTCACGAGAGACGCGGAAGTGCTGACATCCGGCAGCCCGAAGAAGATCGCGAGACGCTACAAGAACAAGTGGCTTGGCAGGAACGTGGTGAGAAAGCTCTGGAGATGGCCTTAAGGCCTCAGCTCAACCGCCGGTCAGCTTTGCTCCCAGCTCGCGCCCGAACTCCTCGGCGCGCTCCACCTCGCTGTTCGGAAGCGTGCCCCTGTCCTCTTCTGTGCGACCCGGCGCGTGGTAGCCCTCTATCGAGATCTTCAGGGCCGGAGCCAAAGGCTTGAAACCGCCTGACTCGAGGATATCGTAGAGAACGTCGGCGGCCTGCTCGTTAGGCTTATCGATCCAGAGCGAACCGCCGGTGCTGAACGTCGCGAACGGCTTCCCTGCCGGGCCCGCCTTCAGGACCTTTTTCGCGTACCGCTTTATCTTCGGCCACGCGCCGGGCCAGCGCGTCGCCGCGCCTATGACCACGAAGTCGAGAGAGGGGTCGGGTGGGCCCGCATCCTCGATCGAGATCACATCGACCGTGTGGCCGGACTCGCTCAATCCTTTGCCTATGGCCTCCGCGATCCTCCGGCAACTGCCCCACCAGCTCCTGTAAACGATTATTCCTTTCAATGGGACCTCCCGATGTCGCGGCCTGTGCCTGGGCTTACTATACAAGAAGCATCCTTTTAAACAGCTCGAAACTCGTCTGGACGGGCGATGTTCGATTGGCTATGGTCAGTGTATTCTGAATACAGGGGTGCTGATGATGGGCAAGAGATTCCACGACAGAGCGGTCCGCGGAGAGAATAAGAAGAGCTCGGAGCCCGCCGTGCAGGAGAGCATACTGCCAAAGGATGACGAGAGAGTTGCCCTCGGGGTTTCACTGACCGACGATAGCACGCTGAGGGGACTCATCGACCTCCTGCCAGTGGGAATACTCGTGTCCACGGCGGAGGGGAAGATCCTGGGCGCGAACAAGACGTTCCTCGACATCGCGGGCGGTTACACGCTGGAGGAGCTCCTGCGGATCCCGGTCACCGACCTGTACACCAACATAGAGGACCGAGAGGCGATCATCGAGTCGCTGATGAAGACCGGCTCCGTCCGCGACCACGAGACCGAGGTGAACATCAAGGGTGACAGGACCCTGTGGGTCACGATCTCGTCAGTCGTCTACACCACTCCGACCGGCGAGGCGATCATAGTGAGCGCCATCCAGGACATCAGCGACCGAAAGGAGGTCCAGGAAGCGCTCCGGGAAAGCGAGGCCCAGTACAGGTTCCTGACGGAGCACATGAACGACCTTGTGTGGACACTGGACCTCGGGCTCAGGACCACGTACGTCAACCCCGCCGAGGAAAAAGTGCTCGGCTTCACAGTTGAAGAACGAATGGGGCAGACCGCCGAGGAGCACCTCACCCCCGAATCGCTGGCGACTGTGACCAGCATGCTGGCCGAAGAGCTGATGCGCGACAGGGAGCCCGGTGTCGACCCGGACAGGACTTTCGTCCTCGAGCTTGACTACTACCACAAGAACGGCTCGATAGTCTGTCTCGATACGATCGTTAGCGGCATCCGCGACGAAGACGGCAACCCCATCGGGGTGTACGGTGTCTCGAGGGATATAACGGAGCGAAAGCGGTACGAGAACGAACTGAAGAAGATGAACGAAGAGCTGAAAGGTTTTGCCCACACGGTCTCTCACGACCTGAAGGGGCCCCTTGCGACCCTGATGGGCGCGAACAAGACGCTGCAGCTGCTGCTGCGCGATCCCGATGTGAAAGATTTTCGCGAAGACATCCTGGAGATGACCGAGATAATCGACGTCGGCACCGGCAGGGCCGAGAAGCTAATAAGCGACCTGCTCTCGCTGGCCGAGACAGCACAGGTGCCGACCGAGGTATCGGAGGTCGACGTTTCTGAGGTGGTGGAGAAGGTCCTGATCGACATCGCTGACGACATCGAGGATAAGGCGATAGACATCAGTGTCGGCGATGACCTCGGCTCGGTGACGGCGAACCCGACTCACGTCTACCAGGTCTTCCTGAACCTGATCGGCAACGCGGTCAAGCACAACGACAGCGCCGCGCCGGCGATCGAGATCGTGAGCCTGCCGAGTGATGACGACCGGCATCGCTACCTGGTGAGGGACAATGGCGACGGCATACCGCCCGCGGACCTGGAAAGGATCTTCATCCCGTTCTTCAAGGGGAGGCCCGGGTCGACCGGGATAGGCCTTTCCACGGTGGAGAAGATTCTCGACGTGTACGGCGGAGAGATCAGGGCCTACAACGACGACGGTGCCTGCTTCGATTTCTGCATGAGGGATTTCTCAGGATCGCCGTAAGGACCGCCCGCCATCTTCGGCCCCGCGCCTCATTCAGTCCAGGGGGATCCGCGGCAGCTCGGGGTCTATCTTTACGGCGAAGACATCGACCGCTTCCTTACAAGCGAGAAGCCGTTCGACATCGTGAACGACCGGGTGTAGGTGACTTTACCTCAGTAATTCCAGGGGAGGGCCCTGTCGCCGACCAGCCTCTCGGCGAGCATCGCGCCGGCCTGCTCGGGCTCCTCGGCTTCAATCAGCTCGCAGTGTCGCTCGCGGCTCGGGAGCGAGAGGCGCACCGCCTCGACCGCCATCGTCGCGGGCAGCTCGAAGTCAAGGTCGTCTAGCGTGTAGGTGTCGCGCGGCATCGACTTCGCGGCCTTTATCGCGGCAAGGCTCGGGTACCTCAGCTCGCCGACCTCGTGGCTTATCGTAACCAGGCCCGGCCTGGCGATCTCGACCGTCTCGTAGCCGTCAGAAAGGATGCGCTCGACGACGAAGCTACCGCTTTTCACCTGCATCGCCTGTGCCGGGCCCGCCGCGGGGATGTCCAGCATGCCAGCCAGCATCAGCCCGACCTGGCCCGCGTTCGTGTCGGGCTGATGCTGGCT
>Ga0182017_10004156_pt1 | contig 10787 bp, 7 predicted proteins | sample 712E3DmetaG_FD_120492 | JGI IMG/M metagenome (GOLD analysis project Ga0182017, IMG submission 120492) | Permafrost microbial communities from Stordalen Mire, Sweden - 712E3D metaG | ecosystem: Environmental > Terrestrial > Soil > Wetlands > Permafrost | place: Sweden: Stordalen | collected... | reverse complement strand
TCCGATCTCTTAACTGGGAAACAAAGATTGACGGTGAAGATGAGGAACAAACAACAATTCTGAACGATATGTACCTGCCAGAGCAGGAAAGGTTTTTCCGTCGTAAAGAAATTGACTCAAGGAAATTAATGTATGAATACTATTGGATTGATTTGAAACAAGCTGCAGAAAAAGCCAATCGTTATAACTTTGATACAAAACAATATCAGGGTTATGTTTTTAACAGCAGGGGAGAAAAAATTGAGATTACAAACAGGTCCTCCTTCGTATTTCAGGATGTAGTTAATGTATACCCTGATACTCTTTGCTGGGTTGCAGACTTTACTTATTCATACAATGAACCTTATACCACTATGTACTTCTGGCACCCTGCTTACGACAATTATCCTGTAGTAGGAGTCAGCTGGAAGCAAGCCTCAGCTTTTTGTATCTGGAGAACACAATTATTAAATACAGAATTGCAAAAAGCAGGTGATTTATATGTACATGACTATAGGTTGCCAATAGAATCAGAATGGGAATATGCTGCCAGAGGTGGTTTGGATCTTTCAATGTATCCCTGGGGAGGTATGTATACCAGGAACAATGAAGGCTGTTTTCTGGCCAATTTCAAACCATTACGCGGTAATTACACCGACGATGGAGGAAGTATTACAGTTAAGGTAGGTTCATACGAGCCCAATGAATATGGTCTTTTTGATATGGCTGGCAATGTAGCAGAATGGACTTCAAGCGCTTACGATGAATCGGCCTATGTATTTACCCATGATTTCAATCCGGATTATAAATATAATGCCAAACCTGACGATCCTCCTGTGCTGAAAAGAAAAGTTATTAGAGGAGGCTCCTGGAAAGACATTGGATATTATCTTCAGGTTGGTACCCGTGCATACGAATACCAGGATACAGCAAAATCCTATATTGGATTCCGATGTGTACGTACTTATCTTGGCGGAAATAATTAAATAATTAATATTTAAAATAATATGACATTATCAGAAATAGTCCAAACGTCTAGTTGGAAAAATTTTATGGCCAAACTCTATGGTTTTGGAGCTTCAGTAGTTATTATTGGAGCAATGTTCAAAATCATGCACTGGCCATTGGCAGGTTTTATGATTACCTGTGGCCTTAGTACAGAGGCAATAATATTCTTTTTCTCTGCTTTTGAACCATTGCACGAAGAAGTTGACTGGACATTGGTTTATCCTGAATTGGCAGGTATAACTGATGATGATGAAATGGAGAACTATAAAGATAGTATTACAAGTAACCGCGGTAATGTTGTTCTTGAAAAATTTGAAAACCTGTTTGAGCAATCAACATTAAGCCCCGAAATATTAGAAAAACTTGGAGAGGGTTTTGCAAAACTTAATAATACGGTTGGCAAAATGTCTGATATTTCTGAAGCAACTGCTGCTACCCAATCATTTGTTGGCAACTTTAAAAATGCGGCCCAAAGGCTTGATGTGATGACCAGTGAATATACTTCAGATTCTGAAGTATTAAAAAGCTCAATCAATTCATTATCAAACACATATCAAAAAACTGCTTCAGCTCTTGAAAAAACAGGGTTGGAAATTTCACAGAGTGTTGAAAAATCGGGAACAGAAATGGCTGGTTCGTACCAGAAACTTACCGATTCAATTACCAATTATTCCGGCTATGTTGGTGAAAGTGGTAAAATGTATAGTGGTCATATTGAGAAAATGAATAAGAGCCTGGGTGAATTAAATACACTATACGAGCTTCAACTCAAAGAAACATCTCAATATGTAAAAGATAACGAGAAATTATATTCAGGTTTAGACACAATCCTCAAGAATTTAAATGATTCAGTTTCAGAAACTAAGAAATATCGCGATGAAATTGTGAAGCTCAGTGATAATCTTTCAGCTTTAAACAATATTTATGGCAATATGCTTTCTGCAATGAATTATAGTAAAAAATAACAAGAGGAAATTAGATTTTAATTATTTATGGCAGCCGGCAAACAAACTCCCAGGCAAAAAATGATAGGCATGATGTACCTCGTGCTTACCGCATTATTGGCTCTTAATGTACAAAAAGAAGTACTTAATGCTTTTGTAATTGTTGATGAGGGACTGACCAAGATGAATGAAAATTATGAAAACAACAATAGCGATTTATATGCTACTTTAAATCAGGCCGTTGCAGAAAAAGAGAAAAAAGGTAAACCATTTCAGATAATTGCATTAGAGGTACAAAAACAAGCTAATGCATTGTCCAAATTGATTAATGATGATAAGTTGGAAATTGTGAGAACATCAGAGGGGAAAAAGAGTGAAGCAATTAAGGACAATAAAATTGTTCCGGATAAAATTGGCGGTAAAGAAAAAACCGATGTTCCCAGCGAGGTAATGATTACTAAAGGCAAGGGTAAAGAACTCAAGGAGAAGATCGAAACATTCAGAAAATATTTACTAGACCATATTAATACTACTGATAAAGGAATTAGAACCGCTATGGAGAAGGGACTTAATACAACAGTACCAAGTAGTTTAAGCCTTAGCGGGGAATCATGGGAAAGTTATGAATTCGAGCACTTACCTTTGGTGGGCGTAACAACAATTTTAAGCGGATTGCAGGCAAAAGTAAGAAATGCTGAATCGGATATGATAAGATACCTCTTAACATTGATGGAGAAAGGTACATTTAAATTTACCGATATTGATGCCATAGTTATACATAATTCAGATTATATTATTAGAGGTACCAATTACCAGGCTAAAATATTTCTTGCTGCTTATGACAAATCAATTAATCCTGAAATATTCTTAGGACCTGTCGATTCAGTAAAAAATGAGGATGGAACATACAACTATATTAAAAATCCTAAAGCAACTTATGATACCACAACGGTAACTTTATCGGGTGGGAAAGGATATTATATCAAGACTGGTTCTGCAGTTGGCGATTATAAATGGAGTGGATTAATCAGACTTCCGGCGCATGCAGGCGGAACAGATATTTGGAAACCTTTCAAAGAAGAATACAGGGTGGTTGAACCTATGTTGGTTGTTTCCCCTACAAAAATGAATGTGTTTTATTTGGGGGTAGATAATCCTGTAGATATTTCTGTGCCAGGAGTTCCTGCTGATAAGATATTTCCTACAATAAGTAATGGAGCAATAACAAAAGTTGGGAAAGGAAGTTTTGTTGTAAATCCTGGTAAGGCAGGACAAAATGCCGATGTGACTGTTTTAGCCGAAATTGACAAAGTTAAGCGTAATATGGGAACTAAAACATTCCGTGTACGCATTGTGCCTGACCCTGTTGCCAAAGTTTATGGAATTAAAGGTGGCGGTGGTATTGACAGGAATGTATTGCTTGCCCAGACCGGAGTAGTTGCTGAAATGGAAAACTTTGAATTTGATCTACAGTTCAGAGTAACTGAATTTACTGTTTCCACAGTTGTTGGAGGTTTTACTACGGATAAGTCGGTAAAATCAAACAGGTTTTCATCTGAACAGATGGCTCTTATCAAACAGACGACTAAAGGACAAAAAGTTTATATAGAAGGTATCAGGGCCATTGGTCCTGATGGAACCACAAGACAATTGGGGTCAATAGCATTAACGATAAAATAACTTAAAATAATATAATAATGAAAAGAGCATTATTATTTGCAATCGGGTTGTCAGTCATACTTAGCAGCAGTAAATTGCTTGCCCAGGATAACCTTACGGAAGTGTATGTGAAGGAACAAATTCCTAATAAAAAGCCAGTACCTTATCCTTATATCAGGGAAGCTGATGTGATGTGGGCCAAGATTATCTGGAGAATTTTGGATCTGCGGGAAAAGATGAATATGCCGCTTTATTATCCGGTTAAACCAATAGATAATAGATGGAACCTTATCACATTGTTACTTTATGGTATCGATAATGAAGGATTGACAGCTTATAGCACGGATGATCCTCTCAATGAGTTTAAGGTACCTCTGACCAAAGAAAATGTAGATGAAAAAATGGGAGCAAAAACAGATACAATCAAAGTTCCGGATCCAACTACAGGTGCTATTGAAACAAAAGTAATCAAGAAAGATCGCCAGATTGAAGAAGTTAAACAGATACTGGTTAAAGAAAAATGGTTTTTTGACAAACAGCACTCAACAATGCAGGTCAGAATATTGGGTTTATGCCCCATTCGCCTGACCCCAAAAGAAGATGCAAGTGGAAATCCAACCGAAGTAATTGACAGGAAACAAACTTTTTGGATTTATTATCCTGAAGCACGTTCAATTATGGCTAATCACGAAATTTATAATCGCCATAACGATGCCCAGCATATTTCATTTGACGATTTCTTTTTCCAGAGAAGATTCGCCAGTTTTATTTTTAAAGAAACCAATGTTTACAACAACAGGCCTATTATGGATTATGCCTCGGGAATTGAAACATTGTATGAATCAGAAAGAATTAAGGAATCCTTGTTTGAAATGGAACATGACCTATGGGAATATTAAAAAACTTAAAGAAGAGGCCGTCTCAAAAGCGAGGCGGCCTTTTATTTTTATAGATTTGTTATCTCACTCAAAAAATTACTTCTTAAATCCAATTTAAGGAAAAATCAAAGAAAGGCTTATGCCACTTTCTTCAGGTTATGAGCAATTGCAAGTAATCCTACCTCTATTTCGACTTTTTGTAATCCACGAAGACCAAATCGTTTAAATTTTTTGTTGTATTTAATATTTCCAAAAACAGGTTCAGTATCATGTGGCCTTTGTTTTCGATGTTTTATGCCTTCTTCACTGAGTAGGTTTTCTCTTACCTTTTGTTTGTGCCTGCGAAGTTTTTGATTTATCTCTATGATCCGATTCCCTTTTTGTTTGTGACAGGATCCTCTCAATGGGCATCTCTGACAGTTATGTGCCTGATAAAGAGTCACTTTATATTCATAATTATTATCAGTTAACCTTACTCGTTCTCCTATATTTCTCATGCATTGCCCCATTGGACAATAAAAACAATCTTTTTGTTCATTGTAATATAGATTATCCGTAATGAAAGGATTTCCATTGTATGACGCATTCTGTTCTTTATCGAAGTATGGATATTTTACATATGCGCCGATCTTGTTTTGTTCCAAAAATTCATAATTCTCAAGCGAACCGTAACCTGCATCTGCAGTGACTACCTGGGGTAATTTCTTGTATTGCTTTGTGAACTCTTTTATATGCGGTTCCAGAGTATTTACATCGTTGCTCGTCTGATGAATACTATAGTTGACTATAAATTGATTGTTTGTACTTAGTTGCATGTTGTACCCAGGTTTTAACTGCCCGTTCTTCATATGATCTTCCTTCATACGCATGAATGTAGCATCATTATCAGTCTTGGAGTAGTTCTTACGTTCTCCCATTACTTCTTTTTGCTGATCATACTTTTCCAAATTCTTTGGCCAGTTCTTACGTGCATAGTTTAACTTTTGTCGTTTCTTGGGATCAATGCTTTTTTCTTTTAATGCCTCGTCTATCCTCTCTATGGTTTGTTTTACTTTTTCTGCGTCTATTTGTTCGTAACTCAATGGCTCTGTATCTTTCAATTCTTCTGTCGCTATTCTTTGGGCATACTCCCATAACTCATCCAACTGTTTCTTTATTCTTTCTTTACTTGCTTTAATGGCTCCTCCCCATACAAAAGTGTATTTGTTTGCGTTAGCTTCTATCTTCGTTCCATCAATGTATACCTCTTTCAAACTTACCACCCCTTGTTCTGCCAACAATAATACAATTTGGCTAAATATTGATTTGAGTGCATCTTTTAATCGTTCACTTCTAAAACGATTTATCGTGTTGTGATCCGGCTTTTGCATTCCACTCAACCACATAAAAAATACATTCTGCATCAAAGCTTCTTCCATCTTTCGGCTTGAGTATATATTGCTTAAATATGCATATACTATAACCTTTAGCAGCATTCGTGGATGGTAGCTCGATGTGCCTCCGCCCCTAAATGTGGCTTCTATTTTGTCGATGTTGATTCGTTCTATTACCTGGTTCAATACCCGCACAGGATGAGTCTCGGGTATAAAGTCCTCAACGGATGGAGGGAACAAATACACCTGATTTGGTGTATACGATTTATATCTAACTCTTTTCTTGTTTTTCATACTGCAAATTAGTCTTTAATAGGCTAATATACAGATTTTTAACCAACTTTTTATTAACATTTTTATTAACAAAAAAAAGGTGTCTCGACTTTTGAGACACCCTCTTTTTTTAGGTATATGTGTCACCCAATTTTAATTTTACATCGTTTACAAATTGTTTTATCAATTGTTCGTCTTTCATTTTACAAATGAGTAAAATATCATTGGAATCAACTACAATATAATCTGACAATCCTTGTACGACTACACATTTATCCGGAGACACATTAATAATACAATTTTTGGAATCATAAGTGAATACATTTTGTCCCTTTGTATGATTTCCAAATCCGTCTTTTTTTGAATGTTCATACATTGAGCCCCACGTTCCTAAATCGGACCATCCAAAATTGGTGCACAGAACAAATACATTGGCCGCTTTTTCCATTATTCCATAGTCAATGGAAATATTTTTACAGCGAGGATAAATTTCATCAATGAATTTATCTTCTTTCGCGGTGTTATATAAATTAATCCCATCGGCAAACAGGGAATTGATTTCAGGAAGATTTTCATCAAATGCTTTATGAATACTTTTTAATGACCAGAAAAATATTCCCGAATTCCAAAAGAATTCTCCACTTTCCAGAAATACCTTAGCCATTTCAAAATCAGGTTTTTCCGTAAAGGTTTTTACCTTATTGAATGAAGGATTCTTTTTTTCGAATTCTTTGTCATTTTGAATTTGAATATAACCATATCCGGTCTCAGGTCTCGATGGAGTAATTCCCAAAGTAAGCAATGCATCTTTATCGGAAACAAATGTCAATCCCTTTTCAACCACAATAAGAAACTCATTTTCTTTAATAATCAAATGGTCCGAAGGAGCAACTACAATATTGGCATTGGGATTTATTGCCTGTATTTTGAAATTCGCGTATGCAATACAAGGTGCTGTATTGCGCCTATATGGTTCCAAGAGAATATTATTTTCAGGTATGGAGGGAATTTGTTCCTTAACAAGATCAATATATATTCTATTCGTAACTATAAAAATATTTTCGGCAGGCATAATTTTACAGAATCTGTCAAATGTCTGCTGTAAAAGAGTTTGCCCAACACCCAATATGTCAAGGAATTGTTTCGGATGCGATGTTCTGCTAAAAGGCCAGAAGCGACTTCCTATTCCTCCTGCCATAATTACACAAAAATTATTGGTATTCATAATTTTACCTTTAAATTAACTATTTAATAAATATTAAAGATCTGTAAAAATTCAGGGAACAAAAATAAAATAAATTCGTTAACCATAAATTTTTATAATTTTATGTTTAAATAAAATTATATGAGCTTTTTGAATCAAATAGGAAAATACTTTATGTTTTTAAATAAAGTTTTCACCAAACCTGAAAACCTGAATATGTATTATCGCCAGATAATCATAGAGATAGGCAAACTAGGTATTAATTCAATAGGCATTGTAGTTATTATTTCGGTATTCATAGGAGCAGTAATTACTATTCAAACGGCAATAAATATAACAAATCCAATTTTTCCAAAATACATCATTAGTCTGACTGTCAGGGATTCAATTCTCCTCGAATTTTCGTCATCGGTAGTAGCGCTTATCCTGGCTGGCAAAATAGGCTCAAATATTGCTTCTGAAATCGGTACCATGAGGGTAACTGAGCAAATAGATGCTTTGGAAATTTTTGGAGTTAATTCTGCCAGCTATTTGGCTCTGCCTAAGATAGTTGCAGCGATGCTTTTTAATCCGATTCTTACTGTTATGAGCATGGTAATTGGAATATGGGGTGGTTGGGTTGCCGGCGTAACCACAGGAGACATTACATCTGATGAATATATATACGGAATTCAATATGAATTCATACCTTATTATATTATATACGGAATAATAAAAACAGTGGTTTTTGCTTTTATTATTACTACAATATCAGCATTTATGGGATATTATGTCAAAGGCGGTTCACTTGAAGTAGGGCAAGCCAGTACACGAGCAGTAGTATATAGTAGTGTAGCAATTCTGTTTTTTAATGTTGTTCTTACAATACTTTTATTACAATGATTCAAGTAATTAATATATCAAAATCATTTAATGGTAAGCAGGTACTGAAAGATATCTCCATTGATTTCGATAGGGGTAAGACCAATCTCGTAATCGGACAGAGTGGTTCGGGTAAAACAGTACTTTTAAAATGCATAGTAGGACTATTTGAACCTGATTCAGGAGAGGTTAAGTATGATGATGTGGTATTTAACAAATTAAATTCAAAAGAAAAAAGAGATATAAGAAAAAAAATTGGAATGCTTTTTCAGGGAGGTGCATTGTTTGACTCTTCAACCGTTGAAGAAAATATTTTATTCCCTTTAAATATGTTTACTGAAATATCAATGGAAGAGAAATTGGATCGGGTAAATATTTGTTTGAAAAGGGTAAATATTTTTAACGCGAATCACTTATATCCATCTGAACTCAGTGGTGGAATGAAAAAACGCGTTGCTATTGCCAGGGCAATTGCATTAAAACCACAATATCTTTTTTGTGATGAACCAAATTCGGGTTTGGACCCTAAGAGTTCAATTGTTATTGATAATTTAATCAGAGAATTAACTGAGGAATACGACATTACTACTATTATAAATACCCATGACATGAATTCGGTAATTGAAATCGGCCAGAAAGTGGTATTTATATTTGAAGGGACCAAAGCATGGGAGGGTAGTAATATGGATATATTGGAATCGGACAATAAAATATTAAATGACTTTGTTTTTGCGACCAACTTAACAAAGAAACTCAAAACCAAATAGTCATAAAAATTATTAAGATTTTTAAAAACAGTTACATAACAGAATAAAAATTAGGCCCCGAGCCATTTCTTAATTTTATTTTTAAATGTCTTGGGATTTTCACCTTCGCTATAATACTCGTGGCTATAATTATAATAGCTGTATCCATAATTATAACGATATCCGTAACCGTATCGATATCCATATTTAAACGAATATCCATAATAGCCTGGCAATTTAACATCGTTTATCAGGATATTTATTTTTTTTATTGTGCCTCTTTCAGCAAGTTCATCAGCCAGGTATAATACATCCTTGGAAGAAAAATTATGTCTCACTACAAATATTGTAGTATTTGCGAATTTTGAGGCCAATATTGCATCTGTTACAATGGCTATAGGAGGAGTGTCAAGAATAATATAATCAAATTCTTTCTTATATTCATTCATCAATGTTTCCATTGCATCAGTTTCAATGAGTTCAGACGGATTGGGAGGGATTGGCCCTGCAGATACCAAAAAAAGATTGTTGATATTTGTAGGAACAACAATTTCATCTTTTGTTGACCTGTTTATCAAATAAGTGCTAAGTCCGATATCATTTGAGAGATTAAAAAATTTATGAATTTTAGGTTTGCGAAGGTCCAAACCAACAAGCAGTACCTTTTTATTAGACATCGCGAGTATAGTGGCAATATTTACCGCACAGAACGTTTTTCCTTCACCGCTGATTGTTGAAGTAACGAGTATTATTTTCTCGTCTTTTTCCCGCAGGAGGTATTGAAGATTTGTACGCAATGAGCGAAATGATTCGGAAAGGGCCGATTTTGGGAATTCAAATACAGGAAGATCTGATATTTTATCATTATGCCCGATTGTTCCGATAATATTACATTTTTTTAAGCGCTCCAGTTCTTTCAGGTCCGTAAATTTGGTATTAAAATATTCTGTCATGAAAATAATGATCAGGGGGATCAGGCTGCCAAGAAATAATGAAGTCATATAGTTTTTCGATCTCTTTGGACTAATTTGGGCTGCATTTTCAAACCTGGCTTCATCGAGTACTATATTGTCAGGAATGTTGGAAGCCTTTGCAATGCCGGCTTCTGCTCTTTTTTGTAAAAGAAATGTAAATATATTGTTATTTAAATCAAAATTGCGCCTGATATTAATTAACTGACGCTCGGTAATTGGCAATTTTTGCAATTCAACCCCCTCCACATCCGTCCTTTCGATGATGTCTTTTATACTTAGATTGGTGGTATTTATCATCTCATTTACGTTTTCTTTTAATGCATTAACCGTTTTTTGCAATTTAAGCTTTAACATATTTACAGCAGGATTATCTTCCGGGGCATTAAATTTCAAAGCAACTCTTTGCTTGTATAAATCGGCCAATTCAGTTACAAGGGAATTTAAAATAGGTTCAGAGATCCCTAAAACAGAAGGTACAATAATATCATTGTATTCGGTTTTTCGATCAATATAATCTTTTAGATATATACAATATCTTTTTTGTAGTTCAGCTACTGCCCTGTCTGACTGCAATTTCTCAAGTTTGGCATAAATAGCATCACCCTCTTTGCTGATATCTACAATCCGGTTCTCGAGCCTGAAATTCTGGAGTTTCAACTCTGCTTTTTTCAGTGAATCAGAGATTGAACCCAGCTGAGAATCGATGAACTTAATAGTATTAAAAGCTGCTTTGTTTTTTTCTTCCAACCCATTCCTGATATATACTTCACAAAGTTTATTAAGATAATCTGTTTCCTGTTGTGGTACCGGTCCGGATAAAGAAAGTGAAACTATTGTGCTCTTTTTCTCATTCGTCGATACGTTAAGTTTATTCATGTATTGATTTGT
>Ga0182017_10004154_pt1 | contig 10788 bp, 9 predicted proteins | sample 712E3DmetaG_FD_120492 | JGI IMG/M metagenome (GOLD analysis project Ga0182017, IMG submission 120492) | Permafrost microbial communities from Stordalen Mire, Sweden - 712E3D metaG | ecosystem: Environmental > Terrestrial > Soil > Wetlands > Permafrost | place: Sweden: Stordalen | collected... | reverse complement strand
GGCCGCCCACCCGGTGCGTCTTGACGGTACATTGATGCGTGGCGTCCGTGGACCTGCTTCGGAACTGGGCCGTCGGGCCAGGAATCATCCCAGGAGGTCGATACATGGCCGTCGCTCCAATTCCCGAAACGCGGACCACCACCTCGCCTCCGCCGACTCCCGCCACACCCGGACCCGCCGTGGAAGCCGTCGCCCTGCGCAAGGACTTCGGACCGATCCACGCCGTCGACGGCATCGACTTGAGCCTTCCGTCCGGTCGCATATACGGCCTCCTGGGTCCCAACGGCTCCGGCAAGACGACGCTGATCCGGCTCCTGACCGGCCTGGCGTCCGCGACCTCCGGCACGGCCCGCGTCCTCGGCGTTCAGATGCCATCGCGCGAGAACCTGGCCCACATCGGCTACATGACCCAGTCGGACGGCATATACCCGGAGCTGTCGGTCTGGGAGAACCTGAGCTTCTTCGCCGCGCTCTACGGCCAGACTGACAGGGCCGCGCTGCATCGATCGCTCGCGCTCGTCGAACTCGACTCGCGCGCCGGGACGCCTGCCCAGGATCTCTCCGGCGGGATGCGGCGCCGCCTGTCGATGGCCTGCGCCCTGACCCACCACCCGGCCGTGATCTTCCTCGATGAGCCGACGGTCGGAGTGGATCCGGCCCTGAGAGTCCAGTTCTGGGACCACTTCCATCGACTCGCCGCGGACGGAGCCACGCTCGTCGTCTCGAGTCACGTCATGGACGAGGCCGATCGCTGCGACGAGCTGCTCTTCATCAGAGACGGGCACGTTTTGGCGCAGGGGACGCCGGGTGAGCTTCGCAAACGAGTGGGCACGGACAACCTCGAAACGGCGTTCCTGAGCTTCGCCAGCCAGGCAGCCTCCCCGCGAGCCGCCGAGTCAGCAGCGAGCCCGAGGGAGACCGCCCGATGAACCCGCTGCGCGTAGTGGCCGTCTTCCGCCGCATCGTGGCCCAGTTCCGTCGCGATCCCCGGACGGTGGCCCTCCTGTATCTGGCCCCGCTGGCGATCATCGCCCTGCTCGCCTGGGTGCTCAGCAGCCAGCAGTCCGGCACCGCAAACGTCGCGATCGTCAACGAGTCGACCAGCCCGGTCGGTCTGATCGCGTCCAAGCTTCAATCGGCGCTGAGCCAGCAGACTGGGATCTCGGTCCAACCGTGGACAACCGACGAATCGGCCGCGCGGCAGATGTTGAAGGACAATAAGGTCGACCTGGTGGTGATCCTGCCACCTGACTTCAGCGTCGAGAATCCGAAGATCGAGCTGCTCACGCTTGGGCTCAATCCCGCGGGCGAAGCCTCTGTCTTGCCGGCGGTCCAGAAGGCGCTGCTGGGCCTGGAGGCGCTGGCCAACAACGACGCTCCGGTGCCCACGATCGAAAGGGAGACCGTATACGGCTCGCCGGACGCCACCCAGCTCGACTCGCTCGCCCCGGTCGTTGTCGGCTTCTTCGCCTATTTCTTCGTCTTCCTCCTGACCGGCATCAGCTTCCTACGAGAGCGAATCGGGGGGACGCTCGAGCGCCTGCTGGCGACGCCGGTCAGTCAGGCCGAGATCGTCCTCGGGTACAGCCTCGGCTTCGGCTTCTTCGCGACGCTGCAGGTGGCGATAGTCCTCGCCTTCGTCCTCGGCCGCCTGGGAATCCCCGCGCTCGGGCCCATCGCGGCCTTCGCGATCGGCCTGGGCGTACCGACCGCAGGCAACCCGCTGATCGCATACCTGCTCGTCCTCGTCCTCGGCCTGGGTGCCGTATCGCTTGGTATCTTCCTGTCGACCTTCGCCCGGACGGAGTTGCAGGTGATCCAATTCATACCGATCGTCATCGTGCCTCAGGGCTTGCTCGGTGGCTTCTTCTGGCCAATAGGGCAGCTGCCCTCTCTGCTTCAGCCGGTCGCACGAATCCTGCCGGTGACCTATGCGATCGACGGGTTGCGACAGGTGATGATCGCCGGCGCAGACCTCTCGTCGCCGCAGGTGCTGCTCGACCTTGTCGTGCTGATCGGCATAGCCGCAGTCTTCATGGCCCTCGCCGCAGCCACGATCCGGCGGGAGGTGGCGTAGCGGCGGCTTGCCGCCCGCCCAGCGCCCACGCGCCGCCCACCGACGACTGACCCACGGGTTACAAGGGAATCCGAGCCCGGACGCTCCGAAGCCGCTTATGGAGGCCGTGGCGACGTGGACCGGCGACGACCAGCGCGGCCGACCAGGCCGCCAGTGAAACCATGGCGATCAGGTACACCGGCCAGTAGCTGCCGATCCGGTCGTAGAAGATGCCGCCGGCGTTCATGACGATGATCCCGCCGGCCGGGTAGGCGACGGCGATGATCCCGAAGATCGCCCCGAAGTTGTGGCCGCCGAAGACGTCGGAAAAGGCAGCCGAACGGATGGCGATCGTGGCGCCGATGCCGAAGCCGTAGATCGCGTTTCCGGCAACCGCAAGGGCGAGCAGCGAACCGGTCGCGGTGAAGATCGCCGTCGCGCCGACGGCTATCAAACCGGCGCAGATGAGACCGACGTAGCGCCGCCCGAACCTGTCGGACAGCCCGCCGCCGACGACCTGCCCGGCGACATACGCGTAGGACTGGAGGGCCAGCATCGAGGCCGCGAATCCGGCGTCGATGCCCTGATTGACGGCATGGCGCGACGAGGTCTGGAAGATGCCTTCGTCGATGCAGCCGATCCCGACCGCGCCGACCAGCAGGATCAGGAACCGGCGCGTCCGGATGGTGCGTCGAAGCGCGTCGGGCCGCGAGCGGCTCCCGGGCGGCGGCGATTCCTGGGAGGCGGCGATGGCGCCCGGAGCTGAGGTCTCGTGCAGGCCGCGGCCCGGGGAGGCAGCCGGGTTCCGTGGCGCGCCACGCCCGGCGTCCGCGCCTGTGCCGCCCCCTTCGTCCGGCACCAGGACCGCCGCGCCCGTGGTCATGAGCCACACGAACGGAAGGGCCACGAGCGACAGGAGGGCGAAGACGACCGCGGTGGACCGCCAGCCGATGTCCGGAATCACGCCCGCGGCGACCGGCAGGGCCAGTGCCACTCCGATGCCGGGTCCGGCATACGCCACGCCGAGCGCAAGCCCCGCCGCTCCGGCGTACCGGCGGGCCATGGCCGTGCTGGTGCCGACGAAGACGAGCTGGACGCCGATCGCGAGGAGTGCGCCATAGGCGGCCATCAGGAAGGCCACATCCGAGGCGGCCGAGGCCACGAGCCAGCCGGCTGCGAGCAGCACCGCCCCGATGAGCAGCAGGATGCGGTCGGCGATTACGTCGAAGGCGCGCCCGAGGAGCGGTGAGCAGAGCATCGAGACGAGCAGGAACATCGTCCAGGGCATCTGGCCAAGCTCGCGAGAGGCATGGAAGGTTGCCTCGAACTGCGGCGCGAGTAGCGGATAGCAGTAGAGCGGCGCGTACGTGACCGCGCCGACGACGAATGCCGCCAGGACGGGCACGGTTCGACGCAAACCGCTCCGGGAAACCGACAGGCTGGGCACGCCCCAATCGTATGCGCTGACCGCGAGTGGACGCGAGGAAACGTGTTCGAGCGGGCCGACCCCGCCCTGCCGTCAGGCTTCGGGCTGGGCCTCCGTCTCGGTCTCGGCGGCAGCCTCGGCCGTCTCCTCGACGGCGGCAACCACCGGCTCTTCGACCACGTGCGGCGGCGCCACCTTGGCGACGACCTCGTCCGGATCGGACAGGAGCGTCACTCCGGCGGGCATCGGCAGGTCTCGAAGGTGGATCGCCGTGTCAAAGTCGACGAGCGGCTCGATCGAGTACTCGAGCGCCTCCGGCAGGTTCTCGGGCAAAGCGCGAACCTTGATGCGGTCGATGTTGTGCAGGAGAGTGCCGGCCAGGCGGGCCACCGCGTACGACTCGCCGGTGGTGTGGAGCTGGATCTCGATCGTGACTTCCTCGCCCGACTTCAGTTCGAACAGATCGACATGCAGCAGCTGCCGCGTCCGCGGATCGACCTGCACGCCGTGCACCAGGACGCGGTGCTTGTCTTTGCCGTCGACCTTCAGCTCGACGATCAGGTTGGAGTGAGCGGTCCGGCGGAAGTGCTCGAACTCGTGGGCATCCAGCGAGACCGGAATCGAGGCCAGACCATGACCGAAGACGACCGCGGGAATACGGCCCGCCTTGCGCAGGCCCGAAACCTTCTTGCCGGTCTCGGTCCGGGTTGTGGCGGTGAGTACTGACGGGGCTGACACGAACTGGAACCTCCCTGCGCGGGTCGATCGAGCGCACTGACCCTTGCGGAGGCGCTTCGGAGTAGGAGCCTACCACGGGAGGGGCGGCGACGTGCCCGAGCAGCACGTGCTGAGAACCGCCGCGGACCCGATGAGGCGAGCGGCAAGGCGCCGTCCAGGCCGCACCAACGGCACCACAGACGCGGCCCGAGACCGCTGCCCGGGTGTAGGATCGCCGCGTGGCTGCCACGATTCTGATCGTCGAGGACGAATACGCCGTCGCCCGAGGGATCCAGTACGCCCTCCAGCAGGAGGGGTATCAGGTCGCGGTGTCGCGATCGGGCGAGGAAGGCCTGGAGTTCGCGCTGCGCGAGGGGCCGGACCTGGTGGTCCTGGACGTTCGACTGCCAGGCATCGACGGCTTCGAGGTTCTGCGCCGCCTGCGGACCAGCGGCTCGAAGGCCCCCGTGCTGATCCTGACCGCCCGCGACGAGGAGATGGACAAGGTCATCGGCCTCGAGCTCGGCGCCGACGACTACATGACCAAGCCGTTCGGGCTGCGCGAGCTGATGAGCCGCATCAAGGCCCTGCTGCGGCGAGCCTACGGCGACCTGTCCGACGCCGGGGGCGGACGGCTGCTGCGCCACGGCGACCTGCTGATAGACCTGGAGCGGCGGCGCGTGCAGCGCGGCGACCGCCGCATCGCCCTGACCGCAACCGAGTTCGAGATCCTGCGCCACCTGGCCAGCAAGCCCGGCCGCGTCTACTCGCGCCGGGAGCTGCTCGAGCTCATCAGGGACTACGAGGCTCTGGACCAGGACGAGAAGACGATCAACGTGCACGTCAGCCACCTGCGCGAAAAGCTGGAGGACGATCCGTCCAGCCCGCGGTTCGTCTTGACGGTCCGTGGCGCGGGGTACGCCTTCGCGGAGCGCTGAGGTGGCCCCGGGGCGCAATCGGAAGAAGCCGGGCGTTCCTTCGCGGGCGAAGAAACGTGCGGCGGCTCAGCGTTCGACGGCGGACGCCACCGGCGGTCCCTCACCGAGCGCCGCGCCGCCAAAGGTGCGATCGGCCGGCGGAAGTCGCGGCCTGGCAGTGCCCGTCGAGCGGGCCCTGCCCAGGACCTTCCAGGGCCGCCTGTCGCTCGCCTTCGTCATGGTCTTCGCCCTGGCCGTCGGCATCGTCTCGGTGCTGACCGTCTTCGTTCTCGACAACGACCTCCGTGGCCAGGAGATGACGAACCTAGAGGCCCGAGCCAACGCCGTGGCCGCAGTCGTAAGGGTCAAAGCCGACACCACGGCCGCCCAGGACCCGGCCAACGCCACTGTCGTCTCCGCCGGTGGCACGCTCAACGACGCAGTACGCATCGCTCTCGACCCGACCACCCTGACCGACTACGCCAACAACGTTGCCCAGGCCGACCTGCGGCTCCGATTCGGACTCGGCTCCGAGACGTCCGGCGGCACCGGCTTCATTCCGTCGGTGCCGGTATCCACCTTCAGCGCGCCACTCACCGCGGAACCGGGACGCGGCGAGGCCCGCGACTCGGTCAGCTACACCGAGATCTTCAAGTTCGCGGACCCGGACGGCGTCAAACCGACCTGGTATCTGGAGGTCAGCCTCTCGGCGCCCTACACGACGCGCAGCAGCACGATCACGAGTGTCGTGGGCTTCCTGCTCTTCACCGCGATCGGCGCTCTCGCGCTTGCGGTAGTCGTCTCCTCCCTGCTGGCCCGCCGCTTCACGACGCCGCTGCGCCGCCTGACGGAGGCTGCCAGGGCACTCGCCGAAGGCGACCTCGCGCGCCGGGTGCCCGCCGATAGAGCGCGCACCGGCGGGGCCGAGATAACCGAGCTCTCGCACCAGTTCAACGCCATGGCGGACCAGGTCGAGGAGACGATGGAGGAGATCCGGCGCGACCGCGACATCGGCCGTGAGTTTCTGGCCGACGTGTCGCACGAGCTCCGAACTCCACTCGCCGCGCTGCGCACGTTCAACGAGCTGCTCCAGGAGAGGGCCGGCAACGATGTCGACGCCCGGACGGAGTTCCTCGAGGCCAGCGCCCAGCAGATCGAGCGGCTCGACTGGCTGGCGCAGAACCTGCTCGAGCTGTCGAAGCTCGATTCCGGGCTGATACGCCTGGATCTGCGGCCGGACGACCTCCGCGCGACGATCCTGTCCGCGGTCGAACAAGCCCAGGTCTCCGCCCAGCGCCGAGGCCTGACCCTGACGGCCGAGTTGCCGGAGACGCCGCTCGTGACAAGGCACGATCCGCAGCGCCTCGGCCAGGCGATGACGAACCTCATCGGCAATGCCCTGAAGTTCACGATTCGCGGCGGATCGGTTCGAGTGACGCTGAGTCCGCATCCTCGGGGGGCACAGATCCAGGTGATCGACACCGGAGTCGGAATCGACGCCGGCGAACTGCCGCACGTCTTCGAGCGCTTCTATCGCGGCTCGCGCGCCAACGAAGCCCGGGGCAGCGGAAGCGGCCTGGGGCTGGCGATCGTCCGTTCGGTGGTGGAGATGCACCGCGGCCGGGTCATGGTCGAGAGTCGCGTAGGGGCCGGGTCCACGTTCACGGTCACGCTGCCTGCCGACCCGCGGACCGCGGTCGAAGCCGCGGCCAGCGGGGCGGCGCCAACGCCGGCAGCCGCGGGATCGGCAGCGCCAGCGCCGGCGGTCGAAGCCGCCGCCAAAGCCGAGAAGGACGCGCCCCTTCCCGTCGATAAGACCCAGGGTCGCACCCGACCCGGCTGAGGGCGGCAGGGCCGGGCAATCCGGCCCAACCGATCGGCGACCCTGATTCGACCGCGCGTCGGTGGCGGAATCTTCACCCTCCGGCATCTGGAACGTGAATGACGGCGGCCGCAAGCTTCGACGGGTCGCAGCGCTCGGTCGTACGAACCACATTCGGGCGAAAATCGGCCTTTATGCATAGCATTCGCGCCTGGCCACCTTCCACACACCGGAACGCCACCTGCATGTCCGATCCCAACTCTCCGGAGATCCAGCGGTTCGAGCCCGTACCCGGCCGACGTCCCTACTGGACCGCGGCCTTCAGCGGCGGGGCCCCGATCGGCCCGGATCCCGCCACGCCCGAGCGGTGGTTCGAGCCCAGCCCGGCGCCAGCGGCGGGGTCCGGCGGCGTTACCCCCGAATCTGGCCGCGGCAACGGCAGAGGTCTCGTCGCCATATTGCTGGCGACGTCGCTGATCGCAGCGGTAGTCGGCGCGGGCGGCACGTATCTCGCCCTGCGGGCCTCCGGCGCGCTCGACCAGACGACGGCAACCCCCGGAACGGGCACCGGCACCAGGGTGGCGATCGAGTCGGACGCGTCCACCATCATCGCCGCGGCGAACCGGGTCGGCCCGGCAGTCGTCCAGATCTCGACCGACGATGGGGCGGGCGACACGTCGGTGGGATCGGGGATCGTGTACGACTCGCGCGGCTGGATCCTGACCAACAAGCACGTCGTGGCCGGGGCGAAGACGATCTCCGTGCGGCTCGCAGACGATCGGCAGCTGGCCGGCACGACCTACGGCGTCGACACCCTGACGGACCTGGCCATCGTCAAGATCGACGCGGTGGCCAATCTGGCGGTCGCCCCGATCGGCGATTCTGCGCCGCTCCAGGTCGGCCAGCTGGCCATCGCGATCGGCAGCCCGCTGGGCCTCCAGTACCCCAACAGCGTCACGTCCGGGATCGTTTCGGCCCTCGGCCGCGACATCTCAGTTCCGGCCGACAACGCATCTTCGACGGCGTCCACCAGTCTGCACGGGTTGATCCAGACGGACGCCGCGATCAACCCCGGCAACAGCGGCGGCCCGCTGGTCGACGGGTCCGGGCGGGTCGTTGGCGTAACCACCGCCGAGGCCCAGACCGCCCAGGGAATCGGCTTCGCCATCCCGATCGACATCGCCAAGCCGATCATGCAAGAGGCTCTGGCCGGCGAGCCGCTGTCGCGTCCGTTCATCGGAGTCACCTACGACCTGATCGACAAGGGTCTCGAGGAGCAGCACAGCCTGCCCCTCGATCAGGGGGCCTGGGTCCACAAGGAAGACGTGAACGGCAACTCGATCGCGGCCGTCGTGCCCGGCAGCCCGGGCGACAAGGCCGGCATCGAAACGGGCGACATCATCACCAGCGTCGAAGGGCAGACCGTCGACGCGTCGCATCCGCTCGAAGATCTGCTCGTCCAGTACGCGCCCGGGCGAACGGTCAGCGTCGAGATCTACCGCGGCGGCAAGTACCTCACGCTGATGGTCACGCTCGGGACGCGTCCGGCGACGACGAGCTAGGCTCGGCCAGGCGACCGAGTTCGCTCGGTGCGACGAGTGCGGCCCCTCGCTGCGGGGACTGGATCAGGGACGGCGCCTGATCTCGACGGCGGCTCCGTCCAGGTCGCCCGGCAGCGCGACGTTCGGCTTGCGGACGCGAACCACCACCTCCGACACTGCCACCGCCTCGAAGGCGATGAGAAGGCGCGAAGCGATCTGCTCGGCCAGGGTCTCGATCAGCCCGACGCTGGGGCCTTCGACGACCTCGCGGCAGATCCGGAATGCCTCGCGATAGTCGACCGTCCGCGCCAGGTCGTCGGCGAGGCCGGCGGGTTTCAGGTTCAGATACAACTCGACATCGACCTCGAAAGGCTGGGCCTTAGCCTGCTCCTCCGCCAGCACGCCATGCCGGCCCTCGAAGCGCATGTTCACCAGAGCGATGCGATCGGTCATAGTCATTCTCCCCGGCAGATGGAGTCGGCGAGGAGCGCAGCCCTCACATTGGCCCGCACATCATGGACCCGGACCATGTCGACTCCGGCAGCGATGGCGAGAGCGGTCGTGGCCAGTGTCCCCTCGAGCCGCTCCTCGGCCGGCAGGCCGCCCAGCACCCGTCCGATGGTGGACTTGCGGGAGGTGCCGAGCAGGACGGGACGCCCCAGCTGTCGAAGTGTCGTCAGCTCGCGCACGACCGTCAGATTTTGCTCCGGGGTCTTGCCGAATCCGAAACCGGGGTCGACGATCAGGTTCTGGAGCGGCATGCCGGCGGCCACGGCCCGGTCGAGAGCCGCGCGCAGGTCCTCCATCAGTTCGGCCATGAAGTCGCCATAGACCGCCTGCGACCGGTTGTGCATCACCACCAACGGTACACCGCGCTCGGCGGCCACGCGGGCCATTGCGTCGTCGGTCGCGACTCCCCAGACGTCGTTGAGGAGCGCCGCCCCGGCATCCAGGGCGGACGCAGCCACGCCCGGCTTGGTCGTGTCGACGCTCAGCGGCACATCCGGGAGAGCGGCGTGGATGGCCGCGATCACGGGCAGCACGCGGGCCGCTTCCTCCTGCTCGGCGACCGGCTCGTGGCCAGGTCGGGTGGATTCGCCGCCCACGTCCAGGATGTCGGCCCCGTCTTCGACCATCTGACGGGCCTGGACCACGGCTGCCTCCACTACCGCTCCGCGTCGACCGGCGACGCCGGCCAGAAGGCCGTCGCCCGAGAACGAGTCGGGAGTCACGTTGACGATGCCCATGACGTACGTCTTGACGCCCCACTCGAACTGGCGCGGACCGATGCGAGTGGGCAGTGGCTGCGAGGGTGCGAATCCGGATGAACCGGTGCGATCGGCGGCGATTACGGCACGACCTTCCGATGCGGTAGCGGCGGATCGGGTGCGAGCGTTGGATCCGAGACGAGTATGGCCCTGACCGCGCCCACCAGATAGAGGGACCCGGCCACCACGACGGGACCGGCGCCGAGCGGGCCGCCGCTGCCGGCGGGGCTGCCCGCGCCAATCCCCGGGGAGAGGGCCGCGTCCAGAGCGGCCGCCGGTTCCGGAACCGCCTCGGCGGCCCGCCCCGCCAGAGCGTGCCAGCGGGCCGCCAGCCGATCGGCCGCCAGCGCCCGGCCACCTGCCGGCGAGGTGCAAATGACCCGAGCCTCGCGCAGCAGAGTGGCGCCGGCGAGCGCCCGAACGATCCCGTCGACGTCCTTGTCGGCCATGACGGCCAGCAGCAGCGTCGGCCGACCCGGGCGCAGGAACGGCGCCATGTCGTCGAGGGCACGAGCAAGCGTCGCCGCGCCGGCCGGGTTGTGAGCGCCGTCGAGCAGCACTTCCCGGCCGCCGGCTTCGACCAGCTCGAGGCGCCCCGGCCAATGGACCGCGGCGTAACCGGCGCGGCGCGCGTCGTCCGGAACGCGGGCAATCCCCGCCGATTCGAGAGCGTCGAGCGCCGCGTCCGCGACGGCCACGTTGGCCGCCTGATGGCGCCCCCGGAGTCCCACGCGGACCCGACCCAGCCGCCCCAGCTCGACCTCGATGCCGTCCCGGTCAAGACTGCGCAGCGGCGCGAGCGACGTGACGGTCAGCGGAGCTGCCACTCGCCGGCTTCGGCGCTCGATCACTTCGAGCGCAGAACCCCATGCGCCCGTCACCGCAAGGTCGCCTCGCATGATGATGGCGGCCTTCTCTCTGGCGATCGCCTCGACCGTAGACCCGAGCCTCTCGGTGTGGTCGAGCGTGACGTTGGTGACCACCGCCACACCTCCGTCCCATGCGTGCGTGGCGTCGAGGCGACCTCCCAACCCAACCTCG